>MLJW01000239.1_pt1 | contig 40291 bp, 33 predicted proteins | sample 888231 | NCBI WGS metagenome assembly MLJW01 (sample SAMN05788063, study PRJNA343431) | mine drainage metagenome | isolation source: sample collected from the inflow into an acid mine drainage treatment plant... | place: Germany: Lusatia, lignite mining district
AGGCCGGACGCCTCCAGCTCGCCGAGCAGGTGTCCTGGCGCGATGCCCAGCGGTACAGGTCCGAACCGCGCGAGGTGGCTCGCGAGGTCGGGGGCGCCGGCGGCGAACAGCCGGTTCACCCCCATCGGAGGCGCGACCGCCGCTCGCGGGATGGTCATCTCCACGGTGGTCATCGACGTGCCTCCTCGAACCGGGTGTGCTGGTACTCGATGAACGTCGCTGACATCCGCCAGGCGAGGGAGACCAGCACGGACCCCACGCACAGCACCAGGAGCAGGACGAGCCAGGACTTCCCGACGTCGCTGCCGTCACCGAGCGTGTGCAGGACCGCGACGGGCCACATCGCGTAGCTGAACCAGTGGACGAACCGGAAGGCCCGTTGCCCGATGCGTTGGCGCAGCAGCCCGGTGATCACCAGCGCGAGCACCAGATCGAACGCGAACGTGCCGAGCCCGAGCCAGAACGGCTTCGCGGTCCCCAGGAACGGGACCACGACGTCGACGAGCCGCAGCTGCGCGTAGGGGTCGGCGAGCAGCGAGGCCACGTGGATGATCACGAGGACGGTGGCCAGCAGCGAGATGTTCCGGTGCACCAAGGTCACCGCGAAGCGCGGCAGACCGAGCGCCGGTCGACCGGAGCGGGTGAGGATGCCGAGCAGGACGGCTACCGTGAACAGGACGAGGGACACCACGCCGGTGGCGCGCCCGAGGGCCCAGAACGCCTCAGCCACGACCGATCACCTCGCAGCGTCGTGCGGCACGCCGATCAGGTTGCTGAGCGCCGGTCGCACGAACTCGCAGAGCAGTCATCTCACGACCCTGCCGAGAAGCCGTGCGGGACGCTGCTCGTGCCCGGCTGGACCGCGCTCCCGCCCGACGACGTCCCGGGCTGCGACGAGGTCCCCGGCTGCGAGGAACTCCCCGGCAGCCCCAGCCCGAACGTGCCGTCATCCGACTCGCGGCGTTGCCGCGGGAGCTGCGTCGTCCCCGACGAGGTCGTCGTCCCCGCGCTCGCCGAACTCGCCGCGGCCGCCTTCGTGGCCGCGATGTCCGCAGCGGCCACCCCGAAGACGGTGCCGACACCCAGGACGCTCCCGATGGCGACGAGAGTCGTCGCCTGCCTCGTCCGTTCCCGGCCGAACTCTCTGATGTCCATGGTGTCGCTCCTCTCTTCTCTCGTCGTCACCACCATGTCGTGCGAATCTGGATGTTGCGTGTGAGAACGCCGTACGGTGGGCTGGATCTTCTACGGTCGCTGCCGTGCGAAACGTCTCCGCGCCGCAGGAACCGGCGCAGTAGCGTGACCCCATGCGACTGGGTGTGCTGGACGTCGGCTCGAACACCGTGCACCTGCTCGTCGTGGACGCCCACCCCGGCGGACCGCCGGTCCCCCAGTCGTCGCACAAGTCCGTCCTGCGCCTCATGCGGTACGTCGAGCCGTCCGGCAGGATCCGCCCCGAGGGTGTGCGCGCCGTCGTCGACGCCGTCGAGGTCGCCGCCCGGCAGGCCAAGGACGCCGGGATCGACGAGCTCCTCCCGTTCGCGACCTCCGCCCTGCGCGAGGCACCCAACGGCGCCGCGGTACTCGATCGGGTCGCCGCCGAGACGGGCGTGCGGCTCCAGGTGCTCACCGGCGAGGAGGAGGCCCGCGTCACCTTCCTCGCGGTGCGCCGGTGGTACGGGTGGTCGGCCGGGGACGTGCTCCTGCTCGACATCGGTGGGGGGTCGCTCGAGATCGCCGCCGGCGGGAGCGAGGACCCGGACGTCGCGGTGTCGTTGCCGCTCGGAGCCGGGCGCTCGACGATCGGGTTCCTGCCCGACGACCCGCCGAGCACCGCGCAGGTGGCGGCGCTGCGCGCACACGCGTCCCGCCTCCTCGCCGAGGCCGTAGACCTCTTCGCCGCCTCCCCGAAGCCCGCCCACGTCGTCGGGTCCTCCAAGACGATCCGCTCGCTCGCGCGACTCGCCGGGTCGGTCGCGGAGGGGGTCGGGCCGCAGGACCGGTTCCTGCTGCGCCGGTCCGCGCTCGAGGACTGGATCCCGCGCCTGGCGAAGATCCCCGCCGAGGCGAGGCCCGCGCTGCCGGGCATCACCGCCGATCGCACCTTCCAGATCGTCGCGGGTGCCGTCGTGCTCGCGGCGACCATGCGGACGTTCGGGATCGCGGAGCTCGAGGTCTCGCCCTGGGCGCTCCGCGAGGGTCTGATCCTGCGGTTCCTCGACCACCTGGACTGAGCCGCTCCGCGACCGTCCCGCGGGGCGAGGTTCGCGCCCTGCCGACCGGGTTCGGGTTCGTCAGGGCGCCAGCGACGCCGCGAGCTCGGCGGGGTCCGTGGTCGGACGGTCGCACACGAAGCCCCGGCAGACGTACGCCGTGGGCCGCCCACCGATCATCGGCCGTTCGTCGAGGAGCGGGACGGAGTCCCAGATCCTCCGAGCCGCGCGACCGGCTCTCGTCGCGGCATGGCCGGTGCCGATAGCGCGAACCGCACCAGGTGCCGTCGAGAGCACCGCGACGCGCCGGAGCGCCTCGGTCGCCGGATCGCCCGCGGGTCCGACGACGGCGACCTCGCGCGGACCGTCCAGCAGAGCCTCCGCGACCGCGAGCGCCCAACCGGCCGCCTGCGGGTACTGCTCGGCGAGCAGCAGCGGCTCGCGCAGCGCCCTCTCGGCAGCGATCCTCTCCTCGTCCGAACCGGTCAGCGCGGCGTAGGTCAGGAGTGCGCCGGCCGCCGCGGCCTGCCCGGAGGGTGTCGGTCCGTCGGCGATCTCACGTGGCCGCCCGATCCTCACCAGGACGGCATCGGTCTCATCGTGCGCGGTGTCGTAGAAGCCGCCTCGCCCGTCGGAGAACCGCACGAGCACGTCGCCGAGGAGCTCGCCGGCGAGCGTCAGCCACCGCGCCGCGCCCGTCGCCTGGCACAGCGCGAGCAGACCGTCCGCGAGGTTCGCGTAGTCCTCGAGGACGCCGGGCGCGGTCCCGGCAGCGCCGTCTCGCGACGTGCGCGCGAGCCTCACAGCGGAACCGTCGCGTCGCATGTGCAGGCCCGTCACGTGCTCCGCGGCATCCACGGCCGCACGCACCCACTCCGGTCGCTCGAAAAGGTCGCCCGCGTCCGCCAGGGCGGCGATCGCGAGGCCGTTCCACGACGCGACGACCTTGTCGTCGCGCGCCGGACGCGGCCGGGACCCACGGGCGGCGAGCAACCGGGTGCGCACCGCCTCGTGACGACCGGCATCGGCGGGGTCGACCGGCAGCTGCAGCACCGACGCACCCCGCTCGAACGTGCCGCGCATCGTGACCCCCCACGTCATGGCTGCCCAGGCGGCGTCGTCGGCTCCGAGGGCCGCGACGAGGTCGTCCCGGTCCCAGACGTAGAAGGCGCCCTCGAGCGGGGCTGCGGCGTGGCCGGGACCGCGGCCGGCGTCGGACGTGTCGGCGTCGAGAGTGTCGACATCGATAGAGTCGACATCGATAGAGTCAGCATCGAGAGACGACGCGAACCCGCCCTCGGGCGTGCGGAGCTCGCGGAGCAGCCACACCGCGGTCTCCTCGGCGACGCGGCGCGCCAGCGGTGACCCGGTCGCCCGCCACCAGTGCGCGTACACGCGCAGCAGCAGGGCGTTGTCGTAGAGCATCTTCTCGAAGTGCGGCACGAGCCACGCGGCATCGACCGAATACCGCGCGAAACCTCCCCCGAGCTGGTCGTACATCCCGCCGCGAGCCATCGCCTCCAGGGTTCGCTCCGCCATCGCGAGCGCCTCGGGAGCACCCGGCCGCTCGCCGCCCGTGACATCCCGCCGCGCACCACGCCGAAGGAGCCACTCGAGCAGCATCGACGGCGGGAACTTGGGTGCGCCGCCGAACCCGCCGCGTACGCCGTCGTAGCTCCGAGCCGCCGCCGTGAGCGCGCGACGCAGCACGGCCGGGTCGACCACCGGTGCGGAGGTCTCCTGCGCGGCAAGCCGGCCTGCCAGCGCCGCACGGATACCTGCCACGCTCCGCTCGACCTCGTCACGCCGCGTCGTCCACGCGTCGTGCATCGCCTCGAGGACCTGGACGAACGACGGCAGTCCGTGCGACGGGTTCGGCGGGAAGTACGTGCCGGCGTAGAACGGCTCGCCGTCGGGCGTCGCGAACACCGTCATCGGCCAGCCGCCACCGCCGGTCATCGCCCGCGTCACGTCCATGTACACGGCGTCGACGTCGGGCCGCTCCTCGCGGTCGACCTTCACCGCCACGACGTGCGCGTTCATGACGGCCGCGGTGGCCGGGTCCTCGAAGGACTCGTGCGCCATCACGTGGCACCAGTGGCACGCTGCGTACCCGATCGAGATCAGCAGCGGGACGTCCCGGCGGCGCGCCTCGGCGAACGCCTCCTCGCCCCACTCGTACCAGTCGACGGGGTTCTCGGCATGCTGCTGGAGGTACGGGCTCGTCGCTCGCGCCAGGCGGTTCGGCATGCCGTCCACCCTCGCTCACGCACCGCCGCGCGGCGAGCCGGTGCGACCTGCGGCGTTCCGGGCGACGAGCACCACCGCGACCAGGGAAGCGGCCATCCACGCCGCGGCGTAACCGAAGGCAAGACCGGGGGCTACCGTCGCCCAGATCACGCCGACGACGAGAGATGCCCCCAGGTCCCCGACGGACTGCACGAGGCCGAGGACGCCGTAGCCGTTGCCGCGCAGGCGGTCGGGAAGCATCATCGCGACCATCGTCGACTCGGCGGTCTCGGCGAGGCCGATCCCGACGCCGGCGAGCACGAACGCGACGAGCAGCACCACCCACGAGTGCTGCTCCCAGGCGAAGCCGACGTAGGCGAGCACGTACACGGCCGCCCCGCCCGCGAACACGAGCCGTGGGCTGGTCCGGTCGATCACCCGACCACCGCCGAGCGCGGCGAGCGTCGCCGCACCGTTGTGCGCCGCGTACAGCACGATCGCGAGGCTCGTCGCCGCCGCTGCGCTCCGTCCGTCGGCGCGGAGCAGGTCGGTGGCCCGCAGGATCAGCAGCGTGGTCGCGACGTTGCCGAGCTCGAAGAGCGCCACCGGCACGAACGCGCGCGCCAGACCGGCCTGCCGCAGCTCGCGCAGGTTGAACGACAGCGTGCGTCGCCGACCGGGCGACCGCAGGGTCTGACGGGCCTCGCGCGCGGCGACCGTGATCGCCACCGCGGCGAAGATCGACGGGACGAACGCGAGCAGGATCACGTGCCGGACGCCGAGGACCCCGACGAGAGCGGCGGCCAGGAGCGGACCGACGACGGCGCCGGCGTTGTCACCGGCACGTTCGACCCCGGAGGCGCGACCGTAGGCCTCGCGCGGGACGAGTGACACGAGCAGCGTGTCGCGTGCCGGCGAGCGGATGCCGCGGGACATCCACGCGAGCGCGCGCAGCCCGGCAACCTGCCAGACGGCGGTGGTCAGCCCGATCGCCGCCGTCGCCACCGCGGTGAGGAGGTACCCGCCCCGCGCGAGCCGCGCACGCCGGCGCGGGTCGTTCGAGAGCGGGCCTCCTGCGAGCTTGCTCAGGCCGATGAGCGCATCGGAGACGCCCTCGATCGCACCGAGCGCGCCGGGACCGGCACCGAGCGCCACGCTGAGGAATGTCGGCAGCACGCTCGTGGCCATCTCGTGGCCCGCGTCGGAGAAGAACGACGCCGCGCCCACGATCGCGACGCCCGGGGTCAGCCATCGTGTCCCGTCCGGACCGGCCTCCGGCTCGTCGGGGTCGCCGTCGATCGGCGCCATCAGGTCCCGCCCTCCGCCGCGATCAGCTCCGCGCCGGCCCGCGCAGCCTGCGGGTCCAGGTAACGCCCTCCGCGCGGCGTGCACCGCCCGTCGGGCGTCGTGTCGTACTGGAGCGGCTGACCGGCCGGCAGGTTGAGCGCCTCGAGCTCGTCCTCGTCGAGCTCGTCGACCAGGGCGCACAGCGCACGCAGGCTGTTCCCGTGGGCCACCACGAGGACGCGCAGACCGGACAGCACCCTGCGCCTGATCTCCTCCTCCCAGCAGGGACGCACCCGCTCGATGACGTCGTGCAAGGACTCTCCCGACCCGGGTACCGGCAGCCCGGGCGGTCGGGTGCTGATCAACCCCCACGTGGCGACATCCGCGGGCTCGGCCGCCGGCGGCCGACCGTGCAGCGTGCGTCGCCAGGCAAAGAACAGGTCATGCCCGTACCGCTCCGCGACCGTTCTCTTGGGCACCCCGGTGAGGACGCCGTAGTCGCGCTCCTCGAGCCGCCACTCCTCGATGAGCGGGACGACGAGCCCCAGCTCGGCGACCACGGCGTCCGCGGTGCGGCGCGCACGTCGCAACGGCGACGAGAGGACGAGGTCCGGGATCGCCCCACGCTCCGCGAGCAGGTGACCGGCCGCGCGGGCCTGGCGCTCCCCCAGCGACGACAGGTCCGCGTCGAGCAGACCGGTGAAGACCTGGGCGGCGTTGTACGTGCTCTCGCCGTGCCGCAGGAGCGTCAGCGTCCCCGCCCTGTCCATCGGCCGCCCTCCCTCCGTCACCGCGGCGACTATAACCAGGAGCCACCGAGGAGCGCGCAGCCCCGTCCCGTCCGACCGCGACCTCACCCCGGATCTGAGTCGAAGGTCACACGTCCGTCCTGGACGTTCGGCCTAGCGTGGCTGTGTCATAGCAAGGTCGCTATCCAGTAAAGCCAGAGGCAATCGTGAGCGCTGCCCGACCAGAGGGACGCGCCGTCACCGGTGCATCCGCACGTTTCGCCGACCCGCGTCGTCACGGTCCCGGTGCGGGCCTGCCTCACGACACGGTCCCTCCCGCCACCCACGAGCGGCACCGATCCCGGCGCAAGGTCGCGCTCCGGGCGGCCGGGCTCGCGGGAGCCGCCACCCTCGTGCTCTCCGGTTGCGCATCGTCGACGACGAGTGACACGACCATCAAGGGGGGCGAGGCGAGCCTCGTCCTGCCGGACCTCAGCTCCGTGACGGTCCTCGGAGGGATCTCCGGTCGGCTGCTGCTGACTCTGGGCCTCGTCGTGTGCCTCGCGGGCATCGCGTTCGGCGCACGCAGCTACGCCGAGCTCCGCAACATGCCGGTCCACTCGTCGATGCTCGAGGTCTCCGAGCTCATCTACTCCACCTGCAAGGCCTACCTGATCCAACAGGGTCGGTTCCTGCTGATGCTCTGGGTGTCGATTGCTGCGGTGATCGTCGCCTACTACGGCTTCCTCGTCGGCTTCCCGTGGGGCCGGGTCGCGATCGTCATCGCCTTCAGCCTCGTCGGGATGGCCGGCTCGTACTCGGTGGCGTGGTACGGGATCCGGGTGAACACGTTCGCGAACTCGCGCGTCGCCTTCGCATCCCTGCGCGGCAAGCCGCTGCCGATGCACCGCATCCCGATGAAGTCCGGCATGTCGATCGGGATGGTGCTGATCAGCATCGAGCTGATCATGATGTTGATCATCCTGCTGTTCCTCCCGCGGGACCTCGCGGGTGCGTGCTTCATCGGGTTCGCGATCGGCGAGTCCCTGGGCGCGTCGGTGCTGCGCATCGCGGGCGGCATCTTCACGAAGATCGCCGACATCGGCGCGGACCTCATGAAGATCGCGTTCAAGATCAAGGAGGACGACGCCCGCAACCCCGGCGTGATCGCGGACTGCACCGGCGACAACGCGGGCGACTCGGTGGGTCCGAGCGCCGACGGCTTCGAGACCTACGGCGTCACCGGCGTCGCGCTCATCACGTTCGTGCTGCTCGCTGTGCACAACCCGGCGACGCAGGCGAGCCTGCTCGTCTGGATCTTCGCCGTCCGCGTGGCCATGCTCATCGCCTCGGCGGTGTCGTACCTGGCGAACGACCTGTGGACCAAGTCCCGCTACGCGCAGGCCGACCGGTTCAACTTCGAGGACCCGCTGAGCTCTCTGGTGTGGATCACCTCGGCGGTGTGCGTCGTCACCACGTTCGTGACGAGCTACGCGGTGCTCAGCCAGTCGCTCGAGAACGGCCTGTGGTGGAAGCTCGCGACGATCATCTCGTTCGGCACGCTCGCCGGTGCGATCATCCCGGAGCTCGTCAAGGTGTTCACCTCGACGCACAGCAAGCACGTCCGCGAGGTCGTCAAGAGCTCGCGCCAGGGCGGCGCCTCGCTCAACATCCTCTCAGGCCTCGTCGCGGGCAACATGTCCGCCTACTGGCTCGGCATGGCGATCGTCAGCCTCATGGGCGGCGCCTTCCTGATGAGCGGCCTCGGGCTCGACGCGCTCATGATCGCTCCCGCGGTGTTCGCCTTCGGCCTCGTCGCGTTCGGGTTCCTCGGCATGGGGCCGGTCACGATCGCGGTGGACTCCTACGGCCCCGTCACCGACAACGCCCAGAGCGTCTACGAGCTGTCCCTGATCGAGGACGTCGAAGGCATCGAGGAGGAGCTCGAGCGGGACCACGGGTTCACCCCCGAGTGGACCAAGGGCAAGCAGATGCTCGAGGAGAACGACGGCGCCGGCAACACGTTCAAGGCGACCGCCAAGCCGGTGCTGATCGGCACGGCGGTGGTCGGCGCGACGACGATGATCTTCTCGATCATCATGAGCCTGACGAACGGGCTCACCACCGGCATGGAGAACCTCTCCCTGCTGCACGCCCCCCTGCTCCTCGGGCTCATCACCGGCGGCGCGGTGATCTTCTGGTTCACCGGCGCCTCGATCCAGGCGGTCACGACCGGCGCCTACCGGGCGGTCGAGTTCATCAAGAACACGATCAAGCTGGACGGTGAGACGAAGGCCAGTGAGGCCGACTCCCGCCGCGTCGTCGAGATCTGCACGCAGTACGCGCAGCAGGGCATGCTCAACATGTTCCTGGGCGTGTTCTTCGCGACCCTCGCGTTCGCGTTCGTCGAGCCGTACTTCTTCATCGGCTACCTGATCTCGATCGCGATCTTCGGCCTCTACCAGGCGATCTTCATGGCCAACGCGGGTGGCGCGTGGGACAACGCGAAGAAGATCGTGGAGGTCGACCTCCACGCGAAGGGCACGGCGCTGCACGACGCGACGATCGTCGGCGACACCGTCGGCGACCCGTACAAGGACACGTCCTCGGTGGCCCTCAACCCGGTCATCAAGTTCACGACGCTGTTCGGACTCCTCGCCGTGGAGCTCGCGGTCAGCCTGACCGACCGCGGCGACCACACGCTCGTCGTCATCCTTGCGGCGGTGTTCTTCCTGGTCTCGGCGTTCTTCGTGCACCGGTCCTTCTACGGCATGCGGATCCGCACGACCCTCGAGGACACCGGGATGGATGCCGAGGTGCACGGGCTGCCCGACGGCAACGGTGCGACCGCGTCCGACGCGTCGCGTCGAGATGCCGAGCTGACGCAGTCCGGAGTGGGTGACGAACGATGAAGGTCGCGATCCAGTACGCAGCGGCGCTGGTCGACGCGGACGGCCACGTCACCGGCCACGACGCGGGCGCCACCCTGGTCCGGCGCCTGCTCCGGGTGTTCCCCGGTGCCGAGCTGATCGGCCCCGGGCCGCGCCACTGCGCCGGGTTCAACATGATCCCGCTCGAGTTCGTGGACGGCGACGACACGGTCGTCATCGCCATGGACGTGATCGACTCGTTGAGCACCTGGCGCACGCTCAAGGCGAACTGCGACGAGCCGAAGATCATGAACTTCGTCTGGTGGAACACGTCGCAGTACACGCACCCGGTCGAGAGGGCCGCCCTCGCGCTCTCGTGCGCCCTGTTCCCGACGTTCGCCAACTCCGAGCGCACCGCCATCGAGGTGCGGGAGATCGTCTCGAGCTGGACCATCTCTCCGATCGCGGAGAAGGCGAAGATCGCCTGGGTCAACCTGGGGATCCGGCTCGAGCACGTGCGGCCCCGCCATGAGCCGGCGGTCCCTGTCGTGCTCTACCCGGCGATCTACCTGTCCGAACGCAAGCAGCCGAAGCTGTTCTTCGACGTCGTCGAGCGCGTGGTCAAGCGGACACCGATCAGGGTCGAGGCCCGCCTGCACGAGTCGCACCTGATCTCCGAATGGGCCATGGCGCTGTCCCGCAAGGACTGGACCTGGGTCGGCCCGCTCACCGCGAGCCGCGAGGACTACTGGGAGGCGCTCGCCCGGACCACCGCGTTCCTCGCGACCGCAACCGACGAGTCGTACGGCCTGGAGTACATCGAGGCGCTCGTCGCCGGTGCGGTCGGGGTGTTCCCCGACCGTCCGTGGGTGCGCGCGATCCTGCCGGCCTCGTACCCGTTCCTCTATGGCACCCCGGCCGAGGCCGAGGAGATGCTGTACCGGGCGGTGACCGAGACGGCCGCGTGCCGACGCGAGCTCGACGACGCCGCGGGCGGCAACTTCGCCCAGTGGCTGCGCGCCCGTCACGACGACGACCAGTTCGAGAAGGCGATCGCCGATCGCGTCACGGAGTGGTTCGGCGTCTGACAGCAAGAGACGGAACGCGCCTGCCCGCCGAGCACGACGCTCGGCGGGCAGGCGCGTTCCTGTGACGAGAGCGGCTACTTGGTGTATCCCTCCAGCTTGTTCGCGGCGATCACGTAGTCGTTCGTGTAGGTCGACGGGAGGTCGATCGTCTTCTTGATGTTGCCGGCACCCTTCTCGACGGCGAGGACGGTCTCCGGTCCGTTCGCCGGCATCATGCCGTCCGGGAGGAACTGCCCCTTGTCCGTGTCGAGAGCCTTGATGTAGTCGGCCTTGGTGACCAGGCTGTTCGACACGAAGCCCGGCGGCAGGTGGTCGGCGATGTCGGACGCACTGTGCGTCGCGATGTAGTGCATGGTCGCGACCAGTGCGTCCACGACCTTCTGCGCGGTGTCCTTGTTCGCGTCGAGCCACGACTTCTGGACGAGGACGGCAGCCGAGGGGAACGGCCCGCCGAGCGCCTTCGTCGCGCCCGCCGTCGAAGCCAGGTCGATCGCGGAGTACGCGAGGCCCTTGGACTCGAGAGCGGCGACCGTCGGCTGCGTGGTCATCCCGCACACGATCGTGTTGTGCTGGAGGGCGGCGACGAGCGTGTCGCCGGCGCCGACGCCCTGGCGGTGGAACTGCTGGGACGTCAGGCCGGCCTTCGAGGCCATGTACAGCGTGAGGTCGTCGGTGCCCGACCCGAGGTCGGTCACGCCGACCGTCTTCCCGGCCCAGTCGGCGGCGGACGTGACGTTCGACCCGGTCGAGCACATCTCACGCTCACCCGGCGCCCCGCTCAGCTGGGCGATGCTGACGACGTCCTTGCCCGCCTGCTGGAAGTCGATCGTGTGCACGTACCAGGCACCGGCCATGTCGACCTGACCCGACGCCACCGCGGTCTCGGCACCGACACCGCCCGCCTCCTCGGTGCTCAGCACCATGTTGACGCCGTACTTCGTGTAGTAGCCGAGCCCTGCTGCCAGCTGGTACGGCAGGTAGATCTGCTTGTCGATCCCGCCGACCATCATCGTCACGGTCGGCATGGAGGCGAAGGCCGCACTGCCGTTGGTCGCGGCAGCCGTGCTGCCGCCGCTACCGCTCGCAGCGCTGCTGCAGGCGGCGAGGGACGTCGCCACCGCTGCGGCAAGGATCCCGGTCATCGTTCGGGTGAGCACTCGTCTGGTCATGTCTCGCTTCTCCTCGTTGAGAGCTGATGTGCGTGTGCACAGGGGTGCGATCGGGGGTTCGATCGGGTCAGGGTCGGGTGGAGCGGCACCTCCCGGTGTCGGCGGTCGCCTCTGTGCGGGCGGGCACAGGGTTGGGTCAGGGCAGCGGTGAGAGTGGGCACAGCTGTCGCAGGGATCGGGGCTGTCGTGGTCCGGGACTAGAGCCCGGCGGTCTCGACGCGCGTACCGGGACGCCAGCTGAGCAGGCGCTTCTCGAGCTGGCTGATGAGGCCCTCGGCGGTGAGGGCGATGATCGCGATGATGAGCATCGCGGTGAAGATGCCGTCGGGAAGAAAGTGGTTCTGCGAGTACGAGATGAGCAGTCCGAGCCCCTCCTGCGAGCCCAGGAACTCCCCGACGATCGCCCCGATGATCGCGAACCCGAAGGCGACGTGCAGGCTCGCGATGATCCACACGACTGCCGAGGGGAGCACGACGTCACGGATCACCTGGGACCGCGACGCACCGAGCACCCGCACGTTCGCCAGCAGGTTGCGGTCGACCTCACGGACGCCCTGGAACGCGTTGAAGAAGACCACGAAGAACACGAGCACGGACGCGAGCAGGATCTTCGACGTCGGCCCGAACCCGAGCCACACCACGAAGATCGAGCCGAGCACGATGCGTGGGACCGCGTTGAGGATCTTGATGAACGGCCCCATCACGTCGGCGAGGAACGGCACCTGGCCGAGCAGCACGCCGAGCACGATGCCCGCGAGGGTGCCGTAGACGAAGCCCCCCAGCGCCTCCTTCATCGTGACCTCGATCTGCAGCCACAACGAGCCGTAGGGGGTGCCGTTCTGGACCCAGTCCACGAGCTGGTGGGCGATCCCGGTCGGTTGTCCGAAGAAGAACGGGTCGACGATCTTCAGGTTGGTGAACAGCTGCCACCCGCCGACGATCACGACCACGGCGGCCGCTCGCGCCGCCTGGACCTGGACCCGCCGACGCCGGCCCCGTGCACGCGCGGCGGCAGCGATCGAGGCTTCGTCGCCGGGAGGCGCCTGGCGGAGGTCCTCCTGGATCGCGGCGAGCGCCTTCGCATCGCTCACGGTCGAGATCTGGTGGTTCACTGCCGTCCTCCTGGGGTTGCGGTGGTACGACCGGTCCTGGCGTAGGCGCGCTCGACCTCTTCGCGGAGCGACTCCCAGATCTGCTGGTGGAGCTCGAGGAAACGTGGCTCGAAGCGGATCTCCTGCACGGCGCCGCGCGGGCGCGGGAGGTCGATGTCGTAGACCGCCTTGACCGTGCCCGGGCCCGCGGTCATGACGACGACCCGGTCGGCGAGAGCGACCGCTTCCTCGAGGTCGTGCGTGATGAAGATGACCGACGGTCTGGTCCGCTCCCAGAGGGTCAGGAGCTCGTTCGACATGATCGCCTTGGTCTGCACGTCGAGAGCGCCGAACGGCTCGTCCATGAGCAGGATCGATGGCTCGCTGATCAGAGAAGCCGCGAGCGTCGCACGCTTGCGCATGCCGCCGGACAGCTGGTGCGGGTGGTGGTCCTCGAAACCGGAGAGCCCGACCACGCGGATCCACTCGCGCGCCTGTGCCAGCGCCTCCGACTTCCGCACACCGCGGAACTTCGGACCGAGGGCGACGTTCTGCAGGACGCTCTTCCAGGGCAGCAGGGCATCGCTCTGGAACATGAAGCTCATGTTGTCCGCGATGCCGTCGACCGCCCGACCGCCGACCCGCACCACGCCGGCGGAGGGCCGCTCGAGACCGGCGACCATGGTCAGGGTGGTGGACTTCCCGCAACCGGTCGGTCCGACGACCGCGCAGAACTGCCCGGGCTCGACCGAGAAGCTCACGTCCCGCAGCGCGGTCATGGCTGTCCCCGACGGGGAGACGAACCTCTTGGTGACACCGGAGATCTCGATGCGCGAGCGCTCGAGCGCACCGTTCACCCCGCCTGCTCGGGACGCGGCGCGCGGTGCCGGCAGGGTTCCGGCAGCGGCCTCACGGGCTGAGCCCGTCGGGGTCTGGCTGATGGGGGTCATGCCGGGTGGTCCTCTCATCTCGTCGTGCGATCACCGGGTGAGATGACTGTGAGCGAGGTCACATGTGACGTCCAGATTTCGTCGCTAGATGGCGTCAAGTGGTCGCTGCGGCCTTTGTTGACGATTGCGGTCGCGGGTCTCTGGGACCTAGGTCGCACTACGATCCAGCAATGGCACTCATCGGTGAACGCCAGCGGCTCTCGACGCAGATCTTCGTGCTGCAGATCGTGATCATCCTGCTGACCGTCATCGCCGGGTTCGCCGTGTCGGTCGCCCAGGCCAGGCGCGTGCTCGACCAGCGCACCGGGGAGACCTCGCTCGCGATCGCCCGCACGATCGCCTCGATGCCCGACATCGCCTCGGGACTGACCGCGCCCGAGCCTGCCTTCGTCATCGACCCGATCGCGGAACGCATCCGGGTCGCGACCGGTGCGGCGTTCATCGTCATCGCGGATCGGCAGGGCATCCGGTACTCGCACCCGAACCCGCAGCTCATCGGCACCTCCCTGCTCTCCGACCCGGACGAGTCCGTGCAGTCGGTGCTGGCCGGGAACACGTTCGTCGGGGTCCAGAGCGGCTCGCTCGGCAGGTCGATGCGCGCCAAGGTGCCGATCCGCGCCGCGGACGGCTCGATCGTGGGGCTCGTCTCCGTCGGCGTGCTCGAGGCCAAGGTCAGCTCGGAGCTCGCCGCCCGGCTCCCCGAGTCGTCGGTCCCGCCGCTGCTCGGCCTCGCTCTCGGAGCGCTCGGGTCGCTCCTGCTGGCGCGGCGGGTCAAGCGGCAGACCTTCGGGCTCGAGCCGCACGACATCGCGGCGCTGCTGGAGCAGCGCGAGGCGATGCTGCACAGCGTGCGCGAGGGCGCGCTGACGATCGACTCCGCCGGCCGGGTCACCCTCGTCAACGACGAGGCGACGCGCCTGATCGGGATCGACTCGACGGCGCTCGGGCGCGACCTCGCCGAAGTGGCGCCGCCCGGGCGGCTTCGCGACGTGCTGACCGGTCAGGTGACCGGCCGCGACGAGGTCGTGCTCGTCGGTGACCGCATCGTCGTCGTCAACCGGATGCCCGTCGAGGTGCACGGGCACCCGGTGGGCGCGATCGTGACGCTGCGGGACCGCACCGAGCTCGACGGGCTGCTGCACGAGCTCGACGACGTCCGCACCCTGGCCGACGCCCTGCGCGCGCAGGAGCACGAGTTCGCCAACCGCCTGCATGTCATCGGTGGGCTCCTCGAGCTCGAGCGCTATGCGGAGGCCGTCCAGTTCGTCAACCTGAACTCGTCACTGCACCAGGAGCTCGCGGCGGCGCTCGTGGGACAGATCGGCGACCCGATCGTCTCGGCGCTTCTGCTCGGCAAGGCATCGGTCGCGAGCGAGCGGGGCATCACCCTTCGGGTCTCGATGCTCACGGACCTCCCCGAGGGCCTGGTCGACTCACGGAGCCTCGTGACCATCCTCGGCAACCTGATCGACAACGCGCTCGACTCCGCGGCGCAGGGCGGTACCGGCGGCCACGTGGACGTATCGCTCGGGGTCCAGGACTCCGAGCTCACGCTGCGCGTGCACGACTCCGGGCCGGGGATCGACCCGTCGCTGTCCGCCGAGATCTTCCGCGAGGGGTTCACCACCAAGGTCGCCAACGGGAAGGGTCGCCGCCGAGGCCTGGGTCTCGCCCTCGTGACGCAGGCCGTCCGCCGTCACGACGGCCGCGTCGTCGTCGACAACATCGACGGTGCCGTCTTCACCGTCACCCTTCCCGTCCTCCACCAGCAGGGAATCCAGGAGGTCCTCACACCATGATCCGTACCGTCATCGTCGACGACGACTTCATGGCTGTCTCGGTACATCGGCAGTTCACCGAACGGGTGCCCGGCTTCGAGATCGTCGGCACGGCAAGCACCGGCGCGGCCGCGCTCGCCCTCGTCGCCGAACAACGCCCGGACCTGGTGCTGCTCGACGTGTACCTCCCGGACCTCAACGGCGTCGAGGTCCTCCGACGGCTCCGCGCGACCCCCGGTCTCGAGATCGACGTCATCGCGATCACCTCGGCGAAGGACGTCGACATCCTCCGCGGCGCGATGCACCTCGGTGTCGCCCACTACCTCGTCAAGCCGTTCACGTTCGAGATCTTCCGCGAGCGCCTGGAGACCTACGCCGTCGCGCGCCAACGCCTGCAGCACATGGACGAGGCCGACCAGCGCAGCGTCGACCGCGTGTACGGGACGCTGCGGTCGGCCGGGGCGGACTCCCTGCCGAAGAACATCTCGGCGCCGACGCTCGCCCTCGTCGTGGACGTGCTGCGCGGGACGACGGACGGTATCTCTGCCGGCGACGTCGCGAGCAGCGCCGAGATCAGTCCGGGCGTGGCGCGTCGCTACCTGCGCTACCTGTCCGACGCCGGGACGGTCGACTACCGGCTGCGCTACGGCGCGGCCGGGCGTCCGGAGCACCTCTACCGGTGGGTGGGACCCTCCGACGACGCCGCACGGCGCCGGACCGCACCCCGGTCCGGCAGCGTCTCCTGACGAGCAGAGAACGGACGGCGCACCGCCTCGGCGGCACGCGACTCCCCCGTCGGCTCGAGCCCGCCGGTGCTCACCGGTCTACGTCGACGCTCATCGGTTCCCACCCGCGGCCGTGATCGCCGCGATCTCGTCCGCCAGCGCCGACGCCACCGTGCGCAGCTCGGGGACGACGTCCGGGTCGACGATGACCGTCACGGTGAGCCGTCCGGCGTACGAGAGCGCCGCGAACGCCACGCCGACGTTGCCCGCGGTGATCGTGATCGGGGCGATCCGGAGGACCGGCGCAACCGCGAGGCTCAACGGGGAGGTCGGTCCCGGCAGGTTCGTGACGAACGTGTTCACGAGGTGCTGGTGATCGACGAACCACCGGAACGCCCCCATCGCCCCGAGCATCCGGAAGACCGGACCGATGAGGGCGGCCGAGGTGCCTCGGACGTGCGTCTTCTGCGCGCGCGTCACCTCAGCGACCCGCGCGAGGCGCTCCGCCACGGTGCCGCCGACAGCCACCCGGATCGGCATGACACCGACCTGGTTCCCCAGGGCGTCACCGGCCTCGACCCTCGCCGAGACCGGCACCGACACGACCAGGTCCCGTGTGGTCTCGCCGCGTCGGTGCAGGGCGGCCGTCATCGCGCCGGTGGTCGCGACGAGAAGCGCGTCGTTCACCGTCGCGCCGTGTCGCCGCGCGGCCGCGCGCGGCGCAGCCGGAGGACCGGTGGTCGGGAGCACGGCCGCGGCGGCCCCCGTCGCACCCGGCACGGTCGTCTCGACCCGCGCCGCCTCGGGTCCCGCCAGAGCGGCTGCCGGTTCCTCGGGTCCGATCCGCTCGCGGTCCACCCGTCGCGCGAGCACCCCGAGGCCCCCGATGCCGTCCGCCAGGACGTGGTGCAGCACGATGACCACGCCGACGGTGCCGTCCGACAGCCCGCTGATGACGACGGCTCGCCACAACGGTCGCGACCGTGGGAGCGGCCGGGTGACCGCCTCGACCGCAACGGAGAGCAACGCGTCGGTGTCGCCCGGCGCGGGGCAGCGGACCTGCGAGACGTGCCCACGGAGGTCGACTCCCGCCGGTTCGAACCAGTACGGCCGTCCGAGCCCCCACGGCGCGGTCACCAGGACCTGGCGCAACCGCGGTATCCGGGGAACCCGCCGCACGAGCGCCTCGACGACGACGTCCGGGTCCGGAGATCCTCCCAGGCTGAGGATCGCACCGACGTTCATAGGAACCGGGCCGACGTCGGTCGCGAGCTGGACCTGGTCCCCGGGACCGATGCGCTCGACCACCCGGTGCGCACTCACGTCCCGAGCATGGCAGCGTCGGCCGCGCCTGCCCTGAGTCCAACGTCAGGAGTCGATCCGCGGGAGCGGGACCTCAGGAGCCGGTCGTCGGGAGCCGCCGGTCAGGAGGCGACCGTCAGCACCAGCCGACCGGAGACATCTCCTGTTGACTGCCGCCGCCAGGCGTCGGCGACGGCCTGCAGCGGCTGGGTCTCGTACGTCACCGCGAGCCGCCCCGACGCCGCATGCGTGAGGACAACCTCGAGGGCGTCCCGTCGCTGGTCTGCCGAGAGAGCGTTGTTGGTGTAGCCGAGGATCTCGGCTCCCCGTCCGCGCAGGACCGCGGAGGAGAACGTCGCCTCGTCCCCGGACGCCCCACCGATGTTCACGAGCCGACCGCCGCTCGCCAGGATCCGGGACGCGGCGGTCGCGGCCACCCCGAACACCGGGTCGACGACGACGTCCACGGCACCGCCGGTGGCCTCACGGAGCAACTCGGTGAGCTCGTCGACGTCGGCGCCCATCGGCACGACGTCATGCGCTCCGGCCCGGCGCGCACGATCCTGCGCTTCCGCAGAGCGGCAGACCGCGACGACCCGCCCTGCCCCGAGCGCGAGCGCCGCACCGATCGCCGCCTGACCGACGGCACCCCCGGCCCCCAGGACGAGCACGCTCTCCGTCGGCCGCAGCCGCGCCCGCCAGCTGAGGGCCATCCAGGCTGCGACGGCCGAGAGCCCGAGGGCAGCGACCGTCGCGTCGGGCACCGGGGACTCGAGCGGCACCAGGTCGGAGTCCGGGACGACGCACAGCTCGGCGAAGCTGCCGTCACCTGCCGTCATGCCGGCCGAGGTCGCGAACCAGACGCGGGTCCCGGCAGGCAGTGCCTCGGACCGCTCGACGGTCCCGACCCCCTGGACGCCGGGGACGTACGGCAGGACCGGCGGCCCGAAGTAGGACGCGCCCGACGCGCAGAGCAGGTCGAGCGGTACGACCGGAGCCGCCGAGACCCGCACGAGAGTGCGCCCTGGGCCCGACGCCGGGTCAGGGTGCTGCCCGAACGTCGGCGGCTCGCCATGGGTGCGGAGCACAGCAGCGAACACGCGGTTCCTCCTCGGGACGGGCGGCCCAGGTCCGGTGGTGCCGGGCCCGGGCCGCCGACGGTCAGGACGCAGCGGTCACGTCAGATGGTCACGTCGCAGGTGTCACGTCGTCGCGGTCACGTCGCGATGTCGGGGTAGGGCATCGACAGGTGCTGCATCGCCTTCCCGTAGGCGCGCTGGTACTCGAGCGGACCGTGGTCACGCTCGAACATCGCGATGAACAGCGTGAGCGTCAGGAACGGGTGCGCCCCGAGCTCGAACAGGGCGACGTGGTCGTGCTCGCTCAGCGCGCGGCGTTCGTCGGCCGTGAAGGCCAACCAGGTGCTCCTCTCGGAAGGGATGCAGCTGAGCAGCGTGTTCGCCATCTCCTGCTCCCACCAGGTCACGGTGCCGACAGGGTCCTCGCGGTAGAGCTCGACGAGCGCCGGGTCGCGATCGACCGTGAAGAGGAACTTGTCCAGCAGGTACTTGCTCATGCCGGGACTCCGTTCGGGTACCAGGTGAAGTACGCCTCCATGGTGTGGAACAGGTCGAGGGAGTCGACGTAGTCGGCCTTCGCCCCGTCGCCGGCCACGCCCATCATGAGCATGAAGTCCATGAAGCCGTGCGTGGCGTTGCCGGGGTGATGGAGGCTGTCGAGCGTCACCTCGGCGAGGCAGCCCTCGATGTCGCCGCTCGCGATCCAGTCGACCGCCTTGCGGTCGAACTCGGGGTCGGGACCGTGCTCGCCGAACTGCCGTGGCCCGCCGAGCTCGAGCGACAGGTGCCCGGTGCCGATGATCGCGACCCGCTTGTCCTCGGGCCAGGACTCCACGAGCTCGCGGATCGTCCGGCCGAGCTGCACGAACCTCTTGGGCTGCGGCAGCGGCGGAGCGAAGATGTTCGTGTAGATCGGCACGATCGGCAGGTCGGCCTCCGGTCGCAGCGTGATGATCGGGCACGTGATGCTGTGGTCGATCCGCAGCTCGTTGCTGAACGCCAGGTCGAAGTCCGCGTCGAGGCCCTGACGCAGGATGTGCGCGGCGAGGTCTTCCTCCCCGCGCAGGGTCATCCGGGGCAGCCCGAACTCCCGCTCCTCGTTGTAGAAGTTCGCGTCGAAGAACGGCGCCTTCCCGACGAGGAACTGGGGCATGTTGTCGAGCCACAGCTGGTGGAAGTGGTCGCTCCCGACCATCACCAGCACGTCGGGCTCGGCCCGGGTGAGCGTCTCGCGGAACGCCTCGATCTTGGTGACCCACTCGTCGGCGAAGGGCGGTCGGTCGTCACCGGTCGCCGTGCTGGCACGGTAGTAGAAGGGATGGTGCGTCGAGGCGATGACCGCGGCGACGGTGGCCATGTGGATGCTCCTTTGCGTCCGGTGGGATCGGGGCGACGGCGGGGTCGGCGGGCGGCCCGGCGCGCTGTCAGGTGTGCTGCTCGGTGGGCGGCGCGACCAGGGGGTCGGCCGGTAGGTCCGTGGGGACCGCGTTGCGGTCGACGGCCAGGTACAGGTCCATCGCCATCGGGTCGACGCGTTCCTCGGCGATCTGCCCGAGCAGCCCCGCGGCCCGCGCGAGCAGGGCGAACCCGCGCAGCAGCTCGACCGGCAGGTCGAGGTCGGCCAGCGCGGCACCGCACACGCCGGCACCGTTGAGCGGGAGCCGACGTCCGAGGACCTGCTCGTGCACCCGGCCGATCGCCTCGAAGAGGCGCAGGTGCGGACCGCGCAGCCCTTCCTCGTCGGCGATGCGGATAAGCGCGGCGGTCCGCGGATCCCGCTCCTTGTGCACGGGGTGCCCGAGACCGGGCACGAACCTCCGGGCCGCACGGGTCTGCGTCACCGCGTCGAGGGCGAGGGCGTCCCAGCCGTCGTCGTCGGTGGGCAGCTCGCCCTCGTGGCGGGCGAGGACGTCGTGGAGGTAGGTGCCACAGTCCTCGGTCACCCCGAGGAACCGCGAGCCGCCACCGAGGAGCCCGGCCGCGAGCGCCCCCTGGAGGGAGTCCGGGGCGGACAGGTACGTCAGTCGTGCGGCGATCGCCGTCGGGGTGAATCCGTGGTCGGCGAGCGCGACGAGCACCGCCTCGAAGACCCGCGTCTGCGCCGGGGTGGGACGGCGGCGGGCGACGAGCCAGAAGGCGAGCTCGCCGAAGCCCACCTTTCCCATCAGGTCGTCGGCGAGGTCGTGACCCAGCAGTCGGATCTCGGTGGCCGTGGACGCCCCGAGGGACGTGCGGAACGCGAGGGAGTCGTCGGTGCTCATGCGCGTCGCTCCTGCCGGTCTGTGGTCGGCCCCGGCTGGTCCCCGGTCCGGTCATGCGGGTCGGCCGGTCCGTCCGACGGGGCCGCCAACCAGCGACGGATCTCCGCGCCGTGCTCGTCGAGCATCGGCGGCCGGCGCCGGTACTCCGGCACCGTCTCGGAGAACGTGATCGGGTTCCGCACCGAGGGGATCGCGTCGGCGCCCTCCCCGATCGTCACGACGGGGTCCAGGCCGAGCTCCTCGGCGAACGCGACCCCGCCGTCGATCGTGTTGATCGGTCCGCACGCGACGCCGGCGGCGCTCAGGTCGCGGAACCACTCCGTCGTCGTCCGGGTACGCAACCGCTTGACGAGCAGCGGACGCAGCTCCTCGCGCCGCGCCGTGCGGTCCTCGTTGCGGGCGAACCGCGGGTCGTCCGCGAGCTCGGGGGCGCCGAGCGCCGTGACGAGAGCGCGGAACTGCCCGTTGTTGCCGGCCGTGACGATCAGGTCGCCGTCGGAGCAGGGCAGCGGCTCGTACGGGAACAGGCTCGGGTGGCTGTTGCCCATCCGGAAGGGGACCACGCCGCCGGCGACGTAGGCGCTCGACTGGTTGACCAGCCCGGACAGCGCCGACGACAGCAGGTTGACCTCGACGTGCTGCCCGCGCCCGGTGGTGTGCCGGGAGCTCAGCGCGGCGAGGATCCCGATGGTCGCGTGCAGCCCGGCCATGACGTCGAACACGGAGATGCCGGCGCGGAACGGCTCTCCCGAGGGGCTCCCGGTGAGGCTCATGAGGCCGGAGACGGCCTGGACGATCAGGTCGTAGCCCGGGAGCGACGCGCCCTTCGGGCCGCTGCCGAAGCCGCTGATCGACGCGTAGACGACGCCGGGGTTGCCCGCTGAGACGGTGTCGTAGTCCAGACCGAACCTGGCCAGCCCTCCGGGCTTGAAGTTCTCGACGACGACGTCGGCGCGACGCGCGAGCTCCTGGGCCGCCTCGCGGTCGTCCGGGTCCTTGAGGTCCAGCGCGATCGAGCGCTTGTTCCGGTTCACGGCCAGGTAGTACGTCGAGACGTCGTCGCGCACGGGCGGCAGCCACGAGCGGGTGTCGTCACCACCGGGGCTCTCCACCTTGATGACCTCCGCTCCGAGATCCGCGAGCAGCATGGTCGCATACGGCCCCGCGAGGATCCGGGAGAAGTCGGCGACGACGACGCCGGAGAGGGCGCCGACGCCGGGCGCCGCGCCGGGTCCTGGGTGATCTTCGACCATGAGGATGAGGCAACCTTCGTTCAGTGGAGACGCCATACGGACAGATGTCCGCCCAACTGACGCCCAGTCTGTTTCCCGTCCACTCGGCCTGTCAAGACTCCGCCGTGGGCGCGAGACTTCCAGCGTTCGGACGAACTCGGCCCTCTTGACATGTGACCCCGGTCACTTCAGAGTGGGCCTCGTCGGCGTCGTGACCGACAGACGGACGATCGTCCGCAGCAGAACGCCCTCTGGAGGAGAACATGTCCGACCGTGACAACGAGGTCCCGGCCGCCGGTCGTCCCATCGTCCTGCGCGGCGGCACGGTGCTGACGATGGACGACGCGCACACCGTGCTGACCGACACGGACGTCCTCGTCGTCGGTGACCGCATCGCTGCCGTCGGCACCGCGCTGGACGTCCCCGAAGGGACGCAGGAGATCGACGCCCGCGGCGGCATCGTGATGCCGGGGATGATCGACACCCACCGCCACATGTGGCAGACCGCGATGCGTGGCTACGGCGCCGACTGGACCCTGACCCAGTACTTCGTCTGGTACTACCTCGAGCACGGCAAGGCCTTCCGACCCGAGGACGTGTACGCGGGCAACCTGCTCTCGGCGTGGGACGCGCTCGAGGCGGGGGTGACGACCACCGTCGACTGGTCCCACGGCCTGCAGACCGTCGACCACGCCGAGGCCGCAGTCGACGCGCTCCAAGCGGTACCGGGCAGGTTCGTCCTCGCCTACGGCAACATCCAGGCAGGCCCCTGGGAGTGGACCGCCGATCCCGCCGTCCGCTCGTTCCTCGAGCGGCGTCGCCGCGGGTCGGGCGACCTGCTGGGCTTCCAGCTCGCGTTCGACGTCACCGGCGACCCGGCGTTCCCGGAGAAGGCGGCGTTCGAGGCGGCCCGCGACCTCGGACTGCCGGTGACCACGCACGCAGGGGTCTGGGGAGCGACGAACGACGACGGCATCCGCCTCATGCACGAGCACGGCTTCATGACCCCGGAGACCGTCTACGTCCACGCCTCGACCCTGAGTGCCGACTCCTACCAGCGGATCGCGGCGACCGGCGGCTCGGCATCCGTGTCGACGGAGTCGGAGCAGAGCGCGGGCCAGGGCTACCCCTCGACCTGGCAGCTGCGGCGCTACGACATCCCGGTGTCGCTGTCGATGGACACCAGCGTGTGGTGGAGCAGCGACCTCTTCTCCGCGATGCGCACGACGCTCGGCGCCGACCGGTCACGCGAGCACCTCGAGGCCCACGCCGCCGGGGACACCGTCACGCACGTCCACCTACGTGCCGAGCAGGTCGTCGACTGGGCCACGCGTGGCGGCGCCCGCGCGCTCGGTCGCGACGACCTCGGGCGGCTCGAGCCGGGAGCCAAGGCGGACGTCGTGCTGATCAAGAACGACGACTCGCCCGTCTCGTTCCCACTGCTGAACCCCTACGGGCATGTCGCGTTCCAGGCGCAGCGGGGCGACGTGCACACCGTGATCGTCGACGGGCGCGTGGTGAAGTACGCGCACAGGCTCGTCGGGGCCGACCTGCCGGCGCTGCGCCGGACGATCGACGCGACGGTCGAGCACCTGCGCTCGACCATGGGCGAGGAGGCCTGGGCGCAGGGGATGAACCCGGACCGACCGCACGACGAGGTGCTCGACAACCCGTACCAGTACACGGACTACAAGTCCGAGTCCACGCACGACGCCCGGCCCGCCGTGCCTGCCGAGCCCCTGCTCTGATCCCTCCCCCGCCCGGCCCGGGCGTTCGGCGTGACGATCGTCCTCGCCGGGAGCCCGGGCCGTAGGCTCGCCCGTGACCACCTGCGGTGCGCCGACCGGGCGCACGCGAGGCCCGGGTCATGCTCGAGCGGGACACGAGCGACGGATGAGGAGGACGCACCGATGGCTGGACGAGGAACCGGTCCCGACTTCGTGGAGGCCCTGGCCCGAGGGCTCGACATCCTCGTCTGCTTCGACGCCGACCACCCGACCATGTCCCTGACGGACGTCGCCACGGCGACCGGTCTCGCCCGTCCGACCGCGCGCCGGCTGCTGCTGACGCTCCAGGAGCTCGGCTTCGTCCGGACGGTCGATGGCGCGTTCCGGCTGACACCCCAGGTGCTCACCCTCGGCATGGCCTACGTCGGCGCCCTCGGCCTCTGGGAGATCGCCCGTCCCCACCTGGAGGCACTCGTCGCCCGCACCGGGGAGTCGTCGTCCATGGCCCAGCTCGACGGGTCGGACATCGTCTACATCGCGCGGGTCGCGGTGCCGAAGATCATTGCGTTGCGCGTCGAGATCGGCACCCGGTTCCCCGCGACACGGACCTCGCAGGGCAAGGTCCTGCTGGCCGCACTGACCCCCGCCGAGCTGTCGGAGACGCTCGCACACCCCAGTCGCGCCGGTCTGCCGCCGCATGCCGAGCCCTCGGCCGAGGAGCTGCGTGACGAGCTCACCGAGGTCCGCGCGCGCGGGTGGGCGCTCGCCGACGAGGAGCTCGCACCCGGGGTGCGTTCCGTCGCGGTACCCGTGCGAGACGGGACCGGGACGGTCCGCGCCGCGATGAACGTCACGGTGCACGCCGCGGAGACGACGACCGAACGACTCGTCGAGGAGCACCTCCCGATCCTGCTGCGTACCGCGGGCGACGTGAGTGCCGAGTGGGCCCTGTGGCAGTCCCGTCCCCACGTCGACCTCGACCGTCGCGCAGTCGCCGCTGCCGCCGCCGCTGCGCCGAGGCTCGTGGGCTGATCTGCGCGAGCCTGACAGGTCGCGCTGAGCCTCACCGCCTGGGAGCCCGTCGAACCGGGCGCATCGACGCGGTCGCGAGCGGGCGCAGGCGCGTCCCGGGCACGCGTGGCGCTGCTTCGGTCGTCGGGCGAGGAGGATGGCCCCCATGACGATCGACAGCACCGAGACCGGCCGCCGCCTCCGATGCGCACTCTTCGTGGACTTCGACAACGTGTACATCGGCCTGCAACGCCTCGACCCTCGCGCCGCCGAGGCGTTCGCGAGCGCGCCGGCGCACTGGCTCACCGCGCTCGAGACGGGGAGCGACTCCGACGGTGAGTTCACGCGACGGTTCCTCGTGCGTGCGTGCTACCTGAACCCGTCGGTCTTCTCGCAGTTCAGGCCGAACTTCACCCGCGCGGGCTTCAGCGTCGTCGACTGCCCGTCGTTGACCCAGCAGGGCAAGAGCAGCGCCGACATCAACCTCGTGCTCGACGCGGTGGACGCGCTGAGCGCCGAGACCCGGTACGACGAGTTCGTGATCCTGTCCGCCGACGCCGACTTCACCCCGCTCGCGCTGCGGTGCCGGGCGGCGGACCGTCGCGTCACGATCATCACCGCGGGCCCCGCGGCAAGCGCGTACCGGGCGGTCGCGGACACCGTCGTGACCGCCGACGAGCTCGCCGAGCTCGTCAAGCACCCCGACGCGGCCTCACTCGAGTACAACGCCGCACCGGCCGGCGACCCGGCGACCGAGGCGCCGACGACCGGAACCGGGCGCGGCCGGACGTCGACACGCACGTCCACCCGAACAGCCGGACCGGCCGGATCGGCAGGGTCGGCAGGAGCCGCAGGGTCGGCCGGAGGACCAGCAACGGCAGCGCCCAGCCAGGCTCCCGCCGGCCCCGCGCGCAAGGCCGTGCTGCGGCCGGTTCGGTCGGCCGACAAGCCGCTGACCGGCGGCGTCGTCGCCCAGGCCGCCCAGAAGGCGGACCCCACGCTGCTCACGTCGGGCTGGGACGGCGCCGGGAGCTTCTTCCCCTGGCTCGCGCGTGCGGTCCCCGAGCTCGGCGCCGCCTCGCGACCCGCGCCCGGGTTCGTCTGGGACCCGAAGCGGTTCAGCGAGGCCGACCTCACGAGCTCCTCGGGGGTGGACCTCCCACCGCTGCAGCGTCAGGTCGTCGAGGTCACGGACATCCCGAACCTGCCCACTGAGCGCTACCGCATCCTGCTGACCGCGCTCGCCGACGATGTCCGCACCACGACGTTCGACCGCCCGGAGACGTCGCGCCGCGTCCGGGACGCATGCCAGGCGGCCGGCGCGGCGGTCGGCCGGGCGTCGGTGAACACGGTGATCTCCGGCGTGCTGTACGCGGGACTGGACCTCGCGGCCAGGCCCACCGCGAAGAAGGTCGCCGAGACGTGGGCGGACAACGTCATCGGACTGTGCCGCGGCGCCCGGATGGAGCTCGGCCCGCAGGACGTCGCCGCGATCCGCACCTGGGTCAGTGGTGGGCTCCTCACCCGCTAGCGGGCACCGGTCGAGCACCGCCGTCGGCAGGCGGCAGCCGCGATGACGCGCGCCCATGCGCCGGACGACCCCCTCGTCCGGCTGCTCGCCGCCCCGCCGGACCTCCCGGTCGTCACGGGACTCGCAGCGCTCACCGACGCCGTACGGGCGCGCGGAACGGCGGTGCTGCACGCGCCACCCGGAGCGGGCAAGACGACCCTCGTCCCCCCGGCGCTCGCGGTGCTCGACGGCGGTCGGGTCGTCGTCACCCAACCGCGACGCATCGCGGCACGCGCGGCCGCCCGCCACCTGGCGGACCTGCTCGGCGAACCTGTCGGGCAGACCGTCGGCTACGCGGTGCGTGGCGAGAGCCGGACGAGCGCAGCGACCCGGATCGAGCTGGTCACGACGGGAGTGCTGCTGCGGCGCCTGCAGCGCGACGCGGAGCTTCCCGGCGTGGCCGCGGTCGTCCTCGACGAGGTGCACGAGCGCCAGCTCGACTCCGACCTGGCCCTCGCCCTGCTCGTCGACGTGCGGGCGAACCTGCGCGAGAACCTCACCCTGGTGGCGATGTCCGCGACGGTGGAGGCCGAGCGGACCGCCGCGCTGCTGGGCGATGCGGAACCCGCGCCGGTCATCGCCGTCGCGGGTGCCCTCCACCCGGTCGACGTCGTCTGGTGCCCGCCTCGGCAGGCAGCCCGTTCGGACGCGCGCGGCGTCACCCCCGGTTTCCTCGACCACGTCGTCGCTTGCGTGCGACGCGCCCTGGCCGAACGCGACGGTGACGTGCTCGTGTTCGTGCCCGGCGCGGGCGAGGTCAGCGGCATCGTCGGTCGGCTGGGGGGGCTCGACGGCGTGGACGTCCGCCCGCTGCACGGTCGGCTCAGCCATCGGGAGCAGGACCTCGCCCTCGCCGTGGGACCTCGGAGGCGCGTCGTCGTCTCGACCGCCGTGGCCGAGTCCTCGCTCACGGTGCCCGGGGTGCGCGCCGTGGTCGACGCAGGCCTCTCCCGGCAGCCGCGCACCGACCACCGGCGCGGCCTCGCCGGGCTCGTGACGGTGGCGGTGAGCCGTGCGAGCGCGACCCAACGCGCAGGACGAGCAGGGCGCCAGGGCCCGGGGACGGTGTACCGCTGCTGGTCGCCGACCGAGCACGCGCGCCTCACCGAGCATCCCGAGCCGGAGATCGCGACGGCCGACCTCACCTCGTTCGCCCTCGATCTCGCGTGCTGGGGGACGCCGGACGGTGCCGGTCTCGCCCTGATGGACCTCCCTCCTGAGGCTGCGATGACCTCGGCGCGCAGCACGCTCGTCGAGCTCGGCGCGGTCCGGGCGGACGGGAGCGTGACTGCGCGCGGCCGCCGGATCGCCGCCGTCGCCACGGATCCCCGACTGGCACGGGCCCTGCTCGACGGCGCCACCCTGGTCGGTGCGCGCCGGGCCGCTGAGGTCGTCGCCCTGCTCTCGGAGGACGTCCGCGCGCCCGGCGGCGACCTCGTCGCGGCGCTCCGCGCGGCCAGACGCGGTGGCCCGGAGGCTCGAACCTGGGCGTCCCAGACGACACGCCTGCTCGCGTCCGTGCGGGAGGCGGACCTCACCGACCTCACCGACCTCACCGACCTCACCGACCTCACCGACCTCACCGACCTCACCGACGATCTTGCGGTCGGCCTGGTGGTCGCCCTGGCCCATCCCGACCGGATCGCGCGACGGCGCGCCTCGGGCGCCGCATACCTGATGGCCTCGGGGACCGGCGCGGTGCTGAACGACCAGGACGTCGCACTCGCCGGGATCCCGTGGCTCGCGGTGGCGGATGCGGACCGGTCGCCTGGACGACGCGACGCGACGGTGCGGTCGGCGGCCCCGCTGAACGAGGACCTCGCGGTGCTGGCCGCGCCGTCGCTCCTGCGCGAGGAGGAGACCGTGACCCTGGAGTCCGGCCGCGTGGTCGCGCGACGGACCACGTCGCTCGGGGCGATCGAGCTCACGACGTCACGGCTCGCGAGCCCGCCGGCCGCAGGTGTCGTGCGGGCCGTCCGCGACGGCCTCGACCGGGAGGGGTTGTCCGTCCTGACCTGGACCGCCGCCACGACGCGGCTGCGCCGTCGTCTGGCGTTCCTGCACGCCGTGATCGGCGCGCCGTGGCCGGACGTGTCGGACGAGGCGCTGCTCACGCACCTCGACACCTGGCTCGGCCCCGACCTCGGCGCCGTCCACCGGACGCCCGGCGGCGGTGGACTTGCGAGGATCGACGTCCTCCGGGCACTGCGGCGGCTTCTCCCCTGGCCCGAGGCGACCCGGCTCGACGCGCTCGCTCCGGAGCGGCTCGCCGTACCGAGCGGCTCGCAGGTCACCGTGGCCTATGACGACCCTGGTCAGCCGGTGCTGGCCGTCCGCGTCCAGGAGGTGTTCGGTTGGCGCGCGACGCCACGGCTCGCCGACGGGCGGGTACCCGTCCTCCTGCACCTGCTCTCCCCCGGCGGGCGCCCGGCCGCCGTGACCGCCGACCTCGAGTCGTTCTGGCGGACGGGGTACCCGCAGGTCCGTGCCGAGCTCCGCGGCCGGTACCCGAAGCACGCGTGGCCCGAGGACCCCCTCACCGCCGCACCCACGCGCGGGGTCCGGCGGTGAGGTGAGACCCGACAGGCCCGGGCCCCCTGCTCGGGAGGTGAACGGGACCTTCGTCCAGGTCGGCACCTGGCGGTTGCGCGGCTCGATCGTCACCCGCAGGCAGTCGTCGACCCCGGTGGAGCCGTCGACCGTCACCCGCGTCAGGTTCGCGACCGGCGACGCGACGCCGTAGAACGACAACCACGACGAGCCCGCGGCGAGCGGCGCGTCGCCCCGCGTGTACCGCACGTCCTCCGGAACACCGAGCCACGCCTGCGACGCCGCCCGCGCCGGGTGCTGCCCGAGCGTGTACCCCGGGTGCGTGAAGAACACGGACCGGATCGCGGCACGACGCTCGAGCGGGTCGTAGCCGCCGTTGCGCGGTCGGTTGCAGTCGGTCCACTCGTTGTCGCCCACGGTGTCGACGAGGGGTGCGTCTCATGGTGTCCTCCGTGGGTGGTCGGCGCCTGCCCACAGTGGCGTCACAGGGTCAACGGCGCCGGTCCCCTCTGTCGTCGTGCGGATGAGCACCGGGCAGCGGCTCCCCCGGCGCACCTACCGGGTCGCGCGCAGCTCCGAGGCGATCGTGACCGCCCACGCCTCGATCTCGTCCCAGTCGCGGAAGTCGCCGGCGGGCAACGCGGCCCGTGCCTTCGGCATGAGCCCGAGGAACCGCTCGCTTGCTCCCACGGGCGGCGCGGAGGGGTCCCAGGCCCCGAAGAAGACCCGGTCACCGCGCACGGGGAGCCCACCTTCGAGTCGCTCCCACTCCTTGGGGCGCGACACCTCCATGACGTCGCGACCGTCCTTGTCGACGAGGTCCGTGCCGACCGGTCCGCTGCTGAACAGCCAGAGCGGGTGCTGCGCGAGGACGGTGCGGTGGTGCGTGACGAACGCAGTCGCGGCCTTCAGCCAGTGGAACATGTAGGCGGCTCCACCGACCACGAACGCGTCGTACTCGACCACGTCGATCGCGTCGGAGACGGGCAGCGCCTCGGCCGCGAGGCCTTCGACCGTCAGCACCTCGGCGATCCGTTCGGCGATGCCCTTCGTGGCACCGTGGCGGCTGGCGTAGGCGACGAGGATGGTCATGGTCGACCTTTCCGTGGGTCAGATGCCAGGACGGTAGACGTCGGCGACGAGCACCACCAGGGTCGAACGTCCTCACGGTGCCGCGAACTCGACATGCCACGACCCGCCATGCCACGACCCGCGGTGATCACGCCGTCACAGCGATCACACCGTCACGGCTTCGGGTCGAACGTGCAGTCGCGGACGAGGGCGTCGTCCAGGATCGTCGGAGCCAGCCTCGCGCCGAGGAAGCTCGACCGCGTGACCGTCGCTCCCGTGAAGCTGGCCCCCGCCAGCCGTGCCGTGTCGAAGGACGTGTCCGTGATCGCGGCCTCGTCGAGCTTCGCTCCGTCGAGCGTGGCACCGGTCAGGTCGAGATCCGTCAGGGTGGCTCCTGCCAGGTCCGCACCGGCGAGATTCACGCCGGAGTAGTTGCCGGTGAGCGTGACCCCCTCGAGGTCGCACCCGACCAGGTCGGCACCGACCATGGACCGCGACCCGGCGCGGGCCAGGTCGCACGGCACGGGCGCCGGCCGGACGAACGTCGACGAGGGGACCGAGGTCGGAGCGGGCTGCGTGGACAGCGGTGCTGCGGTCGTCGTCGGGAGCGGCGGTCGGCTCGCCAGGGCGTCCGCCGCTGACGAGACTGCCGTCGGCAACGCCGCGGGAGAGCTCGCGAGCGTGGGAGTCGGCGGCAGGGCCGGGATCGAGGCGACGGGTCTCCCGGCGCCGCCCGGTCCGCCCGCGGTCGCGGTCGCACCCGCCGCCGTGGACGCGCCCGTGACCAGCCCGGTCAGCGACAGGAGGGCGCCGATCACCCCCGCGACGGCGACGGCAGCGCCCGTCGCCCCGACCGTCGTCCCTGCCCCCACGAGCGCGGCCGCGCTCGGGAGCGGCGTCGACGCGAGTCCCGGCAGACCGGCCAGCAGCGAGGCCGGTCCGGCGACGCGGCGGAGGCGCCCGAGACCGACGGCGAGGAAGGCCCGCACGACCTCCGGATCGAACTGCGCACCGGAGCACCGTGCCAGCTCGGCCCGCGCGGCCGACGCCGAGAGCGAGGTCTTGTACGACCGCGACGACGTGAACGCGTCGAACGCATCGGCGACCGCGACGATGCGCGCCGCACGACTGATCTCCGTCCCCGCGAGCCCGAGCGGGTAGCCGCCGCCGTCCCACCGCTCGTGGTGCTCGCCGATGGCCGTCAACCAGGGGCCGAGCCACGCGGTCAGGGGCGCGGCGATCTCCATGCCGGCGGCCGGGTGGCGTGACAGCAGGTCCCACTCCGCATCGGTAGGTCGCGTCGGCTTGGTGAGGATCTCGACCGGGACGTCGATCTTGCCGACGTCGTGCAGCAGCGCGGCCCAGCTGAGCTCTGCCGCCTCCCGCGGGGTCAGTCCGAGCTCCGTCCCGATCAGGGCGGCGTAGGCCTGGACCCGCTCGGAGTGCCGTGCCGTGATGTCGTCGTGCGCGCCGATCGCCGCGACCAGGTCGAGAAGAAGGGCGACGTGGTCCTGCTGCCCGGTGCGCTCGCCGACCGGCGCTCTCGCGACACGGTGGCGAAGGACATCCGGGGAATACCTCCGGCGTGCCACGGCGAACCGGGACGGCGCCTTGTCAGGGAAGATCACGGTCAGCCGGAGCAGCATGCTCACCGGCAGCAGTCGCCTGGTCACCTGAGTCATCGCCAGGAGGATCACCGCCGCGAGGGCGATCTCGAGCACGAGCCAGAGCCAGGGCGTGATCCCGAGCCGAGCTGCAGGCACCCACTGCGCCGCGCCGAGCCCGAAGGCCAGCGCGGCGAGCGGGGGGAAGCTGAGCAGCACCACCCTGACGAGCACTGCGAGGACCGGATGGGGCCGCCATCGACCCAGGGTCACGTCGTCGTAGTTCTGGGTGGGTCCGGACGACATGCCCTCTTATCGGCAGGAGGCGCACCGACGTGAGCAAGCCTCCGGCTCGTCGGAGGGACGCGAACGCACCTGAGCTCTCTCGTTCGAGGTGCACCGCTCGTTCGCGCAGCGTCGGCGCCCACCGTCGGGCTTCGTCAGGTCCCGTCCAGCTGCGCCAGTCGAGGGTTCTGAGCCCGCAGGAGGTCGGCGCGCGCGCGCCGGTGCGGGTCGCCGGAGGCGATGAGATCGGCGTACACGAGCGGCGACGGCACGAGCCGAGCACCACCGGACTCGCTGATGCTGGCGACGTCGCCGCCGCCGTGGCTGGGGGTGCTGCCGTCGTCGTCCGGCTGCCAGAAGCGCCGGCGGACGTGCAGCGTGCCGCGGTCGTCGTCGCGACGCATCCGGTGCCGCGCGACGAGGGCCGTCGGGATCTGCTCCGCGTAGAGGGTGATCGACGCGGAGCCGGCGGGGTCGACGAACCCGGCGGCGAGGTCGCCTCCGACGAGCAGTCCAGCCGTCAGCGGGTCTGCGCCGTCCCACCAGTGCGGGTCCGGCACCGCGAACGAGGCCAGCGGCAGCTTCCCGGCGAGCGACACGACGTACGCCTCGGTCCAGCGACTGAGGAGCTCCCCGCCGCGGGTCACCGCGCGCCCACCCGGACCGGAGGCGAGAAACCCCCCTGTCGTCAGGTCGTCGACGACGATCTGCGCGGTCCCGAGGGAGACGCCGCTGATGCGCGCGAGCTCGCGCAGCGGGAGGGTCGCGCCGTCGGCCCGGCTCAGCAGCACGAAGATCACCTGCGCTCCCGAGCGGGTGAAGGCACGCGCGGCCGCAGTGGGTCGTCGCACGCGTGTCCCGCGCGGGAGGCGCCGACCACGCACGTCGACGAGTACGCCCTCCCACGCGAGACGGACGTTCCCGACGGTGTCCGCGAAGTCGATCCCGCGTGCGCGGAACACCTCCGCGGCGGCATCACCGATGACCGGCGCGACCACGAGGAGTGGCGGCCCGGGCGGTACGTCGACAGCGGCCGCCACCGCCGCACCCACCCGAGTCCGCGCCTCGACGGAGTACGCGCGCGATCGCCCGCCGACGGTCACGGTCACGGACCGGCGCCGGTCGACCGCAGACGCGCCGCCGGCCGCTCGGACCACGATCCCACTGCCCTCGAGGGCGCGGACCGTGGCAAGGGTGACCGACGAGGAGTTCACGACGGCCCACTGTTCACGCTGGATGAACAGCCGTCAAGAATGAACGCGCACGAGACGTACGTGTGCTGCAGGGGTCCCTGGGGTCCGGCGCGGTCCGCCGGCCTGCTCGGAGACATGCTCCGACCTGGTGCCGCAAGGGCTCACCCGCGCTCCAGCAGCACCAGCACCTCGTCGTGCGCGGTCTGCGGGAACATGTCGAGCACGCGCGCCCGGCGGGGCCGGAGCGTCGGCATCGTCGCGAGGTCACGCGCCAACGAGGCCGCGTGGCAGCTCGAGTAGACCACGTGCTGCACGGGCGATGCCTCGAGCCACCGGCAGAGCTCTTCCCCCAGCCCGCGTCGGGGCGGGTTGACGATCACGAGCTCCGGCGCCGCGGCCGACCGGGTGGCGAACTCGGTCGCGTCGCCGACCAGGAACGTGACGCGACCCAGTCCGGCCTCGCGCGCGCTCAGCCGCGCACTCGCCACGGCGTCGGCGCTCGTCTCGATGCCGATCACCTCGCGGTCGGCGCCTGCACAGTGCAGCGCGAAGCCGCCGACACCGCAGTACAGGTCCCAGACCGACGACGGCGCCAGCTCCGACACCCAGTCGCGCGCCTGGCGGTACAGGGCGGCCGCGACCTCGGTGTTCGTCTGGAAGAAGCTCTGGGGACGCAGGTGCATGCCGACCTCGTTGACCCGCATGAGCAAGGTCTCCTGCTCGGTGAGCAGGATCTCGCGCTGGCCTTCGAGGACCGCCTTGTGCTCCGGGAGCAGGTTGACGGAGACGACCGCCAGGTGCGGCACGGCCGCCTGCAGGGTCGGGAGGTGCTTGCGGATCCGCGCGACCGGCTCTTGTGACCGCGTGACGAACCGGACCATGAGGTCGCCGTCGGGCGACTCCGTCACGAGGATGTTCTTGAGCTCCCCGGCGCGCCCGCGGACGTCGTACGGCGTCAGGGCCGCACGCGTGACGAACTCGGCGAGCAGCGGGAGGATCGCGCGGATCCCGGGCAGGTAGAGGCCGCACTCGCGCAGGTCGACGCCACGGCCCTCGGCGTCGAGGATCCCGACGGTCGGCCGTGCGATCGTCCCGCCGACGACCATCTTCGCCTTGTTCCGGAAGCCTGACTCACGGCTCGCGAGAGGAGGCAGCCACTCGATGCCCGCGCCGTCCGACGCCCCCGCGCCGGAGATGCCCCCGAGCGCTCGTTCGGCGTCACGTTGCTTCGCCTCGAGCTGCTCGACGTAGGGCTGCCCCATCAGCGTGCATGATCGGCATCGCTCCGCAGCGACGTACGAGCAGTGCATGGGAGCGAGCCTACGCGGCACGCGAGCACTCCCCCGCTGGCCGGTCACCAACGGCGCGCATGACCGCCCCTCCCGTCGCCTGTGCGACGGGAGGGGCGGTCATGCCGGTCCAGACGGTGCGAGCACCGCACGCCCCGGCCCGTCACACGAGGACGGGAACCGGCTCCTCCGTGACGACGACCTCGGCACGGGGTGCGGCCGGTCGGGCCGTGATGAAGGTCGCTGCGATGACGGCCGAGACGAGCAGGCACCCGACGGCCCACCAGATCGCGACCGAGAACCCGTGCACCGCTCCAGCTGCCAACGTGGCCGGGTCGGTCCCGTGCGCGCTGAGGTACCGGGCGGTCGCGGAGGTGGCGATCGTGTTGAGCAGGGCGATCCCGATCGACCCACCGACCTGCTGGGCGGTGTTGACGGTCGCGGAGGCGACCCCGGCGTCCCGCGGCTCGACGCCGTACGTCGCGGTGCTCATCGCCGGCATGAAGGTCGACCCCATCCCGAGCCCGAGGAGGACGAGCGACGGCAGGACGTGCGTCAGGTAGCTCGAGTCCACCTGGATCCTGGTCAGCAGGACGAGCCCGGTGGCAGCGACCAGCAGACCCGGGGTCATGATCAGGCGGGCAGGCACCCGCGGCAGCAACCTGCTCGCGATCCCGACGGCACCGGTCATCATCCCTGCGGTCAGCGGCAGGAACGCCAGCCCGGTGCGGACGGGCGAGTACCCGAGAGTCACCTGGAGGTAGTAGGTGAGGAAGAGGAACATCCCGAACATGCCGATCGTCGTCATGCCCACACTGAGCAGCGCACCACCCCTGTTGCGGTCGCGCAGCACACGCATCGGCAGCAGCGGATGCCTCACGCGCCCCTCGGCGACCACGAAGAGGACGAGCAGCGCGAGGCCGCCGGTGAGCATCGAGAGCACCAGGCCGGAGGTCCAGCCGTGCTGCTCGGCCTCGCTCAGCCCGTAGACGACCGCCAGCAGACCGGCACTGGCGAGAACGGCACCGACGACGTCGAGGCGGGTCTCGCTCTGCTGCCGCTTGTCGTGCAGGAACACCATCGCGCCGATCACCGCGAGGATGGCGATCGGGGTGTTCACGAGCAGGCACCACCGCCAGCTCAGGTACTCGGTCAGCAGTCCACCGAGGATCAGACCGACGGCGCTGCCGCCACCGGCGATGGCACCGTAGATGCCGAAGGCCCGAGCCCGCTCGTGCGGCTCGGTGAAGGTGATGGTGACGAGGGACAGCGCGGCGGGTGCCAGGACGGCGGCGAAGATCCCTTGGAGTCCACGAGCGGCGAGCAGCATGCCTCCGCTCGCCGCGGCACCGCCGAGGGCTGAGGCACCGGCGAACCCGATGAGCCCGATGATCAGAGCACGCCGGCGCCCGATCAGGTCACCGATGCGACCGCCGAGCAGGAGCAGACCGCCGAACGCGAGCGTGTAGGCGGTGATGACCCACTGCCGGTTGGCGTCCGAGATGCCCAGGTCGGCCTGCGCCGACGGGAGGGCGATGTTCACGATGGTCATGTCGAGCACCACCATGAGCTGTGCGAGAGCGATGACACCGAGGCCCCACCAACGGCGGGGATCGGGTCGGTCGACGGCGGGGGCGATGACTGCCCCGGTCGAGGGCATGGCAGAGTCCATCGAAGGACCTTCCTGGAGAAGTGGAGAGCGGCGGCGCTCGAGGTCCGGCTAGGCGCTCCCGTTCGCGTGACGGGGACGTGGGACCTACCTGCTTGCCGGCCGGCAAGTTGTACTCTTGAACCGTAGGTCTCTACTTGCCGGTCGTCAAGTAAGTTGGCTGATCCGGTTCAGATCGACTCGCACGAGGAGATGACGGCACATGGCGGCGGACACCCGACGTCGCAGCGACACCCGCACGGAGATCCAGCGCATCGCGCTCTCGCGGTTCACCCAGGACGGCTACGACAAGACGTCGTTGCGGGAGATCGCCGAAGACCTCGGTGTCACCAAGGCCGCTCTCTACTATCACTTCCGCACCAAGGAAGAGATCCTCGAGAGCGTGGTCACCGACGTCGGGCAGTCCATCGAGGATCTCCTCACGTGGGTGCGCTCCGAGCCGTCGACCCGTGAACGCCGCGTCGAGATGCTTCGGCGCCTCGCCGCGCTCACCCGGGGGGGCGTCGGCGACATGATGCGGTGCGTTCAGCAGAACGAGGTCGCCCTCGCCGCCCTCCCCCGCACGGTCGAGCTGGTGCACCAGTACAAGGACGACCTGTGGCGCGCATGCACGCCGCCGGACGCCACCCTCGAGGACCGCCTGCGGGCGCGCGTCGCGATCATGACCATCATGATCGCGAACCGCGGCACGGCCGACCTCGGTGGGACGGACCAGGAGCGCACCGAGACCGCGCTGCGCATCGCGTCCGACGTGATGCCCTGAGTCCGCTCAGGAGCCGCTTCCGCCATCGGTCGTCATCCATGAGGGTGGCGGCGGCGGGGCCGTCGGAACGGCCGGCGGGGGCGGAGACGTTGCGGGGCCAGCCGCCGGTGGCGGCGGTGGCGCTGCCGGAGCAGCCGGCTGAGACGGCCACCCCGGGCCCGCCGCACCGACACCGGGCGCGGGCGGCGGCGCCGTGTGCAGCGCGAACGAGGTGACCGCGCCGCGCGACTCCAGGTCCTGCAGCGAGACGGTCACGCGCTGACGCTCGTCCTGGTCGACCGGTCGACCCGTCGACTCGAGGTACGCCAGGACGCCGAGGTCGCGGAAGAGCTTCTCGGCGTCACCGCCGCCCGGCGGCTTCGGCCCGGTCAGGCCCGAGCTCGCCAGTGCGGTGTCCGCCTTCGCCGCCAGGTCGGTCGCCGCGGCCTTCGCCTTGTCCAGGAAGCCCATGTCCGCTCCTCCAGCCGGTGCTGCACCGATCGCCGTCGATCCACGCATCACTCCCTCATTCAGACTACTCAGATCGGGGCGCGTCGATAGAGTCGGAACCGGCCCGATGGAGTGCCGCGGGCCTGACGACTCCCGAGGAGACGACAGCCATGACGATCCACGGATCGCTGTTCCAGGAGTTCATGGAGAACGCGTCGCAGGACCCGTTCTCGCTCCAGAACAAGAAACTCCTGAAGATCCTGATGCAGTACGGCCCGGTCTGGGCCAAGACCGGCTCGATGGTCGCCTACCAGGGCGACGTCCACTTCGAGAACAAGGGCGCCGGCGGCCTCGGGAAGATGCTCAAGTCGAAGGTCACCGGCGAGGGCGTCGACATGATGCAGTGCACGGGTCAGGGCGACCTCTTCGTCGCCGACCGTGCCGCCGACATCCAGATCATGTACCTCGAGAACGACGCGCTCTCGGTCAACGGCAACAACGTCCTCGCGTTCTCGTCGTCGATCGACTGGGACATCCACCGCGTCCAGGCGCGCGGCGCCGCCATGACGGGCGGCCTGTACAACGTCGCTCTCCGCGGCACGGGCTACGTGGCCGTGACCACCGAGGGCGAGCCGGTCGCGCTCGACGTCGCGAGTGCACCGACCTTCGCCGACTCCCAGGCCGTCGTCCTGTGGACGGCAGGCGTGAGCATGGACCTCCGCGTCGACACGGGCGGCCTCACGTCGATCCTCCGCGGAGGCACGGGCGAGACCTTCCAGATGGCCTTCGGAGGGCAGGGCTACGTGCTCGTCCAGCCGAGCGAGTCGGTCGTCCAGGGCGGCACCCGCTCGTCCGGCAGCAGCGGCGGCGGTCTCGGAGGCCTCCTCGGCGGGTGACGTCGTACCGCCGGGGCGCGACGGATGAGGCCGCACCCCGACGGCTGACAGGTCGGACGGTGGTCAGGTCAGACGGTGGTCAGGTCGTGCGCGAACTCGTCGAAGCACGCGACGTACGCGTCGACGGCCTCGTCGGTGTGGGTCACGGAGAGCGTCCACTCCTCCTCGCGTCCCGGCGTCATGAAGATCCCGCGATTGAGGTTGAACAGCCAGGCGAGGGTCGAGAGCTCCTCGTCCTGGTTCTGCTTGAAGGACTCGTAGTCGACGATCGGCACGGGTGAGAACGTCACGCAGCCCTTCGACCCGATGCCGACGGCGTAACCCGGCAGACCGTAGCGCTCGACCACGTCGGTGCACCCGGCGAGGATGCGCGTGTTCAGGTGGTCCAGGTGTGCATACGCCTCGGGGGTGAGCACCTCGGTCAGGTTCGCGCGTGCCGCGGCCATCCCCAGCGGGTTCCCGTTGTACGTGCCGACCTGGTAGACCGAGCCGTCCTCGACCACGGACATGACCTCCTCGGTGCCACCGATCGCACCGGTGGGGAGCCCACCGCCGAGAGCCTTCGCGAGGGTGACGAGGTCCGGACGGACGCCGTACCGTTCGGTCGCGCCACCCGCGGCGATGGTCAAGCCGGTCTTGACCTCATCGAAGATCAGCACGACGCCGTGACGCGCCGTGATCTCGCGAACAGCCTCGAGGTAGCCGGGTTCGGGAAGCACGACACCGAGGTTCATCATCGCCGGCTCCATGATCACGCATGCGGGCGTGCGACCCTCGGCGGTCAGCCGCACGATCCGGCGCTCCATCGCAGCGGCGTCGTTGAACGGCACCGGGACCGTCATCTGCACCGTCGAGTCCGGGATGCCCGCACCGTACGCGAGCGACGCGAGGTTCTCGCGGTCGCCGATCTTGTCGTACGCGACGCCGATCGACACCATGACGGTGTCGTGGTGACCGTGGTAGGAGCCGAAGATCTTCATCACGGTGTCGCGGCCCGTGTACGCCCGCGCGATCCGGATGGCGTCCATCGTCGCCTCGGAACCGGAGTTCGTGTAGCGCCACTTCGGCAGGCCCCACCGCCGCGCGAGCTCGTCGCCGACGACGATCGCATCCTCGGTCGGCGCAGCGAAATGGGTGCCGAGCGGGTAGCGCGCCGCGATCGCGCGACCGATCGCCGGGTGCGCGTGCCCCTGGACCATCGAGCCGAACCCGTTGTGGAAGTCCCACATCTGGTTGCCGTCGACGTCCCACACCACGGGTCCGTCGCCGCGCTCGAGGTAGATCGGCCACGGGTCGCGCAGCTGGTAGGAGGAGGCCACCCCCCCGGCGAGGTGCTCGCTCGCGCGTTCGTACATCAGGCGCGACCCCTGCGTGCGTGCGTCGAGGCGCTCGGCCTCGCGAGCGGTCAGATCACGAACGCGCTGACGGTCGATCCGTACGGCCTGGTGGGTACCCATGACTCTCCCAGCCCGGCCGACCTGGCGCCTGGGCATCATCTCGGAGCTGCGTATCCCCTGACCGGCCTGGCGTCGGGGTCCTGTGCGGTGACGCCAGGATACGGGACGGCGAACCGCCGCGGGAGTCCTGGATCTCTCTCCGATCCTGGGCCGTCCAGGAGGCACGCCGACCGGCGCGACCCCGCCCGCGCACCACTTCTCGGCATCAGGCCGCACCGCGGAAGTCGACTCCCGAGGTCTCGACCGTCCGGGCGGTCCGGCCCGGCGCCGTCTGGAACGACCAGTACCGGTTCGTGTGGGCGATCACCTGAGCCGGCGGCGGCGCGCCCCACGCGGAATGGTCCTCCGTCGTGTGGGCGTCGCTCACGAGCGTCACGTCGTACCCGCGGACGAACGCGCCGTGGAGCGTCGAGCGGATGCACGCGTCGGTCTGCGCGCCGACGACGACGAGCCGCCCGACTCCGAGCCCGGACAGCACTGCGTCGAGGGTCGTCTCCTCGAACGAGTCGCCGTAGTGCTTCTCGACGAGCGGCTCGGCATCATCAGGAGTCAGCTCGGGCACGATGCGCCACTCGGCGCTCTCCCGTACGAGCTCCTCGTCCGCGTGCTGGACCCAGACGACCGCAACACCGCCGCGACGCGCCTTCTCGACGAGGGTGCGGATGTTCGAGACGACGGCATCGCGCTCGTAGCCTGCCTCGACGACGCCGACCTGGACGTCGATCACGATCAGCGCCGTGCTCGGTCTGTTCGTGAGAGTCGTCATGGTCTACCC
>MLJW01000240.1_pt1 | contig 40204 bp, 40 predicted proteins | sample 888231 | NCBI WGS metagenome assembly MLJW01 (sample SAMN05788063, study PRJNA343431) | mine drainage metagenome | isolation source: sample collected from the inflow into an acid mine drainage treatment plant... | place: Germany: Lusatia, lignite mining district
GCGTGGTCACGTGATACGCGCCGATATGCTGGGTGATGCCTCCGGCCTCGCCTGATGCAACCTTGGCGCGGCGGATGTAATCGAGCAGCGAGGTCTTCCCATGGTCGACGTGGCCCATGACGGTGACCACCGGGGCACGGGGCAGCAATTCCGCCTCGTGATGCGCCTGGCCCTCCTCTTCCAGGAAGGTTTCCGGGTCGTCCAGCCTGGCGGCAATCGCCTGATGCCCCATCTCCTGCACGATGATCATCGCGGTTTCCTGGTCCAGCACCTGGTTGATGGTGACCATCTGCCCCAGTTTCATCAGCACCTTGATGACTTCCGACGCCTTCACCGCCATCTTGTGCGCCAGATCCCCGACGGTGATGGTCTCGGGCACATGCACCTCGCGTACCTGGGGTTCGGCCGGGGCGACGAAGCGCGGCTGCTCCTTCTCGCGCGAATCGCGGCGCGAACCACCTTTGGCGCCGCGCCAGGCGGCGGTACCGCCGCTGGTGTCACCACGCGTCTTGATGGCGCGGCGCTTGGCCGCCTCGTCTGCCCAGGAGGACGACAACTGTTCGGACTTGACCTGCTTCTTCGCCTTGGCGTCGGCCGCCCCCGCCCCGGCAGTGGCCGATGCAGGCTTGGCAGGGCCGGCGGCCGGCTTGTGAATGGTGCCCTTGATCGTGGCGCCCGGCTTGGCTGCGGCCTCGGGGGCGGGCTTGGCAATCTCGGGCTTGGGGGCGTGCAGCACGGTGCGGGGGCGCGAAAGCATGTCGCGAATCGCAGCCGCTTCTTTCTCCGCTGCTTTACGTCGCTTCTCCACGGACGCAAGTTCCGCGGCGCGCGAGGCGGTCACCGCCGCATCCGAGGCACGCTTGGCGTCGGCCTTGGCTTGCGACGCGGCCTGCTGTTCGGCTTCCATTTCCGCGGCCTTGCGGCTGACCTCGGCGACCTGCTCGCTTGTCTGCTCGCTTGCCTGCTGGGTTTGCTGCGCGGCTTTGGCCTTGGCTTCGGCCTCGAGACGGCGTTCCTGCTCGATGCGCTCCTGCTCGGCGGCGCGCGCCCGCGCCGCCTCCTCCTCTTCGCGCTGGCGCTTGCTGATCTCCTCTGCCTGGCGTGCCAGCAGTTCCGACTGGTGCTTGGCCTCCTCCTCGCGGCGACGCAGTTCGGCCTCGTCGACCACGGGCTCATGGGCGACAGGCGCTGCGGCCTCGGCAGGCGGGGCCTCGTCGCGTTTGACGAACACGCGCTTCTTGCGCACCTCGACCTGGATGGTGCGCGCCTTGCCGGTGGAATCAGCCTGCTTGATCTCGGTCGTCTGCTTGCGCGTGAGGGTGATTTTCTTGCGCTCGGCGCCGGCCACGCCGTGGGCCACGCGCAGATGATCGAGCAGGCGGGCCTTGTCGGCCTCGCTGATGGGATCGTCGGGCGTTTGCTTGTGCACGCTGGCGGCGGCCAGTTGCTCCAGCAGCTGGGCGGCGGGGATGTGCAGTTCGGTGGCGAGTTGCGCGACGGTGGTTTGTGCCATGTGTGGTTCCTTGCTCAGCGGATCTCAGGCGTTGAACCAATGTTCGCGAGCTTTGAGAATGAGCGCGCTGGCCTGGGCCTCGTCGGCCCCGGTGATGGCCGTGAGTTCGTCGACGGCCAGATCGGCCAAATCGTCACGGGTGTGGATGCCGGCGTCGGCCAGCTTCGCGATGTGGTCGGTGGACAAGCCCTCGAGGCTCTTGAGATCCTGCGAGACTTCGTCGAGTTTTTGCTCGCGAGCGATCTCCTGGGTCAACAGGGCATCACGGGCGCGGTTGCGCAGTTCGTGCACGGTTTCCTCGTCGAAGGACTCGATTTCCAGCATTTCTTGTAGAGGAACATAAGCCACTTCCTCCAGGCTGGTGAAGCCCTCCTGGATCAGGATGTCGGCGACTTCCTGGTCGACGTCGAGCTTGGTCCTGAACAGTTCGCGCATGGTCTCGAGTTCGGCGCTCTGCCGGCTCTGCGATTCCTCGGCGGACATCAAGTTGATGGCCCAGCCCGTGAGTTCGGAAGCCAGGCGTACGTTTTGCCCTGCGCGGCCGATGGCGAGTGCCAGATTTTCTTCGTCCACGGCCACTTCCATGGCATGCTTTTCCTCGTCGACGACGATGGACTGCACATTGGCCGGCGCCAGGGCGCCGATGACGAACTGCGCCGGATCCTCCGACCACAGCACGATGTCCACGCGCTCGCCGCCAAGCTCGTTGCTCACCGCATTGACGCGCGAGCCGCGCACGCCGATGCAGGTGCCGATCGGATCGATGCGGCGATCATGCGAGAGGACGGCGATCTTGGCGCGCACACCCGGGTCGCGGGCACAGGACTTGATCTCCAGCAGGCCCTGCTCCATTTCGGGGACCTCGAGCCGGAAAAGTTCCTTCATGAACTCGGGGGATGTGCGCGAAAGCTCGATTTGCGGCCCGCGTGCCTGACGGTCGATCTTGGAGATGACGGCACGCACGCGGTCGCCCGCCCGCACGTTTTCCTTTGGGATCATTTCGCCGCGACGCAGGCGGGCATCGACCTTGCCCGATTCGACGATGGCATCGCCCTTGTCCATGCGCTTGACCGTGCCGACGAAGATCTTGTCGTTGCGTTCCAGGAAGTCGTTGAGGATCTGCTCACGCTCGGCGTCGCGGATCTTCTGCAGGATGACCTGTTTGGCCGCCTGGGCGCCGATACGGCCGAACTCGATGCTCTCCACCGGTTCCTCGATGTAGTCGCCCACCTCGATGTCGGGAATCTGCTCGACCGCCTCGAAATGCAGGATCTCCGCATCGGGCTGCTGCAGGCCGGCCTCATCGGGCACCACGAGCCAGCGACGGAAGGTTTCGTAGCCCCCCGTGTTGCGATCGATGGTCACGCGGATATCCACCTCGCCGGTGTAGCGCTTCTTCGTCGCAGAAGCCAGTGCGGCCTCGACGGCGGCGAACACCACCTCCCGATCCACACTCTTTTCATGCGCCAGTGCATCGACCAGCATCAGCAACTCGCGGTTCATGATTTTCGACCCCTAAAGTCAAGCACGGGCACGAGGCGGACTTCGCGCACCTCGGCCATGGAAAAACGCAATTCATGCACATCGCCCGCGGCATCGGCCGATACCGCGGGCTTGGCCACGGACTTGGCCGATTTGCTCGAGGCAGACCTGGCGCCACCGGATTTCTTTCCTCCCGGTTTGGCCGCTGCGGCCAGCAATGCATCATCCCAAACAATCACATACGTCTGCGGCTCGGCTTGAGCTTGCGCCGCATCGCCCTGCGGACCTTGCAGCACGCCGCGATATTTCTTGCGGCCCTGAAATGGAGCGCGCAGGGTCACTTCGACCTCCAAACCGGCAAAGCGCGCCCAATCATCCGGCAAACGCAGAAGACGGTCCACCCCAGGCGACGAAACCTCGAGGCGCTTGTAATCCAGGCCCTCGACCTCCAGCGCATACTGCAGTTGCCGCGTGACACGCTCGCAATCATCGACCGTGATGGCGTCGCCGTCGACGCGGTCGATCGTCACGCGCAGCAGACCCGCCGAGGCCCATACGGCCTCGACGAAGGCATAGCCCATGCCCTGGACGGTCGTCTCGATTACCGCTGACTTCTGCATGCCACTGCCGCCTTGCACCCCAACCTGCTCTCCAATTGCCCGATCCAGCACCCGACTACGCGCCCGGATGCTCCAATTGGATGGAGGCTCCAATTCGCCCAACCGAAGGGGTGCCGGCAAAAAAAAGGGGCGATTGGTGTCGCCCCTTTTGGTCAACCCGACTTCCATCCACGCCTGCCCGGCCCCGCTCGACCGGCCCCATCGGCAAGCCGATGAACGCCTCAAACAGGCCGCGCAAGTGGATTTAAGCTCTGAAATTATAAGGGAAATCGCGCATTCAGGCAAGCCGTCCATGCCATCCGCCGGCATGGCGCCCATCAGGGCGCTGCGCCGGACGCCCTCACAAGCAGCTTCGTGTAGGCCTGCCGAGGATGATGCAGCAATTGCATCGCCTCTCCGGTCTCCACCACCCTTCCATCCCGCATCACCGCGATGCGGTGCGCCATGGCGGCGATCACGGCCATATCGTGCGAGATGAACACATAGGCTAGCCCGCGCTCGGCCTGCAACCGGGCCAGCAGACCCAGGATCTGCTGCTGCGCGGAAATATCAAGTGCGCTCGTGGGCTCATCGAGCACCAGAAGATCAGGCTTGACAACCAGGGCGCGCGCCAGGGCGATGCGCTGGCGCTGGCCTCCCGAGAACTCATGCGGAAAACGTGGCAGCATCTCGGCATCCAACCCCATGTCGGCGAGCGCATCCACGACGCGGGCGCGGCGCGCGTCGGCGGCGAGTTCGGGTTCGTGGATGGTCAGGCCCTCGGCCACGATCTGTTCGATGGTGCGACGTGGCGACAGGGACGAATACGGGTCCTGGAACACCACTTGCATCTTGCGCCGGGCCTCGCGCCAGCCCGCGGCGTTCAGGCCCGAGAGCCGTATCCCCGCAACGCTCACCTGCCCCTGGGCCATGCGCTGCAGACCGAGCAGGGCGAGAGCCAGCGTGGTCTTGCCGCTGCCGGACTCACCCACCAGCCCCAAGGTTTCGCCGGCACGCAGTTCGAGCGAGACATCCTCGATCGCGGCATGTTCACGCCTGCGCAACCACGATCCGCCGTGGGCATAGCGCACGCTGACCGCCTCGGCGCGCAGGACGACGGGCGCGCGCGCGTCCAGCGGGCGCACCTCGCGCCGCGGCAGGCTGGCCAGCAGCGTCCGGGTATAGGCGTGCCGCGGATGATCAAAGACCTCCGCCGTGAGACCTTGTTCGACGAGTCGCCCCTGCTGCATCACCCCCACCCGCTGGGCGAATCCGCGGACCAGGTGCAGGTCGTGCGTGATCAGCATCACGGTCAGGCCCTGTTCGCGTTGCAACTCGTCGAGCAAGGCCAGAATTTGCGCCCGCACCCCCACGTCCAGTGCCGTCGTCGGTTCGTCCGCCAGCAACAAACGCGGCTTGCAAGCCAGCGCCATCGCGATCATCGCGCGCTGGCGCTGGCCGCCGGACAGCTGGTGCGGGTAGCTGCCGGCGCGCCGCGCGGCCTCCGCGACGCCCATGCGATCGAGCAACGCAACGGCTTGCTTCCACGCCGCCTGGCGCGGCATGGCCTCGTGCAATTCGAGCGATTCGGCGATTTGGCGGCCGATGGGCTGCAGGGGATTCAGCGCGCTCATCGGCTCCTGGAAGATCATCGCGACTTCGCGGCCGCGCACGCTGCGCAGTTGGCGTTCCGGCAGCGGCAGCAAGTCGCGCCCATCGAAGATCACCTGTCCGCGGGTCGTGGCGCCGTCGAGCAGGCGCAGGATGGATAGCGCGGTGACGGTCTTGCCGGAGCCGGACTCGCCGACCAGGGCATATTTTTCGCCGGCGCGCAGCGCCAGACTCAGACCGCTGACCACCTGCTTCGTGCCAAAGCGCACGTCCAGGTCACGGATCTGCAGCAGGGCCGGTTCGACCTCGAATTCCGGTGCCGCGGCCGGGCTTGGCGTGGCGTTCATGGCTTCACCGGCGTCCGGCCGCATGCCGCGGGTCCAGCGCGGCACGCAAGGCCTCGCCGATGAAGGTCAGCAGCAACAGCGTCAGCACCAGCACGAAGAACACCGACCCCGACAGCCACCAGGCGTCCAGGTTGGCCTTGGCCTGGGCCAGCATCTCGCCAAGGCTGGGCGCGGGAGGGGGCACGCCCAAACCGAGGAAGTCCAGACTGGTGAGCGCCAGGATCGCTCCGCTCATGCGGAAAGGCAGAAATGTCACCACCGGAGTCAGGCTGTTGGGCAGGATGTGGCGCGTGATGATTTGCCAGTGGCTGGCGCCCAGTGCCCGTGCCGCGCGTACGTAGTCCATCTGCCGGTTGCGCAGGAATTCCGCGCGCACGTAATCCGACAGGCCCAACCAGCCGAACAACGACAACAGCACCAGGAGCAGCAGGAAGCTGGGCGCGAAGATCGACGCGAAGATGATGAGCAGATACAACTCGGGCATGGCGCCCCAGACCTCCATCGCGCGTTGCAGCGCCAAGTCCACCCTCCCGGCGAAATAGCCCTGCACCGCCCCCATCAACATGCCCAGCAGGGTGCCACTCGCCGTGAGCGCCAGCGCGAACAATACGGAGACCCGGAAACCGTAGACCAGACGCGACAGCACATCGCGTCCGCGGTCGTCCGTACCCAGCCAATTCTGGACCGAGGGGGGCGCCGGGTTGGGCAGGGTGGCGAAGTCGTTGATGGTGTCGTAGCGGTAAGGCACGGGCGGGAAGATGGCGAAATTTCCGTTCCGGCTCAGGCGCCTGCGGATCAGCGGATCCAGATAGTCGGTCGGTGTGTGGAAGTCCCCGCCGAACGTGGTCTCGGCATAGCTGTGCAACATGGGCAGGTACCAGCGCCCGTCGTAGCGCACCAGCAGGGGCTTGTCATTGCACAACACCGGCGCCAGCAGGCTCAAGGCGAACAGCACGCCGAACACCCACAGGCTGACATAGCCCAGGCGCTGGGCCTTGAAGCGCCGCCAGGCCAGCCTGCCTGGGGACATCGGCCTTTGCCCGGCCTGACCGGGCGCTGGAAACGGCACGGCACTCATCGCAAGCTCTCGAACTGCACGCGCGGGTCCACCCACACATAGCAAAGATCGGACACCAGCTTGGTCAGCAAGCCGATGAGCGTAAACAGGTAAAGCGTCCCCATCACCACCGGATAATCGCGCCGCATCACCGACTCGTAGGACAACAGACCCAGTCCGGGCAGCGAGAACAGGGTCTCGATGAGCAGCGAACCGGCGAAGAACGCGCCGACGAAGGCGGATGGAAAACCGGTGACGATGGGAATGAGCGCGTTGCGCAGCACATGCCGCCACAACACCCGGTTTTCGCTCGCGCCCTTGGCGCGCGCGGTCAGCACGTATTGCTTGCGGATTTCCTCGAGGAACGCGTTTTTGGTCAGCATGGTGGTGACGGCGAAACTGCCGGCCACCATCGAGATCACCGGCAGCGTGACGTGCCAGAGGTAGTCGGTGATCTTGTGCCAGAGACCGAAGCTCGTCCATCCGTCGGACGTCAGTCCGCGCAGCGGAAACCATTGCCAGAACGTACCGCCGGCGAACAACACGAGCAGCACCACCCCTAGTACAAAGCCGGGTATGGCGTAGCCCACCAGCACGGCCATGCTGGTGGCCAGATCGAAACGCGAGCCGTCGCGCACCGCCTTGGCGATGCCCAGCGGAATGGAGATGAGATACGTGAGCAGGAAATTCCACAACCCCAGCGTGATGGACACCGGCATGCGCTCCTTGATGAGCTGCCAGACGCTCTCGTGATAGAAATAGCTGTGCCCGAGATCGAAGCGCAGGAACTGCCCCAGCATCTGCACAAAACGCTCGGCGGGCGGCTTGTCGAAACCGTACAGCTTCTTGATTTCCGCCAATTGCTTGGGATCGATACCCTGTTGGCCGCGATAGGCCAGCCCGCCGGCAGCCTCGCCCGCCTCGCCCTTGCCGCGCAACTGGGCCACCATCTGCTCCACCGGGCCGCCCGGAACGAACTGGACCACCACGAAGGTCAGCAGCAGCACGCCGAACAGCGTCGGGATCATCAGCAGCAATCGCTTGGCGATGTACCAACCCAGGTTCATGGCTGTCTCCGCGCACCGGGGCTTGCCGGCGGCAATGCCCACCAGCAAGCCATGGCCCAGCCCTCGGGCTCGTAGTACAAGGGAAGCGTTGCGGGCATGCCGAACAGCCCCGCGCGATAGGCGACCCGATGCGTCGCTGCATACCACTGCGGCACCGAATACCAGCCGCACACCAGCACACGGTCCAGCGCGCGGCAGGCCGCCACCAGCTGCCCCCAGGTCTTGGCCTGCAGGACGCGGTCGATGAGCGCATCGACCGCGGGGTCGCGGATGCCCCACACGTTGTCGGAGCCCTCGATTATGGCCGCCCTCGAACCGAAGCGCTCGCGCAACTCGCTGCCGGGGCTCGGGCTTCCCAGGTAGCGGGCGGTGGTCATGTCGTAGTCGAAGCCGTCAAGCCGGCGCTGGTAGAGCGCGAAATCGACGAGCCTGTACTGCATGCGGATGCCGAGCCTCTCCAGCGCCTGCGCGTAAGGCGCCATCACCCGGGCCATCGAGCCCTGGCTGTCGAGGTACTCGAAGACGAAAGCCTCGCCGCGCGCATTGCGCAGCGCGCCGTCGCGATAGTGCCAGCCGGCCTGGCGCAGCAAATCGCGCGCCGCGAGCAGGTTGGCGCGCAGGCTGCCGGGTGGATCGGTGCGCGGCAGCGTGGGCAGCGCGCCGAACACATCGGCCGGCAACTCGGCGCGCAAGGGATGCAGAAGCGCCAGCTCGTCGGCCCCAGGCTGCCCCTTGGCCTCGAAGGGGCTGTTGGCGAAGTAGCCATGGATGCGCTTGTACTGGCCATAGAACAACATGCGATTGAGCCAGTCGAAGTCCAGCGCCAGGGCCAGCGCGTGGCGCACCCGAACGTCCTGGAACAGCGGACGCCGCAGGTTCATCACCATGCCCTGGAAACCGGCCGGGTTGTGATTGGGCAGCTCGCGCTTGACCAGTTCGCCGCTGGCGAATTTCGGCCCGGTGTACTGCCGCGCCCAGTTCTTGGCGATGAATTCCTGGATCAGGTCGAAGTCGCCTGCCTTGAAGGCCTCCAGGCGAGCGGTTTCATCCCGAAAAAGCTTGTAGCCGATGCGCGCAAAGTTGAATTGCCCGCGCCGCGTCGGCAGATCCCAGCCCCAGTAGTCCGCACGCCGCGCATAAACGATGTCCCGATTCTGGGAGGTGCTGGCAATGGCGTACGGTCCTGAAGCAATGGGCGCCTCGTTGACGATCTCGTCGAAAGGCTTGCCGCCGCCCCACTTGCGCGAGAACACCGGCATCCCGGCGGCGATCAAGGGCAGCTCGTGGTTGGGGCGGCGGAACTCGAAGCGCACGTGGCGCGCATCCTCGGCGACTGCGCGCACGATGTCGGCGAACTGCGCCTTGATGGAGGGCGCCGCGCGCGGGCCGGTGAGGGTCTCGAAACTCGCCTGTACATCGGCTGGACGTACGGCCTCGCCGTTGGAAAAGCGTGCGCGCGGATGCAGGCGAAATCGTGCCGACAGGCGGTCCGGCGCGACGACGACATCGTCGGCCAGTAGGCCGTACACGCTGTTGGCCTCATCCCAGCTCGACGTCATCAGGGTCTCGAACACCAGGGCACCCAGCCCCGGAGGCGCCGTGCCGCGCAGGGTGAAGGGGTTGAGCTTGTCGAAGCTGCCCGCCCGTGAGGGCGGTGTCAGCCAGAGGTCGCCGCCCACAGGGGCGTGGGGATTCACATAATCGAAATGGGTGAAACCCGGCGGGTACTTCGGCGCGTCGTAAAGCGCCATGGCTTCGGCCGCGCCGGCCTTGGCCGCCCACGGCAACATGGCCATGGGAAACACCCGCAACAGGGCGCGTCGGCGAAGGCTGAGGGCGTGGGCCATGCGAGAATTCTGCCGCATTGCAAGGCATATGCGCCAAAGGCCTTGCTTCCCACTGCAGTCGGCCTCGGCCTTCTTGCTTCCATCCCGGCACGCATCCACTGGACCTCACATGGGCTTTCTCAACGGCAAACGCATCCTGATCACGGGCTTGTTGTCCAACCGCTCCATCGCCTACGGCATCGCCCAGGCTTGCCACCGCGAAGGCGCGGAGCTGGCTTTCACCTATGTCGGCGATCGCTTCGAGGAGCGCATCAAGAGCTTTGCCGGCGAATTCGGCAGCACCCTCACCTTCCCCTGCGACGTGGCCGACGACGCCCAGATCGAGGCCTTGTTCAAGGATCTCGGCCAGCACTGGCCACAGCTCGACGGGCTGGTCCATTCGATTGGTTTCGCTCCCCGCGAGGCGATTGCCGGCGACTTCATCGATGGCCTGTCGCGCGAAGGTTTCCGGATCGCCCACGACATCTCCGCCTACTCGTTCCCGGCGCTGGCCAAGGCCGCCATGCCCTTGCTGCAGGCCAGCGTGGCGGCCGGCCAGATGCCCTCGCTCGTCACCATGACCTATCTCGGTGCCGAGCGGGTCGTGCCCAACTACAACACCATGGGCGTGGCCAAGGCCGCGCTCGAAGCCGCGGTGCGATACATGGCCGAGTCCCTCGGGCCGCGCGGCATGCGGGTCAACGGCGTGAGCGCCGGACCGATCAAGACGCTGGCCGCGTCCGGCATCGCCGATTTCGGCAAGATGCTCAAGTTCAACGAGGCCAGCACACCTTTGCGGCGCAATGTCACCATCGAACAAGTCGGCAACGCCAGCGCCTTCCTGCTCTCCGACCTCGCCAGCGGTATCAGCGCCGAAATCCTGCACGTGGATGCCGGCATGCACGCCGTCGTCGGTGGTCTGGCGGCGCAGCTTTGACCGCCGCGAACCGGCCGCATCGAAGCCCGACGCGAGCATTCGGCTAGGGTTTTCAAACCACGCTCAGGCCGGTGCCGGCATGCACGGACAAGCAAGCCAACGGCGGGCATTGACAGGCCTCTTCTTTACTCTATAATTTTTGGTTTCGCGGGAATAGCTCAGTTGGTAGAGCGCAACCTTGCCAAGGTTGAGGTCGCGAGTTCGAGACTCGTTTCCCGCTCCAGATTTCTTGACGAATTTTTCGTGCATGACGAAAAAGGGGAAGCTCAGCACTTCCCCTTTTTTTCGGCGAGAATTCGGGCGCGTTGTTTGCGCCAGCCTTTTTGAGCCATGCACATGGCTCGATCACCAAAGACTGCGCAAGCCCACCTGGCGGGGTGGCAGAGTGGTTATGCAGCGGCCTGCAAAGCCGTCTATGCCGGTTCGATTCCGACCCCCGCCTCCATTCGATCTCTGGCCTCCTGGAGACGTTCGAGCCAAAGTCCGACATTGCGCCCGGATGGCGAAATAGGTAGACGCAGCGGACTTAAAATCCGCAGGCCGTAAAAGGCCGTGCCGGTTCGATTCCGGCTCCGGGCACCAGAAATCAAGGCTCTCCGAGCGACAGCCCACCTCCTGCCAGAATGGCATCCAGGCGTCATGTAATGGCTGTGGAAGGTTTCGAGCGAAATGCCCTGGCAGCTGGCGACATCGCTTGGCGAGCCCTGATGCCGCCGCGTGGCGCGGAAGTCACACCTTGGACAGTGACTCGAGTACCTCGCGCCCGAGGTCAGTCGCCCGGATCGGACCGGGCAGCTGCTGGGTCATCAGGCCGGCGGCGCCGAGCAGCTGGGCGTCCAGGATCTCTGGCGCAGTTCCGTGCACGACGAGGCCGTGAAGAGCTGCGATTGCGGACGGGGTAAGAGTTTGGTCGAGCATGACCATTCCTGGTAGCGACAGCACATGCTGCTGCCTCCCATGGTGCTGTCACGCCCCCCGCCACCCACGTCTTGGCCGCCCCCTGCACATGCACTTGAGCGGCAGCGAGCTTGCCCACGAGTGGGAAAGTGAGTTGCCCACACTGATAATTAGAGTTATCTCTCTGGCAATTCACGGGTTCGGACCGAACCGTTGGTGGCCGATCCAGGCGGAAATCTCGCAGCTACCGAACCCCCGCCGAACCTCCTCCACTGGCTATCCGGCCGCCTTGCTGCCCCATCCTGAGGCGCTTTGTCGTGGCATGGGCTGGGTCCGGTCTTCAGCGCTCCAGCACACTCCTGGCGCCTGGCGCGCGAGCCGAACCCCACCGAACCTACGGCGCGCCGCCGGAGCCGGACATCGTCTGCTGCACCAGCACCCGCGACACGATCGGCACGCCCCGGCGCGCCAGGAATGGAATGCCGAGTTCGCGCAGCACCACGCACTGAGCGCCACCGCGCTTCTTGCCCGTCAGCGTGGCGACCTCCTCGCGGCTGAGGTACTCGCCCAGGGCTTGGCCCTCCGGCATGGCCGACGTCGGCTGAGCGGGAACTTCGCCAGCCGGCTCAGCGCGCCACCGGATGGGCCCGCGCATGCGGTTCTGCCGCAGGTTGGCCGCAGATCGCGCCTTCCCCTCCTCGGTCTTCGGGCCGCGGCTGGCGCCTCCATGGAGCCGGCATCGATGGCCGGCACCATCGCCAGCCTGGATGCAGAGAAAGCCGTCGCCCTTGTGGGCCAGGCACATGTAGATTTTCGACTCGCGCGCCACCTTCAGCACCCACCTCCCATAGTCGCTGGCGAGGTTGATGCCGTTGGCACGCACGCGCGCCTCGTTCTCAATGGCAGCTGGCGATTCGGACTTTGGGGTGGTCATGGTGGCGGCTCCTTGGCATGTCGCTGCCAGGAACAGTCACCCCTTCAGGTTCAAAGCGCGAAGTCAGCGCTGCCTGCTGCCTTGCCGTGCTCGCTCAGCGCACGTCCAATCAGCCGGCGTTGCCTTTCGGCGCGCTTGGCGTCACTCGCAGATGTAGCCGGCGGCAGGCGTCGGTGTAGGCGGACACCACGGACGCAGACGGAGATTTCCCAGCCACCGGCTGCGGTGCGCTTGATCGGCATGTGAGGGCTTCGTCGTTTTGCTGGAGCCAGGATCGGCACGCCGTCGGATCATAGCGGCGCGCACGGGCGCCGACCGGGATGCTGGGCATGCCCTGCTTGGCCAGCCGCTGGACCTGCCGCGCGCTGATGCCGAACTCGGCGGCGAGCTGCTCCGTAGTCAGAATTGTCATGGCTTTTTCCTCTGTGGCGGCCGCTCGTTCAACCGTGTCTGCAGACGGACGCCAGCCTTCCTGAAATAGGCTGCCAGCTCCGACTCTCCAGTCGGCGACGACACGCGCACGTTCACGACCTTCGGCGCCCCGGGGTAGCCCGGCATTGGCTGCGCTGCCCTTTGCCGGCACGACTTCACGAATCGCTCCAGGTCCTTCGGGTCAAAACGCACAGCGCCGCCCATCCGGATCGACGGCAGATCACCCCGCGCCGCAAGATCGTAGATGAACCGCTGGCTGACGGCCAGCTGCTTAGCGACTTCCGCAGCGGTGAGCAAGTTCGTGGCCACGTTCGACCCTCGGGACAGTGAACAGGGATGCCCCGATCCTACGCCACGCACCAGGCAAAAAAACTGGCGCGCGGCCGGCCTGGTTGCGGCCGACGACTGGCGCTAGAACCTTCCCAGCGCCTCGCCAGCTTCTCGCTCGATCATGGCCAGCAGCTCAGTGGCGCTGACTCGATCCTCGCCGGCGTCGCTGTCGTCCTCAGGCAGCGCGTGCTCGACGATTCGCACGGGTCGCAGGTCTTCGGGGATCAGCCTAGGCCGGGCGGAACGTATCTACGCGGCGTGGGCCGCTCTCCAGGCTTGAAGGTCAATGACGTTGCTGGGCGTGCGGCGCGGCTCAAGGCCGTGCTCGGCGAGTCGCTCCAGCTTCCATGCCGGCAAGGGCTCCAGCCTCGCCGGCTGCGGCATCGCTTCGATTTTTCGCTTCCACTCCTCGCGTGCGACATCCAACTCGTCGTCCAGTGCCTGACGGCGCCGTTGCTGCTCTTCCCAGGAAACCACAACGTTAACGGTGAAGCGATTCTTGCCGTGCCTGCAAATCCAAAGGCTCCCAGCCCGGCCATGGTCGTTGCTTCCTTGCGAGGCTATCGTTCCATCAGGCCGCCACGTTATGGACGTCGAGCGCGCACGTCCCGGGCGGGGAAGTTGCTCCTCTCGGACGATCCCTGCCGCCACCAATGCATCGCCCGAGCCGGTGAAAGAGTCGCCAAGCATTTGCGTGGTCTTCTTGACCCCAGGCGAGACCTCGACTTCCGCACGCTGGCTGCCCAAGTTCCAAGACTGAGGGTAGTCAGGCACATTCGGGAAATGGACGTGAGCAGCAAAACGCCCGCGAGGCTTCTTGTAGATCACCACGCGGAAGCCGCGAGGGTCAACGGTTGTGATGCCGTGATCTGGGGCGCCAGCCTCTCCGGGGAAGGCGACGTTCAGTCCGATGCCGTAACTCTGAATCTGCTCCTTGGTGCCCTCGATGAGGTCCAAGCCATAGCAGCGCGTGTATTCCAGCGCGTCATTCATGGCTCACCTCCAACGCGCAGCGATGTGCTTCTTCCATGACGTACTCGGCCAAGCAACCAAGCGCGCGCGTCAGTCCTTCGACGGTACGCATTCTCAGCGGCGAACCGTCCTCGGCGACGCCCTTGTCAACCTCGATGTTGTTTTGGAACAGCAGGTCGGCAATGGCGTCCGCGCCCATTGCCGCGCGGGTAATTCTCTCCAGGCGTGAGAAAACGTCGCTCGGGCACTTCGGGTAGTCGTCGCGGCACATGGACTTGGTCTCCCAGTCCCAGGCGCAGTCCTCTCTCGCTGATGCACGCGTGCCAGTGAATTCCAGACCTTGCGATGGCGACTCATGCCCCGCCGCCGCTAAGGCTTGCTCCCATGCCTGGGAGGTTGTATCGGCCGCACCGGCTGCAATCTCCTGCTGGTCAACGTCGCGCACCACGCGCCAGGCGAAGGCGTGTTTCGTCGGTTCGGGCTGGCGCCAGACATGCACGACGTGTGCGTGAAAGGGAATGGATTGCAGATCGCGCTCGACAGCGCTTGCGGTGGCGTTGGCCATGGTGATGCTCCTAAGGTTCAGTCCCCCGGTCGCGGGTAGTAGCCGCTACGGGTGGCCGGGCCTCAACTACGCCCTTAGGAGCGCGGCGGATGTTCCCCCTAAGGGTCTTGTATTCCCCGCTCTCGGCCCGGCCAATGAAAACGCCGGCTCGATGGCCGGCGGCGATGCCGCGATGTCGCTGCGGCCACGCCTAAGGTTCAGTGCTTCGGATGATGCGCCAAGCGTCGCGCAGTGTCAACACTTCGAGCAGCGTTCGCTGCAGTTGCCGATCCAGCATCGGACACCTCCCGCAAGCCGAGGTTGATGGAGCGCTAATCGTTGCCGTTCAGCAGGGAAGTGGCGCCCGGGTAGAGGTGGAAACCCGGAGCGATTTTCTCAAGACGCTGAAAGTCCATGTTGTCCCAATTCACTCGACTATCCAGCGATCTTGTGAACCGAAAGCCGAATATGGGCATGCGTTGCAGGTGCCCGTAGTTGTTCGCTATGACTAGGTCGGCCTCCCACATTGTCAGGTCCGACGAGTGCGACTTGTAGTAGGGGTCGATCATCGAACTAACAATCTCCATCATGAAGCTCGTGGCGACCATCCCAGGCATCAGGTTGATCGTGCTTTGACTGAGATCTGGGTTTAGCAGCCCCATGCTTTGCAGTGCCGGGACAGCTGCGATCACCTTGTCTTGATTACACAGCACCAAAACCCGAGCGGCTCGACCGGCGCGACCATCCTGCACGTTGCAGCCGACAGCCGAGAAGCCCTTGAGCATTTGCCCCCATTGCGGGGGATCTGCAAATGCTTGACCGATGCTGCACGTTCCGGCCAATAACAAAGCACAGATCGCTTTGACCATGATGCACCCCCCTTGGCGCTGTTGAAGTTGAGAGACCGCAGCAACGTGTTTCGCTCATTGTTGCACGCATGTACATGCCGAAATCGCAGCCAGCTACAAATGCCTCAGACGCTGTCGCTGCTCCCTCAGGAAGGCATTGATCCGCTTCATCAAGTCGCGCTGGTGCGCGGTGTCCAGGCCATGCACCAGTGCGTTCATCGCGGAGCGCTCTTTGCCGGCATCAGTCCTCGGCCCGGTGGACTGCTCCCACGGCATCCACCGTTGAATCGCCTCGCGCTGGCGCTGCCTGCGTTCCGGGGACCATCCGTTGCTGCTGCTCATGGGTTCCGTCCTCCAATAGTTCGTTTGGCGCCGGCTCGAGCTGGTCCACGCGCGTGCGCGCGCGAGCCACGGGGGCGCCGTTGTTCACCTGCTGCTGCTGTGCGATGTTGGCCTGGCGCACGAACGCGACGGCGCGTGGGTTCTTGATGTCGGCCAGGGCCTGGAGGGTTGTCCGGCACTGTGCCTGCGCCTTCAGCGCCAGCGCCATGTTCGCCTGCAGTGCTGGGAGGTGCTCGCAGCGCATGCTCCGGTGGAGCAGTTGCGTGTAGAGCACATCCAGCGACCTGGCCTGCAGGTACAGCATCTCCTCGACGGGCGCCATGTCGCCGGCCTTCAGTTGGCGCACCTGCTTCTCCAGGAGCAGCCCGAGATGGACATCGTCGATCTCGCCGAACTTCGTCGCCGCGGCCGCCTTGATGGCTATGGACCCTGTGAGACGCGGACGACCGACCATCTCGGCCCCAGTCGCGATATGCGTCTCCGCCGCGACTGGTGGTGCTGCTGGTACTGCCGACGGTGCTGCAGCTGCCGGGTGGTTGCCCGGCTCAGGCTTCTTGCGCGTGCGCGGTGTTCCCATGATCATCGTGTCTTAGGGTTGGACGAAGCCCGGGACTACATCCCAGGACGATGCTTGTCTGGCACGAGAGCCAGGCTGCTGGCGGCCTTCCTTTGCCGAGATAGCCGGAATTCCGGTTTTTGCGATCTCGCGCACAAGATCCTTGGTCTGGTGGTTGCCGAGGAAGTAGCCGAGTCGATGCTTCTGCGCGGCGCCACCGGCAGCGTGCACATCGTTGAGGCAGTAGCGCCCGCGCGCGTCGCTCAGTTCGGCGAATGGCATGGTGTGTTCTCCTTCCCATGGACGCTCGGCGCGAAATCCGGCCCGCTGGCGCCTTTCCCTGGCTTGCCCGCACTTTTCACCCCCTTGCCGGCGCGCTGTTTGCCCGCTGGCGGCGCTTCCACGCAGGCCACGGCCCGGGCTGGGTCAATGGCGGACGCTGCGCAGGCCTCGGCGATCCGCCGTTCCGTCTCTGCCTCGGTGCGCCCGGCCTTCACGTACACCACTTGGTCAATCAGCAGCGGGTGGGCATGCTGACCAACTGGCCGGCGCATGATGGGGAAGTTGCCTGTCATGGGCGATGACCCCAGGCCGCGCGTACGGGATCGAGCTGGAGCAGCATCCGGCGCGCAGCCACGCTCAATCCTTCGGCAGGTTGATCACCGCGCCGCCGATCTGCACCCAGCTGCCGATGAGGTGCTTCGAGTTGTGCTCGCTGAGGAGCACGCCGGCATCGACGGCAGCCGCGCGTACGACTTGGGCGAGCTTGACAAGCGGCGAGCATGCCTTGGCATAGGCCTCGACTGCTTGCTCGTACGCCTCCTGAGCGGCCTTGCGGCGCAAGGTGTGCACGCCGTCTTGCAATTGGTTGCGCTCGGCACGAAGCCTGTCGAGCTTGGCCAGTGCGCCATCGTCGGCGGACATTTCACGCTGCTGGCGTAGTGCTCTGACCAGGCGGCTGTGATCCTCAAGCGTGCCTGCTGCTGCCTGTTCCGTGAGGTCCCGGACGGCGGTATCGGCGGCGTGCTGCCGCACGGCGGAAGCTTCAATGTCAGCCTCGACCTGGGTGATTTCGTCGGTGAGTTCGGTGATCCGCCGCTCCACCGCCAGGACTTCGGCAGTAGCAGGTCCCGAAGTGATGCGAGGGATTGGAATCGGCGCCGGCCGCGCGCCAGGGTCATCGGCGCCGGTGGAGCGACCGAAAGTGTTGAGGCGATCAAAGAGTTTCATGGGGAGGCTTCCTTTGCGAATGACGGGTTCAGTAGCCCAGGTTCAGGTTCTGATTGGTCGCGCCGAATAGCGACGACGCCTCGCGTGCGACGCCGTGGAGCGCCTGCATCACGCTCTGGCTGTCCATCGCGTGCACGGTAAGGTGGACCTGCTTGGAGCCGCCGAGCGCACCGGAGCGGATCGCTTCGGCGCCCGATGCCGGCACGATCATTTCGCCCTTGTGGATCTGCGCCACCATGTCGTGGGGGACGGTATCGGCACCGGCAGCGAAGGATGATCCCATGTTGGCCAGCCACCCTGCAATCGCGTCGATCCAGCCGCCGCTGCCCGTGGCCGAGCTGGCAATGCTCGAGGACGCGGCGCTTGATCCGAGAAGCCCGGCGTCCTGAGCGGCGAGCATTGCAGACTGTTGCGTGCCGAGACCTGAGCCGTATTGCAGGGCGGCGCCAACAGTTGAGCCGGAGAACAGCGAGCCGATCCCCGACAAGATGGGGCCAGTTGGCGATCCGCCGCTTTTGCCGCCGCTGAACAAGTTGCCGATCCAACTCCCAACAGCCGACATCTGGCCGCCGGAGCCACTGAAACCCCGCACGGCCTTCCCTGTTCCTGTGTTGATGCCAAGCAACCCTTGGACAAACCCCTGCGCCAGATTCTGCGAAACCGCCGAATTGATGCCGGTCAGCAGGCTTGTGACGAACTGGTCACCCATCTGCTTCCATGTCTTGCGCCCCGACATGAAGGCGCTGAAAAAGCCCTCGAACGCGCCCTGCACCGTGTTGCTGATTTTCTGCTGCATCTGGGTCAGGCCGTTGCCCAGGTCCTTGATCTTGGTGATGGTGGCATCGATGGCCGTGGTGGACTGTCCGAGCGCCTGCTCATACCGCTTGACCGCCTCGGCTGCGGCAAGCAACTGCGGGGCAGCCGCTTTCTGGTCCGCCAGGGTCTTGGCCTGCGCCTGGTCGGGCGTGAGGACGCCTGCGGTGACTTGCGCTGCGTTGAGCTTGGTCTGGTTCGCCAGATCGGATTGCAGCCCTGAAAGGTGGCTCTTGGCTTTCTGAAGTTGCGCTTGGTTGGCCAACTTGTCACCATGCTGTAGCGCTTGAGCCGCCAGGTCGCCTTGACCCGCTGCACTCAGGACTGAGGCATATTGGCTCCACTTGGCGCGGATGCTTTCAGGTGTGTCTTTGGCCGTGGCGCCAGCGACTGCGTTGTGCGCCTGGTCGACTTGTCGCTGCCACTGCGCGTTTTGCCGATTTGCCTCGCCGCCTGCGCGATGCAGATCCTGGAGCGCCCAGGAATCGGCCATCTGTTGCGGGCTGAGCCTTGAGCGGTGCGCCGCGGCACGTCCTGCGTGCCCGTGGGCGCCGAGGTCAGGCACGCCCTTCATATCCTTGGCCAGTTGATCGGCGAGCTTCCTCTGCAGATCCTCAATCTGCTTTTCCACGTCAGGCGCGCCTTTCGCTGGTCGTTCGTAGCCCGGTTGGCTTTGCGCTGAGAGCTCATCCTGAGCTCGAAGATTGCGGCCGAGGCGCCGACTTTCGTACCCCATCTGGAACTGATGGGCTTCGGCGGCCAGGGTGATCTCGTGACCTTTCGCCCAACTTGCCACGCCGGTCGCGCCCATCGCGCTTGCCGCGCGGCTGATCGCGCCGAACATCGACGAGGCAACGCGATCGCTCGACGTATTCAACCAGGTGAAAAAGCGGTCGAACTGGCCATAAAGCTTGTTGATCCAGACCTCGACGTGGTTGTTGATCGTGACACCGGCGATTTTGATGCTGTTGCCAGCTTCATACAGCGTGAAGGCAATGCCGATCGCTTTGACGAAGGTGCCGACCATGCCCAAGACACCTTTGAGACGTGTCCCCCAAATTGCGGTCATGGTCTTGGTGCCATCCGCGGTCGCGGTGGCCGCTGCCCCTAATCCCGCGGCTGTTTCGCCTTCAATGGCCGTCATGCTGGCGGCGTTCTCGGCGGCCGCCGCCTTCGAGGCGCTTCCGAAGCCAAACAGCCACTTGATGACATCTTGAAGCTTCCCGACCAGTTTGGCGAAGCCGCTCACAGTCAGTAGTACCGATACGGCACCAGCTGCCAGGGTGAGAGCGGTTGTCAGTCCGGGGAGGGCGTTCGCTGCTGCGCCGATGCCCTTGGCCATGTTTGCGAAAAAGTCGATGACCGGTGTAATGACAGGCAGGATGCTGGTGCCGATCGCATTGCCCAGGTTGTTGATGGACGCCTGGAACTGTTGCACGGCCTTGGTGTAAGGATTGAGCTTGTCTACTGCCTCTTTGCCGGTTGGCGCATTGTTCGCGCGCGCCGTCGATTCCGAAATGCGCCCCCAGACTTGGGGGTTCGCCACCTGAGACACCAAGTTGGCCACATTTACGCCACCCGTAGGTCCCCAGGTCTGAATGGCGATCTTGTTCAGGGCCTCGAGTTGCGCCTTGGGATCGTTGACGTTCCGACCGGAGAAATATTCCTTGGCGTTCTTCATGGCGAAGGCCAGCATCCGTGGTACCAGTACGTCATGCACCCATTGCGCCGGGCTGGATTGGCCCTCGATGGCGTTGCGCAGGCTGCCCGTGGTTGCGGTTTGCGTAGTGGACGTGGCAAGGGTGGTTGTTCCCTTGTTCCACATGTCCATGGCATGCAGCATCTCGTAAGTCTGTTTGGCCATCTTGCCGCCGTTCATGACCTTGAGCAGCATGCTGAATGCTGTTCCAGTCATAGAGACGCCGCGCCCACCACCGGAACCGCCCTCATGGCCGGCGAGTGTGTTCTGCTCGGCCAGGGCCATCATCTGCTTGTAGCCCTGTGCGCTGACAAGTTGCGCGCCACCGTATTTGTACTGGCGTCCGACGACCTCCTGCGATCCGATCTTCATGCGGCCGCCGGTGGCCTCGGCGACCTGCAGGGCTTGGTTCGAGGCGGCGATCAAACCTTGTGGGGTCTGCGACATACCCCGCAACTCAGCCAAGCCGGCCATGTTGCCGATGATGTCTCCGATGCTCGCCGTCTGGTTGAAGTTGGCCCGATAGGCCACGGCATTGCGCAGGAGCTGGGGCAATGCCGCGTTAATCACCTTTTCGTTGTTCTGGCCGGTCGCGGTCATCAGAGCAAGCCGCGCCGCCAGCGCGTCCTTGGCCGAGACCTGCGGAACTTCGCTGCTCGCCTTCCAGGATTGTTGCGTCGCGTATTTGGCGGCTCCCTGCGAATAGCCCATGGCACGAATCTGCGCCTGCAGAGTGGCCATGTCGGCACCGACTTTCACGGCATCCTTCAATCCATGCTCGATCTTGAGCCCAGCCCAGATCTGCGCCATCCCCTTGAGTGCGTCATTGAGTCCGTAGACGTGGCCGGTAAGGTTCCTGGTGCTCACTGCGGCGGCGTCCATGCGCCCAGTTGCCGTACCGATGGCCGATCCTGCTTCACGCGCTCCGGCAGCGGCTTCCCGCGCATTCAGTCCGAACTGCGCGAAGCTGTCAGCTGTCGCTGCGAGTTTGGTTTCCATGCGAGCCATCACGTCGCCGAGCGCAACTATCGCGCCTTCGAGCTTGCTGGTGCCGCTGGCGCCTGTCGCTGCAGAATCGCCAAGAGATCCAACTCGCCGGCTTAGCCCGGCCAAGGCCCGGTTGAGTGACTGCGCCCCAGGTTCCAACGATTTGAGTTGATCGGCGAACTCCCCCAGTGGCCCGCTGGCGAGGTTCGCCAGAGTCAGGCGCATCGAAACTTGCATTTCAGACATGATCAGGTCCTTTCAGGGTGTCTGCGTGGGTAAGGCCAGTGAGTGAGGCCAGTTCGATCTCGATCTCGGTCCGTCGAGCAATCATCCGATCAGCTTCGGCGTCCATCTCCAGCGCCTCGACGGTCAATTTTTCAACCGCGCCGAAATCTAGGATGTGGCGATCACTGGCCAGATCCATGAGGCGCACGACATCGGCAGGCATCTGCCGCGCCCGCTTCTGATGTTTGCGCGCCAACGCGTTAAGGCGGCGTAGTTCACCGTGCAATCGTGCGATCCGCATCTGCTTTTGGAAATGAGCTTTCAAGGCCATGTTCAGACCCTCGGTAAATCGACGGCCGCGCCGCCAATCGTCACGGCGCGGCCGTGCATGCCATCGTGGCCACACCTGAGGCAGCGCGTCATTGCTACGCCGGCGCCTGGTGCGAGCTCACGCACCTTGACAGCCAGTTCCGGCAATCCAGCGCGGCCAGCGGCTTCGGCATAGGCCAAAACAGCGAGTCGGTAGGCTTCATGGGCGTCGGCGCGCTCGGCCGAGGTCATTCGCTTGGGGTCAATGATCGGTTTCATGCGTGGGCCTCCTGCGCGCGCGGGGCGACGTACGGTCGGGCAAAGCTGCCGGACGAGTCTAGGAACTGCATGGAAGCCGGATCAAACCAGAGCAGGATCTTTCCCTCGAACTCGCCGTTGCGCTGCTTCTGGATGTCCAGCACCTGACCGGGCGCGTCGGCGTACTTCGTGGGTTCAGCTTCCTTGGCACGATTGCGCCAGAGGGTAACCACGTTGTGCGCCAGGTCGGTGACCGAGCTGGAACCCTTGATGTCCCACTTCGACGGGACGCGCTCGACCGACTCCGATGGCTTGCGGGTATGCACGACGATGTGCAGATGCAACCCGGTTCCCTTGGCAATCTCGGTCATGCGGTTGATGAAGTCCTTCTGGCCGTTGTAGTCGTCGTCGCCGTTGACCACCTTCATCATCGAGTCGATCAGGACGTGCTCGACGCCGAGCTTCTTGCGAGCCCAGCGCAGCACCGCGCACAGCCGCTCCTGGCTGAGGGCGCCGACATGGTCGAAGATGAACACCCGGCCGCGCATCACCGCCGCGGCGTGGTCGCACTCCCGAGGGCTCGGGCAGGCCTTGGCCGTGGCCTGGCGGAACATGCGTTCCAGCGTCTTGCGCGCCGACATCTCCAGGCTGATGGTCAGCGACTTGTAGGACTGCTGCGCCAGGTCCAGCATCAGCTGGCCTCCGATCATGGACTTGCGGCTGCCGTTGGACCCGGCCCACAGCGTGACCTCCTCGGGACGAAACTGGATCAGCCCCTGCGCCTTCGGCCATGCCAGCGTGGCGTGCCGCTCGGTGGTTCCTACCCCAGCGAACGCCTTCTTGATGTCCTCGAGCAGATCGTCAGCCGTGCGGACGTGGGCGGAAAAGTCGGGCTCGGCCATGTAGTCGGCGAGCTCGATGTCGGATGCATGCACGATCATCGTTGGGTCTCCAAGAGGCCGAGCTGCCGCAGCAGCCAGCGCATGGTGAGTGGCGAATACCGGACGGGAAAGAGGTCGACCTCGTAGCCGTCGGCGATCTCGACATCGTCGCCGTCCATCGTGACCCTGGGCCAGCGGAACGCCTGGAACAACTTGCGAGCATCGGGCAGCCAGACGAACAGCCCAACGTCCGCCGGTTGCCGCTGGTCGAATGCGGCGCAGATCTGAGCTTCCAGATCGACGCCCTTGCGCGCGATAAGCACGGCCATCAGATGCCCCCCGCCCACGGTGCTTGCGCACCGTTCGTGTCAGCCGCGCCGAGGTTTCCCAAGTAGCTCTCGAACTTCGAGGCGGAGAACAGCGTGGCAGGCCGCAGGTACTCAGCCATCTTGGGATCGTCCTTCCACGCTTTCACGCGGTCGTCGATCACCGCCCTGATCTGCTCCGGTGAGGCAGTGGCCAGGCGATCCCGGATCGGCTTCAACGTGGCTTTCACCGTGCGGAAGTTCCTGCCTGCTTGGGTGTTCAGGTAGTCCAGCAGTTCGGCTGCCGCGTCGGGCCTGCCCGACATTTCTTTTATAGGCTCCGGCTCCGGCTCCTTATTAGGCATAGCCTTCCCGAAGGCTTCGGCGAAGGCTTCCTGGAAGCCTTTCCCCATGCCTTCCGCAAAGCCTTTGGCGCGAGCAACGACGCGGGTTTTCAGGTCGCACTCGGGTAGCAAATCAAGGGCTCCGAGCCATGCCCTCACAACGTTTGGGGACTCCGGTGCGTTGTACTTCACGAAGTTCGGAACAGCGATCAGGCATGCCTTCTGGTCATGCTCGACCATACCCTTCGAAAAGCCTTCCTGAAAGGCTTCCCGGAAGGCTTCCGCCGACCATCCGAGCTCTTCGGCCAGGCCGCCGATGGTGCCCCGCATGGCGCCCAGCGACGTCATGGAAGGGTGGGTGAGCAGCATCAGAAAGGCGAGCTTCCCGTGGTCGCTGAGCGCGCGGAACTTGGCGTCGTTCCAGATCCTCGGATCGATCTTTCGGAAGCGAGCCATGTCAGCTCCCCCGGGTGATCTGCTGCGCCACCACCTCGCGCAAGCGCAGGCGCCGGTGCCATTCGAGGCAGACGGGACAACGGCCAGATACCTTGCACGAGCAGGCCACGCGCCAGAGGGTGGCCGTGAAGCGCATGCGAGGAGGGCGCCCCTGGATCGTCGTCAGCGGCTTCCCGGCCTGCAGGTGCGCGAGGATGCGCGCGCGTTGTGCGGCGGCTGCGTTGTGGCTACCATCGCGCTGCTGATCGTTCTGCTTTGCCCTGGCGCCGCGACTCTGGCCGGAGTCTGCGGCGTCGTCATTTCCGGGCCTCATTGCGCGCTACCTACGAGGGCACGGGCAACGTCCGCCACCGGCCACAGCAGGCGACCGCCCACCTTGCGGGGCTTGATCCCCCAGGCGTGCCCAGTCAGGCTCAGGTTCTTGCGCGCGGTCTGGCCGGAACGCCCGAGCGCACGGGCAAATTCAGCAGTGTTGAGAAAATCTCGGCCCTGCGCGATGCGGGCCAGTTCCGGCGGGTAATTCGAGGTTTCCATATCGGCTCCGTGTTGTCGCTGCCGTGGCAGCTGCTACACACAGAACCCATTGGAAATTCGCGTCTATCCTCCCCCGCAAGAGTCCCCCGTTCCTCCAGTTTGGGGGAGGAGGCTTACCCGTCTCCACCTGCAATGGCCCCGGATGCGCGCAGGCGCTCCCAGGCCTTGTCAAAAATGCTTTTGGTGTAAGACAGTCTTTTGCGCGCCGCGGACTTCGGCCCAGCGGCACCTCCCTGACGCTTCGGGAGATTGGTGGGGTCAAACCCCAACTCGGAGAGGACCCGCATGATCTCCTCCTCTTGCTCCCGCTGGCGGTACCGGTGATGGCTATTCCTCGTCAGGTGCTTTCCAGCGCCGCTTACAGCTGTCGGATCCGGCGTTATCTGCGGCATAGCTGCACGATCAGCAGCGATCTCGGTTTGTTGCATCTCGAGTGGATCGACCAGCTCGACGGGCTCCGGAAGGGACGCAGCGAACTTCACCAGGTCGTCACGCCGAATCAACGCCGCGTCACCGGCAGCCCCCGCACCGATAGGCGTCTTGGTTGCCGGGTGAAGTAGCGTGATCTGGCCAGCGGCGACGGCCTGGCGCAGCAGTTTTTCATGGTCGCGGCGCGTAGCGGCCCACAATACGCTGGCATCCTTCAGTCGACTTCGGAGCGCCGGGCACAACACCCAGTTGCGGCCACGCTCCGAATTGCGCAGTGCCAGCGAGTAGGCCTCAGCAGTCCATTGCTCCATCGGAAAGACGGCCGGCGGCAACGATGCTGCGTGCCAAATCGCTTCCAATTCGCGCGCCTCTTCCTCTGTCAGGTGAACTTTTCTCCCGGCGTCCGTTGCCTCAAAGTAGAGGAAACCGCTCACCTTGGCGCTGGCCCGGTCGTCTGCCTGCTCTGGATAGACTGCGCTGGCAGTCTCGCCAGCCGCCTCGGGGATAGTGAAGAATCGTTTCCCCGCGGGTAGCGTGCGACGGTAAGGGCCCTCCGACGTCGGATACCCCGCAGCCAAGGCTTCCACGGCTTGCTGCGTCAGGGACTGATCCATTGCCGCGATGAGGCCAAGCGCCCCGCGTCGCCCATCAGACTCTCGCAACTCGATGCCGAGCTCCGCCAGATATGCGCGCGCATCTTCAACTCGAAGCTGCGCACCCCAGCCATCAACCTTCTGGACGGGCGCCAGTTCGGCGTCATAAGCTCGAAGGGCGCCCGAGCTGATCAGCGCGTTCATCGCCTGGACATGCTTGTTGGCGATGCGGAATTGCTCACTGCGCGCTTCGTTGGCGTAGTCGCGAAATCCTGCGACAAGCTCCCACGCTGGGCGGTCGGGTGCAGAGTGAAATGCGGTCTTGCACAGCGCCCACTGCTCCCGAGTCATGTTCAGGGCGTTTGGAATGTCGATGTCCTTCCAGACGGCGCGCAGGTACAGCAGGTCGGCATCGGAAAGTTCCTCGATTAGAAAATGCCCAGGCTCTGCCTCCGGGACTTTCTTCTGCAAGCTCACCAGCAGGGGTGGCGTGTCGGGGGTTGGATGCAGCAGCTCGCCAATGCGGCGCCCAAGCTCCCAGGCCGCAATGAATCGGCTTCCCGCGGGGATTTCGATGATTCGCATTCGCGCTCCTTCGTGCGTTCGCCTTCGATTCGGGGCGCCAGGCAGGCGGGCGAAGGTTCCCGCTTTTCCCGCCGTCGCGGTAGCCTGGCGCGAACCGTCAGGCCGCGACATGCCCCGGCTCGGCTGGCGCTCGCATGACCTTCGTCGGGGTGCCGGCCTTGCGTGCCTGCCAGAGGTCGTAACCAGCCTGGCGCTCGATCCACAGCTCGGCGCGGCCGCCGCGGTCGACGCCCAGCCACGCCTCGATGCGCAGCGCCATCTCGGGGGAGATCCCTGCACGGCCGTTGATCACGCGCGACAAGGCGGCACGGGTTACGCCGAGTTGCTCTGCCGCCTCGGTCACGGACAGACCCAGCGCGGGCAGCACGTCGTCACGCAGAGTAAGCCCCGGATGGGGTGGGTTGAACATGCGGGCCATGGTGAGTACCTCGAGTCAGTGAATCACGGATGGGTCGATCCGTCAGTGGTAGTCCTGGTAGTCGACCAAGATCGCGTCCTCGCCATCGAAGGTGAAAGTCAGTCGCCAGTTGCCGCTGACCCAAATCGACCAGTGGTCAGCCAGATCACCACTGAGCTTGTGCAGCTTCCACCCCGGCAGCCCCATGTCGTCGGGCGACTTGGCGGCATTGAGTTGGTCGAGCTGATTGCCCAGCCGAGCGGCATGCTTCGGTTGGATGCCGGCCTTGCTGCCCGTCTCGAAGAACGCCTGCAGGCCCTTGTGACGAAAGGACTTGATCACGGGTTAAATTGTATAGCGTTCCTATACGATGCACAAGCAAGACACGCAGAATTTCGGTGGCAGGTCATCACGCTTTGACCCTCGCTTTGATCACGGTCACCTTGGCCGCCGGGTGGCTGTTGAGCAGGTCGATCAGCGCCTGCAGCGCGGCGCGCTTCTCGCCCATGTAGTCGTGGTCGTCGTAGTGCCGGTCCTGCACGCCGCCCAGGCCGTGACTCTGGACCTGCGCGCGGATCTCGCGACCGATGCCCAGGGACGCCAGCGCCGTCTCGATGCCCGAGCGCAGGCGTTTGGGCTCGAAGTCCTCGATCTGGTCGCCGATCGCCTCGGACTCCATGCGGTAGAGCACCGCCGGCGAGATCGCCTTGCCGTCGACAGTGAACACCATCGGCGCACCCGCGAAGGTCTTCAGCGCCGTCTTGGCGTCGTCCAGCAGCGGCACCGGATGGCGCCTGGCCTCCGTGCGTCGGCCCTTCGGGTCGCGCAGCACGATGTAGTCGGCGTGCACGTCCTCGCGCTGCAGGCGCAGCAGCTGGGCGATACGCTGGCCACCAGTCAGGATGTGCAGCTTCATCAGCGCGCCAGTCGTGCCCTCGGCCGCCTGGGCGATGCGCCAGAAGGTGCGCAGCTCGCCAGCGCTCAGCGGCCGCTTGTCGGCGCGCGCTGGCGTGGCGCGGATCGTGGCCAGCGGGTTGGCCGTGACACGGAATGCCTCGAACTTCACCGGGATTTCCGGGTCGGTCGCGGCCATCATCGCGGTGCGGAAAGCCGCGTGGGCGTAGCTGCGCACCTTTCCCGGCTCGCGCACCTTGCCATCCTCGTGCAGTTTGCGCAGGCCGGTCACGAAGTCGGCCGAGGTCGCGGCGTGCGCGGGCTTGGCTGCCAGTGCCTCATTCGCCGCCAGGAAGCGCTGCAGCGTCAACTCAGCATCTCGGGCATCGACCTTCTTGCGCTGCTTGAGCAGGTCGATGTAGGCCGTGCACAGCGCGGCGACGGTCTTCTCCTTCAGCGAATCGGCCGCGGCCTTGCGGCGCACCTTCTCCGCGGCCTGCTCGCGTCGGTGCTCGGCCGGGTTCACGCCGCTGTCGACCAACGCCTTTAGCCTGGCCGCCTCCTGGCGCGCGCCGCGCTGGAGCTCCACACGCTGGCCGGTTTCCCGGTCAGTCGTCCAGATGGTTTCCAGCGGCCAGACGTCCGGATGGCCGATCGTCACGCGCACGGACCCGCCGTCGATCCAGGCCTGGAACACGTAGGCCCGGGCACCCTTGGCCGTCACCCGCAGGCCCAGCCCCGGCTGCTTGCCGTCCCAGTAGATCGCCTGGTGCTTGCCGGCCGGGCAGGTGAACTCTGCCACCCTGCCCGCTGTGAAGTTCTCGCGCTTGCCCATATCGCCCTCGCCTTCGCCGCCGTGTCATGGCGGTGTAATGGAATTCTAGGCATCTTGGGGAATGCTTGGGAACAGTCAACAAGCCAGGAAAACTAGATTTTTCGCGGGTTCAACCCCTTCTACCCGCGAAACAGGAACACATCGGAACATCGATGAATGTTGTTGGTGGCGGACTTAAAATCCGCAGGCCGTAAAAGGCCGTGCCGGTTCGATTCCGGCTCCGGGCACCAGTAAAATCAACAGGTTACATAAGTCTGTTGAGCGCCAAAAATGTGCGAAAAGCACGCTTTGGCCCAAATCATTTCTTGCGGAATCTGCATTGCCTGGAACGCCGTTTTGCGAGCCCGTGTCGGATGCGAGTTTACCGGGAAGCGCCTTGATGTCCGCTTCGTTCCCGGCCCTACCCGTCGGCAGCTTGTCTGGAGCAGCGGTCAAGCCCGAGACCGGGTGAACACGAAGCCTTGGTAGTGCGGGAAGGACAACTCCGGGTGAAGCCCGACGTCCATGCGATGTTCCAGGCACCTCCAGCGGTCGACAACCTCGTACCCCGATGCTCGGAGTTCGCTGATGAAGCTCGGTGCTGCCTGAATCCGGCAGGGGTAGTATCCGTTACCCCCGCTTTCTATCGTGACGAACGATTCCTTCTGGGAGAGCGGCAGCTTGTTCAGGACAAGGTACTCTGGTTTTGCACCAATGCTCTCCAAGAGTTGAGCCGGGGTCTGTTCGAGATAGTGCAGAACACCGGCGGCGTAGAAGACTTGGCTGCTTGCGATTTGCCGTGCGTCCTCGACGAATGTCAGGCGATGTTCCTGCCGTTCCTTTGTAATACGGGTTCCTGCGGCCACGGCCTCCGGCAGTTCGCACACGGTCCAGGCCAGGTCCTGCGGAAAAGCTAGGTAGTTCTTGAACGCGTAGTACGAGACGCCAGCGCTCCCGCCGAAGTCCGCTACGGTGCGCAGATTGTTCTGAAAAATCAATTTTCCAATCCAGAACAAGGGCGGGTAATCGTGCGTGCTGAGTTTCGTTCGCTCGGCCAGCCAGGCCTCATGGTCCAGCACATAGCCGCGAGCATCAATGTTTTTCTGTTGGATATAGCGGTTCGCCTCCGCAAAGGAGTCAAACTTTCCAAGATGTTTCGCGTACCAGCTCTTCTCGGAGAAGAACTCCCGTTCCGCTCTTGCCCTTAGGATGGCGCTTGGCACGATAGGCCGTATCAGGTCTTTGAGCGCCTTGGCTGTTCCGGGATTCGTGGCGAGCGGCATTGCGAATTCCTGCGAATTGATGTTAATTTTAATTAAGTGTCCCAGACGGGTGGCGAGTCTGCCCACCCCTGATTTCAGCAGTCTCCCCTGAGCCCGAGGCGCATCGCCCGTACGAAGTCTGTCGGGCTGCCGTACCAAGCCACCGCGCGGTCGCACGCAATCCCGCCCCAGTGGCGGATGATGCGGATTTGCTCGAAGTGCTCAGCAGGAAAACCCCTCCCACGTGGCGGTGAGCAGGCCCACCTTCTTTTCAAATTTGAGCGGCGGGCATTGAGTTGCCTTGGTTGACGAAGATCGCGCGGGCCAAGAAACCTGTCCGCCTGCCGACTGTGCTGACCCGCGATGAGACGCAGCGTTTGCTCGGCGCCATGGACGACGACCCGCTCGTCGGCCTGATCGTGCATCTACTGTATGGCTCGGGCATGCGCCTGCTGGAATGTTTACGCCTGCGGGTGAAGGACGTGGATTTCGAGCGCGGGGAGATTGTGGTGCGCGATGGCAAGGGCGGCAAAGACCGGGTGACGATGCTGCCTGCCAGCGTTGCGGCCGAACTGCGCGCGCATCTGGCGGTTGTACGGGCCCAACATCAGCGGGACCTCGCCGCGGGGCGGGGGGACGTGTGGATGCCGGACGCGCTGGCGGTGAAGGACCCAGGCGCGGCCAAGGCCTGGGGTTGGCAGTACGCGTTCCCCGCTGCGGGCTTTTCAACCGATCCGCGCAGCGGCGCTGTACGCCGCCACCACGTGGATGAAAAGCGCATCCAGCGTGCCGTCAAGCTGGCTTCCAAGCGCGCCGAACTGGTCAAACCGGTCAGCCCGCACACGCTGCGGCATTCGTTTGCAACGCACTTGCTGGAGTCGGGCCAGGACATCCGGACTGTGCAGGAACTGCTGGGGCATTCGGATGTGAAGACCACCATGATCTACACCCATGTCCTGAACCGCGGGCCGATGGGTGTGGTCAGCCCTCTGGACCGGCTGCCCATGCGCTGAGGCCGCGCGCCGCTTCCGGAGAGGGCGGCCCCGGCCGGGGTTTCGGCCTGTGCATCCAAAGCCACGCAGATCCTCCGGCGTGGAGCTTTCGCGCCGCGTTCGAGACGGCCTGATGCGATTGCCTAAGATGGCCGCAGTCCGTGAATGCCGGCGGCCACGCACAGGCCGCCATGCCGCAGCAAGGGAGACGCCATGCCGAACCTGGAACCGTCGTTCGACTACATCATCGTGGGTGCCGGCTCGGCGGGCTGCGTGCTGGCGAACCGGCTGAGCGCGGACTCCGCCGTACGCGTGTGCCTGGTGGAGGCCGGGCCTGAAGACCGCTCGGTGCTCATCAACACCCCGCTGGGCATTGCCGGGCTGTTGCGCGGCAGGCGCTACAACTGGGCCTATGAAACCCAACCGCAAGCCGCGCTGCGGGGGCGGCGCCTGTACTGGCCGCGTGGCAAGGCACTGGGCGGCAGCAGTTCCATCAACGCCATGATCTATATGCGCGGCCACCCCGGCGACTATGACGACTGGGCCGCCGAGGGCAACCCGGGTTGGGGCTGGCAGAACGTGCTGCCCATCTTCGTGCAGCACGAACGGCAGCAGCACGGTGCGGACGCCCTGCATGGCGGCGACGGCCCGTTGTGCGTGCATGATCTGGTGGACCCCAATCCGCTGAGCCTGGCCTTCGTGGAGGCGGGCGTGCAGGCGGGTTTGCCCCGCTGCTCGGATTTCAACGGCCCCGCGATGGATGGCGCAGGGCTGTACCAGGTGACGCAGCACGATGGCCGGCGTTGGAGCGCCGCCCGCGCCTTTCTCGACCCCATACGCCAGCGCCCCAACCTCGCGGTGCGCACGGAATGCCTGGCCACGCGCGTGCTGTTCGAGGGGCGCCGTGCCGTGGGTTTGCGCGTACGCGGGCACGGACGCGAGTGCGACCTGTCAGCACGTCGCGAGGTGATTCTCTGCGGCGGCGCCGTGAATTCGCCACAGTTGCTCATGCTGTCGGGGCTGGGGCCGGGCGCCCATCTGCAGGCCATGGGCATCGCCACTGTGGCCGATCTGCCGGGTGTCGGCGCTAATTTGCAGGACCACCTCGATGTCACCCTCGCAGCGCGCGACGGCACGGCAGCTGCGGTTGGCGTGGGTTTCGGCACCCTCCCCCGCCTGCTGCGCGAGGCGCTGAAATTCCGCAAACAGGGCTGCGGCATGCTCACCAGCAACGCGGCCGAAGCCGGCGGCTTCGCGCGTACCCGCCCTGGACTCGAGCGGCCCGATGTGCAGTTCCATTTCCTGCCCACGCTGCTGCGTGACCATGGCCGCAAGCTGGTCTGGGGCTACGGCTACACCCTGCATGTCTGCCAGTTGCGGCCGCAAAGTCGCGGCCGCATCACTCTGGCCTCGCCGGATCCCGGCGTGACGCCCCGGATCGACCCGATGTATCTGAGCCATGCGGAAGATCTGGGCGTGCTGCGCGCAGGGCTTCGCCTGGCGCATCGCATCCTGTCGGCGCCCGCGTGGCAAGCTTTCGCCGCAAACCGGCGAGAACCCTGCCCGGATATGCGCGACGGCGCAGCGCTGGACGCCTATATTCGCGGCAACGCGGAAACCATCTACCACCCGGTAGGCACGTGCCGCATGGGTGCGGACGATGCTGCCGTGGTGGACAGCCGACTACGCGTACGTGGCGTGGGCGGCTTGCGCGTGGCCGATGCCTCCATCATGCCGAACATCATTGGCGGCAACACCAACGCGCCTTGCATGATGATTGGCGAAATGGCGAGCCGCTTCGTCGCCGAGGATGCCCAGACCGGATGAGGGGCGCAAATTCAGCGGTGCAGGCCGCGCTCGTCGGGTTCGTCGGTGGAGGTGGAAATGACACTGACCGATTTGCCCTTGAAGCGCCGCCAGCCATACAAGGCGTAACCCGACAGTCCGTAGACGACGAACAAGCCGAACAGAACCAGCGGCGGTCGATAGGCAATGAGGCCGATCAGCAGCACGATGAGGAACAGCGTGATGAAGGGCACGCTGCGCCGCAGGCTTACGGACTTGAAACTGTAGAACGGCACATTGGTGACCATGGTCAGGCCGGCATAGGCGGTGATGGCGAAGGCGACCCAGGGCACGTGGGTGCCGACGACGTCCGAGTCGGCCATGATCCAGATGAAACCGGCGACCAAGGCCGCCGCCGCCGGGCTGGGCAGGCCCTGGAAGTAGTTCTTGTCCACCACCGCGATATTGGTGTTGAAGCGCGCCAGACGCAGCGCCGCTCCCGCACAGTAGACGAAGGCGGCCAGCCAGCCCAGCTTGCCCAGGCTGTGCAGAGACCATTGGTACATGATGAGCGCCGGAGCCGCGCCGAAGGACACCATGTCGGCCAGGGAGTCGAACTGCGCGCCGAACTCGCTTTGCGTGTGGGTCAGGCGCGCCACGCGGCCATCGAGGCTGTCGAGCACCATGGCGGCGAAAATGGCCGTGGCGGCGAGGTCGTAGCGTTGGCCCATGGCCATGACGATGGCGTAAAAACCGGCGAACAACGCGGCCGCGGTGAAGGAATTGGGCAAGAGGTAAATGCCACGCCGCTGCCTATGCGGGAAGCGGTGCAAGTCCTCCCCGGGGTCGGGAAGGCCTGCGTCCAGGCCGTCGTCCTCGTCGCCATCCCGCCGGCGGGGCGGTTCTTGGGATGCTTGAGCACTGGGAAAACGTGTCACATTGCGCGGCATGGCAGGACCCTCCGAGCGTCAGGCAGGCGTGTCTGCGGCAAACGCCGCCAGCGCCGTGCTGGTCGCATACACCTTGTCGCCGATCGACACGCGCGGCATGGTGCCCAGCGGCAGATACACGTCCACCCGCGAACCGAAACGGATGAAACCAAAACGCTGGCCGCGTTGCAGCGTGTCGCCGGGCTTGACGTAGCACAGCACGCGCCGCGCGATGAGGCCGGCCACCTGCACGGCGGTGACGGTGCGGCCGTCACCCTGGATGATCACGGCGTTGCGCTCGTTTTCGAGCGAGGCCTTGTCCAGGTCGGCATTGAAGAATTTGCCCGGGAAATAGTTCACCGCTTGCACAGTGCCGGTGACCGGCGCGCGGTTGGAATGCACGTTGAACACATTCATGAACACGCTGATCTTCAGCGCCTCGCGCTGGGCGTAGGGGTCCTGTGCGCGTTCGATGGCGACAATGCGCCCGTCGGCCGGCGACAGCACGGCGAGCGGATCCTGAGGAACCTGGCGTGGCGGGTCGCGGAAGAACTGGATGACGAAAATCGCCACCAGCCACAACGGCAGCGACCACCAGAACCCGGCGAACAGCCAGGCCAGGGCAGAGACGGCAACGATGCCGCCGATGAACGGCCAGCCCTCGCGGGCGAGAATGGGATGTGGATAGTGCATACGCGCAGTGTAGTCGGGGCAAACGCGTGCATCACGGCTGCGCCAGCCTGCCGCCGCACTGCCCCGTGAGAAGAACCGGCCATCCTCGAAGCCGCGGATGGCCGGTGTTCAAGCCGTGCCGTTCAAGGCCATGCTCAGTTCTTCGACTTGTCGACCAGCTTATTGGCCTTGATCCACGGCAGCGAGCCCCGAACCCATCCGGTGCAACAGTTTGCACCGGATCGGAGCGAGCCGGTTTTGCCTGCCGGCAAAACCGTGCCGTTCAAGGCCACGCTCAGTTCTTCGACTTGTCGACCAGCTTGTTGGCCTTGATCCACGGCATCATCGCGCGCAGCTGCTCGCCGACCTTTTCGATCGGATGCTCGGCGGTGAGGCGTCGGCGCGAGATCAGCGTGGGCGCACCGGCGCGGTTTTCGAGGATGAAGCTCTTGGCGTATTCGCCGGTCTGGATGTCCTTGAGCGCTTGGCGCATGGCGTTCTTGGTGTCCTCGGTCACCATGCGCGGTCCGGTCACGTACTCGCCATACTCGGCGTTGTTCGAGATGGAATAGTTCATATTGCCGATGCCGCCCTCGTAGATCAGGTCGACGATGAGCTTGAGTTCGTGCAGGCACTCGAAATACGCCATCTCGGGCGCGTAGCCGGCTTCCACCAGGGTCTCGAAACCGGCCTTGATGAGTTCCACGGTGCCGCCGCACAGCACGGCCTGCTCGCCGAACAGATCGGTCTCGGTCTCCTCGCGGAACGAGGTCTCGATGATGCCGGCGCGGCCGCCGCCGTTGGCCATGGCATACGACAGCGCGAGGTCGCGCGCCTTTTTCGACACGTTCTGCGCCACGGCGATGAGGTGGGGCACACCGCCGCCCTGGGTGTAGGTGTTGCGCACGGTGTGGCCGGGGGCCTTGGGCGCGATCATGATCACGTCGAGGTCGGCGCGCGGCGTGACCTGGCCGTAATGGATGTTGAAACCGTGAGCGAAAGCCAGCGCGGCGCCTTTCTTGGCATGGGGCTCGACATGGTCGCGATACACCTGGGCGATGTTCTCGTCCGGCAGCAGGATCATGATGACGTCGGCGCCCTTGACGGACTCGTCCACGTCCTTGACGGTAAGGCCGGCCTTCTTGGCCTTGTCCCACGATGCGCCGCCCTTGCGCAAACCGACGGTGACCTTCACGCCGCTGTCGTTCAGGTTCTGGGCGTGGGCATGGCCTTGCGAGCCGTAGCCGATGATGGTGACCTTCTTGCCCTTGATGAGGGAAAGATCGCAGTCCTTGTCGTAAAACACTTTCATTTCAGCTCCTCCTGGCGAAAGGATGAATGGATGCATTCCCACGTACCTTTCGCCCGATGTGCTGCCAAAAAAGCGGGGACGGCCCGATGCTTTTCTGGAAATCGGTGGGAATGTCGGGCGGGGCCGCCCAGGTTTGCGATGCCCAATGCCGTTACACCCGCAGCACGCGTTCGCCGCGGCTGATGCCGCTGGCGCCGGTGCGCACGGTTTCCAGGATCGCGGTGCGTTCCACGGCCTGGATGAAGGCGTCGAGCTTGGCCTCGTCGCCGGTGAGTTCGATGGTGTAGGTCTTGTCGGTCACGTCGATGATGCGGCCGCGGAAGATGTCGGCCATGCGTTTCATTTCTTCGCGCTCCTTGCCGACGGCGCGCAGCTTGATGATCATGAGCTCGCGCTCGATGTAGTTGGCCTCGGTGAGGTCGACCACCTTGACCACGTCGATCAGGCGGTTGAGGTGCTTGGTGATCTGCTCGATCACCTCGTCCGAGCCGGTGGTGACGATGGTCATGCGCGAGAGCGAGTCATCCTCGGTCGGCGCCACCGACAGCGACTCGATGTTGTAGCCGCGCGCGGCGAACAGGTCGACCACCCGCGACAGCGCGCCGGGTTCGTTTTCAAGCAGGACAGCGATGATGTGTTTCATATGCGATCTCCCACCCCAGGCTTCGCGCGCCGCCGGTAAGCGGCGCCTGGCTCTGAGGGGTGATGGTGGTTGAACGAACAGGATTGGGGTCTCCGATGCCGGCCCGCGCCCGGCATGCGCAACCGACCTCGTGGGCCAGCCTCGCGTGTCCGGCGCCGGGCGCATGCATCAAAGGTCCTCGGACCCCAGCAGCATGTTGGTGATGCCCTTGCCGGCCTGCACCATGGGCCAGACGTTCTCGGTCGGGTCGATGGCAAAGTCGATGAACACGGTACGGTCCTTCATCGCGAAGGCCTTCTGCAGAGCAGCGCGCACGTCCCCGGGCTTGTCCACCCGCATGCCCACGTGGCCGTAGGCCTCGGCCAGCTTGACGAAGTCGGGCAGCGAATCCATGTACGAGTGCGAATAACGCCCCGCGTACTCGATTTCCTGCCACTGCCGCACCATGCCGAGATAGCGGTTGTTGAGCAGCAGCACCTTCACCCCGGTGCCGTACTGCAGGCAGGTGGCCAGTTCCTGGATGTTCATCTGGATCGAGCCGTCGCCGGTGATGACCACCGCCTCGGCGTCCGGTTTGGCCAGCTTGATGCCCATGGCGTAGGGAAGTCCCACGCCCATGGTGCCCAGGCCGCCGGAATTGATCCAGCGCCGGGGATGGTCGAAGTGGTAGTGCTGCGCCGCCCACATCTGGTGCTGGCCGACGTCGGAGCAGACATAGGTCTCGCGATCTTTCGTCAACTCGTACAGGGTTTCGATGACGTACTGCGGCTTGATCACGCGATCGGACTTCTCGTAACGCAGGCAATCGCGCTTGCGCCATTCCTCGATCTGTCCCCACCAGGTGGCCAGCGCCGCCATGTCCTGCTTGTGGCCGGCCTCTTTCTGCTGCTCGATCTGCTCGATGAGGTCGCCCAGCACCTCGCCGACGTCGCCGACGATGGGCACGTCCACCTTGACGCGCTTGGAAATCGACGACGGGTCGATGTCGATGTGGATGATCTTGCGCTCGATCTGCACGAAGTCCTTGGGATTGCCGATGACGCGGTCGTCGAAGCGCGCCCCCACGGCCAGCACCACGTCGCTGTGCTGCATGGCCATATTCGCCTCGTAGGTGCCATGCATGCCGAGCATGCCGAGAAATTTCGGGTCCGACGCCGCAATCGCACCCAAGCCCATCAGCGTGTTGGTGCACGGCAGGCCCAGCAGCTTGGCGAGTTGGCGCAGCTTGTCCGAGGCGTTCGCCAGCACCACCCCGCCACCGCTGTAGAGGTAAGGGCGCTTGGCGTGCATGAGCAGCTGCACGGCCTTGCGGATCTGGCCGCCGTGCCCCTTGCGCACCGGGTTGTACGAACGCATCTCGACGTGCTCGGGATAATGGAAATGCGCCAGGTTGCGCGTGATGTCCTTGGGCACGTCCACCACCACCGGGCCGGGGCGGCCGCTGCGGGCGATGTGGAAGGCCTTTTTCATGGTCAAGGCCAGGTCGTTCACGTCCTTGACCAGGAAGTTGTGCTTCACGATGGGACGCGTGATGCCCACCGTGTCGCATTCCTGGAAGGCGTCCAGGCCGATGGCGTGCGTGGGCACCTGGCCGGTGATGATGACCATCGGAATCGAGTCCATGTACGCCGTGGCGATGCCGGTGACGGCATTGGTCGCGCCGGGACCCGAGGTGACGATGGCCACGCCCACCTCGCCGGTGGCGCGCGCATAGCCGTCGGCCGCGTGTACCGCCGCCTGCTCGTGGCGCACCAGCACGTGCTGGATGGTGGTTTGCTTGTAGAGTTCGTCGTAGAGGTAGAGCACCGCGCCGCCGGGGTAACCCCAGACGTGCTTGACCCCTTCGCGCTGCAGACAGCGCACGACGATTTCGGCACCCGTGATTTCGGTCGTGCCGTTGGCATGTTTTTGGGAAGCGGCCGTGGCGGCCGATTTGATTTCCGCGCTGGATATGTCCATATTCACCTCCATGATTTTCTCTAACGAAAAACCTTTGGCGCCTCTCCAGTCAGGCTTGTGGCCTGCTCTCGAGACTCTGTCGCGCGGTCTGTGATGATGCCGAGCGGGCTTGTGTCGAACACACAAGGATCGCGCAGCGCTTGGAAGACCGTCGAAGCGTGAAAGTGTAATGCCGCGGCGCATCACGGACAAGCCGGCGTTGTCGGCGCCCCACGCCCAAGCGCGTGACGGAATGTGTCAGTCGGCGTGAATTTCGCGCTGCAACAGGCACACCGCGCTGGTGGCGATGCCCTCCTGCCGTCCGACAAAACCGAGGCGCTCGGCCGTCTTCGCTTTCACGTTCACGCGCTCGCTCGCCACGCCCAGCTCCTGGGCGATGGTCGTACGCATCGTGTCGCGGTAGGGCGCGAGCCTAGGTGCCTGGGCGCACACGGTGCAGTCCACGTTCACCACCCGCCAGCCCCGGCCCTGCACGGCATGCAGCGCGGCGCGCAGCAGTTCGATCGAATCGGCGCCGCGAAAGCGCGGATCGGTGTCGGGAAAATGCGTGCCGATGTCGCCCAGACCCGCTGCGCCCAAAAGGGCGTCTGTGATCGCATGCAGCAGCGCGTCGGCGTCGGAATGACCCAGCAGGCCGCTGTGATGCGTGATCTCCACGCCGCCGAGCACCAGGCGCCGACCCGGGACCAGCGCGTGAATGTCCTCGCCCTGGCCGACGCGCCACTCCATCGCGGCCCGGCTCATGCTGCGCTCCTCGCGCCCACGGCGCGCGCCGCGAGCAGCGCCTCGGCCAGCCTCAGGTCGTCGGGATAGGTGATCTTGAAATTCGCCCCGCTGCCCATCACCAGCCTCGGCTGCAGGCCCATGCGCTCGATGGCCGAAGCCTCGTCGGTGATGTCCGCCGGATCGGCCTGTTCCAGTGCCGCGAGCAAGGCGTCGAGGCGAAACATCTGCGGCGTCTGCGCCAGCCACAGGCCGACGCGCGGCAGCGTGGCGGCCACGCGCGCCACGTCGCCGCGCCGCTCCTGCTTGAGCGTGTCGGGCAGCGGCAGGGCCAGCAGGCCGCCCACGGCGTCGTTCTCGCAGGCCTGGATCAATCCGTCGATCGCCGCGGGCGTGATGCAGCAGCGCGCCGCATCGTGCACCAGGACCCAGTCGCTCGCCTGCGCGCCCTGGCCCAGCAGCCAGCGCAGGCCCTGCGTCACGGTCTGTGCCCGCGTCGCGCCGCCTTGTTCGGCGATGCGCAGGCGGGCGTGCGCCGGCAGCGCCCTGCGTGCCCGCGTGTCGCCCGGCGCCACCACCACGGTGACGGTGTCGACGCGGCCGCAATCGAGAAAAGCCCGCACGGTGTGCGCGACCACGGCGGCGCCGGCCACGCGCCGATATTGCTTCGGACTGTCGCCCGGCAGGCGCGTGCCCGAACCGGCACTGGGAATCAGAGCATGAATGGGCATCGCATTGCCTGGAGATGTGCGGCTGAAGGCCGCACCTGCGAAAATTCTAGGGATGTCCCAAGCCCCGACCCCGTTTCTTCAGTTTCTCGCGCCGAACCTCCCCGCGCTGAAGCCCGGCCAACGCCAGTGGCTGAGCAAGCCCGCGGGCAGCGCGGACGCCCTGCTGCTGGCCGAGTTGGCCAGGTCGCGTCATCCGGGGGGCGATCGCGGGGTCTGGGTCGTGGTCACCAGCGATCCGGCCGACGCCCAGCGCCTGCTCGCCGAAATGCAGTGGTTCGCCCCCGGCTTGCGCTGCGGCGTGCTGCCCGACTGGGAAACCCTGCCCTACGACGCCTTCTCGCCGCATCAGGACCTGGTTTCCGAACGCCTGGCCACGCTCTGGACCCTGCACAGCACCGGGTTGGACGTGGTGCTGGTTCCCGCCACCACGGCGCTGCAACGCCTGCCGCCGGCATCCTTTCTCGCCTCCACGACCTTCAGCTTCCAGAAGGGCCAGAGCATCAACGAGGCGGCGCTGCGCAGCCAGTTGGTGCTGGCCGGCTATGCGCACGTCACCCAGGTGGTGGCACCCGGCGAGTACGCCGTGCGCGGCGGCCTGCTGGACCTGCACCCCATGGGCAGCGCGCTACCCCTGCGGGTGGACCTGTTCGGCGACACCGTGGAGTCCATCCACACCTTCGACCCCGACACCCAGCGCAGCCTGTATCCGGTGGAGACCGTGCGCATGCTGCCGGGCCGCGAATTCCCGCTCGACGAGGCCGCGCGCCAGCGGTTCCGCGCCCAATGGCGCGAGCGCATCGAGGGCGACCCCAGCCGCAGCCCGCTGTACCGCGACATGGCCAACGGCGTGGCGGGCCCCGGCATCGAGTATTACCTGCCCTTGTTTTTCGAGCAGACCGCCACGCTGCTGGACTACGCCGGCCCCCATGCCGGCGTCGTGCTGCTGGGCGACGTGGCCGGCGCCATGCACCAGTTCTGGCTCGACACCAACGAGCGCTGGCGCCTGTTGCGCCACGACCCGGAACGCCCGGCCCTGGCACCAAGCGAGCTGTACCTGAGCGAGGAAGAATTCTTCCTGCGCATCAAGCCCCTGCCCCAACTCGGCCTGCGGCAATCGACGCCTCCCGCGGATGCCAAACCCGCCCTCCC
>MLJW01000241.1_pt1 | contig 40126 bp, 37 predicted proteins | sample 888231 | NCBI WGS metagenome assembly MLJW01 (sample SAMN05788063, study PRJNA343431) | mine drainage metagenome | isolation source: sample collected from the inflow into an acid mine drainage treatment plant... | place: Germany: Lusatia, lignite mining district
GAACCGCAACGTGAGTTCTGTTTTGGATAGCAGCCCAACCGACCAACCTTGTTTCCGTCCTCCAACTTCACTCAGAGCGAAACCAACCTCAAAAACCGCCTTTTAACCCCTGTTTTGGACACCAGTGATTAGTCAATCCAATGGGGTCAAGTTTTACCAATTACCTTGACCGAGTGGGGAAGAGAGGCAGGGTGGGGGGATGGCAAGGAAACCGAGACTGCAATATCCCGGAGCGCAGTATCATGTGGTGAACCGTGGCAACTACCGGAGCTGGATCTTTCGGGAGGAGGGAGCGAGGCACGCGTTTGAGGTGTGTCTGTTCGAAGCGTGTGAACGACACCATTGGCTGCTTCACGCGTATGTGGTGATGGGAAACCATTTTCATCTGGCGGTGGAGACGCCTGAGGGCAACTTGACGCGGGGGATGCAGTGGTTGCAGGTGACCTTCGCGCGGCGGTTCAATGGGCTGAGGAGGCAGGCGGGGCATTTGTTTCAGGGCCGATTTTTTGGAGCGATCCTCGAACCCGGGCAGGCACTGGGCCAGGTTTGCCAGTATATTCACATGAATCCGGTGCGTGCCGGAGTGGTCCCTGTGTCAGGCTTGGTGGACTACCGGTATTCGTCGTATTGGTATCTACATCACAAGGCCGAACGCAAACCGTTCATGCGCCTGCAGACCTGTCTTGATTCGGCAGGCGGGTTGGCGGATAGCGCGGACGGTCTGCGAGCCTACGAATCGTACCTTGAATGGCAGGCTGCGGAGGGACCAGCAGGCAAGAATAAGGCCTATCAAAACCTGAGCAGAGGTTGGGCGCTGGGAAGCAGGGAGTTCAAGCAAGAGCTTTTGGCTGGATGTGAGGAAGAAGGCACCTTGAAACTATGGGACCAAGGCGGGGAACGGGAGGCTGCACGGATCAAGTGGGAGGAATGCCTGCAGACCCTGCGGCCGCTGGTCGAGGACCCGGGTGATACCCGCAAGTCGGCGCCATGGAAAGTGGCGCTGGCTTGGTATATGAAACAGTACACAAGCGTGAGCAACGGCTGGCTGGCGGAACGACTCGGAATGGGCTCCGGCGTGTATGTCAGCAAGCATGTCGGCCTCGCTCGAACAGCTGGACATCCAGCCGAGCACCTGATCAATAAACTCAAAAAGGTAAAAGGTGAAACGTGACCCCTTGGGATCGACGTTCATGCTCGAGAACGGAGCCGACTCCGGTTCATCCAGCAACTCCTCGGTCACGAGAAACTGGAGACGACGCAAATTTACGTCCAAGTGATTTCCGCATGTTGAATGAAGTCCACGCCTGAACGCACCCGGCCAAGCTCATGACCGAGGCTCCGGACGGCATTGCGGCCGTGCCCGTCGACGATGCGGACATGTCGGAACCTTCCGAGTTGGAGGAAGCACTGGCCGAAGAGGAGGCCGAGCTTGCCGACGACGTGATGGCCCCTTAACTTTTGAACATCATGACCGCCACCGATGTGATCAACCAACTTCGGACCTTGCCGCCGACCGAGGTGGCGAAGGTGCGCGACTGGTTGAGCGAGCACGATGAGGAGTCGCCCGAGCTGCTGGCCGCGATCGACGCCGGCCTGCGTTCGCTCGCCGAAAAGGGCGCCCGACTTGTGACCCGCGACGAACTTGCCACGAAGGTGCGGCAATGGGCTGGCACGTCGCGCTGAGCGAGGCGGCCGCGGTAGATCTCGGCAACGCGGTTGCGTTCCTCGCCCGGAACAGCCCCACGGCGGCCGAGCGGATCGGCTTGGAGTTGGTCGAAGTGATCTTCTCACTCGACCAGCTGCCCAATCGCGGCGCGCCCGTCCGCAGCCGGCCGGGACTGCGCAAGGTCGCGCATCGGCATTACCTCGTCATCTATCGCGTTGATGAAGCCGCCGAGAGGGTGGAGATCGTGCGCGTGTGGGATGCCCGGCAGGACCCGCAGACCTTGCGGCTGCGGTAGTCAGAAACGGCTCGCCGCTTCTTCCTTATCTGCTGGGAATCTGGAACAGTCCAATGGGGTCATGACTTGACTCTTGAGAAAGTAGGTCCGCTTGCACGCGAGTACGGGATGGGCAGGGAGCCAAATTTGGAATCCGGATGGGCCGGTTCGCGGTCATGCCGGGAGAACCGGTTCCGCATCGCCGACCAGCCTATGCCAGCCCGTGCACTTGCAGTGCGGTCCTCGCGAGCAAGGCCGATGCAGCCGATTTCCAGAGGGCGCCGTCAAGAGTCAAGTCATGACCCCAATGGTTCGACCCGTTCCGCCCGCGCTCACTTGATCCCGATCACCACGTAGTCGGGCCCCAAGAGGTGTTCGACGCGGGTTTCGCGGAAGCCGGCGTCGCGCATCCAGCGCTGGCATTCCGCGCCGGTGTAGTCGAAACCGCCCGGCGTTTCCACGAGCATGTTCAGGCTCATCAGCAGGCCGTGGGTCCGCTCGCGGCGGTCGTCGTCGATCAGGGCGTCGTAGGCAATCACCGCTCCGCCCGTAGGGAGGGCGGCATGCGCCTTCACGAGCAGGGCGCGTTTGCGCGGCAGGTCCCAGTCGTGGAGGATGTGGCCCAACAGCACCACGTCCGCGGAGGGAAGCGGGTCGGCGAAGAAATCGCCGCCGGCAAAGCGTAAGCGGTCGGCGAGGCCGAGCGAGCGGATGTACTCCTCGAAGACGGGTTCCACCTGGGGGAGGTCGAAGCCGATGCCGGCGAGGTGGGGATTCTTCAACGCGATCTGCGCGGGCAGGTCGCCCTGGGCCGTGCCGAGGTCGACGAAGGTCTTGTAGTCCTTCCAGGGAAAGTTCGCCGCGATGGCCTGGTTGGCGCGACGGCTCACGCTGGACATGGCACGCAGGAATTCGCGAAGGCGGGCGGGGTCGGCGTACAGCGCGCCAAAGGTGTCGGCCTCGTGTTTGGTTTCGCTCTGAGGTTCGCCGGTTCGCAGGGCCTCGGTGAGGTGGGCCCAGGAGGGAAAGAGCCGGTGGTTGGCCATCTCGAGGATGCCGCCGAGGTAGGTCGGCTTGCGCTTGTCGAGAAACAGGTCCGTCTCCGGAGTGTTCCGGTACACGCCGTTCTCGCGCTCGAGGAAGCCCATCGACACCAGGGCGTCCAGGAAGTCGCGCGCTCCGCGCTCGTGCAAACCAAGGCGTCCCCGCAGCGTGTCGCCATCGGCCGGCTTTCGGGCAAGGTCGGTGAATACCTCCAGTTCGACGGCGCTGAGGAGGACCTTGGAGGCCCAGAAGGCCATGCCCGTCTGCATGATTCGATCGGGGGAGGGAGTGGGGGTGTTCATGGGTAGGACTGAATGGCTATCCTCGAATCCGACAAGCGGCTGCGAACGCTTTGGCTTCGAATTCATCGCGGCGGGGATTTCCGCAACCGGATTGCGGGGCGGTTTTTTGGCGCGGAAATGCGCCGGCGGCTTGCCTTCGGAGGGCGAAGCGGGACCCTTGACGGCCATGGTTTATCGTCGATTCGGACGCACGGGTTTGAACATGCCGGTTTTCACCTGCGGAGGCATGCGGTATCAGCACAAGTGGCAGGACGTCCCCTGGGGCGAAATCCCGGCCGACGGCCAGGCCAATCTCGAGGCCTGCATCCGGCGCGCGCTGGAGCTCGGGATCAATCACATCGAGACGGCGCGCGGCTACGGCAGCTCCGAGATGCAGCTCGGGCGCATCCTTCCCAGGATCCAGAGGGACAGTCTCATCGTTCAGACCAAAGTCGGAGCGAAGGAGGATGCCGCGGAGTTTCTGTCCACCTTCGAGACCTCGATGGCGAACCTCGGTCTCTCGCACGTGGACCTGCTGTCGATCCACGGCGTCAACACCCGCCAGCTCCTCGAGTGGTCGCTTCGGCCGGGAGGCTGCGTGGATGCGGCGCGCAAGCTCCAACGCGAAGGGCGGGTGCGGTTCATCGGATTTTCCACGCACGCGACGACCGACGTGATTGTGGATGCGATTGAGAGCGACGCGTTCGACTACGTGAACCTGCACTGGTATTTCGTGAACGAACTCAACACCCCGGCGGTGGAGGCGGCGCGCAAGCGTGACCTGGGCGTGTTCATCATCAGCCCGAACGACAAGGGCGGGCGGCTGCAGGACAGGCCGCCGGTGATGGCGGAGCTGACCGCGCCGCTCTCGCCGATGCAGTGGAACGACCTGTTCTGCCTGAGCCGGCCGTGGATTCATACGCTCAGTTTGGGTGTGGCGCGTCCGACGGATTTTGACGACCACGTGGCTGCGTTGGAGCACATGCCCCGCGCCGCGGAGATCGTGGCGCCGGCCGAGGCGCGGCTCCGCGCGAAGCTGGTCGAGACGCACGGCGAAGCCTGGTGCCGTCGCTGGACTGAGGGGTTGCCGCATTATTTCGACGTGCCGGGCGAGGTGAACGTGATGGAGATTCTGCGCCTGTGGACTTACGCGGAGGCCCTGGGCCTGCAGCCCTGGGCAAAGATGCGGTACAACCTCCTGGGCCAGGCCGACCACTGGTTCCCGGGACAAAACGCGGCCTCGGTCGACGCCGCGACGCTGGCGCCGTGCCTCGAGCGCAGCCCATTCGCGAAGGAGATCCCCGACCTGCTCCGGCGTGCACATGCCGCGTACTTCGAGGCGCCGAAAAAGCGGCTCAGCCAGAGCTGAGCGGCCAGTTGCCTGATGACACGCTTTGTGCGGGAACGCTCATGAGCCTCAATTCGGCAGATGACTGAAAAACGCAGTTAACAGAAGGAGACGAAGATAACAAAGAAGGCGAAGCCAAGCGATTGCACGAACTCACACCGAGCCAGAATCGACTCACGCAAACGGTGAACAGATCAACGTTCTCAATCCTGTGGTAAGCGGTTTGTTCTTCGTTCCCTTCGTTGGCTTCTGTAAACCGTGGTTTTTAGATGACTGTCCATCTTCGCTATTTCGCCGCCCTGGCCGATCAGGCCGGCGTGGCCTCCGAGACCGTCGAGACCCATGCGATCTCGCTGGCCGGGCTCTACGACGAGGTGCGGGCACGGCGCGGCCTGCGCCTTGAGCGCGCCTGGGTGCGCGTGGCCGTCCAGGACGAATTTGCGGATTGGAATCGCGCGCCGCGTGACGGCGATCGCATTGCGTTCATGCCTCCGGTCAGCGGCGGCTGAGCCTAAAAACGCAGTTAACAAGAGGAAACGAAGACAACAGAGAATGCCGAACCGACCGACTGAACGAACTCACCAAGGCAAAATTGGCTCACCCAAACGGTGAATCGATCAACGGTCTCAATTTTGTGATAAGCGGTTTGTCCTTCGTTCCCTTCGTTGTCTTCTGTTCCATTCCGTCGCCGAAATTAGGCTGAATGCTGCGCCCTCCGCCCTCTGACCTCTGACTTCTGACTTTTGATCTCTGACTTCTGACCTCTGACCCCCGGCTCCTGCCCTCCGTCCCCATGGACTTCGAAATCGTCGATCATCCGATACAACCCTCCACCCGCGACTTTGCGCCGGGCGGCGCAGGCGCCGTGGTGACGTTCGAAGGGCTCGTGCGCAACGTGAACGAGGGGCGGCCGGTGGTGGCGCTGGAATACTCCGTGTATCCGGAACTGGCCCTCAAGGAGGGCGAGAAGATCATGGAGGAGGCGCGGCAGCGGTTTCCGCTCGAGGCCGTGAAGGCGGTGCACCGCGTGGGACGGCTGGAGATCGGCGACCTCGCCGTTTGGATTGCGGTGGCGAGCGGGCACCGGGGCGAGGCCTTCGAAGCCTGCCGCTGGATCATCGATGAAATCAAGGAGCGCGTGCCGCTCTGGAAAAAAGAGATCTACGCCGACGGCGACAGCGGCTGGCTGCGCGCGAACCCGCCCAGACACACGGTCTGACGCTGCGGCACTCCCCCGACCGATTGGCGTTTTCGGAACAAAGTCTGCCCTGCCGCGAGACACCAAGAGCGGCTGGGCCACGACCGAAGCCGCTGAAGGTAATGGCCACAAAAAACGCAAAAAGGCGTCCGGGTTGCCGACCATGATCGGAGCGCGCTTATAAGCGCACGCAACGTCAAGCCGATGCCTCTTATGGCCGAAGCGAAGAGCGGATCTCCGGCGAACGGGCCGGGAGGCGGGGCCTCCCGCGCACCGGGCTTCGTTGTGCTTCGCACAGACTATGCCCGGTCACTTTCGGATTTCGAAAGCAGGGCGGAAACCCCATTCGGCAGGCTCAGGGCCTTCGGGTGATTCCGCACTCCGAAGGAGAAGAGCTTGCGAGCCGTGCTGGCTCTGCCGCACCGTGGACGGACCCTCAGCGCCACTCGGGCGGATTCTGGAGATGGGGCTTGAGCACGCCGATGCACGGCAGGTTGCGGTAGCGCTCGGCGAAATCCAGGCCGTAACCGACTACGAACTTGTCCGGAATCTCGAAGCCCACGAGGTCGGCCGAGAACGGCACCTCACGGCGGCCGCGTTTGTCGAGCAGCATGCAGGTGCGGATGCTTGCCGGCTGGAGCTTCTGGATGAGGTCGACGACCATCGAGATCGTCTTCCCGGTGTCGAGGATGTCGTCGATCAGCAGCACGTGCCGGTTCGAGATGTCGAGCGTGAGCGAATGGATGAGCTGGGGCGTGCCGGTCGATTTGGTGGAATTCCGGTAGCTGAAAATCCGGATACAGTCCAGACGGACGGGATTCTCGATCTCGCGGAGCAGGTCGGCGGTGAAGAGGATGGCGCCGTTGATGATCGAGATGATCGTGATCTCCTCGTCGCCGTAGATCTTCATGATGTCCCTGGCGAGCTGGCGCACGCGGCGCTTGATGGCCGCGGGCGGAATGAGCACGGCCTCGAGGTCGGGGTGAGTCACGGCGGTCTTTGCGGAGGAGGCGGACATGGGACGGGCAGGATGAACGGCGCCCGCCGGGCTGGCAACTCGCTTGAGGTGACAGTTTGGAAACGGGGCGTCTCCGGTGGGAATGCGGAAAGACTTAAGGGCTGAAAAGCTGAAACCGAGAACCGCAATTGAACCACAGAGACGCAGAGATCACAGAGCCTGAAATCCAATCAAGGGGCGGGAAAGGCGCTTACCTCGGAGCTGAAAGAGATTCGATAACGATTTCCGCCTAATTGCATTTCTCCGTATTCTCTGTTCGTCCAAGCTAGCCGCGGTGAAGGCGGATGTCTCTGTGGTTCAAAATCAACTCCGTCGTTTAGATTCTACCAAGCTCGTGATCCCAAGGGAATGGGGCGTAGCGTGTGGCCGCCGACGGTCATCGGCGACCGGGCCGAGGCGCGAGTCGAGACTCGCGTCCTCCGACCGGGCGGCGGAATCCTCCGCCGCTGCGACGCGGACAGATCCAAATGCAGGCCGGGAGGCCTAGCCTCCCGCGCAGGGCGGAATCGTGATTCCGCACTCCGAAGGATAAGAGCTTGCGAGCCGCTGGACATGTGGAGCCCTTCGATTGCGCTCAGGACGGGTGCGGAGCCTCCCGAAGGCCCTGAGCATGTCGAACGGGGCTTCCGTCCCGCCTTTCGGAATCCAAACGCCGTGGGCCTGGCCGGCTCAGCGCGCGACGAAGCTCGGAGCTCCGGTCGTTCTCCGGTTCGGTCAGAGCGCTGCAAAATTCCTGGCGAAGGCGGCGCGGTCGGGGGCGCGGAAGAACGCGGTGCCGGCGACGAAGGTGTCGGCTCCTGCGGCGCGGCATTCGGCGCCGGTGGCGAGGTCGACGCCGCCGTCGACTTCGAGCCTGAAGGCCAGGTTGCGCTCCCGGCGCCAGCCGTCGATGCGCTGCAGCTTCGGAAGCACGTCGCGTCGGAAAGCCTGGCCGCCGAAACCGGGCTGGACGGTCATGGCCAGGACCAGGTCGACCTCCGCCAGAAAGGGCTCCACCGCCTCGGCCGGCGTGCCGGGATTGAGCACGATTCCGCACTGGCAACCCAGTTCGCGGATGCGCCGCAGCGTCGCGCGATGGTCGAACGCAGGCTCCACGTGGATACTGACGAGGTTGGCGCCCGCTTTGATGAAGGCCTCCGCGTAGCGATGCGGCTCGTCGAGCATCAGGTGGACGTCGAAAAACAGCGACACCCCGTTTCGCCGGAGGGCGGCGACGGTCTCGGGCCCGAAAGTCAGGTTGGGGACGAAATGGCCGTCCATGATGTCGACGTGCAGCCAGGGCAGGCCGAGGTCCTGGACCACGCGGGCGCTGGCCGCTAGGTTGGCGTGATCGCCGGCGAGCAGGGAGGGTGCGAGGAGGGGAGAGTGCATGGGGGCTTACCAGACGTCGAGGGAGGCGTGGAGGACCGCGTTGGACAAGAGGTCGGCCAGGTGCGGCAGCATGTTGTACTCCGCCTGGAGCTGGCCCTGGTCGACGTAGTCCTCCCGGCTGACCTCGATCTTGCGCTTCGAGAAGAGCACGGTGCCGTCGCGCAGCGTGAGGGTGCACTCCGCGGTGAGGATCAGGTTGAACTTCCGGGCGAGGGCCGGATCCGTCTGGCTCGCGACGGTGGCTTCGCGGCGGTAACCCACGAGGGTGATATGGAGCACGGCATCGGCGGCGGTGGGCGAGTCGACGAGCTGCACGCGACCGTCGCGGAGAAAGGCTTCGCGCAGATTTGCCCCGACGAGCGGCCGGGCCTGAGGCACTGGGGCGGTGCTGTCGACAGGCGCGATGAACAGCGTGGAGAATGCGAGCTTTCCGCCGGTGCCGAGCTGGTAGTGGGAGCAGGCCGAGACGAGGCCGGAGACAGCGAGGGCCAGCAGGGCGAGCGGCAGGAGGTGGAGCGTGCGAACGTTCATCCTAGAATACGCAGGTTGGATTTGAACCACAGAGACACAGAGGACGCGGAGAAAGGCAATTGCGGACAAGCAGAGGACACGGAGCGGCTGCGCGGCAACCGAAACCCCTGAAGGGTATGGCCACAAAAAACGCAAGAAGGAGCCAGGGTGGCCGACCCTGATCGGAGTGCACTTATAAGCGCACGCAACGTTAAGCCGATGCCTCTGATGGCAGCAGTGAGGAGCCCATTCGACAAGCTCAGGGCCTTCGGCGGGAAGGCCGGAAGCGAGGATAGGATCACCGGCGAACGGGCCGGGAGGCGGAGCCTTCCGCGCACCGGGCTTCGTTGTGCTTCGTACAGACTATGCCCGGTCGCTTTCGGATTCCGAAAGCAGGGCGGAATCGTGATTCCGCACTCCGAAGGAGAAGAGCTTGCGAGCCGCTGGACATGACCGGGCCGGGGCGCGAGTCGAGATTCGTCCCGCAGGCGCAGGGCGGAATCCCCATTCGGCAGGCTCAGGGCATGCGGGTGATTCCGCAGTCAAAAACGCTGACTGCATTCTCGATCCCCGCCCCTCGATTCTCGCTTCGTTCCCTTCGTTGTCTTCTGTTCCGTTCAATCGCCGAACTCAGGTTCGACTTCGGATCGCGGTGCCGCGTTTGGGCACAAAAAAGGCCGCCCGGTGGGGCGGCCTTGAAAGGTGGGTTCAGAAGAACAGGAAGTGTTTCTTCCGCGGCGGCTGCATGGGAGCGCCGGGTTTGGGCATCAGCCTGGCCATCTTGGCGTCTACTGCCGCGAGCCGCTTCTTGGCGAGGTCGGCGATCGGCGAATCGGGATAGTTGGTGATCGCCTCGTTGTAGAAGACCTTCGCCGCGGTGAAATTGTCGCGGTAGTAGAAGTAGAAGTCGCCGAGGATGATCTTGCTGCGCGAGAGGGTCGTTTTCATGTCGGACAGGCCCTTGGCCGCCACCGCGATGTTCGGATCGTGGGGGAAGAGGATCATGAAATCCTGGTAGTAGGTGAGGGCGTCCTTGGTCTCGGCCTGATCGTAGGCGGGGCCGGTCACGAGCGAGGCGTGAAGCTTGGCCATCTGCAGGTAGGCGTCGGGGGCGAGCAGGTTGTCCGAGTAGCCATTGATCATCCGGTCGAGCGCGTCGATCGCCTCGTCGGTGTTGTGCTCGCGCTCCTGACCGCGGGCGATGTTCATCAGCGCCAGCGGCGCGTAATCGCTGTAGGGGGCGTTGGCGACGATGACTTGGAAATATTCGATGCCCTTCTGGCGATTCTTGAAGCCGGGGATCCAGCCCCAGATGCGGTTGCGGGCGCCGTCGAGCAGGGCGGAGGCGATGCGGTATTCCTCGCCGATCACCTCATTGAACCGGCTCGAATTCGGATACCGGGCGACCATCGTCTGAAATTCCTGGAAGGCCTTGATGTACTGATGGCGCGTCAGATAGATCTTCGCCATGTGGTACGTGGCCTCGGGAGCGTAGATGGAATTCGGGTACTTCTTGACGACCTGCTTGTAGTTGTGGAGGGCGAAGAAGTAGGAGCCGTGCTCCTCCTGGGTGCGCGCACGGTTCATGTAATCCAGCGCGCGGCGGCCCTCCCGTCCGGAGAGACCCGAGAGCACGCCTCCCTCGATCCGCCACCCCGTGGAGGGCGACCAGACGATATCGGCCCGGGCGCCGATGGCCAGGAAACAGACTACAAACGAAGCGAGACATAGCGCGCGCAGCGCCCGGACGAACGAAAGAGGCATAAAAGGGTTCACCAGCGAATCAGTGCGGAACCGTAGGTCAAGCCCGCCCCAAAGGCGACGAGCAGGATAAGGTCGCCGCGCTGGATCCGCCCAAGACGGCGCGCCTCGTCGAGGGCGAGCGGAATCGATGCTGCGGAAGTGTTTCCGAAGCGGTCGACGTTGATGTAAAAGCGGTCCATCGGCAGTTCGAGGTAGTGGGATATGGCTTCAATGATGCGGAGATTCGCCTGATGGGGAATCACGAGCGCGATCTGATCCGCACGCAAATGGTGTTGTTCCAAGATTTCCCGGCAGGCGTCCTCCATGCCGCGGACCGCCAGCTTGAAGACCTCCTTGCCCTTCATGCGCAGGCAATGCGTGCGAGTGGCGAGACCCTCCTCCGTCAGGGGGGTGCGGCTACCGCCCCCAGGGATCCAGAGCAGCTCGGTACCCTCGCCGAAGGCGCCCAGCTTGGTGCCGAGCAGGCCCGCGCCACGTTCGTCAGAGAGTCCCATCACCACCGCGCCGGCCGCGTCGCCGAACAGGACGCAGGTGTTGCGATCCTGCCAGTCGACGATGGACGACATCTTTTCGACGCCGATCACCAGCGCGTGCCGGTAACGGCCGGAGGCGAGCATGGCCGAGGCGGTGTCGAGGGAGTAAACGAACCCGGAGCAGGCGGCGTTCAGGTCGAAGCAGGCGGTGCTCGATTTAAGGCCGAGCTTGCGCTGAACCACGCAGGCGGTGGCGGGCATCGCGTAATCGGGTGTGATCGTGGCAATGACCAGCAGGTCGATCTCGGAGGGGTCCACGTCGGCGTCGGCCAGGGCGGCGCGAGCGGCTTCGACGGCCAAGTCCGAGGCGGCCACGTCGTCCGCGGCGATCCTGCGCTCCCGGATACCCGTCCGCGTCCTGATCCACTCGTCGCTGGTGTCGACCTGGAGCGCGAGTTCGTCGTTTGTGAGCACTCGAGGCGGCGCGTAGGAGCCGGTGCCCAGAATCACCGTCGAGGGGTGGACCATGTTGAAAAGGGTTGGCGGCTCGGCGGTGGCAGGCGCGGAATCACGCGGTGACCGTCGGGTGCAGGATCTCGTTGGCCTTCGAAACGTCGGCTTCGATGCGCCGGTTGAGATCGATGCGGATGAACTCGCTGGCGTCGCGGATGGCGCTCTTGATGGCGTGACGGTTTGCGGAACCGTGGGCCTTGAGGACATTTCCACGAAGACCGAGGAGGGGGGCGCCGCCGTAACGTTCCGGCTGGATACGCCGCTTGACGGCACCGAACGCTCCCTGGGCAATCAAGGCGCCCGCCATGCGCAGCGGGTTCGCCTTTAGCTCGTCCTTGAGCATCGTCTGGAAGAACTTCACCAGCGACTCCCAGCTCTTCAGGCAGATGTTTCCGACGAAACCGTCGCAGACGACGACGTCGACGTTGTCGAAGAAGACCTGGAAGCCCTCGACCGGACCCTTGTAGTCGATGAGGGTGCCGAGCCGCTTCAGGGCGTCGTTGGTCTCGGCGATCAGGGCGTTGCCCTTGCCTTCCTCGGTGCCGATCGTGAGCAGGCCGACTCGCGGTCGCTCCACGCCGAGCACCACGCGGCAGTAGTGGGTACCGAGAAGAGCGTTGTGAACCAGATGTTCGACCCGGGCCTCGGGATTCGCGCCGGCGTCGATCAGGATGAAGTACCCCTTGTCCCGGGGAATCACCGGCGCGAGCGCGGGACGTTCGATGCCGTCGAGCGTGCGGAGCTTCAGTGTGCCGGCGGCGACCAGAATCTTGGTGTTGCCAGTGCTGACGACCGCGCCGGCTTCGCCGGCCTTCACGAGCTCGATCGCGCGGAACATCGACGCATCGCGCTTGCGTTTGAGCGTCTGCATCACCTCGTCGTCCATCGCAATCACCTCGGACGCGTGAACGACCGAGACCTTCGGATGGGACAGGAGGTGGGCGCGTTTGAGCAGCGGTGTCAGCTTCGCCTCGTCGCCCACGAGGGTGACGGGGAACAGGGACGGAAATTCGGACAGGGCCAACCTGACCGCCTCAACGACCTCGGAGGGACCGAGGTCGCCGCCCATGGCATCGACCGCAATGCGACCGGCGTTACCGGCGGGGGAACCCATTGCTGGGACCGGAAATACGGGAGGTCTTAGACCTCGACGTCGAGCACCTGGCGACCGCGATACAGGCCGGTCTTGGGATTTACGTGGTGCGGACGCGTCAGGCTGCCGTCTGCGTCTTTGGCAAACTCAGGAGCGCGGAAAGCGTTGGCAGCGCGACGATTAGCGCTGCGGCGTTTCGACTGCTTGCGTTTCGGATTGGCCATGGTGCGAGTTGTTTTAGGAAGACATGGAGCCTCCGTGAGGAGGCCGATTGATGCGATGAAAGGTGAAGGTGGTAAGAACTGAGTTTGGCAGCGTCAAGAAGGATAACCTCGATAAATTTTGAACTGGGTCAGGCCGAAAACCAGAGGCCGAGGGCTGCGGCGAGGGCGATCCGGTAGAGGGCGAAGGCGGCGAGGCCGTGGCGGGAAAGGAATCCGACGAGGAAGCGCACGGCCACGGCGGCCGAGAGGGCGGCGATGGCGATTCCGAACAGTACGGGTTCCCAGCCGAACACAGCGATCATGGCGGGGCCGCTGGACAGGGCTTTGACGAAGGCGGCGCCGCCGAGGACGGGGAGGCCGACGAGGAAGCTGAATTCGGCGGCGCGGGCGGGGGAGAGTCCCGCAAAATAGCCGCCGATGATGGTCACCATGGACCGGCTGGTGCCGGGCCAGAGGGCGAGGCATTGGAGTCCGCCGATGCCGAGGGCCTGGGTGGCGGACAGGTCGGGGGCGTCTTTGGGAGAGGATCCCGACCCGTGGCGCTTGCGCCAGCGTTCGGCCGCGATCATGAGTGCCGCGCCCGCAACCTGGGCCAGGATGACGGCGCGCACGGAAAACAGGCGATCCACGTAATCGTGCACGAGGAGACCCACGGCGGCCACGGGCACGAAGGCGAGCAGCAGGGCGCGCAGGAGGCGCCCGCCCTCGGGGTCGGCTCCGGTGAGACCGCGCAGCGCTGAGACGACCCGGCGCCAGTAGAGAAGAAGGACCGCGAGGATGGCGCCGACCTGGATGATCACCGTATAGGTGTCGGCCGCGAGCTTGAGCGTGAGCGGCACGCCCTCGGGGCGCGAGGGGGTCGGGGCCCGGTGCCACAGTGGGCTGCCGTCGGGGCTGCGGAGCGGGGCGTCGGATTCCAGGCCGAGCAATTCATTGGCGATGATCAGATGGCCGGTGGATGAGATGGGCAGGAATTCGGTGACGCCCTCGACGATCCCGAGGACGGCGGCCGAGCGGAGGTCGAGCTTCGTGGACTCGGGGGGCCGGGAGGCGGGGGAGGCGGCGTGCAGAGGCAGGGCAAGCAGACCCACGAGGATCGCGGCGGCGGGGGGCAGGCGCATGGGTATCGAGGGATACAGGGACGCGGCCGTGCGGCAAGCGTGGTCGGAGGCGCCAACCGCACTCGACAAACCGGTTGGGAGCGCGACAAGCTCCGGGTCATGGCCGCCGCCCAGCGAGTCCTGGTAGTCGAGGATGAACCGTCGATCGCGGACACCCTTGTGTACGCGTTGAAGACCGAAGGCTTCGCGGTGGACTGGGTGTCGAGTGGCGAGGAGACGGTGCGGCGGGCGGTCGACGGAGCGTACGCGGCGATCGTGCTCGATATCGGGCTGCCGGACCTGACGGGGTTCGAAGTGTGCCGGCGGATACGCCGGACCTCGCAGGTGCCGATCCTCTTCCTGACTGCGCGCAACGCGGAGGTCGACCGAATCGTCGGCCTTGAGATCGGGGGCGACGACTACGTGGTGAAACCCTTCAGCCCCCGCGAAGTGACGGCCCGGGTGCGGGCGATTCTCCGGCGCACGGCGGCGGGCGCTGCCGGGAGCAGCGACGGTGCGGCGCGACGCGCGAAGGGATTCGAAGTCGACGCCGAGCGGCGGCGCATCGCGTACCGGGGCGCCGACCTGGTGCTCACGCGCAACGAGTACCGGCTGCTGAAGACATTGGTGGAGCGGCCGGGGCGGGTGTTCTCGAGGGACGAACTGCTGGCGGCCGCCTGGGACGATCCCGGGGCGAGCATGGACCGGACGGTCGACGCGCACATCAAGACAGTCCGCGCGAAGCTGCGGGCCGCGGCGCCGGATGCCGATCCCATCGAGACGCATCGGGGGGTTGGATACTCGCTCCGCGAGGAGCCCTGAGGAGGCGGGGCATGCGCCTGAGAACGGTCATCTTCTCGGTCTACGTCGGAAGCTCGGCGGTCGGCTTCGCCGTGCTCATGGCGATCATGCTCTGGGAGGTGCGGCCCCGCTATGTCGATTCGATGAGGGCCACGATGCGCGAGACGGCGGACCTGCTTGCGACGATGCTGCAGTCGCGCCTCGAGGCGGATCACGCGGGTGCGGGTGCGGCGGCGGTGGCGGCTGCCTGGAACCGTGAGTTTGCCGGGACGGGCCGTACGCCGGGTCGGATGCGCGTCTACGTGACGAATGCAGACGGCGTGGTGGTCGCCGACTCGGCGGTCGGGCGCGACGTGGGGATGAACTATTCGCAGCGGCGCGAGCTGAAAGGCTATTTCTCGTCGTCGTTGGATACCGCGGCGCAGGCCGACGTCGTTGACGGCGAGTTGCGGGCGAGCGCGCCTGTGCTCGTGGGCGGGCGCCTGGTGGCGGTGGTGGGCGTCGGCAGGCCGCTGAGCACGATCCGCCAGCTGGTTCTCAGCGCCCGCCTTCGGCTGGTGTTCGAGGGGCTGGCCGTTGCAGCGGCGATGCTCGTGGCGGGATGGTGGATCGCGAGCCGGGTGGCGCGGGCAATCGAACGACTCACGGCGTATGTCCGCGAAGTCCGGGTGCATCCGCAGCCGGGACCGCCGACATCGCGGGCCAGGGAGATCCGCGAACTGGCGACGGCGTTCGAGGAGCTTCGGGTGGAACTGGAGGGGAAGGCCTACGTCGAGCGGTACACGCAGAGCCTGACGCACGAAATCAAGGCGCCGATCGCGGCGATCCGGGGTGCGGCGGAGCTGTTGACGGAGGATCCCCCTCCTGAGGATCGCGATCGGTTTGTGGCAAACCTCAAGGCGGAGTCGGCGCGGCTTCAGCAGATCGTGGAGCGCCTGCTCGAGCTGGCCTCGGTCGAGGCGCGCACGACGCGACTTGAGACGCAGCCGGTGGGACTGCTTGCGCTGTTGGAGGAGGTGGTGGACGGCGCCCGTTCGGGGGGCCTGGTCGGCGGCCGCATGCTCGTGCTCGACGCGGGCGGCGAGTGCGTCGTGGAGGGCGAGCGGTTCCTGCTTCGGCAGGCGGTCGACAACCTGATCCGCAACGCGCTGGAGTTTACGCCGGAGAATGGCCGTGTGACGGTGACCCTGGGTCGGCGCGGCGCCCTGGCGGTGGTGCGCGTCGACGATGACGGACCGGGCGTGCCCGAGTATGCGCTCGAGCGGGTGTTCGAGCGGTTTTTCTCGCTGCCGCGCCCGGGAAGCGGACGCAAGAGCACGGGCCTCGGACTGAGTTTCGTGCGGGAGGTGGCCCGCCTCCACGGCGGCGAGGTGGTGCTGGAAAACCGCCCCGAAGGCGGCGCGCGCGCCGAGCTGCGGCTGCCGGAATCGGCGAAACCGGAAGAGCGTAATTGAATCACCGTGACATTGGGCGGCTGCGCCGCAGACGACGGACGCCAGGATTCGGCGACAGACCGTGTTGAGCCCTTCGACTGCGCTCAGGACGGGTGCGGAGGCTCCCGCGCAGGGCGGAATCGAGATTCCGCAGTCCAAAAGGGGGAGAGTTGGCCGGACCGCTAGACATGTGGAATGCGGAGCCTAGGCTCCGCTTTGGACGAGACGTCTCGACGTCCCGCCCTTCGGTCGCGGGACAACAAGGTGCGTGGTCCCACGGGAATGGAACGTTGCGTGCGGATGCCGACGGTCGTCGGCGAACGGGCCGGGGCGCGAGTCGAGACTCGCGTCCGAAAGCGGAATCGTGATTCCGCACTCAAAAGAATCAGCGGCCGGACTTCATTCCAGCGGTTCGGCTTTTCCCCAGTTCCTCCTCGTCGTTGATGATTTTCGCAGCGGTCCCGGGAGCCTCGCGGCGGGACGAAATTCATCCGCTTTTCATCGGGCCTTCATCCTGTCTTCACGCGGGGCGGCTAGAAACGGGGGCATGGACACACCGCCTCCCCTCATCCCCTCCTCGCTTGTCGCCACATGGCAGCGTTTCAGCCTTCCCGCGAAGTGCGCGGGCATCGCGCTCCTGGTCCTGATTCTCCAGATACCGATCATGATGGTCCACGGCCTGCGCAACGAGCGTGCGCAGCGCAGGGACGATGCGGTGGCGGAGATCGGGCGGACCTGGGGTGGGCCGCAGACCCTGGTGGGGCCGGTGCTTGCGGTGCCGTTCACCTTCCGCCCCAGCGGCCAGGCCGCGGCCCCGCGTGTGGCGTGGGCGTATTTCTTGCCGGAGACCCTCGACGTCAAAGGAAGCCTTGCGACGGAGCGGCGTTCCCGGGGCATCTACACCGCGGTGGTCTACACGGGTTCGCTCACGCTGAGCGGGCGGTTCGCGGCGCCGGACTGGACCTCGCTTGGCGTCGAACCGGTGGAGATTCGCTGGACGGAGGCCAGGATCATCCTGGCGGTGGGCGATGCGAAGGGAATCCGGGAGGCGCCGGCGTGGACTTGGTGCGGCAGGCGGATTTCGTGGACCGCGGGCTCGGGGTGGGGATCGTTCCGCGCCGGCCTGCATGCGGCGGTGCCGGTGGATGCGCCGGCGCCGATGGCCTTTTCGATCCCGCTCACGCTCGCCGGAAGCCACCGCTTCAGTGTCGTGCCCGCGGGCGCGCACACGACGGTGGCGCTGACGTCGCCATGGCCGGATCCGGGCTTCGAGGGGGCCGTATTCCCTGTGACGCGCACGGTGAACGCGGGGGGATTCAACGCGTGCTGGGTCGTCAACAGCCTCGGGCGCAACCTGGCCCAGCAGTGGGCGGAGGGAACCTACGAACCGTATCCGGGAGCCAATGACATCGCGGCGACGGCGCTCGGGGTGAACCTGGCCCCGACGGTCGACACGTACCGCACGCTGGACCGCGCGCTGAAGCACTCGCTGCTGTTCCTTGCGCTCGTGTTCACGGCATTCTTCACGTTCGAGATGACGGGGACGAGCCGCCTGAAGATGCTCCACTACCTGCTCGTCGGGGCATCGCTGTGCCTGTTCTACCTGGGGCTGCTGGCGCTCTCGGAATTCGTGGGGTTTGCCTGGGCGTATCTGCTCTCCGCCGCATCGTCCACGCTGCTGATCGCGGGGTACAGTGCATCGGTGCTGGGCTCGTGGCGTCGGGCGGGAGTCGCGGCGGGGGCGACGGGTGGGGTTTACGGGTATCTCTATTTTGTCCTGCAGATGCAGGACTACGCGCTACTGGCGGGGACGCTGGCGCTGTTTGCGGCCCTTGCGGCGATCATGGTGGTGACGCGGCGCTGGGAGCGCCTGCACGAGCCGTCGTGATCCCGGGTTGGCAGCCCGCGGCGGGAAGCATGCCTGCCGCGGGCCTTGCCGGAGAAATCAGGCGGTGGCGAGAGCGGCTTCCTCGGCGGGGACGCCGGTCAGGGAGGGGCAGCTCGGCCCGCCGAACCAGGTGCCCTCGACGAACGTTGTATGGGCGACCTGGGGGATGCCGCACTTGTTGTGCATCAATTGTCCGGCCAGGAGCTCGACGGCGAGTTCGCCGACGGTGTGATGACTCTGGCGGACGCCCGCATAAAATCCTCCGGCCTGATCGAGGAAGAGGTCGACGAACGCGACGTCCCTGGGAATGGACAGCCCGCACTGCTCGAAGGCGGCCTGGACGAAGTTCCGGTTGCTGAGGATCACGTCGGGCTTATAGCGGCGGTACCACTCGAGAAAGTCGCCGGCGTCCACCTGAACGTTCGACCGGCTCTCGTTCATCCAGGCGTCGATGGGATGCTCGCCGGGAAAATAGAGGATCGGCACGTGGTCGGCGGCGGGAAGCTTGGACTGGTCGCAGAGGAAGCCGGCGGTCCAGAGGTTGTCGACGCTGTGGTCCCAGCCGCGGTGCATCACGAAACCGATGCGCTTGTAGCCCGCGGCGCGCACGTGTTGCATGGCGAGCCGGATGATCCCGCATTGGTTGTTGGTGACGTTGTGCAGGGCCGGCATGTGCGGGAAGTAGTCGATCTTCACCGCGCTGAACTCCTCCCAGGCGAAGTGAAGGGCGACGTCGACCTCGCGCCGGTGCGAGGCGATGATCAGTCCGTTGATGCCCCGGGTTCGAAGAATCTGATTGAGCCGGCTGTGGGTCATGCCCGGCTCTCCCATCCAGAAGTGCTCCATCTTGTACCCGAGCATGTCGGCCATCGACTGGGCGCCGGCGTAAAAATCGGGGTGAGCGGTCACTTGTTTCCACCCGAAGCGAGTGTCCCAGTTGGTCACGTAGGCGATGGTGGACGGCATTCGCGAGGCCTTCACCCTGCGTCGGTACGCCACGAGAGCCTGCACGGCGGGGTCGGGGCGGTAGCCCATGTCCTTGGCGATCTCCTGAATCCTCTGACGGGTTTCCAAGGGAAGCCGGGGGTGGTTCCTCATCGCCATCGAAACGGTGGTGGGGTGAACCTTCGCCTCCCGAGCGACGTCGGCGAATGTGACGCGTCGATCAAGCATGTCCAAGAAAGGCCCCTCCGCGGATGCCCTGTCAAATCCGGTCTATTGTGAGACTAAGACAACCCAATTCGTATTCAACGTTTCGGATTTGACTACCTAATCGATTGGATAAGTTTATAGTCAAGTAACTTAATAACAACAAGATGTGAGCTACGTGTTGCTCCAAGGGTGCTGGTTTCCGCCGAGACGTTAATTGTACGTTATTTCTTGATATGAAGTAACTTAACTAAAGATTGTGCCTTAAATCACGATGTGATGGGTCAACTTACGTTACGTAATCTCTCCGGACACGCGTGGGAAGCCCGATCACGCGGGCGGGAGGGCGCTCAGGAGGCGGACCCGGCGGCGGCGGAGTCCGTGGCGACCGCGACGGGCTGGGGGGCGGGGGCCGGTTCCGCAGCGGCGGCGGGGAGGCGGCTCTTCGCGCCGCGCACCGCGTCGGCAATGTTGGTCGGATGGGCCTCGGGCTCGCCGCGCTCGTGATTGAAATGCATCGAGACGGTCTTGGACACGCCGCGCTCCTCCATCGTCACGCCGTAGATCGAGTGCGCTGCAGCGACGGTGCGCTTGTTGTGCGTGATGATGATGAACTGCGACTCGTGGACGAACTTGCGCAACAGGTCCGTGAAGCGGCCGATGTTCGACTCGTCGAGCGGGGCGTCCAGTTCGTCGAGAAGGCAGAAGGGTGACGGCTTCACCATGTAGAGTGCGAAGAGCAGGGCCACGGCGGTGAGCGTCTTCTGTCCGCCGGACAGCAGTGTGATGCTCTTGAGCTTGGTGCCGGGCGGCTGGGCGATGATCTCGATGCCGCTCTCGAGGATGTCCTCGGTCTGGATCAGCTCGAGATGGGCCCGGCCACCGCCGAACAGGGTGTGGAAGGTGTACTCGAAGTTCTTTTTGATCTGCTCGAAGGTGAGTTCGAACTGCTTCATCGAGGTCTGGTTGATCTCGTCGATCGTCGTTAGCAGCTCGGTCTTGGCGGAGGTCAGATCGTCCGACTGGGTCTTGAGGAAGTCGTAGCGCTGCTTGAGGTCGGCGTATTCCTCGATGGCGACGAGGTTGACCGCACCCATGTTGGCGAGGCGCTGACGGAGGGCGTCGATCTCGGTCTTGATGGGCGTCCATTCGGTGGACTCGACTGCCTTCAGGTCGTCCTCGGTGGGATCGGGCCTCTGCTTGGGCTTGGAGCGCCTGCGCGGCCGGGCCTTCTTCTCGGCGTCGGCGACGGAGGCGTCGGCGGCCGCTTCGGCGGGTTGCGCGGCGGCTTCGCCCTCGGCGGGAGCCTCGGCGGCGGGCTGGGGCTCGGGGGCGGGTTCGGAGGTCCTGGGCGCGACGCCCTCCTCGTCTTCGTCCTCGTCTAGATCGAGCGGCTTGATGTCGGGCGGCTCGTCCTCGGAGCGCCACAGCAGGGAGCGCCAGTCGTAGGAGCCGACGCGGATCTGAAATTCGCGCTGGATATCCTCCTCGATGAACTGGGCGCGCGACCTGGCCTCGGCGAGGCGGACCTCGCAGCGGCTGAGTTCGCTCTGGGCGGTGTCTGAGTCGTGGCGCAGCGTGCTCTGGGAGGACTCGACGGAGTTGATGCCGCGTTCGATCTCGACGAGCTCGGCGCGGATCCGCTCCACCTGCTGCTGGGAGACGACGAGCGTCTCGCCGAGCTGCGCGGCGCGGGCGCGGAGGCGGTCGGCCTCGCGTTCCAGCTCGGAAATCTGCTCGGACCAAACCTCGATCTCCTGCTGGCGCTGGATCAGCAGCTCGGAGAGCTGGGAGCGCCGCCGTTGCATGTCGGCGAGACCGCGGTCGAGGACCTCGACCTTCTGGCGGCGCTCGGCGAGCTCCAGGCGGGCCTGCGCGAGAGACTCGCGCTTCACATCGCGCTCTGTACGAAGTTCTCCGATACGCTTCTCGAGGGCTGCGATGCGGTCGCGGTGCCCCTGGGCGTTCGCCTCGGCCTGGGAGAGTCCCTCCTGGGCGCGCTGCCAACGCGCCTGGGCCTCGTTGCGGGCCTGCTCGAGCGAGACGAGCTCGCCCTCCATGCGCTGCACCCGGTTGCCGATTTCCTCGAGCGAACGCTGGGCGTTGCGGGAGTCGGTCTGGACGGCGGTGACCTCCTCTGTGGCGGCGAGCACATCTGCGCGGCGCTGCTCGAGGGTCTGCTCCGCCTCGGCGAGGCGCGCGTTGAGCGCGTCGATGACGGCTTTCTGGTCGTCGTGGGCCTTCTGGTCCTCGATCACCTGGCGTCCTGTCTCGCGCAGGTCGATCTCGCGCTGGACGATCGAGCCGGCGGATTTCTTCTGGTAGCCGCCGGAGACGAGCCCGCGCCGGTCGACGATCTCGCCGCGGCGCGAGGCGACGGCGAGGAACGGGAAGGAGGGATTGGCCTTCCAGAAGTCGAGGAAGGCGGTGAGCTCGTCGGTGATGAAACAGGTGGAGAGGATCGACGCGGCGGGGTGGCCATCGTCGGCGTGGGAGAGACCGTTGAGCGCCGGGTGGAGGAAGGCGGGCAGTTCGCCGACGGGGCTGGTGCCGTTGGCGCCGTTGGAAAGTTCGGAGACTTGGAGGACGACGGAGCCGATCTGGTCGCTCTCGAGGCGCGAGAGGATGCGCTGGGCGGTGGCGAGGTCGGCGACGTTGACGGCCTCGACGGCGTTTCCGAGCAAGGCCTCGAGTGCGCGGGCGAAGTCGGGTTTGATCTCGATTCCCTGCGTGATGGCCTGGGCACGGGCCTCGCCGAGCGTGTCGTTGAGGCGGCCCTGAAGGAGGGCCTTGGCGCCCTCGCCGAAGCCTTCCATTTTTTCGTGCAGCTGCTGGAGGAGCTTGAGCCGGGCGGTGCGCTGGGCGAGCTGGCGGTCGATGTCCTGAAGCTTGCGCTGGGCTTCGCGAAATTCCTTGGTCGTGTCGACGATGAGCTGTTGGGCCGCCTGGGATTCGGCCTGGGCGCGGGCCTTGCCGACGAGGGCCTCTTCGACCCGGGTTTCGAATTCGGCGGCGATCTGCGCGGCGGCCGTCTGCTGCTGGCGCAGGGCCTCGAGATCGTGTGCGAGCGACTCGTGCTTGTGCACAGAGGTCTTCTGGTCGACCTCGTAGCCGGAGCAGTCGGTCCGCAGCCGGGCGACGGTGCTTTCGACCTGCAGCAGCTCAAACTTCAGCTGCTGGAGTTCCTGCTCGGACTTGGTGAGCTCGGCGTCGATGACGACGACCTCGCGGTTGCGGTTTTGGAACTCGGCGTCGGAGCTTCCGAGCAGGTTGAGTTGGAGCTGCTTGTCGTGGGCCCCGGAGTCGACTTGTGCGGCGAGCTCGCGAACCTGCATCTCGAGTTCGCCCAAGGTTGCGCGCGCCGCGTCGAGGCGCTCGGCGAGCCCGTTGCGCTTGATGTCGGAAAGATTGGCGGAGTTTTCGGCCTGTTCCTTTTCAGAGCGCACGTCGAAGACGGCCTGCTGGGCTTCCTGGACGCGCTGATTGAGGTGGGAGCGTTCGACGCGTTTGGACTCGAGCGCGGACTGCTGCTGCTCGAGGTTGGAGCGGCGGGCGTCGGCGTCGGCGCGGAGGGTGCCGACCTTGCCCTCGAGTTCGGCGAGGGTGGCGGCCAGCTGGGCGTGCTGCCAGCCGCCGTGTGCGAGCACGAGGTGACGGAGGCGGTAGCTCAGGCGCTTGAACCTAAGGGCCTTGGAGGCCTGGCGGCGGAGGCTGTTGATCTGACGGCCGACCTCTCCGATCACGTCCGCGACGCGCGTGAGGTTCTGGTCGGTCATCGACAACTTCTGCAGGGCCTCGCGGCGCTGCGACTTGTACTTCGTGATGCCGGCGGCTTCTTCGAAGACGGCGCGGCGCTCCTCGGGCTTGGAGGAGAGGATCTGATCGATCTGGCCCTGGGCCATGATCGAGTACGAGGTCCGGCCGATGCCGGTATCCATGAACAACCGCTGGATGTCCTTCAGGCGGCAGGGTTGACCGTTGAAGAAATATTCACCCTGCCCATCGCGGTGGACCCGGCGCATGATCTCGATCTCATGGAATTCGCTACCGAGCTGTTTTTCGCAATCGGTGAGGATCAGCGAGACTTCGCAGAGCTGGGCGGGTTTGCGGCTGTCCGCGCCCTCGAAGATGACGTCCTGCATCTTGCCGCCGCGCAGGGCCTTGGCGCTTTGTTCACCCAGCACCCAGCGGATGGAGTCAGCGATGTTGGACTTGCCGCAGCCATTTGGCCCCACGATCGCGGTCACGCCCGGTTCGAACCGGAGGGTGCTGGGATCGGCGAAGGACTTAAATCCGTGGAGCTTTAGGGCTTTGAGGTACATTGACCTGAGTCGTCAGTGGGTTGAAGAGAAGGGCGAAGGGAACGTAGAGCCGGGAGCTCACCAGGGATGCGTGTGCCGAGGCGGAAGCACCGGTCGGGTGGTCTCAGGGTGGGGGCGTTCCATCGCTTCGTTGTTCCTTCTTAGTTATCTTCGTTGTCTTCTGTTAAATACGTCTTTGGTCAACCATCGCCTGGATTTCAATTCCCGGTCATCTTCGCTTCCTCCTGTTGGCTGGGTTTCCCAAGTTGGAAACGCCGATGTTGAGAGAGCGGTATTTTGCCGTGCAACGGGAAAGTGCTCGGACTTGCTCACGGGTTATTCACAGGGTCCGGCTCCGCCGATCGGGGCGGGGAGCTCAGGCGACGCGGCAGGGCAGCAGTGCGGCGTCCTGCATGCCATGAATAATCTTTTTGTCGGGGGGGCAGAAGGTCGCGAGAGCGCCCGCGAGCCGGGCCTGTCCTTCGCCCACGAGGTAGTAGGGGCAAAGTCGAAGTCGGCCTTCGCGCGGAGCGGCCTCGAATGCGCCGGGCTGTCCGTCGGCGGCGGGAACGTAGAGCGTATGGCGCGCCCGCCGCGGCTTGCGGTAGGCCTGGAGGACGTGAAGGTGCTGGTGGGAGAGGTCAAGCGCCTGCTCGAGGCCGAACTGCCACTGCTCGCGCGAGCAGTCGGAGCCCAGCACGACGCTGCGGGCACCCCAGGCGGTCTCATGGTAGCCGCTGATCTTGATGATGAGATCGCGCTCCTTCTGCGAGGCGGCGGCGAGTTCACGCCATTCGGTGAGAGGACGCCCGCCGACGAGCGGGCCGTCGAGCACGGCGCCTGGAGGCAGCGGGGCGGCATCGAGCACCCAGGATTTCGGGATGATGCGCGCGAGCAGCGCATGGGAGCGCTTGTCCAGCGACTCCGTCCAGAATTCGCGCAGCCGATGGTGGTGGAAGAGCGCGAACGCGAGTTTCTCCTCCTGGAACGGACGCATCGGAGGCGCCACGGCGAGGTCGCCGGCTTTCCAGGACTCGAGGATGAAGGCGGCGGTCTTGACGTTCGCGAGGTCGAAAAGCTCGAAGAACCGGTACAGCACGTCGATCTTCTCCGGATTGCCTTCGAGGTCGAAACAGAGCGTGGTTCCGAGCGGGAAGAGCTGTTCCGGGCGCAGGCAGAAGACCCGTTTCCCCTGCACTTGGAGCTGGCCGGCGAGCCACTCCATCTCGGGGCGGTACGTGGCGGCCTCCTCGCTGACGACCAGCGCGATGAGCGGATTGCGTTCTCCAGGGCGAAGTGCGGCAAGGCTTTCGTGGAAGGCGCGGATCATCTCATCGCCCGCGCCGATGATCGACGCGCCTTCATCCTGCGCGTACAGGCGGTTGAGAAACGCCGTCAGGCCAATCCCTCCCGGCACCGAATCGAGCTCCGTCATCACGAAGCCGTCGTCGGTCAGCAGGAGATCGGGCCGGAGCACCGTTGGAAACAGGCCGCGGTTCTTGGGGTCGCGGGCGTGCAGGACAAGCTCGCGGGGTTTGCCGCGGTCGAGGTAGTCGGCAACCCAGGGGGCGAGCAGGGGCTTGTTGCGGAGGAGGTTTTTGCCTGCGGCGGACCGGAGGTAGAGCGTCTCGAGCGCCTGATGAAACTGCAGGCAGGCCGCGCCGATCTGTCCGAGCTCATCCACCTGGTCGCGCGACAGCGGCCAGGCCTCTGGCGAGAGCTGCCAGGTCTTCGCCTCGAAGAGCGGCGTGCGGTCGAGTTCGGAGCGGATCTGCGCGTAGGGAAGCATGTGGTGATCCTGGCTGATTTGATGGAATTTGAACCACAGAGACACGGAGGACACGGAGAAGGACTCGGGGAATAGACTCTCAATCCCTTAAATTCAAATCCTCCAACTGTCCCCTGGCTTCTAACTTCTGCCCTCTGACTTCCGGTTTTCTCTGTGCCCTCTGTGTCTCCGTGGTTCAACTACGGCTTTGGCGGAGGGCGCGTCGGTTCAATCCTCCATCTTGATGTCCTTGTTGCGGTGGCGCGGGCTGCCGGCGCGGAGCCAGCCGTAGATGAACCGGTCGAGGTCGCCGTCGAGCACACCCTGGGTGTCGCTGGTGGAGACGCCCGTGCGGAGGTCCTTCACCATCTGGTAGGGCTGGAGCACATACGAACGGATCTGGCTGCCCCAGCCGATCTCGCCCTTCTCGCCGTAGAATTTCTCCATCTCGTTGCGCTGCTCGTCGAGGCGCTTCTCATAGAGGCGGGCCTTCAGGACGCTCATGGCGCTGGCCTTGTTCTTGAGCTGGGAACGTTCGTTCTGGCAGGCCACGACGAGGCCCGTGGGAAGGTGGGTGATGCGGACCGCGGAGTCGGTGGTGTTGACGCCCTGGCCGCCCTTCCCGGAGGAGCGGTACACGTCGATGCGCAACTCGTCATCGGGGATCTCGACCTTGATGTCCTCGTTGATCTCCGCGACGACGTCCACCGCGCAGAACGAAGTGTGGCGGCGCTGGTTGGCGTCGAAGGGGCTGATGCGCACCAGCCGGTGCACGCCGCGCTCGGCTTTGACGTAGCCGTAGGCGTTCTCGCCCTTGACCATGACGGTCGCCTTGGAAATTCCTGCCTGTTCGCCCACCTGGACGTCCTGGACCTCCACGGTGAAGCCGCGGCGTTCGGCCCAGCGCAGGTACATGCGGAAGAGCATGTCCGCCCAGTCGTTGGACTCGGTGCCGCCGGCGCCGGACTGGATCGAGAGGATTGCGTTGTTCTTGTCGAACTGGCCCGTGAGGAAGGAAGCAATCTCGAGCTTGTCGAGTTCCTCGACCATGGCCGCAACCTGCTGGTCGAGCTCGGCGGCGTACTGTTCCTTCTCAGCGCCCTCGGCCGCGTCGATGAGTTCGACCATCACATCCACGTCGCCGAGTTTCTTGTGAAAGTCGACGACCGGAAGGACGGCGCGCTTCAGGCTGTTGAGCTTGGCGATGTGCTGCTGGGCCTTTTCCTGACTGTTCCAGAAATCGGGGGAGCCCATCTGGGCGTCCATGGCCTCGATCTCGCGCTGCTTTTGTTCGACGTCAAAGAAACCTCCACAGATGTCCGGCGCGCTTCTTGATGTTCTCGATGTGGGAAAAGGTTTCGGGTGCGATCATGGTAAGCGGACAAAGGGAACACATGTGCTCCCCGGCGCAAGCAGGATAAAGAAGCTAGTTGCGAGGAGTGAGCATGGCGCGGTTGGGCCACGCGAGTGCGGCAGCCGCCGGCCGCTCAAGAATCTTTCCCGATTCCCGCTTCTCGCTGCTTCCCTCAGGCCAGGTCCTCGACGACGACTTCGGTGCTGTAGCCTTCGACGGTGAGGAGGAAGCGCATCGAGTCGCCCGTGGGCGTGCCGAGGGGGGCGGTCGGAGTGGCGGCGGGTTTGGGCGACTGGACCTGGACGGGGGCGGGCGTCGCCGGAGCGGCCGGCTTGTGAAGGGCGGCGAACTCGCGCGGGAACATCGCGTGCAGCACGCAGGCTTCGTCGTCGGTCGGTAGAGTGGCCGCGGCCAGTTCGCCCCGAAGTTTCTCCATGCGGGGGGCGAGCGCGTCGGCGGGACGACCCTCGACGGGCTGGGCCTTGTAGCGCTCGCAGACGAGCTTGAGCACGTCGGCGTCCACCGGGCCCGGGGTGCGTCCGTATTTTCCGAGGGCGATGTCCGCGGTCTGCTGGGGAATCTGCTTCCAGCGGCCGAACTTCACGTTGAGCATTGCCTGGGTTCCGACGATCTGGGAGGTCGGCGTGACCAGCGGGATCCAGCCGAGGCATTCGCGCACGTACGGGATCTCCTTCATGACCGCTTCGAACTGGTCGGACATCTTCTGCTCCTTGAGCTGATTCCTGAAGTTCGAGAGCATTCCTCCAGGCACCTGGTAGATGAGCGTGTCGCTATCGACGCGCTCGTTGTCGGGCGAAGTGAACTTGGAGAGCTCCCGGTAGACTTCGGTGAAGTGCGCGCGCAGGGCGATGAGTTTCTCGCGGTCGTATTCGACGGCGCGCGGATGGCCCTTGAGCAGCTCCATCATGCGAAGCGTATCCGGCTGCGACGTACCGTTGGCGAAGGGGACGATGGAGGTCTCGACGACGTCGGCGCCCGCGTCGATGGCGGCGAGGTAGGTAGCCGCGGCGAAGCCTGCGGTGTCGTGCGTGTGGACGATGACGGGCAGGCCGGTCTTGCGCTTGAGTGCGGACACGAGGTCGTGGGCGATCCGGGGGGCGAGCACGCCGGACATGTCTTTGATGCCGATCGAGTCGCAGCCGAGCTTCTCGAGCTCGACGCCCATGGTGACGAAGGCCTCGATGGTGTGGACGGGGCTTGTGGTGTAGCAGATTTCGCCCCGGGCGTGCGCGCCGGCGGCCTTGGTTGCGCGGATCGCTGTCTTCAGATTCCGGATATCATTGAGCGCGTCGAAGATTCGGAGCACGTCGCAGCCGGCCGCGACCGTGCAGCGCACGAAGGACTCAACGACGTCGTCGGGAAAGCTCGTGTACTGCACGATGTTCTGGCCGCGCAGCAGCATGATGTGCGGAGTCTTGGGCGCGGCCTTCTTCAGCGTGCGCAGGCGCTCGAAGGGGTTCTCCCCGAGAAAGCGCAGGCAGGAGTCGATGGTGGCTCCGCCCCAGGTCTCGAGCCCGTGGAATCCCATGCCGTCCAGGATCGGGGCGGCGGGAAGCATCTGGGCCGTGGACATGCGGGTGGCGGCGAGCGACTGGTGTCCGTCGCGCAGGACGGTGTTGTTGAAAGCGATCGACTTGGCCATGGTGGTGTATCTCCGGTTCGGTGGCGCGATTCTAGGTCAATTACGGTCCGTATACCGTGCGTTTATTGTCATACGCTATGCGTCCACTAATCTTACAGCCCTGTAAATGTACGACATTAATTGAACTGATCATACCTGCATCGCAATTCCTTATCGCCCTGATAAAAACAAAAGCCGCGCATTCTTGCGCGGCTTTGGTATGATGAATGGCTCTTAAGGCCCGGGTGTTTACTTGATGGCGGCCTGATAGTTCCGCTCGGCGGCGTCCCAGGCGACGACGTTCCAGAATGCGCTGATGTAGTCGGGGCGGCGGTTCTGGTAATGGAGGTAGTAGGCGTGTTCCCAGACATCGAGGCCGATGACGGGCTTGCCCTCGAGTCCGGCGACGGCCTTGCCCATGAGGGGGCTGTCCTGATTCGCGGTGGAGCCGACGGCGAGCTTCTTGTCGGGCGTGACGACGAGCCAGGCCCAGCCGGAGCCGAAGCGGGTGGCGGCCGCTTTTGCGAAGTCCTCCTTGAGCTTGTCGAACGAACCGAAGTTCGCGGTGATGGCCTCCGCGAGCGAGCCGACGGGGGCGCCGCCCTTGCCGGGGCCGAGGATTTGCCAGAAGAAGCTGTGGTTGCTGTGGCCGCCCGCGTTGTTGCGCACGCCCGTGCGGATGGGTTCGGGCACTAGGCCGAGATTGGCGATCAGGTCGTTGACGTCCCTGTCGGCCAGGGCGGGCAGGTCCTTCAGGAGCGTATTGGCATTGTTGATATAGGCCTGGTGATGCTTCGTGTAATGGATTTCCATCGTCCGCGCGTCGATGTGCGGCTCGAGGGCATTGTAGGCGTAGGGCAGAGGAGGAAGTGTATAGGCCATAGTGATATGTGATCGATAGGTTCTATTCTCACCCAACAGATGTATCAGTCGCCGGAGAAGGTCAAACCGGCTGATCGGTTTCCGCGTCCGCGGCGGCGCGTTTGAGCTGGAAAAAGGCCTGTAGCATCTCGCGGCACTCCGTCTCAAGCACTCCGCCGATCTGCAGGTCGGTCCGGTGGTTGACGCGCGGAAGATCGTTGAGATTCGTGGCCCCGCCGAGGCAGCCCATCTTCGGGTCGGGGACGGCGTAGCACACGCGCTTCACCCGGGACATCAGCATGGCGCCCGAGCACATGGGGCAGGGCTCCTTGGTGACGTACACGGTGCAGCCGGTGAGCCGCCAGTCGCCCAGGTGCGCGGCGGCCTGCGTGATCGCGAGCATCTCGGCATGGGCGGTCGGATCGTGAGCGCCCTCGACGGTGTTGTGCGCGGCCGCGATCACCTCGCCGTCGCGCTCGATGACGCACCCGATGGGCACCTCGTCCTGCCGCCACGCATCGATGGCCTGGTTGTAGGCGAGGCTCATGAAGAACTCGTCGTCGCGCAGGAGCTGCGAGGGGAATCGCTTTTGAAAGGGGCAGGGCGGCGGTGAAACGTCCATCGCCTCCGTTGTGCGGTTTTCGGGTGAAATTGGAAAGCCAGATCAGTGCGCCGACAGGGGGCGGTGCGTTGGGCTGCACCCTGTTAAACCTTGACTTGAGCCATGACTCCGCACCCTTGGGAAGTCCGAACGAATCATCCGACTCTATGCAGCAAACCAATCGCGGCCCTGCCGTTGTCCCGTGAGCCATGTCCGACGGTAAATCGATCGAAGTGGAGGGCAAAATCGTGGCGGTGCTCCCCGGCACGATGTTCAAAGTGGAGCTGGTCAACTCAAACGGGCACACGGTGCTCGCGCACATCTCGGGCAAGCTGCGGAAGAATTTCATCAAGATCGCGGCGGGCGATACGGTCAAAATGGAGATGAGCCCGTACGATCTCGAGAAGGCGCGGATCACGTACCGCATGAAGGAGCCGTCGGCGAATCCGGCCTTTGGCGGTCCCCGTGCGGGCTTCCGCCGCCGCTGAGCGCAGCGAGCGGCCTGCGCGGGTGGAGACACCTCGATGAGGAGGGCGAACCGGGAACGGACGAGCGGCGCCCCGGGTGCGTTCGCGGGCGACATCGACGAATACATCGCCTTTCTCTCGCTCGAACGCGGGTTGTCCGAACACACGCGTTCTGGCTACCAGTCCGATCTCGACCAATGCGCCGCCTTCCTGTCGAAGCGCGGCGCGAGCGACTGGCGCTCGGTTCGCGGCGCCTCGATTGCGGAATGGATCCAATGCCTGAGCGGCGAGGAGTACACGGTCACGAGCCTTGCCCGGAAGCTGGCGGCCCTGCGCGGCCTGGCGAAACACCTGGTTCGAGAAGGACACCGCGACGACGAGTTCACGGAGCTGCTCAGCGGCCCAAAGCTCGCGCGCCGCGTGCCCGGCTCGCTGACTCCCGACGAGGTGAACCGGCTTCTGGCCGCGCCGTCGGGGGCGGACCCCTACGATATCCGCGACCGCGCGATCCTCGAGCTGCTTTACGCGAGCGGCCTGCGCATCTCCGAGCTGGCGGGTCTGACGCTCCAGCAGGTGGACCTCGACAACGGGTTCGTGCGGGTCTTTGGAAAGGGTTCGAAGGAGCGCCTGGTGCCGGTTGGCTCAAAGGCCTGCGACGCACTCCGGCACTACCTGGTCTCGGCACGGCCTGCATTCGTGAAGCCGCGCACCGGCAGCCAGCTCTTCCTCAGCGAGCGCGGCGGGGCGCTGTCGCGTGTCTCGCTCTGGCTGATGGTGAAGACCCAGGCGAAGCGCGCGGGCATCCGCAAGCCGGTGAAACCCCATTTGCTCAGGCATTCCTTTGCCACGCACCTGCTGGGGGGAGGGGCCGACCTGCGGGCGATCCAGGAGATGCTGGGCCATGCGAACCTGTCGACCACGCAGCTCTACACGGCGGTGGATCGCGGCCGCCTGGCCGAACTTCACGGGCGCTTCCATCCGCGGGGACGCGCGAAGGATGCCGCGCCCTGACGCACCTCAAGGACCGGACGAGTTGTCCAGCGAGGTCCAGTCCATCCCGCCCGAGCGGATGAAGGTGCGGTTGCTCTCCTTGAGCAGGTACTTGGACTCGGCCGACTCACCTGCGGCAGCTGCGTTGGCGGCCTGGGTCTTGACGTCCGCCATGTCCTTCAGTCGCTGATCCTCGTAGTACATCTGCGTCGCGCGGTCCGCGGCGGATATCCCAAAGAATGGGATCGTGAAACGGTTCAGCACGTTGCGGTCGAAGCTGGATAGGTACCGGTCCATCGCGAGCATCGCCAGACCCTTCTTGGTGTAGATGTCGCTCTCGCGGAACACCGGGGGCCGGTCGCCCTCGACGACGTACTTCGGCAGGCGGATGATCTTGTTCTTCGGCTGGTCCGCCGCGAGTTCGCTGGAGCCGTCGGCGTCCGCCTCCTCGAGACCGGGATCCTCCTCGTCCGCCTGGACGGGTTTCAGGGTCTTGGGCTTTACCTTCGGCGGAGGTTGGTACTTCGGAAGCTCGGCGGTCAGCGCAGCCGAGAGCGCGCTGGACATGTGCGAGGTCGGCCCGCTCACCTGGATGGCGTCGCCTGAGCTCGTGGTGTCGCCCTGCGTCGGGGTGGCCGCGGCGTCGTCGGCGAGCGAAAGCAATGGCAGCGCGGCGGCGAGTCCGAGGGCGAGGAGGCAGGGGGCGATCGCTTTCATGGCCTGTAGGACGGCGCAAGGGGCCAAATGTTCAGTTTCAACCTAGCCGCGAACCTGGCCGGTGCCGGTCGCAAGCCATTTGTAGCTGCAGAGTTCCCGGAGTCCGACGGGGCCGCGCGCGTGGAGGCGGTCGGTCGAGATGCCGATTTCCGCGCCGAGGCCGAATTCGAAACCGTCGTTGAAGCGGGTGCTGGCGTTCCAGAACACAGCCGCGCTGTCGACAGCCAGTTGGAACCGGGTCGCGGCGTCGGCGTCGTCGGTGACGATCGCATCGCTGTGGCCGGAGCTGTCGCGGTTGATCGTGGTGATGGCCTCCTCGAGCGACGAGACGACGCGGACCGCCAGGATGTAATCGAGGAACTCGGTCCGGTAGTCGGCTTCGGTTGCGGGCACTGAGGGAAGGCCTGCCTGCGCGAGAATGGCCGCGCTTCCGGCGTCGCAGCGGAGCTGGACGTTTTTCGCCTCGATGAGGGCGCGCGCGAGTCGCGGCAGCGCCTCGGTGGCGATGTCGCGGTGCACGAGAAGCTGCTCGGCGGCGTTGCACACGCCGGGGCGCTGGGTCTTCGCGTTGACGATGATGCGTTCGGCCATGGCGAGGTCGGCCTTGCGGTCGACGTAGACGAAGCAGATGCCGTTGTAGTGCTTGATGACGGGGATGCGGCTGTTTTCGGCGACGAAGCGAATGAGGCCCTCGCCTCCGCGGGGGATCAGGCAATGGACGAGCGTGTCGAGCTTGAGGAGTGCGTTGAGCGCTGCGCGGTCGGTCGTGGGGATAAGCTGCACGGCGTCGGCGGGGATGCCGGCGTGGGCCAGGGCGTCCTGGATCAACGCGGCTAGGGCGACGTTGGTGTGAAAGCTTTCCTTGCCGCCGCGCAGGATGGCGGCGTTGCCGCTCTTCAGGCAGAGGATGGCGCAGTCGACGGTAACGTTGGGCCGCGCCTCGTAGATGATGCCGATCACGCCGATCGGAACGCGCACGCGGCGGAGCTGGAGTCCGTTGGGGCGCACCGTGCGGTCGAGCTCCTCGCCGACGGGGTCGGGGAGTTCGGCCACCTGGACGACGCTCTCGGCGAGCTGCGCGAGGCGGGCGGGGGTGAGGGTGAGACGGTCGATCTGGGACTTTGAAAGCTGGTTGGCCTCGGCCTGGGCGAGGTCCCTGCGATTGGCCTCGAACAGTCGTTCCGATGACGCAGGGATGAGCTCGGCCAGCCGCCGGAGGGCGGCGTTCTTCGCCGCCGTCGGGGTCGTCGCCAGCACGAGCGACGCGGCGCGGGCGCGTTGGGCGATGGAAAGGACGAGTTGGTCGAGGTTTTCGGACATGGGAATCGCGAACAATGCATCACGATTCCCGGGGCTCGCAACTCAAGAAGCGGGATGGGCGCCGGCGGCCGGCGGGGCTATGCGGGCGAGGGCTTCGGAGAGTCCGGCGAGGCTGCCGCCCAGGCCAGTGCGCGCCGCGATCACGTCGCCGTTCGCATCGAGCGCGGTGGCGACCGTGGTGTGCCGGAACATGCCGTTGGGCTGGCGCTGGTAGCTGATGCCGAGCAGGGCGGCGAGCTGACGCACGTCGCGGTCTGCGCCGCGCAGGAGCGTCCAGTGCGCATCCAGTCCGTGGGATTTGCGGTACGCAGCGAGCACGGGGACGCGGTCATGTTCGCTGTCGAAGGAGACCAAAACGAAGCGGGTGGCAGCCCGGACGGAGGCGGGCAGTTTGCGCTGCATCAGCTTGAGTTCGCCGACGAGCGCGGGACAGGCCGAGGGGCAGGAGGCGAAGAACATCGCGATCACGACCGGGTGGCCGCGCAGGTCGGAGAACGCGACGGTCCGGCCCTGGTCGTCCTGGAAGTGAAGCGGGAGCTGGTAGAGCGAGTTGGCGCTCGCCGCGGTGCCGGGCATGTCGCGCTCGCAGCAGCTGCGGGCGTCGGCGCGGGAGACGAGCAGGCCCAGCGCGAGGGCGGTGGCGGGGACGAGACGGAGGAGGGCGGATGTATTCATGGCGGAAATTCAGGGAGCGGCGTCGCGCGCGCAGCGGAAGCCTAGGGAGGAGACGGTGTCGCGCGCCTTCAGCGAACTGCGCAGCGCGATGCGCATGAAGGCGGCGTAGTTGGTGAGGTCGCCTGCGGAGAAGCCGCCTGACCCGCAGACGCGGCTGGAGGCGGCGGAGTCGCCGGAGCCGGAGCTGGCGGTGAGCAGGGCCGAGTTGAAGTCGTCGACCCACTCCCAGACATATCCGACCATCGCACGCACACCGAAGGTGTTGGCGCGTGCGTTGCGGACACCGGGAAGGACGGCGGGAGAGGGGAGGGCGAGCCAGGCGTAGAGGTCGTGCTGGAAGGCGGTATCCGCTCCGGCGTTACGTGTGGTGTATCCCGCGGAGAAGGCGTACTCCCACTCGTTGGTGGAGGGCAGGCGCTTGCCGGCGGCGGCGGCATAGGCCTCGGCCGCGAACCACGACACGTCGACGACGGGGGCGTCGGGAGGTGCGAGAGGGCCCGGGGCGAGGTCACCGGCCCAGTTCGAAAGATAATTTCCGTCCGCGAACAGCCGTGCCACGCGCGAGCGCCGCCACTGCGGATGGGCGCGGACGAAGACGAGGAACTGGGCATTCGTGACGGGAAACTCGTCGAGGTAGAATGCCGCGATCGGGATCTGGGTCGCGTCGCCGGCATTGCGCAGGGCGGGGGTGTAGAGGCCGGCGGGAATGAGGACCATGTCCGCCGGGGCCTCCGCGCGGGCCGGAGCCGCGGAGGGGAGGGCCAGCAGGACGGCGGCCATGCCTGGAAGCAGGAGGCGCGCCCAGAGGGCGGACGGCGTACCCATCCGTAGGATACGGAGCCGGCCCGCGCTGGACTTGTGATCGGCGGGGTTCATGACGGCGTGCGGCCCCGGCTCAGGGCTGGTTGCGGATCTCGTGCACGCGCGCCGCGGTAAGATGTCCGCCGGGGTTGCCCCAGGAGTTCAGCACGTATGTGAGCACGTCCGCGATCTGCTCGTCGCTGAGCTGGGTCTGCGCGGGCATGATGTTGTTGTAGGTGGTGCCGTTGACCGTGACCGGGCCGGTGAGGCCGTGCGTGACGATGTGGGCGGCGTGCTCGGGGCTGGCCTTGATGAGGTCGGAGCCGGCGAGCGGCGGGAAGAGGCTGGGCACGCCCTGGCCGTTGGGCTGGTGGCAGGCGAAGCAGACCTGGTTGAAGACGGTGCGTCCGCGGTTCACCTGGGCGAGCACGTTGGCGGGCAGGAGGGGCTGCGCTGGAGCCGCGGGCGCGGGCAGGGGCGTCGCGGCGACGGCCGCGCCGGTGTCGTGGAAGCGTGTATACGCGACCTTGCCCGAGTAGATCGAGCGATTGTCCGGTCCGCTCACCTTCAGCATCCCGAGGGCGCCCTTGTTGAAGGCTCGGGAGATTGCGTGGTCGACGAGCAGGTAGGTGCCAGGGACCTTGACCCTGAACTCGACGACGGTGGCGCAGCCCGGGGGCACCACCGTCGTCTGCACGTCCTCGAGCGGGTGCTCGAAGGTGCCGTCCGGATACACGCGGTCGAAGATTTCGCCGATGATGTGGAACGACGAGGTGAGGTTGGGACCGCCGTCGCCGAAATAGATGCGCACGCGGTCGCCGACGCGGGCGGTGAGGGCGTTGGCCCCGGTGAGCGCGCCGACGGCGCCGTTGAACAGGACGTAGGTCGGACGCTCGTCGAGGGCCTTGGACGCGTCGAACGACTGCAGCCCCGGGGCGCCGTAGTCGCCGGTCGTATAGAAATCGCCCTGCATCACGTAGTATTCCCTGTCGACCGGAGGCAGGCCGCCCTTGGGTTCGACGAGCACCATGCCATACATGCCGTTTCCGATGTGCATGGGAACCGGGGCGGTCGCGCAGTGATACACGTAGAGGCCCGGTTTCAGCGCCCGGAACAGGAACTCGGAGCTGTGGCCGGGTGCGGTGAACGAGGCGACGGCCCCGCCGCCGGGTCCAGTGACGGCGTGCATGTCGATATTGTGGGGAAGCTTCGAGGTCGGGCTGTTCTCGAGGTGGAAGTCGATCAAGTCGCCCTGGCGCACGCGAAGGAACGAGCCGGGCACGGTGCCGCCGAAGGTCCAGAACGTGTAGAGCGTGCCGTCGTCGATGGGCCTGACGATCTCCTTGACCTCGAGGTGCACCACGACGCGTGCGGAGTAATCTCGCTTGATCGGAGGCGGCACGTAGGGCGGCGAGGTGAGCACGGCCTCCTCGACGGGCAGCGACGCGAGCTCCGGCGGAAGCTCGAACGAGTTCGGCGTCGACGGATCGACGTTCGCGCGGAGGCTCACAGGGCCGGCGGCGGCGACGAGCGTCGCGAGTGCGAGCACCAGCGCCGATGCGGCGCGGCTCCCCGGCTTCCGGATCCCACCGGACGCGGCGTCGGCGGACGCGCCTGCAGCCCGACGGGGCAGGCAGCGTTCTGGGGTGAGGGTTGCAGGAGCTGAGGGAGCGGACTTCATGGAAGAGGTCCGAAGCCTACGCCCACCCCGTCTCCCGCGCCTTGACGTGGATCAATTCAGCGCGTCAGAAGCCGTGGAAATGATCGTATTAGGATATGTATTTTCACATGAGAGGGGGACGGGAATGGCTGAAACACTAAAGGGCCAGAGCGCTGAAGGTTGGGGGGGCTTTCTCGCCGGTTTCCCTCCGGGGGGGCCGGGGGCGTCGGAAGGCCTGGTCGTTGCCGCCCTTTGGTTGGACCTTAACGCTGTGCGTGGCACGATTAGGATGGTGCGTTGATTGCCCTGGCGGTCGGTTGCTGGAGAAACCGCTGGCGGCGCGAGTCGAGCCTCGCGTCCGGAAGCGGAATCGAGATTCCGCACGCAAGGACGCCTGTCGGCTTCATGTCATCTTCTTCCCTTTGTTCTGTTCCCCCGCCTTCCGTACTCGGAAACGAAAAAGCCCGCTCCGGCGCGGAGCGGGCTCGGTGCAGGAAAGGGCGAGGCGCGCGCCTCAGCTCTGGTGCTCGCGCAGCTGGTGCGCGGCGGCGGCGGTGAAGTGGCCGCCGGGGTTGCCCCAGGAGTTGAGCACGAAGGTCAGCACGTCGGCGACCTGCTGGTCGCTCAGCTGGGCCTGCGGCGGCATCGCGCTGTTGAACTTCTTGTGGTTCACCGTGACGGGGCCGATGAGGCCGTGCGTGACGATCCACACCGCGCGTGCCGGATCGGCCTTCAGAAAGTCGGACTTGGCAAGCGGAGGAAATAGGCCGGGCATTCCCTTGCCGTTGTGCTGGTGGCAGGCGAAGCAGATTTGATTGAACACCTTCTTTCCGCGCTGGATCTGCGCGGCGGTCGCGGGACCGCTGTCCAGCGCGGCCGGCTCCGCGCCCGCCGGGACGGCGAACGCAAAAGCGGCCAGCGCGATCGCGCAGGCAACAAGGCCCGGAAAGCTCCGGGCAGTGACGTGGGAATCGCGCCTTCGAACCGGAAGGGGGGATGGCGCGCTGACGTGGGATGCGAGTTTCACCCGCTAGGATACAGGCATTTTCGCAAATTTTCCTGTATCCACGTATAAATACGCACGCGACGGCCCGGAATTCGGGTAGTTTACCCGGGAAGCGATGATTGCGATATATCCAGATATCAATGACTAAGGTCCCAGGCTGTCTCAGTCGAAGAGACGGCCGCGGTTGAAGCGCCACAGTGCGAACGAGAGGATGAGCGCGGCCATCAGCGCAAGCGCCCCCAGGGAGGGCATCACGCCCACGAGCGACCGGCCGGCCCAGAGCACGTCGGTGAATCCCTCGACGGACCAGTACACGACCGTGAGGTGGCTGAGCTTCTGGATGAAGGCGGGCATGAAGCTCACCGGAAACCAAGCGCCGCCGATGGCGCTCATTGTAAGGACCAGGAAGGTTGTGAGCCCCTGGGCGGCGCCCTGGGTGGGCGACACCGCCGCGATCGCCATGCCGAACGAGGAGCACGCAGCTGAGGCGAACAGGCTCACCACCAGCAGGGGCGCGAGATGGCTCCAAAGATCGAGATTGTAGAGGACCTGGCCGGCGAGGAAGAGGACCGTGAGCTGAATCAGTCCGAGCACGACGCCGAAGAGGAACTTGGCGCCGAGGATCTGCCCGCGGGTCACGGGCCCTGAGAGCAGGCGCAGGAAGACGCCCGCCTTTTTTTCCTCGAACAGGGAGGTCGACGAACCGCTGGCGGCAAACAGGAGGAACATGATCGCGTAGCCGCCGACCAGCCGGGAGGCCATGGGGTTCTTCACCTGCCGGCCGACCACTTGCTCGGAGTCGATCCGGATGATGTGGTCGAAGACGTCGCGGACCCGGTCCGTGGAATCCTGCGCGGCTTTGGGGGTGCCGGCGGAGGTGGCTGCGGGCGTCGGCGTGTCGATGCGCCTCAGACCGGTGTCCGCCGCGGGCTTGGGTTCCGCTGGGAAACCGAAGCCTCCGCTCTCGATGTTGCGGAGAATTTGGGTGCGGTCGCCGCCGAAGGTGTCGGCGATGGCCGTCGCAAGGCTGCGGTTGAATGTGTCAAGGCGCGCCGCGCCGACATAGCGCCGCGCCGACTCCTGAAGCGAACGCCCGAGCAGGGACGGTACGTTTGTGAAGATCGTTTTCTGAAGCACGCCGTTCACGGTCTGGGCTTCGATCTCGTTGCGCGGATTGCTGAGAAACTTCAGGTGGATGCCGATGCCTTGGTCGGGGATCAGGTCCTTCGGGATGACCAGGGCGAAGCGGTACCCGTTGTTGCGGATGGCGGACCGGGCATCGGCCTCGGTGAGCGGCCGCGGCCGTCCGTCGGCGCCCTTGGTCGTGGTGATGACGTGAAAGGTCTTCTCGGCATCGAGCGCCTTCACCAGCACCTGGGCGGCGGGGTCGGAGCTGAGGTTGACCACGGCGAGGTCGATGCCGGCGGGACCGGAGTCGCCGCTCTTGTTCAGACCGAAGACATAGCCGAAGATGTAGATCAGCACGATCGGCACGAGGAACGTGATGATCACCGCGGCGCGGTCGCGCCAGAAGTTGAGGAAATCCTTGCGGAAGAGAACGAGGAGGTTGCGCATGGCGGCCGGGGGTGGGCTGGTTTACTCGCGAAGCGTGCGCCCGGTCAGGTGGAGAAACAGGTTCTCGAGGGAGGGGCGGTGGGTGACGAACAGGCGGGGGTGCAGGCTGAATCGCTCCGTGAGCGCGAAGAACGAGGAGAGCGGGTAACCGGTGCGCGGGCGGAAACGATGGGTGTCGCCCCCGGAGACGACCTCGCCGTTGCCTGCCAGGTCGGGGAGCAGGGGTGCGGTGGAGTCGTTGGCCGGGAAGCTGATCTCGTCCTCGAAGGGCAGCCGCGTGAGCAGTCCGTCCAGTGTGTCCAGTGCGAGGATACGGCCGTGGTCGATGATCCCGATGCGCGGGCACAAGCGCTCGGCCTCCTCCATGTAGTGTGTCGAGTAAACGATCGTCATGCCCTCTCGATTCAGACGGAGCAGGTGCTCGAAGATTGCGTTGCGCGACTGGGGGTCGACGCCGACGGTGGGTTCGTCGCAGAGCAGAAGTTTCGGGCGGTGGAGCAGCGCGGCCACGAGGTTGAGGCGCCGTTGCATGCCGCCGGAGAAGGTCGAGATGGGATCGTGGCGGCGTTCGGCGAGCTGGGCGGTCTCGAGGGCCTCGTCGATGCGCCGGTCCAGATCCCGTCCCCGCAGTCCCTGCAGGCCGCCGAAGATGCTCAGGTTTTGCTGGGCGGTGAGATCGGCGTAGAGGGCGATGGTTTGCGGGACCAGGCCGATGGCTCCGCGTGCGGCGTGGGCGCCCGGGCCGAGGGGGGCGTTGTCGAAGGACAGGCTGCCTGAATCGGCCGCGCGAAGGCCGGCGACCAGGGACATGAGCGTGGATTTTCCGGCGCCGTTGGGACCGAGCAGGCCGAAGAATTCGCCGTCGGCGATGGTGAGCGAGACTTTGTCGAGCGCGGTGAGCGCGCCGTAGCGCTTCGTCGCGGACTGGAGGGTGAGCATGGGCTGGCCTTGGGGGGTGGTTGGTTGGAGTCGGACGGCAACATGAACTCCACGAACCGAGAAAGGTTACCGAACCGACAAGGCGGCCCGAGGAAGGTCTCCCAGCCCCGGCGGCGGCGCAAACCCGAAAGCGACCGTAGCGCCGCAGCGGTCGGACGGTTAGAATATTATTAAAACAGGGACAGGCTGAAAAAAGGTAAAATACATTGACCTTCTCCTGCTAAAAGGTAAAAAACAATGAATGCGACGACCGAGGGTGAAGGTAGATGCGAAGGAGGAGGAAGCGTACTATCACTGCATG
>MLJW01000242.1_pt1 | contig 38849 bp, 33 predicted proteins | sample 888231 | NCBI WGS metagenome assembly MLJW01 (sample SAMN05788063, study PRJNA343431) | mine drainage metagenome | isolation source: sample collected from the inflow into an acid mine drainage treatment plant... | place: Germany: Lusatia, lignite mining district
GTGCCGAGGTGGCCAACCGTGCTGCCGGCGACGAGGTCACTGCCGCACGATGACCGACGCGCCGGCCGTCGGGACCGTGATCGAGGCGGGCGACTCGACCTTCCGAGGTCTGGTGCTCGAGGCGAGCGGACCGGTCCTGGTGGACTTCTCTGCCGCGTGGTGCGCGCCATGCCGGTTGGTCGAGCCGCTGCTCGCCGAGATCGCGGCGACGTATCGCGGGCGGGTACGCGTCGTCCGCGTGGACACCGATGCGCACCCGGCCACGGCCGCGGCGTTCGGGGTGGTGTCGATCCCGACTCTGTACGTCTTCTCGTCGGGCGAGGTCATCCGCACCGCGATCGGCGCGCGACCCAAACCGGAGCTCGTCGCGCTGATCGAGGACGTCCTTGCGGCGCGATGACCCGTCCGCACCGTGTGCCCTGACGTCGGTGCCACCCACTCACGTGCGACACTCGGCAGGTGAGCGAGAACACGACGCCTGATGCGGTGACGTCGGGCCTCCCCTCCCCGACAGCCGGGACCCGTCTGGATCCGTGGCTGTCGTCGTACGCCGATCGGACGCACGGCATGCGCGCGTCGGAGATCCGTGCGCTGTTCGCCGTCGCGAGCCGGCCGGAGGTCGTGTCTCTCGCCGGTGGCATGCCCTACCTCGACGGGTTGCCTCTCGACGTGATCGGCGAGATGGCGCAGCGAGTCATTGCCACCCGGGGGACGACGGCGCTGCAGTACGGCTCGGGCCAGGGCGACGAGACGCTGCGCGAGCAGATCCTCGAGGTGATGCGGCTCGAGGGGATCGAGGCGCACCCCGACGACGTCGTCGTGACGACGGGCTCGCAACAAGCCCTGGATCTTGTGACCCGCCTTTTCATCAACCCGGGCGACGTCGTCGTCGCCGAGGCCCCGAGCTACGTCGGCGCGCTCGGCGTCTTCCGCGCCTACCAGGCCGACGTCGTCCACGTTCCCCTGGACCAGGACGGACTCGTTCCTGAGGCGCTCGAGCGGGCGCTCACGGCACTGTCGCGTGAGGGGCGCCGCGCCAAGCTTCTCTACACGGTGCCCAACTTCCACAACCCCGCGGGTGTGTCGCTGTCCGCCGCGCGTCGCCCGCAGATCCTCGAGATCGCGCGACGTCACGGTCTGCTCGTCCTCGAGGACAACCCGTACGGTCTGCTCGGGTTCGAGGGGGACCCCGTCCCGGCCATGCGGTCCCTCGACGAGGACGGGGTGATCTACCTCGGCTCCTTCTCGAAGACCTTCGCACCGGGGTATCGCGTCGGGTGGGCCGTCGCGCCTCACGCGATCCGGGAGAAGCTGGTCCTGGCGAGCGAGTCGGCGATCCTGTGCCCGTCGAACGCCTCCCAGCTCGCGATCAGCGCCTACCTGGCCACCTGCGACTGGCGCGGGCAGATCAAGGCGTTCCGTGAGCTCTACCGGGAACGGCGTGACGCGATGGTCGGGGCCCTCGCGGAGCACCTGCCTCGGGCGACATGGACCGTGCCGGACGGCGGCTTCTACACCTGGGTGCGCCTTCCCGAGGGCCTCGACGCCAAGGCGATGCTCCCGCGTGCGGTGACTGCCCGGGTCGCCTACGTTCCGGGGACCGCGTTCTACGCCGACGGCCAGGGGGCGGACCACATGCGGCTCTCGTTCTGCTTCCCGACTCCCGAGCGCATCCGGGAGGGTGTCCGTCGCCTCGCCGGCGTCATCTCGAGCGAGAGCGAGCTCGTCGACCTGTTCGGGGTGGTGCCTGGAGACGGCGGCACCACGATCGAGTCGCCGTCGCCGGACCTCGCATGAGTCCCGCACCCGGACCGCGGATCGCCGTCCTCGCCGGTGGACTGTCCCACGAGCGTGACGTCTCGCTCCGTTCCGGTCGACGCGTGGCCGAAGCCCTCCGGGGCGTCGGCATGGAGGTCAGCGTCCATGACGTCGACGCCGACCTCGTCCCCGCCCTCACCGAGCTTCGCCCAGACCTGGTCTGGCCCCTGCTGCACGGGGCGAGTGGTGAGGACGGATCTGTGCGTGACGTCCTCGAGCTGCTCGGGCTCACCTACCTCGGTACCGATCCGCGCGCGTCGCGGATCGCCTGGAACAAGCCGGCCGCCAAGACCGTCGTCCAGCGCGCCGGCCTTGCGACCCCGCGCTTCGTCACCCTCCCGCAGTCACTCTTCCGCGACCTCGGCGCCGGCCGGGTGCTCACGGCCATCACCACGCACCTCGGGCTGCCGCTCGTCGTCAAGCCGGCCGAGGGCGGTTCCGCGCTCGGCGTCAGCCTCGTGACCCGCGCCGAGGACCTGCCGCGGGCGATGGTGGACTGCTTCTCGTACGGCGACACCGCGATGATCGAGGTCGCCGTGCTCGGCGTCGAGCTCGCCGTCAGCGTCGTCGACGAGGGCGAGGGTCTCGTCGCTCTGCCGGCGGTGGAGATCGTGACGGACGGTCCGTACGACTACGACGCCCGATACAACCCCGGGCGCACCGAGTACTTCACCCCGGCGCGACTCAAGCCCGACGTCGCCGCGCGCGTGGCCGACACCGCGATCCGTGCGCACCGGGCACTCGGCCTCAGACACATCTCTCGCACCGACCTGATCGTCGACGCCGTGGGCGCGATCCACTTCCTCGAGGTGAATGTCGCTCCGGGCATGACGGAGACGTCCCTCCTCCCGCAGGCCGCGGAGGCGGCTGGCTACCACCTGGGCGACCTGTACCGTCGCCTCGTGCTGTCTGCCGTCGCCTCGCCGTCCGACCGCCGCTGAGGTCACTGTCCGGCTCCCGCCGACAGGGGGATACCGACGGACCGGTGGTGGACTCAGCCGCCGACGTGCTCGCTCCGCAGGAGCCCTGGGTCGCCGGGTGACAAGGTCCCCAGGATCCGATTGAGGTCCTGGACCGAGGCGAACTCGACGGTCAGTCGACCCTTGCTCTTGCCGAGGGCAATCTTGACCCGGGTCTCGAAGCGGTCCGAGAGCCTGGCCGCAAGGTCGTCGAGCGCCCCGTTGCGGTCCCCTGCTCGCGGCCGGCGAATCGTCTGCTTCGGCTCCGCGTCACCCCCGAGCGTGACGATCTCTTCCGTCGCGCGCACCGACAGGCCCTCGGCGACGATGCGCTGGGCGAGACGCTCGATCGCTGCACCGTCGACGAGTCCCAGCAACGCACGCGCGTGTCCGGCTGACAGCACCCCGGCCGCTACCCGCCGTTGCACGAGGGGCGGCAGCCGGAGCAATCGGAGCGTGTTCGAGATCTGCGGGCGCGATCGGTGGATCCGGCTCGCGAGCTCCTCGTGGGTGCACCCGAAGTCGTCCAGGAGCTGCTGGTAGGCGGCGGCCTCTTCCAGGGGATTGAGCTGGCTGCGGTGGAGGTTCTCGAGGAGTGCGTCGCGGAGCAGCGCCTCGTCCTCGGTCTCGCGCACGATCGCGGGGATCGTCTCGAGGCCCGCCTCGATGGTGGCGCGCCAGCGACGCTCCCCCATGATCAGCTCGTACGCCGGTGCCCCAGGGGTTCCCTCGCCTCCGCCTGTCCGCGGTCGAACCACGATCGGTTGGAGGACCCCCACCTCCTTGATCGACCCGACGAGCTCAGCGAGGGCGTCCTCGTCGAACACGGTCCGTGGCTGCTTCGCGTTCGGAGTGATCGAAGAGACGGGAATCTCGGCGAAGTGCGCGCCAGGAACGGGGAGTAGTCCCTCAGCCGTCGGCCGCACCGCCGGCACGGTGCCGAGCCCCCGGCGCCCGTCGCTCGGCGGCGCGTCGCCATCTCGCGCCGCCGCGGCGCCCTCCGCGCTGGTGGTCGGTGATGTTTCACGTGGAACATCGCCGGCGACCGCGACGGTCGCGTCGGCGCGTTCCGCGTCCGTCCGCGGCGCCCGGGCGAGCGCTGCCGCGGCGCCCTGGTTGTCCGGGAAGAACACGTCCACGGGACGTTGGGCATCGCTGCCCGACGGGATCAGCGCACCAAGTCCGCGTCCAAGTCCGCGCCGCTTCTCGCTCACTGGTCCTCCTGATGGCTGCCTGGCTCGGTCGGTGTCGGGGTGTGATGGTCCGCTGTTCTTGATGCTGCCACCGCAAAAGGTCCCGACGTCGACGCCGGCGCGTGTCGTGACAGCGCCTGCGCACCGGGCTCGGTCTGAACGTCGCCGTGGTCGGTCTGAACGCGGCCCTGGTCGGTCAGCTCCCGCGCTGCCTCGAGATAGGCCAGCGCTCCCGTCGATCCCGGGTCGTAGGTCATCACCGTCTGGCCGTAGCTTGGCGCCTCGGAGATCCGAACCGAGCGTGGGACGGTCGTCTTGAGCGTGATGGCGGGGAAGTGCTCGCGTACTTCTGCGGCGACCTGTTGGGCGAGGTTCGTGCGCGCGTCGAACATCGTCAGCAGGATGGTCGAGACGTGCAGCTCGGGATTGAGGTGCGCCTGGATGAGCTGGATCGTCTTCAGGAGCTGGCTCAGACCTTCGAGCGCGTAGTACTCGCACTGGATCGGGATCAAGACCTCGCGACCGACGACGAATGCGTTGACGGTGAGCAGCCCGAGGCTCGGAGGGCAGTCGACGAGCACGTAGTCGATCGGAGCCTCCCCCGCGTCCGCCCGGTGCTGCAGGTACGCGTTCAGGGCATTTCGCAGACGCGTCTCACGTGCCACCAACGAGACGAGCTCGATCTCGGCGCCGGACAGATCGATGGTCGCCGGGACGCAGAGGAGCCCCGGGACGTCGGGGCATTGTTGGACGGCGTCCACCATCGGTGCACCGTCCACCAGGACCTCGTAGATCGACGGCGTGCCGGATCGATGCTCCACACCAAGGGCCGTCGACGCATTTCCCTGCGGGTCGTTGTCGAGGACAAGAACGTTCAGTCCTGACTGCGCGAGTGCGGCAGCAAGATTGACCGTGGTCGTCGTCTTCCCGACGCCCCCCTTCTGGTTCGCGATCGTGATGACGCGCGTCTCCGCTGGTCGCGCGAACCGTCGCCCTGACAGCCGGATGCGTCGTTGCGCGTCGAGGTGGAGCTGCGCCGCCAGGGGGGTCGACTCATCCACCACGGGCAGGCTCTCCACAAGTGCCGCGCGACGCGCGTCGTCGTGATGATCGTCCGCCGCGGTCGCCGACCACGTCCGCCGTCGCTCGGCCGTGTGCTCGACGCGCCCGTCGTCACTCACCAGCTACCACCCGTCATCTCGTCTCTTCCGTCGACCCCTGCAGCGACTCACGCGACCCCGGTCCGCCTCGCGGCGACGCCACCGTCCACGCGTGTTCCACGTGAAACGTCTGCGCTGGCACTGTTCCGCTCGGACCCTCGCGTGACGATCGACGTCGCGGTCCCCTCACCGATCGAGGCTCCGGCCGGTCGTGGGGCCGTCACGCACCGCGACGCCGAGGTCCGCGCACAGTCTCTCTCACGATCCGAACGATCGTCGTGTCGTCCACACCCTCGACGGTCGTGCTGTGCAGAACCTCCGCAGGAGCGCCGCCGAGAGTGCGAATCGTGGGGGCGGCGGTCTCCACCTCGGCCAGGGCGCTCCGGCCCTTGATTGCGAGCAGAGTCCCTCCCGCACCCAGGAGCGGCATGGCCCACTGGACGAGCCGTTCTAGCGGCGCCACCGCTCGCGCGGTCACGACGTCAGCGGTCACCGTGCCGTGAAGGTCCTCCGCCCGGGCCCGTCGAACAGTCGTGTTCGTCAGCTCGAGCTCGGCCACAACCTCAGACAACCAGTCCGTCCGGCGCTCCATCGATTCGACCAGCACGACGTCGAGCCGGGGACGCATCGCGGCGATGACGATGCCCGGTAGGCCCGCACCCGAACCGATGTCGATCACGCGACCCGAGATCGGCAGGAGCGGAACGACCGCCGCCGAGTTCAGAAGGTGGCGCTCCCACAGGATGGGTGCCTCTCGAGGTCCGATCAGGCCTCGAAGGACTCCTTGGTCCGCCAACAGCTCGGCGAAACGGGCAACCGCCGCGTACGAGTCGCCGAAGAATCCTCTGACCGCGGAGTCCTCGACCCTGCTCACCCGTACTCCCGTTCCTCGCTCGACCACCAGATGTGAGTGGCGCGCCGACTCCGCCACACACCCACACTTCCGCGACGACGCCACCTGCCCCTCGCGGCCCGGCCTCCCAGCCCGCGAATTCATCCGTGCCGAACCGGGCCCGCCGAGTCTGAGACCACAGCCATGCGGACGGTTTCACGTGAAACACAGTCTTTCACGCCCGCGGGTCACACGCGCACGCCGCGGCCCGCTCCCGGCGACCGGCAGGCCTACGTCGCCCCAGCCCCGCGCCGTCGGCGCACCTCGGCCGGGAACTGGCACCGCTCGGCCAATCCTCACCCTCCCCGCGTGAAGCCGGCCGGTGCGAACGCGCCCGGCGTGAGCCCACGCCGCGCAGAACCACACGAACCCCGTGGCCGTGAACCGACCCTGCGTCGAGGGGTCGGTAGCGTTGACGTGGGAGCCGGCGTGTGGCGGCTGCTCGGAAATCCGCGAGCGGCGCTGGTTGCGCTCGAAGCGGCGACTTGCGCCACCAGCGTTCCGACGACCAACGGCGCCTCGTGAACTGATCGCCCCGGGCGAGTGAACGGTACCCGTGAGGGACCGGCACCAGCAGGCCAGTAGCTCCTGCAGGTGAAGCGCGATCGGATGGACGGCTGCCAACGAGCGGAACCGACGACCGAGGCGACCGGGGCCTTCCGGAGGTGCGCGGTCTCGGCCGGCTCGACAAGAGCTCGACGCGTCCGCTCCCTGCGACACCGTCGGTCAACGCTGTCTGACCGACCAGCGGGCGCCGGTGTCCGCCCGTCAACGTCGAGCGACGCCTTCCCCCTCCTGAACCCCCGGGCACCGGCGCGTCACAGTTCACGAGGCGTCGGCACGCCCGTCGACCAGCCAGGATTCGCCGGGCGTCACCGGGGAACGGGGCACCGGACTCGGCCCCGGTGGGCGGTCTCGGTGTTGGACGCGTCCCACTCCCGCCACTTCCACAACCGTCACCGATCCGTCTTGCAGCACACCACCGCGTTTTCCTTCCCGCCGCCGACCGCCGAGACGCGGCAATCGTCGTCTCGGAGCCGAACGGGTGCAGGAGCTCGTCGAACCCGCCGGCCGACGGCGTCACGGGCTAGAAGTCGCTCCAGGTCGCCGCCTCGCTGCCGTCTGCCCACTTCCATGTCCAACGGGGTTCCTACGTCGACATTCGTCCACGACACGGCGACCGGCGGGCCATCCCCGTCGCGCCGACCACGCCGCATCCTGCACGCCGCCAGCCGCACGCCATCCGTCACCGGTCACCAGTCGCGCGCGAACGCGCCCCGCCTAGGCGTCGAGAACACCGCGCGCGAGCCCGATACCCGCGGCACCAGGACCACTAGATCCGCGCGAACCAGGCGACAAAGTGCCGCGGACACCGGTCCGGGTCGATACCCTCGGGGTCGCCCATCGACACCAGGTCTGTGAAGATACCCGGATCACCCGATCACCACATCGCACCTGATCACCATCGACACGGCTCCCCTCCGCTGCCGCGTGCACGGACAACCGGGCCTGGCGCCCCGCGTGCCGGAGCCGAACCGAGCACGCACCGCGGTTGTTTCACGTGAAACAACGACGCCTCAGCCTCGCGCGCGACCCCCGCGACGTCCGGGCCGGAGCACGACCGGGCACGTCACGGAAGGTCCAGCGGTGAAGCGACTGGCCTTTCCCGACAGGTTCCCACTCGCGCCCGACATCGAGGGCGTCGACCGACCGGCTGACGTCATGCCCAACGCCGCACCCTGAGGCCGGATACCGGCCCCTGTTGTTTCACGTGAAACAACAGCGCTGACATCACGGCGCGACGCGCCCGCCGGCTTCACGGTGTCGGGCCGCCGACTCTGTGGTGACCACACGACGAACCGGCTCGATCCCCAGCGGGATCGAGCCGGTTCGTCTACCCGCCATCAGGCGGGTCGGACCACCACGTGGCGCATCGGCTCGACGCCGTCGGAGTCGCTGACGAGACCGGCGTCCGCGACCGCGTCGTGCACGACCTTCCGCTCGAACGGGTTCATCGGCTCGAGCGCCACCGGCTCGCCTGTCTCCCTCGCCCGTGCGATCGCGATCGCGGCCACCGCGATCAGCTCGACGCGCCGCGCCGCACGGTAGCCGGCGACGTCCAACATCAATCGGCTGCGCTCGCCCGTCTTGGCCTGAACCGCAAGTCGTGTGAGCTCCTGCAGCGCATCGAGGACCTCGCCGTCCTTGCCTGCGAGCCGGCGCAACGCACGCTCGGAACCTCCCTCGGCTACCACGGCCACCGCTGCCCGACCGTGCTCGACGTCGATGTCGATGTCACCGTCCAGGTCCGCGATGTCGAGAAGTTCCTCGAGATAGTCGGCTGCGATCTCCCCCTCTTCCTCGAGGCGCCGGGTCACCGGAACCTCGACCGGCGGGGTGTCCTGCTCAGCGGGTGATGCCATTGTTCTGTCCTCCTGGCACGGCGCGTGACCTGATGGTCCGCGCTACTTCTTCGGCTTCGTGGGTGCCGGCGGCTCCGGCTCGTCGTCTTCCGGGTCCGAGGACGAGTCCGGTGCGTCCGTCTCAGAGGCCGCACCGTCGCTCGTCGTCCGCTTCCTCTGACGATCCTTGCGCTTCGGCTGTGTGCGTTGACCGCGCGGTTGTTCCTCGATCGCCGGGAGCTCGGGCCCCGCAGCAACCAGATCCTGCACCTTGCCCTTGCGGGCCTGACGTTCCTTGAGCAGTCGCTCCGCCTCTGAGCCCGGAGCCGGCATGCGCCGAATCGTGTAGAACTGCTGACCCATGGACCAGATGTTCGTCGTCGTCCAGTAGATGAGGACGCCGATCGGGAAGTTGACACCTGAGAAGGCGAACACGAGGGGAAGGATGTAGAGCAACATCTTCTGCTGCTGGGCCATCGGGCCCTGCAACGCCGATGCCGGCATGTTCTTCATCGTGAGCTGCCGCTGCGTCGTGAACGTCGTCACGGACATGGCGACGATGAGCAAGATCGTCACGAACCTGACGTTCCCGGCAACAGAGACCACATGGCCCACCGGACCGGATACTGCGTCCGCAGCCTTGACGAAGGTGGAAGACAACGGGGCACCGAACAGTGTGGCCCGCTCCGCCTGCGAGGCAAGATCCTTGGTCATCACCCCGATCGGAGCCTGCTGACCGGACGCGATGTTCTGCAGGCTGTTCAGCACCCGGAAGAGGGCGAAGAAGATCGGCGACTGCGCAAGGATCGGCAAGCACGAGGCCAAGGGATTGGTGTTGTGCTTCTTGTACAGATCCATCGTCTCGCGGCTCATTGCCTCACGAGACGCCGGGTCAGACTTCCCCTTGTACTTCTTCTGGATCGCCTGCATCTCCGGAGCGAGAAGCTGCATCCCGCGAGAGGCGCGGATCTGGCGCACGAACAGCGGGATCAGCATGACCCGGATCACGACCACGAGCCCGACGATCGACAGAGCCCATGCAGTTCCCGAGGCCGGGTTCAGACCGAGCAGCTGGAAGAGCGCATGGAACTGCACCACGATCCATGCGACCACCCATTCGATGGGGTAGAGGATCTTGAACAGGTCCATCAACTAGCTCCCTCAGGTCGGTCCGGCCCACGGCTCCCTGCCGCGTCCGTCAGGCAGCCCGCAAGACACACACGCGCGCCGTTCGATCTCATGACATGTCGGCGAGACCCGCTGACTCGGGTCCCCGCGGCACAGTCTCAACCATGGGACCGTCTTCAGGGCAATTCCCCGTCGAGGACGAACCCGCCGCGTGCGCCGCGTGAGCGTGGACATGAGCCCGAGGCGCCCTCTCGGGCACGTCGTCGACCCCGCCGGCACTCCACGGATTGCACCGCAGAAGACGCCAGGATGCCAATGCCGCACCGCGGAACAGGCCGTGTCGCTGCACCGCGATCACGGCGTACTGCGAGCAGGACGGGTAGTAGCGGCACGTCGGCGGTGTCATCGGTGAGATGTACCGCTGGTAGCCGCGCAGCGCGAGCACCACGAGCCGGCCCGGGGCCGTCACGAGGGCACGCACCACAGCACCCGCACGACGACGACCGTGTGGGGAGGTCATCGGGATGCCCTCCTTCGACCAGCCGTGCGCATCGCACCCAGAAGATCGGCCTCCAGCTCCGCGAAGGTACGACCCAGGCTCGGTGGCAACGCCCGGACGACCATCCCGACGTCGCGCGGCATCTCCGTCAGGTGGCCCTGAACGGCAGCACGCAACCGCCGCTTCACGCGATTCCGGGCGACCGCGTTGCCGACGGCCTTGGACACGACGAAACCGACCACCGGACCAGTTCCGGGGTCGGTTCGCGTCATCATGTGCACGACCAGGCTCTCGCGACCCGCACGAGCCCCGGACCGCACCGTCTGCTGAAACTCAGCCGAGCGACGCATCCGGTGCTGGGCGGGGAGCACCGAGAGGGTCAGGCCGAGAGTTCCTCGCGGCCCTTGCGCCGACGAGCGGCAAGGATCGCGCGGCCGGCACGGGTCCGCATGCGCAGGCGGAAGCCATGGGTCTTGGCCCGGCGCCGGTTGTTCGGCTGAAAGGTCCGCTTGCTCACGAGTGTCTCCAACTGCTTCGGGGAAGTAGCTCCTGTCCGTGTGGACAAGTGCCAGGTCAGATGGCCCCTGACGTCGTCCTCACCAATGGGTTGCACGCGTCATGCGGGCAAGATCACGGTGGCTGCGGCGTCCGAGGACGCGCGCGCTGAAGACGGCGCAGAAGAGCCTCTCAACATTACGCTCGCCCGATCGCGGCGGTCAAACGGACGAGCTGAGCGCCGCCCACCCCGGGCGTCGACGGCCTGCAGCTGAAGGGCCGTCCCCGACCCGGATGCCTCACTCGAACGGAGGATCCACAGCGGAGGAGAGACCGGACTACCCTCCCTCGTGGCGAGAGTTGTCCACAGACCTGACGTCCAAAACCGCTCTGATACCCATCCCACCACACAGGTTGTGGATAAAGGTGTGGATTACCGGTGTGCGTGCGAGACTGCAGCCTGACGAACGATCAGGGCGGCGAGGTACACAGTGTCTCAACAGGACGACCAGATCCCAGCAATCTGGGACAGAGCGGTCCGCGAGCTTCAGGACAGTCCTGACATCACACCTCGCCAGCTGGCCTTCGTGAAGCTCGCAGTCCCGTTGGGTCTTCTTGACGGAACGATGCTCCTCGCTGTCGGCAACGATCTCACGAAGGAGTACCTCGAGACTCGCGCGCGCGTCGAGATCACCTCTGCTCTCACCGAGGTCCTTGGTCGCGAAGCGCGATTCGCGATCACGATCGACCCTGACGTCGCACCCGTGCAGACGACCGATCACACCTCACGGCCCGCCCTGACCCATGGCGACACCGCGAGCACCCGGACTGCCGAGGCGCACGAACGGAGCTCGTCCTCCGGCACCAACCGCAACGACACCGACGCGTCCGGATATCCGAACCGCGACCACTTCCCCGAGGAGCGGCCCCGCTCGCCGTTCTCCACCCAACCCGTCAGCAGTCGCCGACCCGCCGCCGAACCTGCACGCCTGAACAAGAAGTACCTCTTCGAGACCTTCGTCATCGGGTCGTCCAACCGGTTCGCCCACGCGGCGGCCGTCGCCGTCGCGGAGGCGCCCGCGAAGGCCTACAACCCGTTGTTCATCTACGGTGACTCCGGCCTGGGGAAGACCCATCTTCTCCATGCGATCGGTCACTACGCCCAGAATCTCTACCCGAGCGTACGAGTCAGATACGTCAACTCCGAGGAGTTCACGAACGACTTCATCAACTCGATCCGTGACGAGAAGGCCGGCGCGTTCCAGCGGCGCTACCGGGACGTCGACGTCCTCCTGATCGACGACATCCAGTTCCTGCAGGGCAAAGAACAGACGATGGAGGAGTTCTTCCACACGTTCAACACCCTTCACAACGCGAACAAGCAGGTCGTCATCACCTCCGATCTTCCTCCCAAGCAGCTCAACGGTTTCGAGGACCGTATGCGCTCCCGCTTCGAGTGGGGACTGATCACCGACGTCCAGCCTCCGGACCTCGAGACTCGCATCGCCATCCTCCGGAAGAAGGCCGGCAGCGAGAACCTCCAGGCACCCGACGACGTGCTCGAATACATCGCCTCGAAGATCTCCACGAACATCCGCGAGCTCGAAGGTGCCCTCATCCGGGTGACCGCCTTCGCGAACCTCAACCGCCAGCACGTCGATCTCTCGCTCGCCGAGATCGTCCTCCGTGACCTGATCACCGATGACAACGCGGCCGAGATCACCGCCACGATGGTCATCGGCCAGACTGCCGCGTACTTCGGGTTGACCATCGAGGACCTCTGCGGGTCCTCGCGGTCCCGGGTACTCGTCACCGCTCGCCAGATCGCGATGTATCTGTGCCGCGAGCTGACCGACCTCTCGCTGCCGAAGATCGGTCAGGCGTTCGGCGGACGTGACCACACCACCGTCATGCACGCCAACCGCAAGATCCGCGAGCTCATGGCTGAGCGCCGGTCGGTCTACAACCAGGTCTCCGAGCTCACTAATCGCATCAAGCAGCAGCAGCGCGGTTGACGTCCCACACCGCCACGTTCAACGCGAACCTGAGAGATCGATGGGACGACTGTTCACACCTGTGGGTAACTCTGTGGACAACGGTGGACAACTGACCCAGTAGGTGTGGACACCACACCGCGATTCGGTGAACATCGCGGAGCACCTCCCCGTCCGTCCACTCCTGCCCACAGCACGACCGGAGCGTCGTCCCCCGCTCGTACACAGCTCGATCTTCGGTGTGACCTGCGACATCAGCCTCAATCCACAGAACGCACACCTGCTACTACGATGACGAACATTCTTCTCCTGAGAGATCCACAACACCGTCATGAAGGCCTCTGCGACCTGCGTCGAACACCGGTCAGGATCGGTACCGATGCCTCTCTCACTCGCGTAGTCTTCGCTGCAGCCCGTGACGTGCCGTCGCCGTCCGGCGTCGAAGAAGGGGTGCGTGATGAAGTTCCGCGTCGAGCGTGATGTCCTGGCCGACGCGGTCACCTGGACCGCGCGAACGTTGCCGACCCGGCCTCCCGTCCCGGTCCTCGCCGGTGTCCGGATCGAGGCTGACACTGCCGGCACGCTGCACCTGTCGAGCTTCGACTACGAGGTCTCGGCGCGGTCGGAGATTGCCGCGGAGGTGTCCGAGCCCGGCGTCGTGCTCGTCTCCGGGCGTCTTCTCGCCGAGATCTCGCGCTCGTTGCCCCCCAAACCGGTCGATGTGGTCCTCGAGGGGTCGAAGGTGACGGTGACCTGCGGTGCAAGCCGCTTCACGCTCCTGACGATGCCCGTCGACGAGTACCCGGCCCTGCCGGTCATGCCGTCGATCAGCGGAACGGTCGACGGGGACGAGCTCACCCAGGCCGTCGCCCAGGTCACCGTGGCGGCGAGCCGAGACGACACGTTGCCGCTCCTCACCGGTGTCCGTATGGAGATCGAGGGAGAGAAGATCACGCTCCTCGCCACCGACCGCTACCGGTTGGCGCTGCGGGAGCTCTCCTGGCGTCCGGCTACGCCGGACATGTCGGCGGTGGCGCTCGTGCGTGCGCGAACGCTCTCGGACGTATCGAAGTCTCTGGGCGGGTCGCAGACCGTGAACATCGCTCTCGCCACAGGCACCGGCGTGGACCTGATCGGTTTCGAGGCCGCCGGTCGTCACACGACCTCGCTCCTCGTCGACGGGGACTACCCCGCGGTTCGTCGCCTCTTCCCCGACGAGACCCCGATCCATGCAGTGGTCTCGACCCATGCGCTCGCCGAGGCGGCCAAGCGGGTCGCGCTCGTCGCCGAGCGGAACACGCCAATCCGGCTCAGCTTCACGCAAGGGCAGGTCATCCTCGACGCCGGTCAAGGTGACGACGCCCAGGCGTCCGAGGCCCTGGAGTCCGTCCTCGTGGGTGAGGACATCTCGGTCGCGTTCAACCCGCAGTTTCTCCAGGACGGGCTGAGCGCGCTCACGACGGACTTCGTCCGGTTGTCGTTCACACACCCGAACAAGCCGGTCGAGTTCACGGGCCAGGAGACGCTCGACGGCGAGGACGCCTCCGAGTACAGGTACCTGCTGGTTCCGATCCGTTTCGCCAGCTGATCGCTGTCGCCCGCGCTCGACGAAGGGACAACCATGCACATCGGACTGGTGGGTCTGGGCAAGATGGGTGCGAATATGCGCACCCGGCTGCGCAATGCAGACATCGACGTGACCGGGTACGACAACAACCCGAAGGTGTCCGACGTCCCGTCTCTCGCGGCTCTGGTCGAGGCCCTGCCGACGGGTCGCCGGGTGGTGTGGGTGATGGTTCCCGCGGGAGAGGTCACTCGTGCGGTGATCTCCGAGCTCGGCAACCTGCTGAGTGAGGGTGACATCGTCGTGGACGGTGGCAACTCGCACTTCGGCGACGACGCGGTGCACGCCGCGGAGCTCGCCACCAAGAACATCGGCTACATCGACGCCGGCGTCTCCGGCGGTGTGTGGGGTCTGGCGAACGGCTACGGACTGATGGTGGGCGGTGCGGAGAACGATGTCGCGGCCGTCATGCCGGTGTTCGACGCGCTGCGCCCCGAAGGACCGCGCGACGAGGGTTTCGTCCACGCCGGCGCTGTCGGTGCGGGTCATTACGCGAAGATGGTGCACAACGGCATCGAGTACGGGCTGATGCAGGCCTACGCCGAAGGATTCGAGCTGCTGGATGCCAAGGACATCGTCACGAACGTCCCGGGGACCCTCAAGGCGTGGACGCGCGGGACGGTCGTCCGCTCGTGGTTGCTCGAGCTCCTCGTCAAGGCGCTCGAGGAGGACCCGCAGCTCTCTGACATCGAGGACTGGGTCGACGACTCGGGCGAGGGTCGCTGGACGGTGGACGAGGCGATCGACGCCGCCGTCCCGCTGCCGGTGATCTCGGCAGCGCTCTTTGCGCGATTTGCCTCGCGTCAAGGTGCGTCTCCGGCGATGAAGGCGGTTGCGGCGCTGCGCCAGCAGTTCGGCGGGCACGCGGTCAAACCGGCCTCCCCGCAGGCCTGACGGCTCGTCTCCCTGCGACTGCGGTGTACGTCTCGCATCTTTCCCTGACCGACTTCCGCTCGTACCGGGCAGTCGAGCTCCCTCTCGAGCCCGGAGTGACGGCGTTGGTCGGACCGAACGGGCAGGGCAAGACGAATCTCGTCGAGGCCGTCGGGTACGTCGCAACCTTGGGGAGCCACCGTGTCCCGACGGATGCCGCCCTCGTTCGAGCCGGCTGCCCGCGCGCCGTTGTCCGGGCCAAGGTCGTGCGTGCCGACCGGACCCGCCTGGCCGAGATCGAGATCACGTCGGGCAAGGCGAACCGGGCCCGCATCAACGGGTCACCGGTCCCGCGGGTTCGCGACGTCCTCGGCCTGCTGAGGACGGTGCTGTTTGCTCCCGAGGACCTCGGGTTGGTCAAGGGCGACCCGGACGGACGTCGGAGGTTCCTGGACGAGCTCGCGGTCCTCGTGATGCCTCGTATGTCCGGTGTGATCGCGGACTACGAGCGGATCGTGCGACAGCGGAGCGCTCTCCTCAAGTCGGCTGCGGCTGCGTCGCGCGGGGGCATGGATCTGCGCACCCTCGACGTGTGGGACACCAAGCTCGCCCGCTCCGGAGCGGAGATCCTGGCGATGCGACTCGCTCTCGTCCAAGCGCTGCACCCGTACGTCGCCCACGCCTACGAACAGGTGAGCTCGGGTCAGGGAGCCGCCGACGTCGCCTACCGTTCTTCTCTCGACGCCTCGATCGCGGATCCGGTGGACGACCGCGGTGACGGCCGAAACGCGGAGAGCGTTTCACGTGGAACGGCCACGACCGAGCTGCTGGAAGCCCAGCTGATGGACGCGATGGGTCGTCTCCGTTCCCGGGAGATCGAGAGAGGGGTGTGCCTCGTCGGACCCCACCGCGACGACCTGGTCCTCACCCTCGGCGGACTTCCGGCGAAGGGGTACGCCAGCCACGGCGAGTCGTGGTCGTTTGCCCTTGCTCTCAAGCTGGCTTCCTACCGTCTTCTCACCGACGGTGTGGCGCAGCACCGGACCGAGGTCGAGGACCTCTCCGGACAGCGCGTCGGATCCCCGACATCGAGCGACCTGTGGATAGCGGACCTCGGGGACGACGGCGAACCCGTGCTCATCCTCGACGACGTCTTCGCCGAGCTCGACGTCCGCCGCCGCGATCGACTCGCTGAGCTCGTCGCGCCGGCTCGGCAGGTCCTCATCACCGCCGCTGTCGTCGACGACGTGCCGGAGCGGCTCGTCGGCGCGCGTGTCGACGTCATGGAGGGCGCGGTCACCCGTGTCCGCTGACGATCCACACCGTCCCGACGAGCCACCGGAAGACTCCGCCCGAGACGAGGCCGCGTCGGCACACGTCGATGACGGCATCCCCGTCGGCGAGCTGATCGAGCTGACACCGCCTGCCGAGGTCGCCCGTGCGGCGTTGAACCGTGCGCGAGCAGCGGCAGCGGCTCGCGGTATCCGACCTGGTCAGGAGGCTCGTCGGCGCACACCGCTCGATCCACCACGCGGGTCGCCGGGTCGTGACGGACGGGATCCGCGGCTGGTTGGTGACAGCCTGGCCTCCCTCCTGCGGGACCGGGGTTGGGTCCAGGACGTCTCGGTCGGCGGGGTCATCGGGCGGTGGCGCGAGGTGGTCGGCGCCGAGATCGCGGACCACTGCACCCCGGAGAGCTTCGAGGACGGTGTGCTGCTGATTCGGACGGACTCGACGGCGTGGGCCGCAAACCTCCGGGTGCTCACCTCGCAGCTTCTCCGGCGACTGGCGGACGACGTCGGCGAGGGAGTCGTCCGTGAGGTGTCGGTGCTCGGCCCCGCCGGGCCCGGGTTCTCCCGCGGGCGCCGCACCGTCCGCGGTCGAGGCCCCCGCGACACCTATGGGTGACCACTCGGAGCAGTTGGTGACATCTCCGGCCATCGAGACCGCCCGAGATGTTCCGGCAGGTAGACTGTGAAGGTCTTTCGCGGCGCACTGGCGCCAAGAATTCCGGCGTGCTGGGGTGATCCGTCCTGACGGGGCCCTTCCGAGCGTGTGCGAGAACCTGAGGAGTACCACGACCCGTGGCTGAACAGAGCTCCACCACCCGACTTCCCGACGATGGTGGATACGACGCCAGCGCCATCACCGTCCTCGAGGGTCTCGAAGCAGTTCGCAAGCGACCGGGCATGTATATCGGCTCGACGGGCGAGCGCGGTCTTCACCACCTCGTCTACGAGGTCGTCGACAACTCAGTGGACGAGGCGCTCGCGGGGTACTGCGACCACATCGAGGTGACGTTGCAGGAGGACGGCGGCGTACGTGTCGTCGACAACGGTCGAGGCATCCCGGTCGACATCGTCGCGAGCGAGGGCAAGCCCGCCGTCGAGGTCGTCCTGACGGTGCTGCACGCGGGAGGGAAGTTCGGCGGCTCGGGCTATGCGGTCTCCGGCGGACTGCACGGAGTGGGCGTGTCCGTCGTGAATGCCCTCTCGTCGGTCCTCGACGTCGAGGTGCGTCGCGAGGACCACGTGTGGCGCCAGACCTACCACGACGGTGTGCCCCAGGCCCCGCTGTCGAAGGACGAGGCGGCCGACCACACCGGCACCACCGTGACCTTCTGGCCGAACGCCGACATCTTCGAGACGACAGACTTCGACTTCGAGACCCTGCGTGCCCGCTTCCAGCAGATGGCGTTCCTCAACAAGGGCCTGCAGATCAGCCTGACCGACGAGCGCCCCCGCCACATCGGCACCGAGGACGAGGTCACCGGGGACGAGGTGACGGGCGAGGAGACCCCGGACGCCGAGGCCGTGGCACCGGCGAGCGCGCGCAAGGTGACCTACCGGTACGACGGCGGTCTCGTGGACTACGTCAAGCACCTCAACTCGAACAAGAAGGTTGAGGTCATCCACCCCGAGATCATCGACTTCGAGGCCGAGGACCTCGAACGTCGGATCTCGGTCGAGATCGCGCTGCAGTGGACGACCGCGTACTCCGAGTCCGTGCACACCTACGCGAACACGATCAGCACGACCGAGGGAGGGACCCACGAAGAGGGTTTCCGGGCCGCGATGACGTCGCTGATCAACCGGTACGCGCGCGAGAAGAACATCCTCAAGGAGAAGGACGACAACCTCACCGGGGACGACATCCGCGAGGGGCTCACGGCCGTCATCTCGATCAAGCTCGGCGAACCGCAGTTCGAGGGACAGACCAAGACCAAGCTCGGCAACACCGAGGCGAAGACGTTCGTGCAGCGCGTCGTCAACGACCAGCTCGGGGCGTGGCTCGAGTCCCACCCCGTCGAGGGCCGCGACGTCATCCGCAAGTCGCTGCAGGCGGCGAGCGCTCGGATGGCGGCCCGCAAGGCGCGTGAGGCGACCCGGCGGAAGGGTCTCCTCGAGTCGGGGGGCATGCCCGGCAAGCTCAAGGACTGCCAGTCGAACCGCCCCGAGGAGTGCGAGGTCTTCATCGTCGAGGGTGACTCGGCAGGTGGCTCAGCCGTCCGGGGGCGCAACCCGCGCACGCAGGCGATCCTGCCGATCCGCGGGAAGATCCTGAACGTCGAGCGTGCGCGCCTCGACCGGGCGCTGAGCAACCTCGAGGTCCAGTCCCTGATCACGGCCTTCGGGACGGGCATCGGCGAGGACTTCACCATCGAGAAGCTGCGCTACCACAAGATCGTGATCATGGCGGATGCCGACGTCGACGGTCAGCACATCCGCACGCTGCTCCTGACGCTGCTCTTCCGCTACATGCGCCCGCTCATCCAGGGAGGCTTCGTCTACTTCGCGCAGCCGCCGCTGTACCGGATCAAGTGGAGCAACTCCCCGCACGACTACGTGTACTCCGACCGTGAGCGAGACGAGCTCCTCGTCGCCGGGCAGGCCGCGGGCAAGCGCATCCCGAAGGAGAACGCGATCCAGCGCTACAAGGGTCTGGGTGAGATGGACTACTCGGAGCTGTGGGAGACGACCATGGCCCCCGAGCACCGGACGCTGATGCAGGTGACTCTCGACGACGCGGCCGGCGCCGACGAAGTCTTCACGACCCTGATGGGTGAGGACGTTGACGCACGACGCACCTTCATCCAGCGCAACGCCAAGGACGTGCGCTTCCTGGACATCTGATCGATCAGCCCGCTTCGAGCCGGGCTGTGAGTCGTGCCAGGAACCGTCAGAACCACGCGAGACGAGGTAGATCGTGAGCGAGCAGACCCCACCCCCTGGTGAGGACGCGCAGGACCCGACGGCGGGCGAGCAGTCCGGAGCGGAGCTCGTCCTGACCGAGCACGGCCGGATCGACCAGATCGACCTGCAGGTCGAGATGCAGCGGTCGTACCTCGACTACGCCATGTCGGTGATCGTCGGTCGTGCACTGCCCGACGTCCGCGACGGCCTCAAGCCGGTGCACCGGCGGGTGCTGTACGCGATGTTCGACGGCGGCTACCGTCCCGACCGCGCGTTCTCCAAGTGCAGCCGCGTCGTCGGCGACGTGATGGGAAAGTTCCACCCGCACGGTGACACGGCGATCTACGACGCGCTCGTGCGCCTCGTGCAGGACTGGTCGATGCGGTATCCGCTCATCTCGGGGCAGGGGAACTTCGGCTCCCCCGGAAACGACCCCGCGGCCGCGCCACGGTACACCGAGTGCAAGATGGCCCCGCTTTCCATGGAGATGGTGCGGGACATCGACGAGGACACCGTCGACTTCCAGGACAACTACGACGGCCGCACGCAGGAGCCCGTCGTCCTTCCGTCCCGCTTCCCGAACCTGCTGGTCAACGGCTCGTCGGGTATCGCCGTCGGCATGGCCACCAACATCCCGCCGCACAACATGCGCGAGGTCGCCGAGGGTGTGCAGTGGTACCTCACGCACCCCGACGCCTCCCACCAGGAGCTGCTCGAGGCCCTGATGCTGCGCATCAAGGGCCCGGACTTCCCGACCGGCGCACAGATCCTCGGCCACCAGGCCATCGAGGACGCCTACCGCACGGGCCGCGGCATGATCACGATGCGTGCGGTGGTCGCTGTCGAGGAGATCCAGAACCGGATCTGCCTGGTCATCACCGAGCTCCCGTACCAGGTCAACCCCGACAACCTCGCGCAGAAGATCGCCGACCTCGTTCGCGAGGGGCGCCTTCAGGGCATCGCCGACATCCGGGACGAGACCTCGGGTCGCACCGGCCAGCGCCTGGTGATCGTGCTCAAGCGCGACGCCGTCGCGAAGGTCGTGCTGAACAACCTGTACAAGCACACCCAGATGCAGGACACCTTCGGCGCGAACATGCTCGCGCTCGTCGACGGGGTGCCGCGCACGATGTCGATCGACGCGTTCATCCGTCACTGGGTCACGCACCAGATGGACGTGATCGTCCGGCGCACGCGGTTCCGGCTGCGCAAGGCCGAGGAGCGCGCCCACATCCTGACGGGCTACCTGAAGGCCCTCGACGCCCTCGACGAGGTCATCCGGACGATCCGGGCGTCGGCCACCGTCGACGACGCCCGCACCGGCCTCATGGAGCTGCTCGACGTCGACGAGGTCCAGGCCAACGCGATCCTGTCGATGCAGCTCCGCGCGCTGGCGGCGATGGAGCGGCAGAAGATCGTCGACGAGTACGACGGTCTGATGGCGAAGATCACCGACTACCGCGAGATCCTCGAGTCGCCGCAGCGGCAGCGGGACATCGTGGGCAGCGAGCTCGACGAGATCGTCGCGAAGAACGGCGACGAGCGCCGGACGACGATCATGCCGTTCGACGGCGAGGTCTCGATGGAGGACCTCATCGCCGAGGAGGAGGTCGTCGTCACGATCACCCGCGGCGGCTACGCGAAGCGGACCCGGAGCGACAACTACCGGGCGCAGCGGCGTGGCGGCAAGGGTGTCCGTGGCGCACAGCTCCGCGAGGACGACATCGTCGACCACTTCTTCGTGACGACCACGCACCACTGGCTGCTGTTCTTCACGAACCTCGGACGGGTGTACCGGGCCAAGGCGTACGAGCTCCCCGAGGGCGGTCGGGACGCCAAGGGACAGCACGTCGCGAACCTGCTGGCGTTCCTCCCCGGCGAGCAGATCGCCCAGGTGCTCGACCTGCGCGACTACGACCAGGCCGAGTACCTGGTCCTGGCGACACGCGGCGGGCTGGTCAAGAAGACCCGTCTGACCGAGTACGACTCGAACCGGAGCGGCGGTGTCATCGCGATCAACCTCCGCGAGGACGCGGACGGCAACCCCGACGAGCTCGTCGCGGCTCGCCTCGTCGACTCGACCGACGACCTCATCCTCGTGTCCCGCAAGGGTCAGTCGATCAGGTTCACGGCGGACGACGACGCGATGCGTCCGCTCGGCCGTGCGACCTCGGGCGTCAGCGGCATGAAGTTCCGTCCCGGCGACCAGCTCCTGTCGATGGACGTCGTGCAGGACGGCGCGCAGCTGTTCGTCGTCACCGAGGGCGGCTTCGCCAAGCGGACCGACATCTCGGAGTACCGGGTGCAGGGTCGCGGCGGTCTCGGGATCAAGGTCGCGAACCTCGTCGAGGCGCGCGGGGACCTCGTCGGGGCCCTCATCACCGAGGAGGACGACGAGGTGATGGTCATCATGGAGCGCGGAAAGATCGTGCGGTCCGCGGTCGCCGAGGTGCACCTGACGGGCCGCAACACGCAGGGCGTGACCTTCGCCAAACCTGACTCCGGGGACCGGATCATCGCGATCGCGCGCAACATCGAACGCCACCTCGGCGAAGATGCGGTTACCGTTGGCGACGAGAGTGCGCCCACCGAGGCGGAGAGCGTGGACGACGGAACCGCGTCGACCACGGAGGTTGCGCCCGAGCAGAACCCCGAGGAGAGCGAATGAGCAGCGACGAGACCGCGCCCCGGTCATTCCCCCCGCGTCAGGGCGGCGCTCGTCCGGCGACGACGGGGACGGCGACGTCCGGGGCAAACGTCCCGACGTTCATGCCCCCGCGCACGTCGACCGCGGCGGCTCCGGGAGCCGCGATGCCGTTGCCACCTGCGTCGTCGAGCAGCCCGGTGCCGGGTGCCGGCGGGTGGCCGAGCGCGCCGCGCGACGGCGTGCACGACACGGGTGACGTGCCGGTCGGCGAGATCCGGCACACCAGCTCGCACACCGGTGAAGGGTCCCGGCCCGCGGTCAAGGTGGCGTCCGACGCTGGTGCGCCGCGCCGGGTGCGTCTCGCGGTCTCGCGCGTGGATCCCTGGTCGGTCATGAAGCTGTCGTTCCTGCTGTCCGTCGCAGTCGGGATCATGATCGTCGTCGCCGCCGCAGTCATCTGGATGACGCTCGACGGCATGCACGTCTTCACCAAGGTCGACGCGCTCGTGCGTGAGGTCGTTGGCACCGAGTCCAAGATCGACATCCTGCAGTACGTCAAGTTCAGCCGCATCGTCTCGGCCGCCTCGTTGATCGCGATCGTGGACGTCTTCCTCATGACGGCGCTCGCGACGATCGGGGCGTTCCTCTACAACATCGTCGCCTCGCTCGTCGGGGGCATCCACCTCACCATGACGGACGAGTGACCACAGCTCGACCGAGCTCCGCCCCCGTGCACCCGTTTGGGAACGGCACCTGCGCTGGGGTAGTCTCATGCGGCGCGCCGGGTTCACCGTGCGCGAATCGGGCCTATAGCTCAGACGGTTAGAGCGCTTCCCTGATAAGGAAGAGGTCACAGGTTCAAGTCCTGTTAGGCCCACTCCCGACCTGTTGGGGGACCGATGAAGAAGGTACTGATCCTGCTGGCCGTGGCCGGCGCGGGTTACCTCGTGTGGAAGCGGTACTCCGACGAGACCGACAGCCGCGACCTGTGGGCCGAGGTCACCGACACCTTCGAGTAGGCGCCCCCACCGCGGTGGGGTCGACGGCGGCGTGAGGCCGCTCGCGGGGCCATGGCGCAATTGGTAGCGCACCTGCTTTGCAAGCAGGGGGTTAGGGGTTCGAGTCCCCTTGGCTCCACTCAGTCGCACGGCAGGCGAAGCTCGAAGACGAGCTCGAGGCCGTCGTACTCATCCCACTGCTCCCCCACCCGCTCGAACCCGCACCCGGCGATCGTCGCCAGGGAACCCGCGTTCGTGGGGCTGATCGAGGCGCGCACCGTGGTCACCTCAACCGCGCTGCGGGCCTCCGCGATCAGAGCCCGGAGCATCGCACGGGCGTAGCCGCGCCGACGTAGGCGCGGGTCGACCGAGTAGCCGACCTCGACCATCCCCTGGGCGTCGGGCGGGCCGTGGAACCCGGCATGACCGACCACCTCCGCCGTGGCCTCGTCCACCCCCGCGCGAACGAGCCAGGGCAGGCTCGACGGATCGGCAGCGATCTGGCCGAGTCGGAGCCTCCACAGCCAGTGCATCGAGGACGACGAGAAGTACTCCGTGATACCGATGCCGGCGAGCTCCCGCGCGCGGTCGAGGTCGCCGTCCAGCAACGCGGAGAGCGTGTCGGGTGACAGGCGCACCAGGCGGACGACGGGTGCGGCGGGGAGCGGTGCGTGAGTCGGGGGCACCCCACCATCGTGACGTGAGGACCCGGTCCTGTCCCTCCGCGACCGTCGCGCGTGGTGGCGATCACGAGCTCGACCGCACGCGAGGCGGTGCCCCGACCTCGTTCCACAGGAGGCCGACGCTTTGTGTCGAACTGTTCCAAGTGTCCGAAATGATAGCAAATGACTTCGAAGAAATTGTGGCGTGACTTTTGAGGAGAATACGGTCCAAAACGGACAGAAAGGCGCGTTGGTCCCTTTTATCCCGCAACTTCACCCCCCATAGTGGCTTCAGATGCAGGGCAATCTTGGAGGATACCAATGGCTGCGGTGAAACAAGACGACCGACTCGACTCGGTGCCGACACCGCGCGGACGCGCGGGCGGCGAGGTCGAGCCGGGGGTGCGCGAGAAGACTCGCCCGGCGACTCTTCCGACCCAGTTCTCGCCGCCGCCGGTCGAGAGCATCGAGACCCAGTCCTCGCCATCGGCCCCGAACCCCGCAGCGACCGGCAGCCCGCTCGCCGCCGCGGCATCACGGCAGAAGGTCAGTCGGCCCCGCCGGGTCCTGCGCGTCGTCGCCATCGGCACGGTCGCCGTCGTGCTCGTCGGCGCGGTCCTGCTGAGTCGAGCCGACGCGGAGGCCCGCTCGGCCGATCAGGCGCGCGCGCAGGCTCAGACGGCAGCAGCCGATGCGATCCGGGTCAGCAGCCACGTGTGGCAGGTGCGTGGCGCGACTCTGACGGCAGAGGCCGCGGGCCACACGATCGCCGCCGCGGTGGCCACCCTCGAGGCGACGCCGCAGGCGGGGGATGCGCCCAGGGCAGCACTGCAGTCCGCCGTCGACGCACTTCGTGGCGCACTCTCCTCACCCGGCTCCGCGACCGACGCGACGGCCCTCGCTGCCGTCGTGGCGCGTGTCGCCGCACCGCAGCAGGCCGCGGTGACGGCACAGACGACGTGGCAAGCAGCCGAGGACGCTCGTGCCGCGGCGGCAAAGGCGGCGGCCGACCAGGCGGCGGCGGCGCAGGCCGCGGCTGACCAGGCGGCGGCCGCGAAGGCGGCCACCGCGAGGACGGCCACCGCGAGGACGACCACGGCGAATCGGACCGCGACCTCGTCGGGCGGCTCGGTCGCTGCGGCGGCACCGGCAGCGGCCACCGTCGGCGTCGAGTACAGCGCCGGCACCGTCGGAGCGGCGCTCAACGCGTTCCGTGCGTCGCAGGGCCTGCCGCCGATGGCGATCGTGAGGTCCGCCGCCCGCGTGGAACACGCCCAGGAGATGGCGGCCTCGAACAGCATCTGGCACAGCTCCGTGCGAACGATGTGGGAGATCGTCGGACGCGTGATGCCGGTGAGCGCGACCGCAATGATCGATGCGTACGCCAATTCTCCGTCGCACCGGGCCGTCATGGTCGGCAACTTCTCGACGGCCTACATCGGCGCCGTCACGTATAACGGAATGCTCTACACCTCGATCCAGTGCGGCTGAACATCACCATTCGCGGACGGGCACTCGGAAGGACCGAGTGCCCCCGCGGCTGGGAGCGCGTCGACGCCGGCACCCGCTGAGGTACAGTCGCACCCATGCCGCTCTGGTTCACGCTCGCCGTGACGAAGGCGGCAGCGACATCGAGCCGGCTTCTCGGGCGGGGCGGTGGGCACGCACTCCCCGGACTGATCGCCGAGCGACTCGACCCGGGAATCGCCGGTCGGCTGGCGGCAAGGCTGCCGCACGGCGTGATCATGGTGACCGGGACCAACGGGAAGACCACCACGACCAAGCTGATCGCCTCGATCCTTGAGGCGAACGGCGAGCGGGTGCTCACCAACAGCACCGGGTCGAACCTCAAGCGGGGGGTCACGTCCGCGCTCATCTCGGCGGCGCGCCTGAGCGGGCGGCTCGATGCGACGATCGGGCTGTTCGAGGTCGACGAGGCGAGCCTTCGCCGGGTCACCGGCGAGCTGAAGCCCGACCACATCGTCGTGCTCAACCTCTTCCGCGACCAGCTCGATCGATACGGGGAGCTGGACACGACCGCAGCGCTGATCGGCGAGGGCATCGCCGCGACGACCGCTCAGCTGTATCTCAACGCCGACGACCCACTGGTGGCGAGCCTGAGCCGGTACGCGCCGCGAGCCGACCTGGTGCACTACTTCGGCGTCGAGGAGCTCCCTCCGGACGCCCCCGACGTGCCGCTGACGGCCTCGGACTCCGACCGGTGCCCGGTGTGCCGGTCGCGCCTCGTGTTCAGCCGGACGTTCTACGGGCACATCGGTCACTACCGCTGCCCGCCGTGCGACTTCGCCCGTCCGACGCCCGACGTCGAGGTGACGGAGGTCGCGTCGGCGGACGCGTCCGGGTCGCGATTCACGGTCGCGGTGGGCGGGGAGCGGACCGCGGTCGTGTTCCCGCTCGCGGGGACCTACAACATGTACAACGCCCTCGCGGCGACGAGCCTCGCGCACGGCTGTGGGATCGCCCCCGCGGCCGTTGCGGAGACCCTGTCCACCACGGTCGCGGCCTTCGGCCGTGTCGAAGAGCTCACGCTCGACGGACGGACGCTGTTCCTGCTGCTCGTGAAGAATCCCGTCGGGCTCACGCAGGTGCTGGAGACCTTTGTCAGCCGCGAGTCCGCTCCGCACGTGCTGTTCGCGGTCAGCGACCTCGACGCGGACGGGCGCGACGTGTCGTGGTTGTGGGACGTCCCGATGGAGGCGCTGATCCCTACGGACGCGGTGGTGCTCACCACGGGGATCCGGGGCGCCGACATGACGCTGCGACTGCACTACGCCGGGATCGCGGCCGACGAGGTGGAGGACTCCACCGCCGCTGTGGAGAGGCTCGTGCGCGAGATCCCGGCGGGCGGCACCGGATATATCCTGCCGACCTACACGGCCATGCTCGCGATCCGCAAGATGCTCGCCCAACGGACCTCCATGCAAGAGGTGTGGAGGTGAGCGAGGAGATCGTCATCGCGCACCTCTACCCGCGCGAGATGAGCATCTACGGTGACCTCGGCAACGTCATCGCGCTGCGCAAGCGGCTGGAGTGGCGCGGCTACGACGTCGTGGTGCGCCCGGTCGAGGTCGGGGAACCCGTCGATCTCGCGGAGGCGGACATCGTGTTCGGCGGCGGCGGGCAGGACTCGGGGCAGCTGGTGATCGGCGCCGACCTTCTCGCGCGCGGCGAGAGCCTGCGCGCGCTCGCCGCGTCGGGCACACCGATGCTGGTCATCTGCGGGACCTACCAGCTCTTCGGTCACGGCTTCACGACGATCGGCGGCAGCGAGCTCCCCGGGATCTCCGTCATCGGAGCGCGGACCGTCGGCAGCACCGTCCGCATGATCGGGAACGTCGTCGTCGAGAGCCCGTTCGGACGTCTCGTCGGCTTCGAGAACCACTCAGGCCAGACGACCCTCGACCCCGGGCAGGAGCCGCTCGGGACGGTCACCAAGGGTCACGGCAACACCAGCACGGGGCACGCCGAGGGCGCGAGGACCATGAACGTGATCGGCACGTACCTGCACGGCCCGATCCTGCCGAAGAACCCGCACCTGACTGATCACCTCATCCTCACCGCCCTGAACAGGCGGTTCGGCGTGACGGAGCTCGCCCCGCTCGAGGACGCCGTCGAGCACCGCGCCGCGGACGTCGCCGCGCTGCGTCCCCAGTAGGGTCGCCGACGGCCGGTACCGCGCTGACGGGGGCGCGGTCGAGCTCCCCGCTCAGGAGGCGGAGGGTGCCTCCGGCGCCTCGTCGGTCCCAGCGGCCTTCTTCGCTGCGGGGCGCCGGGTGGTGACCTTCTTGGCCGCCTCGCGCGCCTCGGTCACCTTGTCCGTGAGGTCCTCGCGCGCCTCGGCGACCTTCTCGGCAGCCTTCCCGGCGCCCTTGCGGCTGCGCGCGACGGTGACGCCGGCGGCCTCCCCGACGACCTCCGCAGCGTCCCCGACGGTGTGCCGGACGTCGTCGACGACCTCCGAGAGCTCCTCGCGGGCCTCCGCCGCGCGGGCCCGGAGCGTCTCCTCGTGCTCGTCGCGAGGCTCCCAGGGCTCCGCCCACGGGTCGACGGTCGACTTGGACCGGGTCCACGCGGCCGCGGCCGCACCGACGCCGAGGATCAGGGCCACGAGCCAGAACAGGCCGCCGCCCTTCTTCTTGGGCGCCGACGCGGGGATCGCGACGGTGCTCTCGGCCGCGGCCGAAGCGGCGGCAGAGACGGCCGAACCGGCGCGCTCGGCTGCCGCGTTCACCGCGGCGACCATGTGCGGAAGGATCTCGTCGACGAGCTTCTCGTGCGCGAGGTCGAGGGCCGGCGTCGCGACCTGCGCGGCCTTCTCGACGCGCGGCGCGGCGGACTTCACGCCCTCCTGCCACGCGTGCTCGAGGCGCGGCGCCAGCCACTCGACCGCGGCCTCGACCCGCGGCGCCGACCACTCCTTCGCCTGCTCGGCCGCGTCGCGCGCCTGCGAAGCGGCTTCGTGGGCGGCCTCGACGGCGTGACCTCCCGCCTCGACGAAGGTCGCAGCAACCTCGCTCGCGCGCTCCTTGAGAGCGTCGGCGTCGATCTTGTCGATGCGGGCTGAACGGCGGAGACGGTCGTACATGTCCACTCCCCTAGGTCGGCAACTGTCCTGACTTCACACTCTGCCACTGAACATGGAGCCGCGCCGATGTTCGTCCGGCGCCGGCCCTCGGCCCCGGCCATGGCATCGGCACAGGTCTACGTCAGCGGCCCATGGAAGAATGTCCGCATGTTCGCGACTCTGCACACCACATCCGGTGACATCCGCATCGAGCTCTACCCGAACCACGCGCCCAAGACGGTCGAGAACTTCGTCGGCCTCGCCACGGGCACCACGGCGTGGACGGACCCCGCGACCGGGGTCGAGCGCACCGACCCGCTGTACAACGGGGTGATCTTCCACCGCGTCATCAAGGACTTCATGATCCAGGGTGGCGACCCGCTCGGTCAGGGCACCGGTGGACCGGGCTACACGTTCGACGACGAGATCCACCCGGAGCTGGGGTTCACCGAGCCTTACCTCCTGGCGATGGCCAACGCGGGGCTGCGTCGTGACCCGATCACGGGGAAGGCCGCGGGCACCAACGGCTCGCAGTTCTTCATCACGACGGTCGCCACCGCGTGGCTGACGGGCAAGCACACGATCTTCGGCAAGGTCGCCGACGACGCGAGTCGAGCCGTCGTGGACGCGATCATCGCCGTCCCGACCCGTGCCGGAGACCGGCCGGTCCAGGACGTCACGATCACGTCCATCACCGTCGAGGACTGATCGCTCGGTGCCGTCCCCGGGTCCCACCAGCCGGTGCGCGCGGTGGTGTGCGTCGACACGCGCGCGCCGCTGCACCGCCCCAGAGAACGAGAGCGCCACGTGACGACGCCGATGGACCCGGGGGCGTCAGCCGTCCCCACCTCGACCCCTCCGGTGTGCCCGCGCCATCCTGACCGCGTCTCCTACGTGACGTGCCAGCGGTGCGGGCGACCGGCGTGCCCGGAGTGCCAACGTCCGGCCGCCGTCGGCATCCACTGCGTCGACTGCGTGCGGGAGGCGGCACGCCGTGCGCCGGGCACGCGCACCGTGCTCGGGGGACGGGTGCGCGGGGGACGCCCGGTCGTGACGATCACGATCATCGGGCTGAACGTCCTGTCGTACCTTCTCGAGCTGGTCGTGCCGGGCTACCAGGACGCGTTGATCTTCGCGCCGTCCGTGGGCGCCGCGGAGCCGTACCGGTTCCTCACCGCGGCGTTCCTGCACGAGTCGATCCCCCACATCGCGTTCAACATGATCGCGCTGTGGTTCATCGGGCCGTACCTCGAGATCGTGCTGGGTCGGTGGCGCTACGTGGCGCTCTACCTGCTCGCGGCGCTCGGTGGCGACGTCCTGGTGCTGCTGCTCGCCGACCCGACCGGTACTGCGTGGCGAACAGGTGTGCTCGGCGCGTCCGGCGCGATCTTCGGCCTGTTCGGGGCGGTCGTGCTCGTGGCGCGGCGCCTCGGCCAGCCTGTCCGCTCGATGTTCGTCGTGATCGCGCTGAACCTGGTGATGAGCTTCACCTTCGCGGGCATCTCCTGGCAAGGGCACATCGGGGGGCTCGTCACGGGTCTGGTCCTGGGGACGGTGTTCGCCTACGCCCCCAGGCCCCGCAAGCGACAGGCCGCGCTGGTGGCGACGGTGGCCGTGGGGATCGCGCTCGTGGTGATCGCCGTGCTGCGGTACTCGAGCGTCGGGGCCTGACGGCGGTCATCGGCGAATTACACCGCTGTAGTTACCCACAGGGTTGTCCACTTCCTGGGGACAAAGGGGAGGTCGACCGGGTGGTGGTTCCGGCTCTACTGCCAGCGCGTGGTGAGGCTGAAGCCGCCTAGGAGGAGCACGAAGCCGATCGCCAGGTTCCAGTTGTGGATGCCGGGGATCGGGTAGCTCGTGGACGTGAGGTACGTCGTCACGATCCACACAAGACCCACGATCATGAGGCCGAGCATCACCGGCACGAACCACGGCGGGTTGACCTTCGGGGTCGCCTTGCCGGGGGGCGCGACGTAGGCGGGCTTCTTGCGTGACCGAGACTCAGGCATCTCGTGGGGCTCCTGTCCTGCGGTGATCCGGGGGGCGTGATCCTGGTGGGACCTCTGTCCACACCGATTCGTCGTCTAGCGTAGTGCGAGCGCAGCCCGGAGAAGGAGGACGAGTGACCAGACACCCTCGTCGACGCCGGCTGACGACCGGTTCCGTCGCGGTGGGGATCGTCCTTGCCCTCGCCGGGGTGCTGTTCGCGGCCAACGCGCGGCTCGCCCAAGGGCAGGAGAGCCGCACACCGCAGAACCTGACCGACCTCGCGGTGGCGGCATCCGACCGGCTGGCGAAGCTGACGACCCAGGTCGACTCCCTGCGCGCCGACGTCGAGCAGCTCACCACCGCACAAGCCCCGGCCGGCGCCGATGCGAACGGCGCCCAGACCTCCCTCGTCGAGATCGCATCGGGCCGGGTCGCGGTCTCGGGACCCGGCCTGACGGTGCAGCTCACCGATGCCCCGGCGGACGCGCTCCGCCAGGCCGGCGTCCGACCGGACGACCTCCTCGTGCACCAGCAGGACCTCCAGGTCGTCATCAACGCCCTGTGGGCGGGCGGCGCCGAGGCCATGTCCCTGCAGGGGCAGCGCGTCATCTCGACGACCGCCTTCCGATGCGTCGGCAACGTCCTCTCGCTGCACGGGCGGCTCTACTCACCGCCGTACGTGATCCGGGCGATCGGTGACCCGAAGAAGCTCCGGGCCTCCCTGTACGCGTCCCCGCAGATCCAGGTGTACCTCCAGTACGTGGACGCCGTCGGTCTCGGTTGGTCGGTGAACAGCTCCACGACCCTCACCCTCCCGGCCTACGAGGGCACGACAGAGCTGCAGTACGCGTCGGTCCCGGCCGGCATCGACGTCCTGGCGACCACCGCGGACAGCCCGACGTCGGGCACCTCCGCCACCCCGGCCACCCCGTCATCAGCGAGCACGACGAGCGAAGGATCCCCGAGTGTCCCGTGAGCACGAGAGCCGCCACAGCCAGCCCCGCCCCGCGCGATCGCACGGGAGCTTCATCGTCGTGGGCGTGGTGGGTGAGCTGTTCCTGACCGTCGGCGTCTTCCTCGTCGCGTTCCTGGTGTGGCAGATGTGGTGGACGGACGTGCAGGGGAACGCGGCGCAGGCCACCATCGTGAAGAACCTCGGGTGGGGATCCATCCCGGCGGTCACGGCCGACCCCTCGGCTGGCGCGAGCTCCCCCGGGCCGGACCCGAGGCAGTTCACCGCGCCACCGGTCCTGGCCGAGCCCGCCCATGCCACCACCTTCGCCACCCTGCTCGTGCCGCGCTGGGGCTCGGACTACCAGCGACCGGTGAGTGAAGGGGTCGATGCCGCGGTCGTGCTCGACCATCTGGGGATCGGTCACTACCCCGGTACGGGGATGCCCGGCGCCGTCGGCAACTTCGCCATCGCCGGACACCGGACGACCTACGGCAAACCGTTCAACCGGATCGCCGAGATCCAGGTCGGCGACGCCCTCGTGGTGCGAACCCAGGCGACCTGGTACGTCTACGACGTGACCAGCACGGAGATCGTGAAGCCGCAGGATGTGGCGGTCATCGCACCGGTCCCTGACCAGGTGGGCGCGACGCCCACGGATCGCATGATCACGCTGACCTCCTGCAACCCGATGTACTCGGCCGCCCAGCGGTACGTGGTCCACGGGAAGCTGGCGTACTGGGAACCGACCAGCGGGCCTGCGCCCGCCGAGCTGAAGGGACCTGCCTGATGTACGGGTGGCTCTGGCGCACGATCCCGGGCCCGCGGTGGCGGCGGGCCCTCATCCTCACGATCGCGGGTGCGGCCGTGCTCGCGGCATGCTTCGTCTGGGTGTTCCCGGCGATCGCGCCGTTGATGCCGTTCAACGACACGACAGTAGGGCCGTGACATGACCAGGATCCTCGTGGTGGACAACTACGACTCGTTCGTCTACACGATCGTCGGTTACCTCGCCCAGCTCGGGGCGGAGACCGTCGTGGTGCGCAACGACGCGGTTCCGCCGCGCGCCGAGCGCACGGGGTACGACGGCGTCCTGATCTCCCCCGGACCCGGTACGCCCGCCGAGGCGGGCGCCAGCGTCCAGGTGATCCGCGACTGCGCCGACGCCGGCACCCCGATGCTCGGCGTGTGCCTGGGTCACCAGGCCCTCGGTGAGGTGTTCGGGGGTCTCGTCACGCACGCGCCCGAGCTGATGCACGGGAAGACGAGCCTCATCGAGCACGAGGGTGCGGGCGTCCTCGCCGGTCTCGCCCGGCCGTTCTCCGCGACGCGCTACCACTCGCTCGCGGTGGAGGACGGGACGTTCTCCGACGAGCTCAAGGTGACCGCCCGGACCGCGAACGGCATCATCATGGGCCTGCAGCATCGGACCCTGCCCCTGCACGGCGTGCAGTTCCACCCTGAGTCGGTGCTGACCGAGGGCGGGCACCGGTTGCTCGCCAACTGGCTCGCGATGTGCGGCGCCGAGGGCGCAGTGGCGGCGTCGGTGGGGCTCGCGCCGCTCGTGCGGGTCTGACGGTGGGCGAAGGCTGGCCGGCTCGCCGGACCGGTCGTCGAGGGACGTCGTGGGGACGGCGAGGCGTTCGCTCTCAACCCGCTGTGTTCAAGGTGCCCGTCGCAGGAGTGGCCTTCGTCGGGTCATAGACGGTAACGGTCACCGGCGAGCCGATCGCGACTGTCGTGCCCCCCGCGGGATCGACCGAGATGACGTTGTCGACGGTCGTGATCTTCGTCGACAAGGCGTAGACGACGTTGGGCTTCAGGCCGAGGTCGGTGAGCGCCTTCGTGACCGTGGCCTCAGGTTGGTCGACGAGCCCGGTGGGAATCGTCGCCGTGGTCGGTGCCGTGCTGATCTGGATCGAGATGGTCGTGCCCTGCGGGACCAGCCCGGGTGTGCGATCCTGCGCCACCACCTGACCGGCGGGCACGGTGTTCGTCTCGACGGTGCTGATCGACGGGATCAGCTTGAGAGCGGTGAGGGCATTCTTGGCGTCCGCCTCGGCCATGCCCTTGAGGTCGGGCAGGTTGACCTGGCCGGAGGAGACGTACAGCGTGACCGCCGACCCGGCGGCGGCCGGGGCGTTGGCGGCCGGGTCGGTCTTGGTGACCCGATCCTTCGGCTGCAGCGGACTGTCGTCAGTCTCGACCGTGGCGACCGTCAGACCTGCGGCCGTGAGCTGGCTGCGGGCCTGGTCCTGCGTGAGGCCCGAGACGTCCGGGACCGTCGTCGTGGCAGGGCCCGTCGAGATCGTGACCGTGACCTCGGACTTGAGCGCGACCTGCGTGCCGGCGGTGGGGTCGGAGGAGATGACGGTGTCCTTGGGGACAGAGGTGCTCGCCGCGAGCACCGGCTTCATCGTGAGGTTGGCCGCGGCCAGCGCCGTCTGAGCGTCTGCCTTGGTCTTGTTGACCAGGGTGGGGACGGCGACGGTCTTCGGCGTGCTGTTGCTGTTCATCATCGCCAGGAGGACGATCCCGCCGACCGCCAGGACGGCGATCGCGATGAGCGTCCACAGCAGCCACTGCTTGCGCCGCGGCTCCTCGGGGGCGACGGTCGGCATCGCCCCGGTCCCCGGGGCCGTCGGGGCCCACATCGGTGCGCCACCGGGCATGACCTGGGTCGCCATGGTGGGGGGCTGGGTGAGGATCTGGGTGGGGGACTCGACCGCCATCGGCACCGCCGCGGCGAGCACGCCGACGGCGGGTGCAGCGACGTGACCGCCGCGGACCGACGCCTCGAGGTCGGAGCGGAACTCGGCCGCCGTGCTGTAGCGCGAGTCGCGATCCTTCGCGAGGGCCTTGAGCGTGATCCTGTCCAGCGCATCGGGGACGTCCGACGCGAAGCTGCTCGGCGTCGGCGCGGGCTCCCGGACGTGCTGGTACGCGACGGCGACGGGAGAGTCGCCGGTGAACGGCGGTCGGCCGGTCAGCAGCTCGAACAGCAGGCAGCCGGTGGAGTACAGGTCGCTGCGTGCGTCGACCGTCTCGCCGCGCGCCTGCTCCGGAGACAGGTACTGGGCGGTGCCGATGACGGCCTGCGTCTGCGTCATCGTCGCAGCCGAGTCGGCGAGCGCGCGCGCGATGCCGAAGTCCATCACCTTGACCGCGCCGGTGGGCGTGAGCATGACGTTCGCGGGCTTGATGTCGCGGTGCACGATCCCCGCGTGGTGCGAGTACTCGAGGGCCGAGAGGACTCCGGCCGCGATCTCCACGGCCTCCTCGATCGGCACCGCATGGCCGTCACGCAGGATGTCGCGCACCGTGTGGCCCTCGACGTACTCCATGACGATGAAGGGCACGTGGGACACGGTGCCGTTCTGGTCCGACGTCAGGTCCTCGCCGGTGTCGTACACCGCGACGATCGCCGGGTGGTTGAGCGAGGCGGCCGCCTGCGCCTCACGGCGGAAGCGGGCCTGGAACGACGGGTCACGCGCGAGGTCCGAGCGCAGGATCTTGATCGCCACGGTGCGCCCGAGGCGGGTGTCGTGCCCGATGTGCACCTCGGCCATGCCGCCGCGACCGATGAGCTCGCCGACCTCGTACCGGTTGGCAAGAACGCGGGGTACGTCGTCCACCACTAGGAATCCTTCGCTGTCGTCGTCAGCGCGTCCGCTGCGGAGGCAGCGGACACACCTGTCGTGATCATCGCATCACCGGCGTCGGAACCGGCTGAAACTCGTGACGGAGGCGGTGAAGATCTGGCGCCCATCGCCTGCACGACCCCTGCCGGGCGCATCGGGACGGGGCCGTCCGCGCGGGTGAGCCTATCCGCGAAGGCGGCGCCGAGAAGGGCCAGCAGCAGCAGCACCAGAGCGAGCAAAGGCCAGGTGAGACCACCTCTCGTCACTCTCGTCACCCTGGTCACGGTCGAGGGTACCCGGGGACGTGCACCGGAGTCGTCCCGCAGACGACGTCGCGGCGGGTAGGACGGGGGGACGCCGCCCGCTGGCCCGACGGGCGCGGCGGGCGCTGCCGACGAAGGCGCACCTCCGCCGATCACACGCACCGGAACCCGGTCCGGGGCGGCACCGTTCGCACCGAGGGACGGCTGGACCGCGCGCGACTCGCCGACGATCACGGGGACACCCTCCGGTGGCGTCTCACCCACGAGCTCGTCCAGCAGCCGGGCGAGGGACGCGGCCGAGCGGGGCCGCTGCTCGGGGTTCTTCGAGAGCATCAGCATGACGAGGTCGGCGAGGCGCTTGTCCACCGTCGCGGGCATCGCGGGCACGGGCTTGTTCACGTGGGCCACCGCGATGTCGACCGCCGTCGGCCCGGTGAACGGGCGGTGCCCGACGAGGGCCTCGTAGGCGACGACGCCGAGGGAGTAGATGTCCGACGCCGGGGCGGCGGCCTTGCCGACGGCCTGCTCGGGCGACAGGTACTGGGCGGTGCCCATGACCATGCCGGTCGCGGTCATCGACGCCTGGTTGGTGCCGAGCGACACGCCGAAGTCCGTGATCTTCACCCGACCCCCGCGCGAGATCAGGATGTTGCCCGGCTTGACGTCGCGGTGCACGACGCCGCCGACGTGAGCGGCGTGCAGGGCGCGCGCGGTCTGGGCGAGCAGCGGCAGGAGCCGGCGCGCGCCGAGCACGGGCTCGCGCTCCAGGAGGTCCGACATCGGCTCCCCGACCACGAGCTCCATGACGAGGTACCCGGAGCCCTCCTGCTCGCCGTAGTCGTAGAGCTGCGCGATGTTCGGGTGCGACAGCGACGCCGAGTTCCGGGCCTCGACCCGGAACCGCTCGAGGAAGCCGGTGTCCCCCGCGAACTCCTCGCGCAGCACCTTGACGGCGACGTCGCGCGCGAGGGCCTCGTCGTGCGCGACCCAGACCTCGCCCATGCCGCCGGTCGCGATCTTGTTCACCAGGCGGTAGCGACCGTCGAGCTTCATGTCCGGTGCAGGCTTCACTTGCCGAGCACCGCCTTGATGACCGCCGCCGCGATCGGCGCGGCGACCTGACCGCCGGTGGCCTCGTTGCCGAGGTTCCCGCCGTGCTCGACGACGACCGCCACGGCCACCTTGGGCGTCGACCCGTCGGCCGGGGCGAACGCGGTGAACCAGGCGTGCGGTGCCGCACCCGGGACGGTCTGGGCGGTTCCCGTCTTGGCCGCGACGACGACGCCCGGGATCTTCGCGGCGCCGCCGGTGCCGGAGTCGACGACACCGATCATCATCTGCCGGAGCGCCGCCGCGGCTCCCGCGGACATCGGCTTCGTCAGGACGCTCGGTGACGTCGTCGAGACGACGGTCAGGTTCGGGTCCCGCACCGTCGCGACGGTGTAGGGCTTCATCAGGGTCCCGCCGTTGGCGATCGCCGCGGAGATCATGGCCATCTCCAGCGGGGTCACGGTGACGCTGCCCTGGCCGATCGCCGAGAGCGCCGTCTGCGGGACGTCGACCTGGGCCGGGAAACGGCTCGGGGTGACGGACATCGGGATGTCGAGCGGCTTGTCGAACCCGAAGGCCTCGGCCTGCGTGCGCAACGCGTTGGCGCCCAGAGTGATCCCGAGCTGCGCGAACGCCGTGTTGCACGAGATCCGCAGCGCGTCGGCGAGCGTCATCGTGCCCGTGCTGCTGCAGACCTCGCCGCCGAAGTTCTTGAGGACCGAGGTGCTCTGCGGCAGCTGCAGCTGGTTCGGCGCGGGGATCTGGGTGTCCGGCGTCATCCCCGACGCGAGCGCGGCGGCGGCAGTGACGAGCTTGAACGTCGAACCGGGCGGGTACGTGTCCCCGCTGATCGCGCGGTTCACGAGCGGCTTGCCGGGGTCGGCGAGCAGGGCCTGGTACGCGGCGTTGACCGCGGCGGTGTCGTGGCCCGCTAGGACGTTCGGGTCGTAGCTCGGCTTCGAGACCATCGCGAGGATCGCACCGGTGGTCGGGTCGATCGCCACGACCGCGCCGGTCTGGTTGCCCAGGGCGTTCCATGCGGCCTGCTGCGCGGCCGGGTTGATCGTGAGCTCCACCGAGGACCCGCGGGGCTGCTTGCCCGTGACAAGATCACCCAGGCGTGACAGGAACAGCGAGTCGGCCGTCCCGTTGAGGATCGAGTTCTCGGTGGCCTCGAGACCCGTCGGCTGAAACACGACCGAGTAGGCCCCGGTGAGAGGCGCGTAGAGCGGGCCGTTCGCATAGGAACGCTGGTAGCCGAACGCATCCTGGACCGGCTTCGACGACGCGATCGCCTGGCCGGCGACGATGAGCGGACCACGATCCTTGCCGAACTCGCGGTAGAGCCCGCGCACGTTGCGCGGGTCGTTGTTGAGTGACGACGCCTGCACGTACTGGACCCACGTCGTCCCGATCATCAGGACGAGGAACATGCTCAGCATCACGGTGGCGAGGCGGCGCAGTGGGGTGTTCACGCACGTCCTCCCGTCGCGTCGGGGCGGTCGGCGGCGGTGAGGACCGCCGTCTCGTTGTCGTCTCCCTGCGGGCGGGCAGGTCCGGCAGGTCCGGCAGGGTCGGCGTCCGGGCCGGTGGGACCCGCAGGGTCGGCGTCCGGGCCGGTGGCAGGGGTCGGTGCCGTGGTGACCGGGACGGTCATCGAGGGTGCGGGCCGGCGCGCGTTGTCCGAGATCCGCAGGAGCAGGGCGACGATCACCCAGTTGGCCAGCAGGGACGAGCCTCCGTAGGCCATGAACGGCATCGTCAGCCCGGTCAGCGGGATCACCCGCGTGACGCCGCCGACGACCACGAAGCACTGGAGCGCCACGACGAAGGCCAGGCCACCGGCGAGCAGCTTGCCGAAACCGTCACGGACCCCGACCGCGGTGCGCATGCCGCGCTCGGCCAGCACCAGGTAGGCGAGCAGGATCGCGATCAGACCGGTGAGCCCCAGCTCCTCGCCCAACGACGCGACGATGAAGTCCGACTCCGCGAACGGGACGAGGTCCGGGCGTCCCAGGCCCCAGCCGGTGCCGAACAGGCCGCCGCTGGCCATGCCGAACAGCCCGCGCACGAGCTGCCCGGACCCGCCGACCGCCTTGTTGAACACGTCGTTGTTCATCGCGTGCAGCCAGATGTCGAACCGGGCCGCAACGTGGCCGAAGCTCTTGGCCGCCAGGAAGGCTCCGACGACGAACATGACCAGGCCCATGACGACCCAGCTCGTGCGCTCCGTGGCGAGGTACAGCATCGCGACGAAGAGCCCGAAGAACAGCAGCGAGGTGCCGAGGTCCCGCTCGAAGACGAGCACGGCGACCGAGGTGAGCCACGCCACGAAGATCGGGCCGAGGTCTCGGATGCGGGGGAGCTGGAGCCCGAGCACGCGCGGTCCGGCGAGGGCCAGGGTGTCGCGGTTGGTCACCAGGTACCCGGCGAAGAACACCGCCAGCGCGATCTTGGAGAACTCGGCCGGCTGCACCGAGAACGTCCCGATCCGGATCCAGATCGTCGCCCCGTTGATGTCCGCCCCGAGTCCGGGGATCAGCGGCAGGACGAACAGGCCGAGCCCGACGACCATCGCGGTGTAGGTGAGGCGGCGCAGCGTCCGGTGGTCGCGCAGCACGATCAGCACGAGCGCCGCGAACAGGACGCCGATCGTCGTCCAGCCGAGCTGCTTGGTCGCGAACGTCGACGGCGTGCCGTGGGCCGCACTCGCGAGGTCGAGCCGGTAGATCATCGCCAGGCCGATCCCGTTGAGCGCGACCGCGACGGGAAGCATGACCTGGTCGGCGTACGGTGCGCGCAGCCGCAGCACGACGTCGGCCAGCGCGC
>MLJW01000243.1_pt1 | contig 38841 bp, 33 predicted proteins | sample 888231 | NCBI WGS metagenome assembly MLJW01 (sample SAMN05788063, study PRJNA343431) | mine drainage metagenome | isolation source: sample collected from the inflow into an acid mine drainage treatment plant... | place: Germany: Lusatia, lignite mining district
CCGCCGTTCCTCGCGACGATCCCGCGCGGCGGGCATGTGAGGCAGAGCGTCGTGGTCCGCCTGCGCGCGGAGCTCGACCTGCCCGAGCTGTCGCCGCTGCACCGCCTCGACCGGGTCACGTCCGGCCTGTTGATGCTCGCCACCGAGAGCCGCTGGCGAGGCCCGTACCAGACGGCGTTCGAGCGCCGCGAAGTCGAGAAGACCTACCAGGCGCTCGCGCCGCTGCGCGCCGACCTGGAACTGCCCGCGATCGTCCGCAACCACATCCGCAAGGTGCCCGGCACCTGGTGCGCCGAGGTCGTGCCCGGGGCGCCCGTCAACGCCGAGACGCGCGTCGAGCTCGAGCGTCCGGTGAACGGCGGCGGGGTCTACCGGTTGACACCCCGCACAGGCCGGACGCACCAGCTGCGCCTGCACCTGCTCGGGCTCGGCATCCCCATCATTGACGACCCGTTGTACCCGGTTGTGAAGGACGTCCCGGTCGACGACTTCCGCCGACCCCTCCAGCTCCTGGCGGCCGAGGTCGCGTTCACGGACCCCGTCGACGGCCAACCCCGGCGGTTCCGCAGCGTCCGCTCGTTGCCGCTCACCGCGGAGGAATGAACCCGGAGACGCCACCAATTCCGGTCACCAGGCCGCCTGCCCGACTAGCCACGACGTCGTCCGCGGGGGTGGTCGGCGTCACGAGCTACGCAACGACCCGTGCGTGCGCGCACCTCACTGTCGCGCAGTGCTACGGCCTGATGCCCCCGGCCAGCTTCACCGTCGGCTCTGCGGCGGACGTGACCCCGTCGGGATTGTGCGCGGTCATGGCCGCATTCGGCTCGGCTCTACTCGTGCGGATAGGACCCGTAGGTCCCCTGCGCGCCGCCTGGAGGGGCGGTTGTCGATCATGCTGTCGACACTCAGGCAGGCAGCGGCGGCACCGTCACCGATCTGCACATGCCCGATCGACGTCCGGAACTCGGTGACGATGTCGCATCCCTTCCGGGACTCCTTGCCAAAGGTTCGCGGATAGCCTGAACGGACGCGGGGCGTCGACGGGGGGGCGTGTGGTGAGAGCTCGAGTGGCCGCTGGTGTGCTTGTCATCGCCGTGACGCTGGGCGGGTGTGCTACCCCGGGTTCAGCACAGTCGGACCCACCGAACAGGGCGCAGTCCCTGTGGTCGGCTCGCACCGACTTCGTCGGTGACAACTCGCGCGTGGCCCAGCTGGCGGACCAAGCAGGATTCGGGCCTGCGGGCACGTTCAGCCTCTCCCTCCAGACGCAGCAGTCGCCGTACGCCATGACGGTGGCCTTCACTCGTCTCGACAAGCCGTTCGACGCCCTCGACTTCAGCGCCAGTTCGACGCTCATGCTGGGATTGGTCGCCAACCTCGGCGAAGTGTCGGTCACCTCAGGCGATCACTTCTCCTCGTTGACCGAGTCCGATGCCTCTACGGCGCTCGGCTTCGACGTGAAGGAGCTCGGCCGCGACGAGGCCAAGCTCACGGCGTACCTCGACCTCTCTCGCCACTGACTGACCAGGAGCTGTGCGCCGGGCGAGGTGGGCCGAGGCATGACGCCCGCCGAGATCCTCGACAATCAATGCACGGACGGCATCTGAGCATCCCCGCGCGGTCCCGGGCGCCGGCGCAGCCGCCCCATCGCCGCCGCTGCGACCTCGGCAGCATTCAGCTGCCGCGCGGGCATCATGTGGCTGTTCCGCGAGTCCGTCGTCGCATGGGTCTCGTGCCCCAGCCGCCGGGACAGGGTGAACATGTCCATTCCCGCGGCGAGCATCCAGCTCGCGTGGGTGTGGCGTAGGTCGTGGATCCGCGGCCTTTTCGTCAGGCCTCGCGCGTCGAGGTCGGGCTCACCGCTCGCGTCGACGGGGTTCTGCGCCCGGATGATCGCCGGCGTCCAGTTGGTCGCCCAGAAGGTGTTGTTGCGGATCGGGCGCCCGGCGAGGTTGACGAACACCAGATCCGTCCCGCGCTTGGCCGCTGTGAGGTCGCGCATCATCTCGGTGAGGTCGGGGGACAGCGAGATCGTCCGCCGCGACCGGGCGGACTTCGGTGCTCCGATGAACGGTTGGCGGTCCCCGTCCTGCTTCCAGGCCTTGTTGATGCGGATGGTCGGCGGGTGGGCGTCCAGGGAGAGGTCCTCGACGTGCAGCGCGGTCGCCTCACCGAAGCGCATGCCGGTCCCGACGAGCCTGATGATGAACGACCGGTAGTGCTCGACCAGGTTGTCCAGGATGAGGTCGAGCTCCTCCGGCTCGAGGACCACCATGTCGTCGCCGACGCGTTGACTGCGGGGGAGCCACACGGAAGCGCACAGGTTGTCCGCCCGGTACCCGAGGCGGACGGCGGTGTTCATCGCAGCCGACAGCAGCCCCTGGATGTTGGCGATCGACTTGTGTGAGAGCCCCTTGGTCTGCAGCTCGCGGATCCACAGGGTCACCTGCTGCCACGTGAGCGCCTTGACCGGCCGGGCGCCGAGGTGCGGAGCGATGTGGTCCCGCGCCCGGCCCCGGTACCCGGACCGCGTGTCCTCCCCGACGCGGTTGAGCAGATCGATGTGCTCGCGCACCACGTCCTCGACCGTCGGGCCGCCCTGGCGGATCGCGTTGGCCACCTCGATGGCGAGCGTGAGCCGCTGCCCGTTCGAATCGAGCAGCGTGATCGTCTGCTTATCCCCACGTGGGGACAAGACTTGCGTTTGCGCAGGTCAAAAGGGTGCCCCGAGTGGGATTCGAACCCACACTGGATCGGGTTTGAGCCGAACGCCTCTGCCGGTTGGGCTATCGGGGCCTGATGTGCCTCCGTACTCTAGCCGCTGCCGCCGGTGTGACGTGCGTCTCCTCCGGGGCCCGATGCGTCGTGAGGGCCGGCCGTCTCGTGGTTCGACGCCACCGCGGATCGTCGTGGCGACTCCCGATCCGTGGAAACTCGGCACTAGGCTGAGCGCCGTGACAGACAGCGATGTGACCCCCGCCGCCGGATCTCAGCCGGAGCTCCTCGATCTCCCGATGACAGCGCCTGCTCCGCAGGAGGTGCCGGTCGGGCGACCTGCACGGCGTGCCGTCGTTGCCGAGGATGAGGCGCTCATTCGGATGGATGTGGTCGAGACGCTGCGCGACGCGGGCTTCGACGTCGTGGGTGAGGCCGGCGACGGTGAGCAGGCGGTCGCCCTGACGACCGAGCTCAAGCCGGACGTCGTCGTCATGGACGTCAAGATGCCGGTGCTCGACGGCATCTCCGCCGCGGAGCGGATCGGCAAGGCGCATCTGGCCCCGGTCGTCCTGCTGACGGCGTTCTCGCAGCGCGAGCTCGTCGAACGAGCTCGTGACGCAGGCGCCATGGCGTACGTGGTGAAGCCGTTCAGCCCGGCGGACCTCCTCCCGGCCGTGGAGATCGCGATCTCCCGGTACGCGCAGATCACCGCACTTGAGTCCGAGGTCGCCGATCTTGCCGAGCGCTTCGAGACGCGCAAGCGCGTGGACCGCGCCAAGGGACTCCTGATGACGAAGATGGGGCTCAGCGAGCCCGAGTCGTTCCGGTGGATTCAGAAGACGTCGATGGACCGTCGGCTCACGATGCGTGAAGTCGCGGACGCGGTCATCGAACAGGTGGGTGGCGGTTCCGCCTGACCGAAGGTCGGGACGGACTGTCTCACTTTCCGACATGGTCACGGATTGACAACGACCTACGCCTGACTCTTGCCTGTCACATCGATGACACAAAGCGTCAGTACGTTGCATGCATCTCACCCCTCTGGGGCGTCTCACCGCCCATGGGGTCGTCGTACTCACACAAAAGGAGTACCCCCGCATGTTTCGTACCACGCACGCGGCTCGCGGCGCAGCACTCGTCGGCGCCCTCGCCCTGGCACTGAGCGCGTGCTCGAGCAGCACCTCGAGCACATCGGCCACCAGCGGTAGCACGGCCGGGAGCGGGAACGCCCTCGTCATCGGCACGCTCCTTCCACAGACGGGTTCGCTCGCCTTCCTCGGCCCGCCCGAGATCGCGGGTGTCAACCTGGCGATCAAGGACATCAACGACGCCGGTGGAGTCCTCGGCAAGCCGGTGGTCGCGCAGCATGCGGACTCGTCAGACGCCGACCACGCCGAAGTGGCGACCCAGTCGGTCGCCGACCTCGTCTCGAAGAAGGTGCAGGTCGTCATCGGTGCCGCGTCGTCGGCGGTGACACTGAACGTGGTGGACGACATCGCTGCGGCCAAGATCGTGGAGATCTCGGGCGCGAACACCTCGACGAAGCTGAGCGGCTACTCGCCGTTCTACTTCCGGACCGCGCCCCCGGACACCGTCCAGGGTTCCGCTCTCGGGAACCTGATCGTCACCGACAAGGTCAAAAAGCTCGGGATCCTCGTCTTCAACGACGACTACGGCACGTCGCTGCGTGACGTCGTCCAGAAGACGGTCGAGGCCGCCGGTGTGACGGTCACCTACGGGAAGAAGGGCCAGGAGTTCGACCCGGCGGCGAGCGACTTCAAGAACGACGTCACCGCGGTGCTCGACACCAAGCCCGACGCGATCGCGATCATCGCGTTCGACCAGACGAAGCAGATCATTCCTGACCTCGTCGCCAAGGGCTTCGACGCCTCGAAGCTCTACCTCGTCGACGGGAACACCTCGAACTACTCGAAGGACTTCCCGGCGGGCACCCTCAAGGGTGCTCAGGGCACCATCCCCGGGGCATTCCCGACCGCGGAGTTCCAGACCCGTCTCAAGAGCATCGACTCCACGCTCACGGACTACTCGTACGCGCCGGAGAACTACGACGCGGTGACCCTCGCGGCCCTCGCGGCGGTCAAGGGCAAGGGTACGGACGGCGTCACGATCCAGGCCAACATGGCGGCGGTCTCCGGCGCCAACGGTGGGACCGAGTGCAAGTCGTTCAAGGACTGTGTCGCGCTGCTCGATGCCGGCAAGGACATCAAGTACGTGGGGCAGGCCGGCGTCGGCCCATTCAACGCCAAGAACGACCCGTCGTCCGCCTACATCGGCGTGTACCAGTTCCAGAACGACAATTCGTACACGTTCGTCAAGTCGGTATTCGGCCAGAGCTGATCGTCGTGCGGACCTGAGGTCCGCACGTGCCAGACGACGACGCGGCCCGGTGGGGAGTCATCCCCGCCGGGCCGCGTCGTGCGTGCGCCGGGGGACGGGGCACCCGCCACGAGTCCCGCGCGCGACAGAGCCCATGCCCGCATCGCGGACATGGGCTCCTGGGACGGCGGTCGACGTCAGGCGGCTCCGCTGGTCTTCTCGACGTCCGTCGCGAGTGTCCCGAGGTAGAGCTCGATCACCTTGGGGTCGTTCATGAGCTCGCGACCAGGGCCGGAGTAGGCGTTCCGCCCCTGATCGAGGACATACCCCCGGTCGCAGATCTGCAGGGCTCGACGGGCGTTCTGCTCGACGATGACGATCGAGACCCCGGCCTTGTTGATCCTGCGCGTGCGGATGAACGTCTCGTCCTGCCGCACGGGGGAAAGGCCGGCGGACGGCTCGTCCAGGAGCAGGACCGACGGGTCCATCATGAGTGCCCGGGCCATCGCCACCATCTGACGCTCGCCGCCCGAGAGCGACCCTGCGCGTTGCTTGCGCCGCTGACCGAGGACGGGGAACAGGTCGACGATGAACTCGAACCGCTCGGTGAACGTGCGCGGGGCCTGGTAGACGCCCATCTGCAGGTTCTCCTCGATCGTCAGCGAGGGGAACACATTGTTGTTCTGCGGGACGAACCCGACGCCGCGTCTGACCAGTGCATCCGCGCGGTGGTTGGTGATGTCCTCGCCCTTGAGCGTGACACCCCCCGACCGCACGCTGACCAGGCCGAAGAGGGCTTTGAGGAGCGTCGACTTGCCCGCTCCGTTCGGCCCGATGATGCCGACCAGCTCACCGGGGTGCACGACGAGGTTGCACCCGTTCAGGATGTCGACCCCGGGAAGATAGCCGGCGACCAGGTTGTCGGCGACGAGAAGCGGCTCGCCTGCGGGAGCGCCGCGGTGCGTGTCGGCCCCGGCGTCCCGGGCGGTGCTCTGAGGGGTTGCGGTCACGGTGCGTCCTTCCCGGTGCTCGAGGCGGTCGGCTCGTCCTCGAGGAGCGAGTCGTCGCCGAGGTCGGTGTCGTGGTGCGCGCCCAGGTAGGCGTCGATCACGGCCGGGTCCTTCATCACCGAGTCCGGTGGGCCTTCAGCCACGATCTTGCCTTCGGCCATGACCACCACCCAGTCGCTGATGTGCCGAACCATGTGCATGTCGTGCTCGACGAACAGGACGGTCGTGCCGTCGTCGCGCAGCGCCTGGATGTGACCCAGGAGCGACTGCGTCAGAGCCGGGTTCACCCCCGCCATCGGCTCGTCCAACATGATCATGGTCGGCTTGCTCATGAGGGCCCGCGCCATCTCCAGAAGCTTGCGTTGTCCTCCGGACAGGCTTCCCGCGAAGTCGTCGCGCTTGTCGAGGAGCTTGAAGCGTGCCAGCAGCTCCTCCGCCTGCGCGGTGATCTCCCGCTCCCGCGGCTGCCACAACGGCGGGACGAGGGCGGCGAACATGTTCTCGCCGGGCTGGTGCGTCGCACCGAGGCGCATGTTCTCGATCACGGTCATGCGGTTGAGCGCCTTCGTGAGCTGGAAGGTGCGCACCATCCCGGACCGGGCCACGCGCGCGGCGGCCACGCCCGCGAGCGACCTGCCCTCGAAGGTCCAGCGCCCGGAGCTCGGCCGGTCGAACCCGGTGATGAGGTTGAACAGGGTGGTCTTGCCCGCGCCGTTGGGGCCGATCAGCGCCGTGATCGCGTTCCGTTGCACCTCGAGGTGCGCCACGTCGACAGCAGCGATGCCTCCGAAGTGGCGCGTGACGGAGTCCGCTACCAGGATCGGGTCCGGCTTGGCGGCCCCCGGGGTGCGTTCGACGAACTGGAGGTCCCGAGCCGCTGCGCTCCTGAAATCGATCGGCGTGGGTTCAGCGGACATTGATCGCCAGCTCCTTCTTGTCGCCGAGGACCCCTTGTGGTCGGAAGATCACCAGGAGCATCAGCGTGACGCCGACGATGACCCACCCGAGCTGCTCGATCTGCCCCGAGGAGATGAACGAGTCCGAGATGCCGTCTCGCATGACCGACTTGATGAGCATGAGGCCGGCCCAGAAGACGATCGACCCGAGAACCGGTCCGAACACGGTGGCCGCTCCACCGAGGAGGAGGATCGTCCAGACGAAGAATGTCATCGGGCGGCCCATCGAGTCAGGCTGGACGGCGCGCGGCATCACGTAGATGATCCCGGCGACCGCGCCGATCACTCCGCCGAGGACGAGCGACTGCATCTTGTAGGCGAACACGTTCTTGCCGAGCGAGCGCACCGCTTCCTCATCCTCACGGATCCCCTTGAGCACGCGACCCCAGGGGCTTCGGATCAGGAGATAGACGAAGAGGCACGCGATCAGGACGATCGCCCACCCGACGAGCCGGATCCACCAGCTGTTCGAGAAGTTGTTCGAGTAGCTGAAGGGTCCGATCGTCGTGGTGCCCGTCGGGAACGGCGACAGGTTCTGGAACGTCGTCTTGTAGCTGTCTCCCCGGAGACCGGACGACGCACCGGTGAGAGAGGTCAGTGCGGTCGATCGCCCGATGAGTCGGACGATCTCCGCGGCGGCGATCGTGACGATCGCGAGGTAGTCGCCTCTCAGCTTGAGCGTCGGTATCCCCAGCAGGAGCGCGAACAGCGCAGAAGCGGCGATGGCGCCGAGCACCGCGGCCCAGATCGGCCACCCGGCGATCGTCGCGATCGCGAAGCCGTAAGCACCCAGGAGCATGAACCCGGCCTGGCCCATGTTGAGGAGCCCGGTGAGGCCGAAGTGGATGTTGAGACCCACGGCAGCGAGGGCGTAGGCCGCGGTGGTCGGGGCGATCATCTCGCCCAGGACGTTGGTGAGGATCCGTGTCCAGTCCATGGGTCTCCCTTAGCCGATCCGCTCGGCACGGCCGAGGATTCCCTGGGGCCGGAACAGCAGCACCAGGATGAGGATGAGAAGTGCGCCCGCGTAGCGCATGTCGTTGGGGATCACGAGGCTCGACATCTCGACGACGAGACCGATGACGAGCGATCCGGCGAGGGCACCGAAGGCGGCGCCGAGACCGCCGAGGGTCACGGCCGAGAACATCAGCAGCAGCATCGCGCCACCCATGTTCCAGTTCGTCGCGTTCAGGTACAGCCCCATGAGCACGCCACCCAGGCCCGCGAGACCTGCTCCGAGCGTCCACACGATGCGGATGATGCGCTCGACGCTGATGCCCGACGCGGCCGCGAGCGCGGGACTGTCGGACACGGCGCGAGTCGCCCGGCCGATCCGGGTGGCGAGAAGGAAGTACGAGACCGCCCCGAGGGCGACGATCGCGATGACGACCGAGATCAGGGTCGTGCGAGTGAACGTGACCGGTCCGACGGTGATGATCGTCGGGGTAGTCGTGACGATCCGCAGCTTGTCGCCCCCGAAGAAGAACTGGAACCCGTACTGGAGCGCCATCGACAGCCCGATCGTGACGATCATCTGCTGCGTCGTCCCGATCCTCCGCTTGCGGAGCGGGTGCCAGATCCAGGCATCCTGCATCCAGCCGCTCGCCGCCGCAAGGAGCACGGCGATGATCGCGGAGAGGATCAGCGGCAGCCCGACGAGCTGGCAGAACACGTACGCGAGGATCCCGCCGAGAGTCACCTGCTCACCGTGAGCGAAGTTGCTGAGCCCCGTGGTCCCGTAGATCAGCGAGAGGCCGATCGAGGCCAACGCGAGCAGCAGTCCGAAGATCAGACCGCTGGTCGCCTGCTGCGCCACGCGCTCCCAGCTCACGCCGCTGGAGCCGGTGCCGGATGTCTGGTCGACCGAGGGGCTCGCAACGCCCGACGGTGCCGCGGTCGCGGACACCCCGCCGGCACCGAGGCTGAACAGCAGCGACGTCGTCGATCCGACGCGGGCCTGGGTCTTCAGCGGGTTCTGGTCCGGCTGGGCGATCTTCTGCCCCGGCGGCAGCGTGCTCACGTCGAGCTCCACCGAGTACTCGCCGTCTGCCGGCACCGGTGCGGACCAGCTCCCGTCGGTGCCCGAGGTGACGCTCGTCGTCTTCCCCGACGGATCGGTGACCTTCAGGACGACACCCGCGAGGGGCTGCCCTTCCGTCGATCGTAGGAACCCTTCGAGGCAGCCCTGGGTCGAGTCGGCCGCGCACGGCCCGGGTGTCGCCGCGGTCGCGGGACCTGCCCAGATGGTGGGGAGCGCGATCGCGGCCAGGGCGACGGCGAGGAGCCGGCGTACCCACCGCCGTGGGGTCTGGTCCTGCACCTGTGCGAGACGCACGTGGGACCTCCGTTCGGGTGGCTCGTCGTCGGGGACGGGACTGCACGGACATCAGGGCACAGCGGTCGGGTCGGCGGCATTGCCCTACGAGGCGGAATGGACACCAGGGGGTCGGGCGTGAAACGGACAGTAGAGCGGCAATGTGTCGAGTGCGTTTCGGCAGGTTGCGGGCCGATGGCGCGCGCTCGCCGGACGCCTCACCCGGATGGGGGATCTCGCTGTCGACGGCACGTCGGTAGTGTCCGAAGTGTCCGAATGGCGATCGTCCTCGCGATGATCGACCGGACCGGCACCGAGGGCGTATCGTCCGTCTGGACAACTGATCATGTCTCGCTGAGGAGGCTCGTGCACGTGCGTCCTGGGGTGCAGACATGGCAGGCAGGGGCAGACGATCTGCCCGCGCTCGTGTCGCTGTGCCTGTCGGCACGTGCGGAGTCGGGAGCGGGCTCACAGCTGTGCTCGGACGACGGGGCGCGGCTGAACTCCCAGCTGGAGGCGCTCGTCGCCAGCCCCGGCGGTCAGCTCCTCGTCGGGTCGCTCGACGGTCAGGTGTCCGGGCTCCTCCTCGGGAGGGTCGTCGGTCCGACCCCGTTCACCGACCAGGTCGCCCTCCACGTCGAGGCGGTCTACGTGGACAAGAATTGCCGTCGGCGCGGGGTCGGCCACGCGTTGATCGCGGGCGCGCTGGCGGTCGCGGAGGAGCACGGCGCGACCGACGTGTACTCGGCACCGTTGCCCGGTGCCCGCGGGATGCAGCGCTTCCTGGCCCGACTCGGCTTCGCGCCCGCGGCGGCCCACCGTGTCGTGACCACGCAGTCCCTGCAGCGACGGCTGGCGAACGAGGGAGCACGGACGAGCGTGGAGCGGCGCGCGAGCGCGCGTGGCCTCGAGGACCTGATCGCGCGTCGTCGTCAGGTCCGTTCGGCGATGCAGGCCACCGAAGGTGCTGACGTCGACCAGTCCTCCGTCTCCGACCTGGCGGCCGTTCCCGGGCTGGCGGTCCGCGATCAGTCGGTTCGTTCGTCGATCAGCATGCACGTGAGGCGGGCCGTGCAGAGCCGTCTCGACTCGGGGTCGAGCACGACGATCTCGTAGGTCGCCGTGCTACGACCGAGGTGGATCGCGGTGGCCGTCCCGGTCACGATGCCTGCGCGGGCTGACCGGTGGTGCGTCGCGTTGAGCTCGATCCCCACGGCGCGCCGACCCGGACCGGCATGTGCCGCGGCGGCGTAGGAGCCCAGTGTCTCGGCCAGGGCCGCGGTGGCGCCGCCGTGCAGAAGTCCGTACGGCTGCGTGTTGCCCGCGACCGGCATCGTGCCGACGGTCCGCTGCGCACTCACCTCGAGGAGCTGGATCCCGAGCCGGTCGATCAGTCGGCCGGAGCTGGATGTCGGGTCAGGGCTGGTCGGGCTCGCGTCAGTCATGCCAGATAGGTTGGCACCGTGAGCGACAACGAGCGAACCCGGCCACTCCTGCTGCTGATCGATGGCCACTCGATGGCCTTCCGGGCATTCTTCGCGCTGCCCGTCGAGAACTTCGCCACGAGCACCGGCGAGCCGACGAATGCGGTGTACGGCTTCACGTCGATGCTGACCAAGCTGATCGCCGAGGAGCGGCCGACCCACGTCGCCGTCGCGTTCGACGCCGGTCACACGACGTTCCGAACCGAGCAGTACCCCGAGTACAAGGGCACGCGAGACGAGACGCCGATGGCGTTCCGCGGTCAGGTCCCGCTGATCCAGGAGGTGCTCGGCAGCCTGCGAATCCCTCATCTGGAGAAGGACAACGTCGAGGCGGACGACATCCTCGCAACCCTCGCGACCCAGGGACGCGAGGCCGGGATGGACGTCCTGATCTGCTCGGGGGACAGGGACTGCTTCCAGCTGGTCCGTGACACGGTCACCGTTCTCTACCCGGTGCGCGGGGTGTCGGAGCTCGCCAGGATGACTCCGGACGCGGTCCGCGCGAAGTACGGCGTCGATCCCGAGAAGTACCCGGAGCTCGCGGCCCTGGTGGGGGAGACGAGCGACAACCTCCCGGGGGTTCCAGGCGTGGGACCCAAGACAGCGGCGAAGTGGATCGCGGCGCACGGGGACCTGGACACGGTCCTCGCCGACGCCGACCGGATCGTCGGCAAGGCGGGCGAGTCCTTGCGTGCACACCTGGACCAGGTGCGGATGAACCGTCGGCTCAACGCGCTGCTGACCGACCTCGAGCTCCCGGTCCGACCCGAGGACCTGGCGGTCCAGCCGTGGGACCGCGAGGCGATGCATCGAGTGTTCGACGCGCTGCAGTTCCGGACCTTGCGAGACCGTCTCTTCGCGATGGTCCCGTCGGAGGCGGGTCCCGAGGAGTCGGCGACGGCACTGACGCACGACGTGGTCGAGGTCGGGACGCTCGGTGCGTGGCTCGCGCACCGGGCCGGCAGGCGGTTGGGGCTCGACGTCCGCGGGATCTCCGCGCCGTCGGGTGGCGACGCCTGGGCGGTCGCGGTCTCCGACGATGCCGGGCACGCGATCACCGTGGACCTCACGACGGTCGCGCCGGTGGACGAGGCCGCGCTCGCCGACTGGTTGGGATCGGACACGTCGCACAAGGCCGTTCACGGGGCGAAGGCCGCGTGGCACGCGTTGGCGGGACGCGGCATGAACCTCGACGGAGTGGTGATCGACACCGAGCTCGCGGCCTACCTGTGCCATCCCGATCAACGCACGTACGACCTTGCCGACCTGTCGGTCCGCTACCTGCATCGTGAGCTCCGGATGGACGACGCCGCGTCGGCGGCCGGCTCCCAAGGATCGTTGGACCTCGAGCTCGACGGTGCGGACGTCGACCGGAAGGCCGAGATCCGGGCGAACGCTGTCGTCGAGCTCGCCGAGGTCCTCGCGGCGGACCTCGTCGACCGGGGCGGTCGCACCCTGATGGACGATCTCGAGCTCCCGCTCGTCTACGTCCTCGCACGCATGGAGCACCGGGGTATCGCGGCCGACGTCGACTACCTGCGCGAGCTCGAGTCGCACTTCGACGGCCAGGTCTCCAGCGCGGCGTCCCAGGCCTATGCGGTGATCGACCGCGAGGTCAACCTCGGGTCGCCGAAGCAGCTGCAGGAGGTGCTGTTCGATCAGCTGGGGATGCCCAGGACCAAGAAGATCAAGACGGGGTACACGACGGACGCCGCGGCGCTGACCGAGCTCTATGCGCGCACCGAGCACCCCTTCCTCCAGCACCTGCTCGAGCACCGCGATGCGATCCGACTGCGGCAGACCGTCGACGGGCTGCTCCGCTCGGTGGCCGACGACGGGCGGATCCACACCACCTTCCAGCAGACGATCGCCGCGACCGGGCGGTTGTCCTCGACGGACCCGAACCTCCAGAACATCCCGATCCGCACCGAGGCCGGGCGCCGGATCCGCCGTGCCTTCGTGGTCGGTGAGGGCTACGAGACCCTCCTCACGGCCGACTACAGCCAGATCGAGATGCGCATCATGGCGCACCTCTCCGCGGACGAGGGGCTGATCTCGGCATTCCGCTCCGGCGAGGACCTGCACAGCTACGTCGCGTCGCGCGTCTTCGGTGTCCCCACCGACGAGGTCACGCCTGCGATGAGGTCCAAGATCAAGGCGATGTCGTACGGGCTCGCGTACGGGCTGTCGTCGTTCGGCCTCTCGAAGCAGCTCGGTATCGATGTCGGTGAGGCCGCCACCCTGATGGCGGACTACTTCTCCCGGTTCGGGGGCGTGCGGGAGTACCTCACCGGTGTCGTCGACGAGGCCAGGGCTACCGGATTCACTGCGACGATCCTCGGTCGCCGCCGCTATCTCCCCGATCTGACGAGCGACAACCGTCAACGGCGGGAGATGGCGGAACGGATGGCCCTCAACGCCCCCATCCAGGGAAGCGCTGCCGACCTGATCAAGGTCGCGATGCTCGGGGTGGAGCGAGAGCTCGCCGCGCGTGGACTGACGTCACGCATGCTGCTGCAGGTCCACGACGAGCTCGTCCTCGAGGTCGGCCCGGGCGAGCGGGACGAGGTCGAGGAGATCGTCCGCGCCCAGATGGGATCGGCCGCCGAGCTGTCTGTCCCGCTCGACGTGTCGGTCGGGGTGGGGTTGAACTGGCACGACGCCGGCCACTGAGCCGGACGCGGTGCAGCTGCGTGCGTCGGGTCAGTTCGTGGGCGCCCCGACCAGGTGCGTGACGAAGATCGCGGTGCCTGGCAAGAGCTCGCCGCGAACGGGGCCCCAGCCTCCCCAGACCTCGTCGTGGCCGTGCGGCCATGGCGGCTCGACGATCCGTTCGATCATGAAACCAGCCGCCGCGACCTCGCCGACGTGGTCCCCGATCGTGCGGTGGTACTCGGCATACAGGACCCTTCCGGCATCGTCGAGCTCGACGTAGGGGCGCCGGTCGAAGTACGAGCGATCGGCGGTCAGGCCGCCGCGCCCCGGATCGTCGGGGAACGCCCAGCGGATCGGGTGCGTCACGGAGAAGACCCACCGGCCGCCCGGCCTGAGGACCCTCGCGACCTCACGGTGGACCCGATCTGCGTCCGGGACGAAGGGAAGTGCGCCGAACGCCGTGAACACGACGTCGAAGCACGCATCGGCGAACGGCAGCGAACGGGCATCCGCCTGCACCAGGGGCGTCGTGCTGCCAGTCCGCCGATCGAGCTCGACCGCGCCGGCGAGCATGCCGCCGGAGACGTCGGTGGCGACGATCGATCCAGCGTGGCCGGGAGACCGACGGCGGAGCCACCGCGAGCACTGGCCGGCACCCGCCCCGATCTCGAGCACGCGGTGGGTGACGACCTCCGTGGTGACGCCGAGGAGCTGCGCGTCGGCTTCCCGCACGCCCTCGGGGCACCAGCAGAAGTCGACGTCACCGAGGAACTCGCCGTGCTCGGCAAGGTAGTCGGACGCATTCGCGTCCCACCACGATCGGCCGGCGCGTCCCCCCGCCGCAGCGGGCACGTCGCGGTAGCCCGCGTGGGCAAGTCGTCCGGGTTCGTCGTCGGTCACCCGGACAGTCTGGCAAACGCCGCACGCCCCATGAGCGGACAGGATGACGGCGAGACGGTCCCCGCGGGCCCTGGGCTCACGACGCCGTGGCCGCTTTGACCCGCCTGCTCCGCCGCCGATAGGATAATCGGCGGTGTCGCACGTCTCACGGCTGCCCTCTTCCTGGTCCACGGATCCGGCCGAGATCGGTGCGTGGGAGGGCGATGTCCTCGCCGGCGGTCCGTGCCGCTCTCGAGATCCGCAACCCTCACCGTCCTAGTCCCTGTCCGCATCGGAGCCCAAGACTCAATGACCATCTCCACCCCCGCGAAGCCCGCCACGCCGCAGGTCGCGATCAACGACATCGGTACGGCGGAGGACTTCCTCGCCGCCATCGACGCCACCATCAAGTACTTCAACGATGGCGACATCGTCGAAGGCACCATCGTCAAGGTGGACCGCGACGAGGTCCTCCTCGACATCGGTTACAAGACCGAGGGCGTCATCCCCTCCCGCGAGCTGTCCATCAAGCACGACGTGGACCCCGGCGAGGTCGTCACGGTCGGTGACGTGGTCGAGGCGCTCGTCCTCCAGAAGGAGGACAAGGAGGGTCGGCTGATCCTGTCCAAGAAGCGTGCGCAGTACGAGCGCGCCTGGGGCACGATCGAGAAGATCAAGGAGGAGGACGGCGTCGTCACGGGCACCGTCATCGAGGTCGTCAAGGGCGGCCTGATCCTGGACATCGGGCTGCGCGGCTTCCTGCCGGCGTCGCTCGTCGAGATGCGTCGTGTGCGCGACCTCCAGCCGTACGTCGGCAAGGAGATCGAGGCCAAGATCATCGAGCTCGACAAGAACCGGAACAACGTCGTGCTGTCGCGTCGTGCCTGGCTCGAGCAGACGCAGTCCGAGGTGCGTTCGACGTTCCTGCAGACGCTGCAGAAGGGCCAGGTCCGTCCGGGCGTCGTCTCCTCGATCGTCAACTTCGGTGCGTTCGTTGACCTCGGCGGCGTCGACGGCCTCGTGCACGTCTCCGAGCTGTCCTGGAAGCACATCGACCACCCCTCCGAGGTCGTCGAGGTTGGCCAGGAGGTCACCGTCGAGGTCCTCGACGTCGACTTCGACCGTGAGCGCGTCTCCCTGTCGCTGAAGGCGACGCAGGAGGACCCGTGGCAGGCATTCGCCCGGACGCACGCCATCGGACAGGTCGTCCCGGGCAAGGTCACCAAGCTCGTCCCGTTCGGTGCGTTCGTGCGGGTCGAGGACGGCATCGAGGGCCTGGTGCACATCTCCGAGCTCGCTGTGCGTCACGTCGAGATCCCGGAGCAGGTCGTTCAGGTCGGCGACGACGTCTTCGTCAAGGTGATCGACATCGACCTCGAGCGTCGTCGGATCTCCCTGTCGCTCAAGCAGGCGAACGAGGGTGTCGACCTCACGAGCGACGACTTCGACCCGGCGCTGTACGGCATGGCCGCGGAGTACGACGAGCAGGGCAACTACAAGTACCCCGAGGGCTTCGACCCGGCGACGAACGAGTGGCTCGAGGGCTTCGAGGCACAGCGCGAGGTCTGGGAGGCGCAGTACGCGCAGGCCCACGAGCGCTGGGAGGCGCACCGCAAGCAGGTCGCCGAGGCCAGCAAGGCCGACGCGGATGCGGCGAACGGCGTCGAGTCGGGCGCTACGCCGTCGACGTACTCCTCCGCAGCGCCGGTCGAGGAGGCCACGGGCACTCTCGCGTCGGACGAGGCGCTCGCCGCGCTGCGGGAGAAGCTCACCGGTAACTGACAGGCTCAGCAGAGCCGACGAGAACGCGGACGGGCCGGTCACCTTCGGGTGGCCGGCCCGTCGTGCGCTCGCGGTCGCTCGCATGGCTGACGCCCGTAGGATCGCCCGCATGCCTCTGGACGACACCCCTGCACCACTCTCGCCACGCCTCGGTCGGGCGAAGATCCGGCACGTCCCGGTGGTGCGCGCGTGTCGGGTCGGCGACGTGGCCGCGCTGACCCCCACGATCGTTCGGCTCACCCTGGTGGGTGAGGAGCTCGAGGGGTTCACCAGTCTCGGACCGACGGACCATGTCAAGCTGAGGATCCCGGTGCGGGCTTCCCGTGAGGCGGAGCCGGCGGGCGACCCGGGCGCGACCGTGGCGGCTCAGGTCGACTCCGCGGTACGTGACTACACGCCTCGCGCGTGTCGTGCTCGTGGGCGTTCCGGTCTGCCCGAGCTCGACATCGACATCGCGCTCCATGGGACTGACGGACCCATCTCGGCGTGGGCAGGTCGGGCGCGTGCGGGCGACCCCGTGACGGTGGCCGGCCCGCGAAGCTCGAAGCTCGTGCCGTCAGACGCGTCGTCGTTCCTCCTGGGGTGTGACGAGTCCGGTCTTCCTGCGGTGGCACGGTGGTTGGAGCTCGTGCACCCCGATCTGCCGGTGACGGTCCTCGCCGACGTGGCCGACCCGTCGGCGCAGGGATACCCGCTCGCCCAGCGCGCGAGCGTCTCGGTCCGATGGCTCGTTCGAGGCGCGACGACGCACGAGAGCTCACCAGGGCTCGAGCAAGCAGTTCGTGACCACGGGCCGCTCCCGGACGGCTGCTTCGCGTGGTTCGGCGGAGAGGCGGGAGCCCTCGTGGGCGTCCGGCGCTATCTCAGGCGTGAGCTCGGTCTCGGGGCGGACCGGGTCGAGGTCTCGGGGTACTGGCGGCTCGGCTCGGCGGGCTACGACCATCACGCGCCGCTGGACGCCTCCGACCCGGAGTGAGGTCGGCCGTGTCACGTTCCCGTGCGGCCCGGCCGGGTGCGCTCCGGGTGGCGCGTGGCCCTGGCTCGGGCAGGATGGGGGCATGCAGCGCATCGGTCTGACCGGCGGGATCGCCTCGGGGAAGTCGACGGCGTCCGTACGGCTCGCCGAGCTCGGCGCCGTCGTGATCGATCACGACGAGCTGGCTCGCGCGGCGGTCGAGCCCGGCACGATCGGTCTCGATGAGATCGTCGAGACGTTCGGCCCAGGAGTGCTTGCGCCCGACGGGTCCTTGGACCGGTCCGCGCTCGCGTCGATCGTCTTCGCCGATGCCGACGCGCTCTCCCGACTCAACGGGATCGTCCACCCGGAGATCAGTCGGATGGCCGCGGAGCGTGAGGCTGCGGCCGCGGCGGCCGATCCGGGCGCCGTCATCGTCCACGACATCCCGCTTCTCGTCGAGACGGGGCAGGCTGAGACGTTCCACCTGGTCGTCGTCGTGCACACGCCTGCGGACCAGCGGATCGAGCGACTGGCACGGCTGCGCGGAGCCTCGCGTGAGGACGCACGCCGGCGCGTGGCGGCACAGGCGTCCGACGACGTGCGACTCGCGGCCGCGGACGTCGTGCTCGACGGCTCCGGATCGGCCGAGGCGCTCCGCGCACAGGTCGACCTCCTCTGGACGAGGCTCGCCGACGAGCGCACCGCCGAGGCCGCCGCGGACCGACGCTGACACGCGGGTCGCCGGTCCGAGGGGCGCCACTGCCGGTACGAGCGGGCCTGACCCTCGAACCTCGGTCAGCCGCTGTCAGTGGGTCCACGTACCGTTGACGTATGCGCCCTGTCACCGATCTGCAACGGACCGTGGCCCCGTTCGAGGTCATCTCGGACTACACACCTTCGGGCGACCAGCCGACCGCGATCGCCGACCTCGCGCGTCGGATCAACGCGGGCGAGAAGGACGTCGTGCTCCTCGGTGCGACCGGCACAGGTAAGTCGGCGACGACGGCGTGGCTGATCGAGCAGGTCCAGCGCCCCACGCTCGTGATGGCACCGAACAAGACTCTGGCCGCGCAGCTCGCGACGGAGTTCCGCGAGCTGCTGCCCAACAACGCGGTCGAGTACTTCGTCTCGTACTACGACTACTACCAGCCAGAGGCGTACATCGCCCAGACGGACACCTACATCGAGAAGGACTCGTCGATCAATGACGAGGTCGAACGGCTCCGCCACTCTGCGACCAGCTCGCTGCTGACCCGGCGTGACGTGGTCGTCGTCGCCTCGGTGTCCTGCATCTACGGATTGGGCACCCCGCAGGAGTATGTCGACAGGATGGTGCGGCTGTCGGTCGGGGACCACGTCGAGCGGGACGACCTGCTCCGGCAGTTCGTCGCGATGCAGTACACCCGCAACGACATGGCGTTCACCCGAGGGACGTTCCGTGTCCGGGGTGACACGGTCGAGATCATCCCGGTGTACGAAGAGCTGGCGATACGCGTCGAGTTCTTCGGCGACGAGATCGAGACGATCCAGACGCTCCACCCGCTCACCGGCAACGTCGTGCGGACCGTGCCAGACGTCTACGTTTTCCCGGCGACGCACTACGTCGCGGGGCCCGAGCGGATGGAGAGGGCCGTCGCCTCGATCGAGGCCGAGCTTGCTGACCGGCTGGCCGAGTTCGAGCGGCAGGGCAAGCTGTTGGAGGCGCAGCGACTGCGGATGCGCACCACCTACGACATCGAGATGATGCGCCAGATCGGTTCCTGCTCCGGCATCGAGAACTACTCGAGGCACATCGACGGCCGTGCCCCGGGTACCGCACCGAACACGCTCCTCGACTACTTCCCGGAGGACTTCCTCCTGGTCATCGACGAGTCGCACGTCACGGTCCCGCAGATCGGTGCGATGTACGAGGGCGACATGTCGCGCAAGCGGAACCTGGTCGACCACGGCTTCCGACTTCCCAGCGCGATGGACAACCGACCGTTGCGCTGGGAGGAGTTCGTCGAGCGGATCGGCCAGACGGTGTACCTCTCGGCGACGCCTGGCAACTACGAGCTGAGCATGTCCGACGGCGTGGTCGAGCAGATCATCCGACCGACCGGGCTCATCGATCCGGAGATCGTCGTCAAGCCCACGACCGGCCAGATCGACGACCTTCTCGAAGAGATCCGGCTGAGGACGGCGCGTCACGAGCGTGTGCTCGTGACCACGCTGACCAAGAAGATGTCCGAGGACCTGACGGACTACCTGCTCGAGCGGGGCGTCCGCGTCCGCTACCTCCACTCGGAGGTGGACACGCTCCGTCGGGTCGAGCTCCTGCGGGAGCTGCGACTGGGCGAGTACGACGTGCTCGTCGGCATCAACCTCCTGCGCGAGGGTCTCGACCTGCCGGAGGTCTCCCTGGTGAGCATCCTCGACGCGGACAAGGAGGGCTTCCTGCGGTCCGGGACCTCGCTCATCCAGACGATCGGACGTGCCGCCCGGAACGTGTCCGGTCAGGTCCACATGTATGCGGACAGGATCACACCGGCCATGGCGCATGCGATCGACGAGACCACGCGGCGTCGTGCGAAGCAGGTGGCCTACAACCTCGAGAACAACATCGACCCGACCCCGCTGCGCAAACGGATCAGCGACGTGACCGACATGCTCGCGCGCGAGGACATCGACACCCGCGAGCTGCTGGCCGGCGGATACCGCAAACCGGCTCGAGGCAAGGCCCCCGTGCCAGGAGGTGGCGAGGGGGGCGGCACGCGGTCGCGTCTCGTCGGCGCAGCAGCCGGTGAGCTGGCCGACCTGATCCAGGAGCTGAGCGACCAGATGCACGCCGCGGCCGGTGAGCTCCAGTTCGAGCTGGCCGCTCGGCTCCGCGACGAGATCTCGGGCCTGAAGAAGGAGCTCCGGCAGATGCAGGCCGCCACTGCGTGACCCGGACCGCAACGCTGATCGGCTCCGATCGGGCCCGTCCGGTAGGCTGACCGAGTTGGAGGGGAGTACGCCCCCGCGGTGGTGTCGTCATCACGGATGATCTCGCGATCATCCCGGCACGATCGGTCCGGACCTGAGGGCCCTGGCGGCGGAGACCTCCGGTACACAGTCCTAGGTACCGGAGGATGACTCATGAGCGTTCCGTTGTGGATCTGGGCGGCGACGGTCGTCGGCATCGCTGCGATCCTGGTGTTCGACTTCTACACCCACGTCCGCACGCCCCACGCCCCGTCGTTCCGCGAGTCGGCGTCATGGAGCGCGGTGTACATCTCGCTCGCGCTGGTGTTCGGTGTCGGACTGGGAATCGTCTGGGGCTGGGGACACGGCGCCGAGTACTTCGCCGGGTACGTGACGGAGAAGAGCCTCTCCGTCGACAACCTGTTCGTCTTCCTGATCATCATGACCAGGTTCGCGGTACCCCGGGAGTACCAGCAGAAGGTGCTGCTCGTCGGGGTGGTCATCGCGCTTGTCCTGCGCGGCGTGTTCATCATCCTCGGAGCCGCGGCCATCGCGCAGTTCTCGTGGGTCTTCTACGTCTTCGGCGCCTTCCTCCTCTACACCGCTGTGACCCTGGCGCGTGAGGACCACGACGAGGAGAAGCCCACCGACTACAAGGACTCGGTCGTCGTCCGCCTGGTCAGACGGCTCGTCCCGACGACGGACGAGTTCCACGGTGACCGGCTCACGGTCGCACTGCACGGACGTCGTCTTCTGACTCCGATGCTCATCGTCATGGTCGCGATCGGGAGCACCGACGTCCTGTTCGCTCTCGACTCGATCCCGGCGGTCTACGGCCTGACGAAGGAGCCGTACATCGTGTTCACGACGAACGCGCTCGCGCTACTCGGGCTCCGGCAGCTCTACTTCCTTCTCGGGGGTCTTCTCCAGCGACTGGTGTTCCTCTCCGAGGGGCTCGCCGTGATCCTGGGCTTCATCGGGATCAAGCTCGTGCTCGAGGCGCTGCACACCAACGAGGTGCCGTTCATCAATGGCGGTCGCGGCGTGACGTGGGCGCCGGAGATCCCGATCTGGCTGTCGATGACCGTGATCCTGGGCACCCTTGCCGCCGCGACCGCCGCCAGTCTGATCTCGACCGGTCGGCGGACACGCGCGATGGCACGACGCACGCTCGCGGTGAGGGACCCGAGCGATCCGGCGGCGACCGGTGGCGACGGCGCGTGAACGCGACTCCGCTGCTGTGGATCGTCTCGTTGGGCGTCGCCGGTCTCGTGCTGCTCACGGACGTGACAGTCGTGGGGCGTCGTCCGCACGTCCCGTCCACGCGCGAGAGCCTTCGGTACCTCGGTCTCTACGTCGGCCTGGCGGTGGCGTTCGGACTGATGGTGTGGCTCCGGTCCGGCGCGCGATACGCGGGCGAGTTCTATGCCGGGTGGTTGACGGAGTACTCGTTGTCGGTCGACAACCTCGTCGTCTTCCTCATCATCATGGCCCGGTTCGCCGTGCCGCGGGCCTACCAGCAGGCGGCGCTGCTCGTCGGGATCCTCCTCGCGTTGGTCCTGCGCGGTCTGTTCATCGCGGCCGGTGCAGCAGCGATCGCGTCCTTCAGCTGGGTGTTCTACGTGTTCGGTGCGTTCCTCGTCTTCACCGCGGTGCAGATGGCGCGGGGGGCGGGCTCCGACAGCCACGAGTACCGCCCGCCGGTCGCACTTCGGTTCGTCCAGCGCCGCGTCCGGTCGACGGATGACTTCCACGGTGTGCACCTGAGCGTGCAGATCGGAGGCATCCGGATGGTGACTCCGATGCTCGTCGTACTCGTCGCGATCGGCTTCACGGACCTCGTGTTCGCATTCGACTCGATACCCGCGGTCTTCGGGCTCACGTCCGAGCCCTACCTCGTGATGATGGCGAACATCTTCGCCCTCATGGGATTGCGGCAGCTCTACTTCCTGCTCGGCGAGCTGCTCACCAGGGTCGTGTACCTCAACGCTGGCCTCGCCGTGCTGCTCGGCTTCATCGGGGTCAAGCTCGTCCTCCAGTCGCTGCATGACAACCGCGTGCCCGTCATCAACGGTGGCGCGCCCGTCCACTGGGCGCCGGTCCTCCCGGTCAGCACCTCGCTCGTCGTGATCGTCGGCGTACTCGTCGCCACGGCAGTCGCCAGCTCGTCGAAGACGCGCCGGGTGACGCGCGCCCGGGCGGCGGAGTCACCCGATCCCGGTGGGACCGACGCGTCCTGACGGCGCGCCATTGCGCCGCGACGCGCACGTGGGCGGCGGGGCCGGCTGCGAGGACGGGAGCGCCAGTGCCGACCATCGCGAGGGGTCGATCTCTCAGAGCCGATCCGACCACGGTCCCAGGACGACGTCCCAGGTGCGGACGGTCGTCGCAGCGATCAGCCCGGCGCGGGCGAACGGGTCGCCGGAGAGGAGCGCGTCGAGAGTGACGCGATCCTGCGCGCGAAAGACGAGAAGAGCGCCCGGGACACCGTCCGTGTAGGGCCCGGAACCGAGGAGGCTCCCGTCGACGGCGAGGCGTCGCAGGTAGTCGCGGTGCTCGGGTCGGATGGCTGCCTGCAGGTCAAGGCGTGCGTCGTAGGTGTACTGGACGGCGAAGGTTGGCATGACAGCATCCTCGCGCATCTCGTCGAGTGCGCCCGTCGGTGGCTTCACCGGGATGCTCCGGCGCGATGAGCGGATGTCGTGATGGCGACGATCTTCACTGCGCGTACCTGCGCGCGTCTGTGCCGGTTCGAGGGCACCACGATCGTCACGCACCTGTCGCTCGTATCGACGGGGCTCACGATCGTCGGGCGCGACGACACAGCGCCCGACCGGCCGCTGCTCGTCCGGCGGTGGTCGACAGGTCTGCGCCGGGCATCGGGGGAGCTGACGGCTGGCACACGGTTCGGGCGCGGCGTCGAACAGGTGTACGACTGTCGGTGCTCTGGCCTACCATGGCCGGGTGAATGATCGTCTGGTGGTTCAGGGTGCCCGAGAGCACAATCTGCGCAACGTCGACCTCGACCTTCCTCGGGACCAGCTGATCGTCTTCACGGGACTGTCGGGCTCGGGCAAGTCGTCGCTCGCGTTCGACACCATCTTCGCCGAGGGGCAGCGGCGGTACGTCGAGTCGCTCTCGGCGTATGCGCGACAGTTCCTCGGGCAGATGGACAAGCCGGACGTCGACTTCATCGAAGGGTTGTCTCCGGCGGTGTCGATCGACCAGAAGTCGACGAACCGGAACCCGCGGTCGACGGTCGGGACGATCACCGAGGTGTACGACTACCTGCGCCTGCTCTTCGCGCGCGCAGGAACCCAGTTCTGCCCGGTGTGCGGGGAGCGGGTGACGGCCCAGACCCCGCAGCAGATCGTCGATCGTCTCCTTGAGCTGCCCGAGGGCACGCGGTTCCAAGTGCTCGCCCCGGTGGTGCGCGGGCGGAAGGGGGAGTACGCGGACCTCTTCAGGGAGCTGCAGGCGAAGGGCTTCGCGCGTGCCCGTGTCGACGGCGAGGTCGTCCAGCTGAGCGAGCCTCCGACCCTGGAGAAGAAGCTCAAGCACGACATCGAGGTAGTCGTCGACCGGCTCGTGGCTCGCGACGGCGTCCAGCGTCGGTTGACCGACTCGGTCGAGACCGCGCTCGGTCTGGCCGGCGGGCTCCTCGTCGCCGAGCTCGTCGATGCCGACATCGACGACCTGACCCGCGAGCGGCGGTTCTCCGAGCACCGCGCATGCCCGAACGACCACCAGCTCGCTCTCGAGGAGATCGAGCCCCGCACCTTCTCGTTCAACGCTCCGTACGGGGCCTGTCCCGAGTGCACCGGGATCGGCAGCCGCCTCGAGGTGGACCCCGAACTCGTGATCCCCGACGAGGACCTGTCTCTCGCCGACGGGGCGGTGGCGCCGTGGGCGCAGATCTCGTCCGAGTACTTCGCACGCGTGCTTTCGGCACTGGCCGGGGACCTGGGGTTCTCGATGGACGTGCCGTGGCGCGCGTTGCCCGAGCGCGCGAAGAACGCCGTGCTGTTCGGAGAGAACCATGAGGTGAAGGTTCGCTACCGGAACCGCTGGGGCCGTGAGCGCCAGTACTCGACCGGGTTCGAGGGTGTCGTGACGTTCCTCGAACGTCGCCATGGCGAGACCGAGTCGGACTGGTCGAAGGAGAAGTACGAGGCGTTCATGCGCGAGGTGCCGTGCCCCGTGTGCGAAGGCACGCGGCTGAAGCCTGAGGTGCTCGCGGTGCGCGTCGGCGGGAAGTCCATCGCCGAGGTCTGTGAGCTCCCGCTCCGCGAGGCGCGGCACTTCCTGGACACGCTCGAGCTCGGGGAACGGGAACGGACGATCGCCACCCAGGTGCTCAAGGAGATCCAGGCGCGTCTTGGTTTCCTCCTCGATGTCGGACTTGACTACCTTTCCCTGATGCGGCCCGCAGGAACGTTGAGCGGGGGGGAGGCGCAACGGATCCGACTGGCGACCCAGATAGGTTCCGGTCTGGTCGGAGTCCTGTACGTGCTGGACGAGCCGAGCATCGGCCTCCACCAGCGGGACAACCGGCGTCTGATCGAGACGCTCACGCGTCTGCGCGACCTCGGCAACACGCTCATCGTGGTCGAGCACGACGAGGACACGATCAGGACAGCCGATTGGATCGTGGACATCGGGCCGGGCGCCGGGGAGCACGGGGGACGGGTGGTGCACTCGGGTGACCTTGCCGGACTGCTCGAGTCGAAGGAGTCCGTGACAGGCGCCTATCTCTCGGGACGGCGATCGATTCCGATGCCGTCGCAGCGACGCCCGATCGACCCGGACAGGATGCTCTCGGTCATCGGGGCGCGCGAGCACAACCTCGACGGCATCGACGTCAGCTTCCCGTTGGGCACCCTGATCGCGGTCACGGGCGTGTCGGGCTCCGGCAAGTCGACCCTCGTGAACAGCATCCTGTACACGGTTCTCGCGAACGAGCTCAACGGAGCCCGTCAGGTCGCCGGCCGTCACAAGCGAGTCACCGGGCTCGAGCACCTCGACAAGGTGGTCCACGTCGACCAGGGCCCCATCGGACGGACACCTCGCTCCAACCCGGCCACCTACACGGGCGTGTGGGACCACGTCCGGAAGCTGTTCGCCGAGACGACCGAGGCCAAGGTGCGTGGCTACCTGCCGGGGCGGTTCTCTTTCAACGTCAAGGGCGGCCGTTGCGAGGCCTGCTCCGGTGACGGAACCCTGAAGATCGAGATGAACTTCCTTCCCGACGTGTACGTGCCGTGCGAGGTGTGCCACGGGGCTCGGTACAACCGCGAGACGCTCGAGGTGCACTTCAAGGGCAAGACGGTTGCCGACGTCCTGAACATGCCGATCGAGGAGGCTGCAGACTTCTTCTCTGCGGTCCCGGCGATCGCCCGGCACCTGCGCACGCTCGTCGACGTCGGTCTGGGCTATGTCCGCCTCGGACAGCCCGCGCCCACGCTGTCGGGTGGCGAGGCTCAGCGAGTGAAGCTCGCCGCGGAGCTGCAGAAGCGGTCGACCGGGCGCACCATCTATGTCCTGGACGAGCCGACGACCGGTCTGCACTTCGAGGACATCCGGAAGCTGCTCGCGGTCCTGCAGTCACTGGTCGACAAGGGCAACAGCGTGATCGTGATCGAGCACAACCTGGACGTGATCAAGAACGCCGACTGGGTCATCGACATGGGCCCGGAAGGTGGAAGTGGTGGTGGCCGTGTGATCGCCGAGGGCACGCCCGAGCATGTGGTCACCGTGCCGGCCAGCCACACGGGACGGTTCCTTGCCGGGGTCCTCGAGCTGGACATGGAGCGCGCGAGTGCGTGACCTCGACGGCGTCCGCGACCGTGCGCCCGTCGGTGCGACGGACGCGTGGAGACGGACGGGGTCAGGTGAGCGTCGCTGTCGTGACGCGAACTGGTGACGGATCGATCCGGACGGGGACGCTGACGGAGCGCGAGATGAAGCAGTACTCGTGCGCGCGCCGGTGCAGCGCCATGAGATGTCCGTCGGACGTTCCGTCGGCCGCCGTTCCCACGCCCGAGACGGTGACGACGGGGTGCAGGACGACCGCGGTGAACTGCCCTGCACCGTGCGCCTCCACGCGCATCGTCGCCGTCGCCGCGTCGCTGTACGCGACGACCACGACGCCAGCTTCGGAGGCGAGGTGGAGGAACCACAGCATGTGGCACTGAGACAGCGCTGCGACGAAGAGGTCCTCGGGACTGTGCCGGTGCGGATCTCCGCGAAAAGCCGGGTCCGCTGAGCCGAGCAGCGACGGTTTGCCGTCGAGTCGGATCTCGTGGTCACGGCTGTACGCCCGGTACGACGTCGTGCCGGTCGCACCGGCGCCCGTCCACGTCACGTCGACCGTGTAGGTGTGGAGGATGCCCATGCCTCACCGTAGCGACAGGGCCGGCTCGCGGCGCGCGACCCGCGTCGGTGCGCTGAACTAGGCTCGTCAACATGGCTGATCCCGCCACCTACCGGCCGGCGCCGGGGGAGATCCCCGACCAGCCGGGTGTCTACCGCTTCCGCGACGAGCACGGGCGAGTCATCTACGTGGGCAAGGCCAAGAGTCTCCGCCCGCGCCTGTCGAGCTATTTCCAAGACATCGCGGCGCTCCATCCGAGGACGCAGTCGATGGTCACCTCGGCCGCGTCGGTCGAGTGGACGGTCGTCGGGACCGAGGTCGAGGCACTCGCCCTCGAGTACTCGTGGATCAAGGAGTTCGATCCGCGCTTCAACGTCAAGTACCGCGACGACAAGTCGTACCCGTACCTGGCCGTGACGATGGCTGACGAGATCCCGCGTGTGCAGGTGATGCGCGGTGCGAAGCGACCCGGGACGCGCTACTTCGGTCCCTACGGACACGCCTGGGCGATCCGCGAGACCGTCGACCTGCTCCTGCGCGTCTTCCCGGTGCGCACGTGCTCGGCCGGGGTCTACCGACGAGCCGAGCAGGTGGGCCGACCGTGCCTGCTCGGGTACATCGACAAGTGCGCTGCCCCGTGCGTGGGCCGGATCACGGCGGAGGAGCATCGCGCTCTCGCCGCGGACTTCTGCGACTTCATGGCCGGCGACACTGCGAAGTTCGTCCGCCGCCTCGACGCCCGCATGCGGGACGCCGCCGCGGAGCAGGAGTACGAGAAGGCCGCGCGGCTGCGCGACGACATCTCCGCCCTCGAACGTGCGACGGAACGGAACGCGGTCGTGCTCCAGGACGGGACCGACGCGGACATCTTCGCGCTCGTCGGCGACGACCTCGAAGCAGCCGTCCAGGTCTTCCACGTGCGCGACGGACGGATCCGTGGGCAGCGTGGCTGGGTCGTCGAGAAGGTGGAAGCACTCACCGACGCCGAGCTCGTCGAGCACCTGCTCCAGCAGGTGTATGGCGAGGAGGCGACGGACGTGCCACCACCCGGGCGGTCCGGGGGGATGCGGGGCGATCGCCCGGCGGGCACGGTCGTGTCCGGGGCGGTGCCTCGGGAGGTCCTTGTTCCTGTCCTCCCGTCGGACCTGCCCGAGGTCCAGTCGTGGTTGTCGGGGCTGCGCGGTGGCAAGGTCGAGGTGCGCGTGCCCCAGCGTGGGGACAAGCGGGAGCTCGCCGAGACAGTGAGACGTAACGCCGAACAGGCTCTCGCGCTGCACCGAACCCGCAGGGCGGGGGACCTGACGACGCGGAGCCAGGCGCTGCGGGAGCTTCACGAGGCGCTGGAGCTTCCCTCGGCGCCGTTGCGGATCGAGTGCTACGACGTGTCCCACACGCAGGGCACGTACCAGTCGGCGTCGATGGTGGTGTTCGAGGACGGTTTGCCTCGCAAGAGCGAGTACCGCGTGTTCACGGTGCGCGGGACGGACGGGAGCGGTGCGACGGACGACACCGCAGCGATGCGCGAAGTGATCACCCGCCGGTTCGCTCGGCACGTCAAGGGACCGAACCCGACCGGCCAGGTCGGTAACGACGGTCCGGCGGCGGACGGCAGCGCCGCGGCGACCTTCAGGTCCGGGCCCGTCGAACCCGGCGCCGTGAAGCCGGCTCGCTTCGCTTACCCGCCTAACCTCGTCGTCGTCGACGGTGGACCTCCCCAGGTCGCCGCAGCGGCGGAGGCCCTCGCTGCGCTCGGGGTCGTTGACGTCGCGCTCTGCGGTCTCGCGAAGCGACTCGAGGAGGTCTGGCTTCCCGGTGAGGACTATCCGGTGATCCTCCAGCGCAGTTCCGAGGGCCTCTACCTCTTGCAGCGCGTGCGCGACGAGGCGCACCGGTTCGCGATCTCGGCACACCGCAAGAGGCGGAGCAAGGGGATGACGGTGTCGGCGCTCGACGACGTGCCCGGTCTCGGTCCGAGGCGCTCGGCCGCGCTGCTGAAGCACTTCGGGTCGATCGCGCGGCTGCGAGCCGCCTCTGCGGAGGAGATCGCCGGCGTGCCCGGAATGGGGCCCCGGACAGCGGCAGCGGTGCGAGCGGCGCTCGCGTCTGCGGACGGCGCGCCGCGATGACCTGGCATGCTGGGTCCATGAGCGAAGAGCCGTCGCCCATCACGGTGCCGTCCGGGATCCCTCAGCTCGAGGCGACCGCGACCGCGCCGAGACTGGACGTGCCCGAGCTGTTGATCATCACCGGGATGTCCGGTGCCGGGCGGACCAGAGCGGCGGCGGTCCTCGAAGACCTCGACTGGTATGTGGTGGACAACCTTCCGGCGCAGCTCCTGTCGCACCTCGTCGGGATGATGACCCACACCGGGCCCCGTGCGACCGGACCCGAGGCCCTCAAGATCGCTGCCGTGGTCGATGTCCGTGGCCGCGAGTTCTTCGCAGACATGGCGGGAGTGCTCGAGTCTCTTCGCGACTCCGGTTTCGCCTACCGTGTGCTCTTTCTCGACGCGTCGGACGAGGTGCTCGTCCGACGGTTCGAGCAGGTCCGCCGACCACATCCCCTGCAGGGAGATGGGCGGATCCTTGAGGGCATCACCGCCGAGCGGGCTCTCCTCGCGTCGATTCGCGAGCGGGCGGACGTCCTGATCGACACGTCGGCGCTGAACCCTCACGACCTCGCACGGGAGGTCCGCGCGTCGTTCGCCGACGGGGCGGACGACGCCTTGCGGATCAACGTGGTCTCGTTCGGCTTCAAGTACGGCATCCCTCTCGACTCCGATCACGTGGTCGATGTCCGGTTCCTCACGAACCCGTACTGGATCACGGAGCTGCGCCATCTCACCGGTCGCGACGACGCCGTGCGCGACTACGTCCTCGGTCTTCCCGGTGCGCGCCTGTTCGTCGAACGCTACGTGAGTGCGCTGGAGCCGGTCTTGGCCGGATACCTGAACGAGGAGAAGCGGTACGTCACGATCGCTGTGGGATGCACCGGGGGCAAGCACCGCTCGGTTGCGATCAGTGAGGCGATCGCGACTCTCCTGCGTGAGCGAGGTCAACGGGTCACGGTCGCGGCCCGCGACCTCGGCAAGGAATGAGGTCGGGGAGTCCCGTCGGGCCGGCCGTCGTCGCCCTCGGCGGCGGCCATGGCCTGTCTGCCACCCTCTCGGCACTTCGCCTCATGACCGAGGCCATCACCGCCGTGGTCACCGTGGCTGACGACGGCGGCTCCTCGGGGCGGCTGCGGTCCGAGCTTGCGGTCCTGCCGCCTGGGGACCTCCGGATGGCGTTGTCCGCCCTGTGCGACGACTCGGAGTGGGGTCGCACCTGGCGCGACCTGCTCCAGCACCGGTTCAGCTCCTCTGGTGGGCTCGACCAGCATGCGGTCGGCAACCTGCTCATCGTGGCCCTCTGGGAGCTGCTCGGGGACACCGTGGAGGGACTGGACTGGGTGGGGCGGCTGCTCGGTGCACGCGGACGCGTGCTACCGATGGCAGCCGTGCCGCTCGAGATCGAGGCAGACGTCCTCGACGCGAACGGGGTGCCGCAGATCGTTCGCGGACAGAGCACCGTGGCGGTCACCCGCTGTCGCATCCAGCAGATCCGACTGCTGCCGGACAGGCCGGCGGCGTGCCCGCAGGCCGTCGAGGCCGTCATGAGCGCCGACTGGATCATTCTCGGCCCCGGCTCGTGGTACACCTCCGTCCTGCCGCACCTCCTGGTCCCCGAGCTCGCTGCGGCGCTGTACGAGACGCCCGCGCGTCGGCTCGTCACGCTCAACCTGTCGCCGGAGATGGGGGAGACCGCCGGCATGGGAGCGGCGGATCACCTGCGGGCGCTCGCGCAGCACGCGCCGGGGTTGCGGATCGATGCCGTCGTGGCCGACCCCAGCGCCGTTCCGGACGTCGGACCGGTGATCGACCAGGCTGAGGCGATGGGGGCGCGACTCCTTCTGCGGCAGGTCAGGACGGGTGACGGCGCCGCGCGGCACGACCCGCTGCGGCTCGCAGCCGCCTTTCGAGACGTCTTCGAGGACTTCCTCGGTGACGTCGGAACACCGTCGAGGTAGTGGCAGGATGTCGCCATGGCTCTGACGGCACAGGTGAAGGACGAGCTCGCACGGCTGACTGTCGACAAGACCTCGTGCCGCAAGGCCGAGGTGTCAGCGACGCTGCGGTTCGCCGGGGGCCTCCACATCATCGCGGGTCGGATCGTGATCGAGGCCGAGCTCGACACCGGCATCGCGGCGCGTCGCCTGCGGCAGGCGATCGCCGAGGTCTACGGCCACACGAGCGACGTCGTCGTCGTCTCGGCAGGTGGTCTTCGCAAGGGGAGCCGCTACGTCGTGCGGGTCGTCAAGGACGGCGAGTCACTGGCCCGGCAGACCGGGCTCCTGGACAACCGCGGCCGGCCGGTGCGGGGACTTCCGCCCCAGGTCGTGTCCGCAGGGGTGGGTGAGGCGGAGGCGGCCTGGCGCGGCGCCTTCCTGGCCCACGGGTCGCTGACCGAGCCGGGCCGGTCCGCGGCCCTCGAGGTGACGTGTCCCGGACCCGAGGCGGCGCTCGCGCTCGTCGGCGCGGCGCGTCGGCTCGGCATCTCGGCGAAGGCTCGGGAGGTGCGCGGGGTGGATCGGGTCGTGATCCGCGACGGCGACGCCATCGCTGCGATGTTGACCCGGCTGGGCGCGCACGACGCGATGATGGTCTGGGAGGAGCGGCGCATGCGCCGCGAGGTGCGGGGGACCGCGAACCGGTTGGCGAACTTCGACGACGCGAACCTGCGTCGTTCCGCTCGCGCCGCGGTTGCTGCCGGTGCCAGGGTCGAGCGTGCGTTCGAGATCCTGGGGCCGGACCTGCCCGAGCACCTGCGCGAAGCGGGCGAGCTGCGCCTCGCGCACAAGCAGGCGTCGCTCGAGGAGCTCGGAAAGCTGGCCGAGCCGGCGCTCACCAAGGACGCTGTCGCCGGGCGGATCCGACGCCTCCTCGCCACGGCGGACAAGCGTGCCAACGAGCTGGGCATACCGGACACCGAGGCAGGGCTCAGCCCTGATCTGCTCGACCTCTGAGGACCTCTCCGCAAGACGACCTTGGTCCCGCAGGACCACCCCCTTCGGGTATAGGCTCGGCAATGCCGGTGGTCCTGGGACCGACACCACGTCGCGCTCCTGGCAAGGCCTCGGTAGCGCACATCGGCGTGCGTGCTCACCATCAACGTAAATGTGTGCGCCGGCGCTGTCGGCGCGTGCCGAGGAGGGCTCTGTGACCATCCGCGTCGGAATCAACGGCTTCGGTCGGATCGGACGTAACTTCTTCCGCGCCATCCTGGCGTCTGGAGCAGACATCGAGATCGTCGGTGTCAACGACCTCACGGACAACAAGACGCTCGCGCACCTGCTCAAGTACGACTCCGTCCTGGGTCGTCTCGCCGGCGACGTCTCCTACGACGAGGACTCGATCACCGCCGGTGGCATGACGTTCAAGGTTCTCGCCGAGCGCGAGCCCGCGAACCTTCCGTGGGCTGCCCTGGGCGCCGACATCGTGATCGAGTCGACCGGCTTCTTCACCGACGCGACCAAGGCGAAGGCGCACATCGACGCCGGCGCCAAGAAGGTCATCATCTCCGCGCCGGCGAAGAACGAGGACGCCACGTTCGTCGTCGGTGTGAACCACACGACGTACGACGCCGCGACGCAGCACGTCATCTCGAACGCGTCGTGCACCACCAACTGCCTTGCGCCGATGGCCAAGGTCCTTGACGAGGCAGTCGGCATCGAGCGTGGCCTCATGACGACGATCCACGCCTACACGGGTGACCAGAACCTTCAGGACGGACCGCACCGCGACCTGCGTCGTGCGCGTGCCGCGGCGATCAACATCGTCCCGACGTCCACCGGTGCGGCGAAGGCCGTCGCCCTGGTGCTCCCGCAGCTCAAGGGCAAGCTCGACGGTTTCGCGATGCGCGTGCCCACCCCGACCGGCTCGGCAACCGACCTCACGTTCACCGCGTCCCGCGAGACCACGGTCGAGGAGATCAACGCGGCGATCAAGGCGGCCGCGGAGACCGAGGGCCTCAAGGGCATCCTCACCTACACCGAGGACCCGATCGTCTCGACCGACATCGTCACCGACCCGGCATCGAGCATCTTCGACGCGGGCCTCACCAAGGTGATCGGCAACATGGTCAAGGTCGTCGCGTGGTACGACAACGAGTGGGGCTACTCGAACTCCCTCGTGAAGCTGACGACGTACGTCGGCGAGCGTCTCTGACCTTCGTCGCTCCCGCAAGAAGTTGACGTGAGTCCACGGGCCCCGCGCGACCTCCGGGTCGTCCGGGGCCCGTGGACTCAGTCATGTCACCCCCGGACGACCTCACAGCGAGGATGTGCAGCATGAAGACGATCGAAGACCTGGGCGACCTGAGCGGCAAGACGGTGCTCGTTCGCTCCGACCTGAACGTGCCTCTCGACGGCACGACCATCACCGATGACGGACGTGTGCGGGCTGCGGTCCCGACGATCAAGGCTCTGCTTGCCGCGGGCGCCAAGGTCGTCGTCGCGGCGCACCTCGGTCGTCCGAAGGGGGCGCCCGAGGCCAAGTACTCGCTCGCGCCCGTCGCCGTGCGCCTCGGCGAGCTCCTCGGTGTCCCCGTCCACCTGGCCACCGACACGGTCGGCGACTCCGCGAAGGCCACGGTCGCCGCCCTCGCCGTCGGCGAGGTCGCGATGCTCGAGAACATCCGGTTCGACCCGCGTGAGACATCGAAGGACGCGGCTGAGCGCGGTTCGCTCGCCGACGACCTCGCCGGTCTCGCGGACGTGTACGTCTCCGACGGCTTCGGTGTGGTTCATCGCAAGCAGGCGTCGGTGTACGACATCGCGCTGAAGCTCCCCGCCGCGGTCGGCAGCCTCGTCCTCAAAGAGGTCGAGTCGCTCAAGCGCGCGACGGAGAACCCCGCGCGCCCGTACGTCGTCGTCCTCGGCGGTTCGAAGGTCTCCGACAAGCTCGGCGTCATCGAGAACCTCATCGGCAAGGCCGACCGGCTCCTCATCGGCGGCGGCATGGTGTACACGTTCCTTGCCGCGCAGGGCCACTCCGTCGGCAACTCTCTGCTCGAGGCTGACCAGGTCGAGACGGTGAAGGGATACCTCGCGCTCGCTCAGGAGAAGGGCGTCGAGATCGTCCTGCCCACCGACATCATCGCGGCGGACTCGTTCGCCGCAGACGCCGCGTACACGATCGTCAGCGCGGACGCGATCCCGGACGGCAAGATCGGTCTCGACATCGGTCCGGAGTCGCAGGCGTTGTTCGCGAGCAAGATCCTCGACGCCAAGACGATCGTCTGGAACGGCCCGATGGGCGTCTTCGAGTTCGCGGCGTTCGCGGGCGGCACGCGCGCCGTCGCGCAGGCTCTGGTCGACTCCGAGGGTTTCAGCATCGTGGGAGGCGGCGACTCCGCCGCAGCCGTGCGGCTGCTCGGTTTCGACGAGAGCAGGTTCGGGCACATCTCCACCGGTGGCGGCGCGAGCCTCGAGTACCTCGAGGGAAAGACGCTCCCCGGCATCGCCGTCCTCGACAGCTGAGCGACGGTCAACCTCACCGCTTTCTCCCCTCGATCGAAGGACTGACGTGGCAACGAGCCGTACCCCGCTGATGGCGGGAAACTGGAAGATGAACCTTGACCATCACCAGGCGATCCAGCTGGTGCAGAAGCTCGCCTGGACGCTCAAGGACGCGAAGCACGACTTCAGCGCGGTCGAGGTGGCGGTGATCCCGCCGTTCACCGACCTGCGCAGCGTGCAGACCCTCATCGACGCGGACAAGCTGGAGATCGTCTACGGCGCGCAGGACGTCTCAGCGCACGCGGGTGGTGCCTACACCGGTGAGATCTCGCCGTCGATGCTCGCCAAGCTCGGGGTGACCTACGCCGTGGTCGGGCACTCTGAGCGTCGGGAGTACCACCAGGAGGACGACGCCACGGTCGCGGCCAAGGCTGCCTCCGCGTTCGGCGAGGGCATCGTGCCGATCGTGTGCGTGGGCGAGGGCCTCGAGATCCGCAAGGCGGGACAGCAGGTCGAGTACACCCTCGCCCAGCTCGAGGGCTCGCTCGCCGGTCTCCCCGCCGACAAGGTCGCGAGCGTCGTCGTCGCCTACGAGCCGGTCTGGGCGATCGGCACCGGCGAGGTCGCGACACCGCAAGATGCGCAGGAGGTCTGTGCCGCCATTCGGGCCAAGCTCGCCGCGCTGTACGGCCAGGAGATCGCCGACGGAGTCCGCGTGCTCTACGGCGGTTCGGTGAAGTCCGGGAACGTGGCGTCGATCATGGCGCAGGCGGACGTGGACGGGGCCCTCGTCGGAGGCGCGAGCCTCGACGCCGAGGAGTTCGCAGCGATCGCGCGGTACCAGTCGCACCAGGTCGGCCTCTGATCGCTCGTGCCGGGTCGATGGCCCGGTACGAGGTGGCGTCGTTCCGGTGGGCCGAGCACACCGGAACGACGCCGGCCAGCCGGGCCGGGCGAGAATGTTGGCCGGATCGGCTCCGCGTCGCCTACCCTTGACAGCGACCGCTCACCGCGGTCGCTCCCGTACTCGTGAGGATCGATTCAGACCGTGTCCGCCCTGCGTATCACCCTCCTGACGCTGCTGTGCCTCACCAGCCTGCTCCTGATCCCCTTGGTCCTCCTGCACAAGGGCAAGGGCGGCGGCCTGTCCGACATGTTCGGTGGGGGAGTGACGAGCAACATCGGGAGCTCCGGCGTCGCGGAGCGCAACCTGAACCGGCTCACCATCATCGTGGCGCTCGTCTGGGCGGTCATCATCATCCTGCTCGGGCTTCTCGAGCGTGTCGCGCCGTGACTTCGGAGGATCATCGTGGCTAGTGGCAGTGCGATCAGAGGCTCCCGCGTCGGTGCTGGTCCGATGGGGGAGGCCGAGCGTGGGGACACGGCTCCTCGAGTCTCGATCTCCTACTGGTGCGCCAACGGGCACGAGACGAGGCCGAGCTTCGCCGAGGAAGCGCGAGACGACGCGCCCGCGACCTGGGACTGCCCTCGATGCGGCTTTCCCGCAGGCCAGGAACAGCTGAACCCGCCGGCTCCGGTCAAGAACGAGCCGTACAAGACCCATCTCGCGTATGTGAAGGAACGTCGGAGCGACCAGGACGGCGTAGACATCCTGGACGAGGCCCTCGCTGCTCTCCGGGCACGGCGCGGCGGGGCCTGACGGCTGCTGGGGCTGCGGACGGGATGATCTCGACGTGGTCCCGCTCGCGACTCCTGCGGGTGACGCTGTACCACGGTGCCATCGCGCGACCTGAAATCGGGTGGCCGTTCCTTGGTGCGCGCGCGCTTACGACGCCGGGACGGCGATGTCGGCGGAGGCTGCAGCGGCGTCCACAAGCCACAGGGTGCATTCTCGACCGTGAACCCGCGCGGCAGGGAGCGCCGCGCCGGTCAGTGCTGCGGCTACCTTCGGGGCCTTCTCCGCACCGGCGACCACAATCCACACCGCCTCTGCCGCGCAGATCGCCTCGTTCGTGAGCGACACGCGCTCGGGAGGTGGCTTCGGGGCGTCATGGACGGCGACAGTCGTCGCACCGGACGCGGTTTCGGTCGGGTGCCCCGGGAAGAGCGAGGCGACGTGGCCATCGGGCCCCATGCCGAGCAGGACGACCTCGAAGAGCGGCACCGCCGGGCCCGGTGATCCGCTTGGCGCGTACGTTGCGAGCTCGGCCGCATAGGCGGCCGCGGCGTCCTCCGCCGTGGTGACGCCGACAGACCCCGGTGCAGGAACCGGATGCACGTTCTGCGCTGGGAGTGCCGCTCCGAGGTCGTCCAGGAGCGCCGTGCGCGCCTGGGTCTCGTTGCGGTCGGCGTGACCGGTCGGGAGAAAGCGCTCGTCGCCCCACCACAGGTGAACCCCGGACCAGTCGACGACGTCCCGGGCGGGGGAGCTCCGGACTGCTGCCAGCACCGCGATCCCAACGGTTCCCCCGGTGAGCACCACGTGCAGCGGCGCGCGAACCGACTGACGGTCGATGAGCGTGACCAGGAGGCGAGCCGCGGTGACCTCGGCGACTGCAGCCGCGTCGGGGTGGACGACGACCTGCGCTGAGGTCATGCGTCGAGCCTCGCCAGTCCCTTGGTGAGGACCTCGCCGTAGACCTCGTCGGGGTCGAGTCGCCGCAGCTCCTCCGCGAGGCACTCCTGGAGCTGCCGGATCGGCAGCGCGATCCGGTGCTCGGGCTGGTCAGGCTGCCGCAGGGCCGCCGTCTTGCCGTCCGGGCGGTAGAGCACGATGTCGCCGGACCGCCGCTCGAGCCGCACCTGCGTGATCGCAGGCGCGTCCGGCTCACGGCGGATCTCCACCGGGCAGCGCAGCTCCTGGGCGAGCCATGCGGCGATCATGTCCACCGAGGGGTGAGTGCTCTCGCCCGCCACGACGACCCGCTGGACCGGCTCGTACGGTGGCTGGTCGAGCGAGGCAGCGAGCAGTCCGCGCCAGAGCGTGACTCGCGTCCACGCGAGGTCCGTGTCACCGGCCGAGTACACCGTGCTGAGGCGTCGGAGTGTCTCGAACGGGTGTGCGCACTGGCTCGCATCGGTGATCCGCCGCTGGGCCATCTTGCCGAGCAGGCTCTCAGCCGGGTTCTCCGGCGACTCGTAGGGCCACCAGACGACGATCGGCGCATCCGGGAGGAGAAGCGGGATCACGAGCGTGTCCCCGTGCGCCGGGAGATCGCCGGACGGTCGGAGCACGACGACCTCGCTCGCCCCCGCATCTCCGCCAAGACGGATCTCCGCATTGAGGGTGCTTCCGGTCTCCGTCGGTCGCGGTGCGATCACGATGACGCGGCAGGGGTGCTCGTGGCTCGCCTCGTTCGCCGCCGCGACGGCCTCCTCGACATCACGGTCGCCCACGTCGATCACCAGGGTGAGGACGCGACCGAGTGCGACGGCGCCGCCCTCGTCACGGAGCTTCACGAGCCGCTTGTTCACGTCGTTCGTCGTGGTTCCAGGCAGGTCGATGATCATGCGACGGTCTCCCATCCGAGACGCTGGGCGAGCTGAGGGACGAGCGCGTTCATGGCCGCCGCCAGGTGCGACCGTCACGCATGATCATCGCGTCTGCCGACTCAGGCCCCCAGGTGCCCGAGCGGTACGGGTCGGGCTTCCCCTTGCTGGCCCAGAACTCCGTGACCGGGTCGAGGATCTTCCAGGAGAGCTGCACCTCCTCGTGGCGGGGGAACAGCGGCGGGTCGCCGAGCAGGACGTCCAGGATGAGTCGCTCGTACGCCTCGGGGGACGACTCTGTGAACGCGTGGCCGTAGCCGAAGTCCATCGTCACGTCGCGCACCTCCATCGCCGTCCCGGGGACCTTGGCGCCGAAACGGAGCGTGACCCCCTCGTCGGGCTGCACCCGGATGACGAGCGCGTTCTTCCCGAGCTCCTCGGTCGCGGTCGACTCGAACGGAAGGTGGGGCGCGCGCTTGAAGACGACGGCGATCTCGGTGACGCGCCTGCCGAGTCGCTTGCCGGTGCGGAGGTAGAAGGGGACGCCTGCCCAGCGTCGGGTGTCGATGTCGACGCGGATGGCCGCAAAGGTGTCCGTGGTGGAGCTCGCCGGGATGCCGTCCTCGTCGAGGTACCCGCAGACCTCCTCCCCGCCCTGCCAGCCGGAGACGTACTGGCCGCGCGACGTGTGCCGTGCCAGGTCCTTCGGGACACGCACCGCCGAGAGCACCTTGATCTTCTCGGCGCGAAGGTCGCGTGGGTCGAACGAGACAGGCTCCTCCATGGCGGTGAGCGCGAGCAGCTGCAGCAGGTGGTTCTGGATCACGTCGCGGGCCGCACCGATGCCGTCGTAGTAGCCCGCACGGCCGCCGATCCCGATGTCCTCGGCCATGGTGATCTGGACGTGGTCCACGTAGTTGGAGTTCCAGATCGGCTCGAACATCTGGTTCGCGAACCGCAGAGCCAGGAGGTTCTGGACGGTCTCCTTGCCGAGGTAGTGGTCGATCCTGAAGACCGAGTCGGGCGGAAACACCTCCGACACGACGTCGTTGAGCTCGTTGGCGCTCTGCAGGTCGTGACCGAAGGGCTTCTCGATCACCACCCGGCGCCATGTGTTCTCCCGAGGTTGTGACAGCCCTGACGAGGCGAGCTGCCGGCAGACGAGCGGGAAGGCGCTCGGCGGCACGGAGAGGTAGAACGCGTGATTGCCTCCCGTGCCGCGCTTCTCGTCGAGCTCGTGAACCGTGGTGCTCAGCCTCTCGAACGCCTCCGGATCGTCGAAGCTGCCCTGGACGAACCGGATCCCCTCGGCGAGCTGCCGCCAGGTCGCCTCCCGGAAGGGGGTGCGTGCGTGCTCCTTGACCGAGTCGTGAACGATCTGGGCGAAGTCCTGCGTCTCCCAGTCGCGCCGGGCGAAGCCGG
>MLJW01000244.1_pt1 | contig 38507 bp, 33 predicted proteins | sample 888231 | NCBI WGS metagenome assembly MLJW01 (sample SAMN05788063, study PRJNA343431) | mine drainage metagenome | isolation source: sample collected from the inflow into an acid mine drainage treatment plant... | place: Germany: Lusatia, lignite mining district
CGCCTGTTGCAGCGCGGCGCGCGCCGCGTCGATGCGCGGACCCCATTCGAGCAGCGGTGCCTGCGCGTCGGGCGAGCTCAGCAGTTGCGCTTCGGGCGCCGGCAGCCGCGCGAAGTCGGGCGCGTCGCCCAGCACCGCGTCGGCCTGGCGAGCGCCGATCCAGCGTGCCAGCGAGGCGCGCGCGCGCGCCTCGTCGGCGGCGACCGCGTCGCGCCGGTTGTCGATCTCGGCGGCTTGCGCGCGCGCGGCGAGCACGTCGGTCGCGCTGCCGGTGGCGCCGGCCAGCCGCGCCTGCGCGGCGTGGATGGCCAGCGTGGCCTGCCTCGCCAACTCGCCCAGCTGTTGCTGCGCGCGCTGTGCCGCCCACAGCTCGACCCAGGCCGCGGCAGCACCCTGGCGCGCGGCAAAGGTCGCCTGGCGGCGGTCGGCGCGCGCCCGCTGGGCGTCGGCCAGCGCGGTGCTGCGGCGGGCCGCCAGCGCGGCCGAGGATGGAATTTCCTGGTTGACGCCGACGTAGCGCATCGTCGTCGGGTCGGCGCTGAAGGTGTAGGCGCCGGAGCCTTGCACCGGCAGGTTCTGCACGCCGAACTGCAAGGTCGGGTCGGGCAGGCGGCCGGCGCGGTCGAGGTCGGCGGCGGCGGCGGCTTCGCGCTCGCGCCCGGCGGCCACCAGCGGCGCGCGCGCCGCGGCGGCGCGCGCGGCCTGCTCCAGCGTCAACGCGGCGGCCTGCGCCTGCGCCTGCGCCTGCGCCTGCGCCTGCGCCTGCGCCTGCGCCTGCGCCTGCGCCTGCGCGCCGGCGCCGAGCCCGCACAGCGCGCACTGCGCGAGCAGGTGGGGAATGCTTAGGGACATGGTGTCCTCCAACAAGAGGGGGCGCGGCGCTGCGCGCCGCGCCCCAGGGCCGGATCAGCGCGCCGCGACGGCTTCGATCGAATCGATCTGCAGCGAGTCGCCGTGCTGGGCGAGCGTGAAACGCACTTTCTCGCCGACGCGCAGTCGCGTCAGCAGGGCCTTGCTGTGCACCGGGTAGGCCATGGTCATCGCGTCCATGCCGATGGCCGCGATCGGGCCGGCATCGAGCGTCACCGTGCCGTGGCCGGCGTCGATCGCGCGCACGATGCCGCTGCCGCTGGCGGCGGCCATCGCACCGTCCATGTTCATGCCGGACGCGTGGGCCAAGCTGGCGCTGGCCGCGGCCAGCAGGCAGGCGTGCGCGACGGCGCGCAGGGTGTCAAAGATCTTCATCAGGATCATCCTCGGGGTTCGACGATTCGGGCTTGCGGCACGCAGCACCACGCCTCGCGGCCGCTCGCGTGCCGAATGGGGCGACGACGCGCGCACGGGCGGGCGTCGTCGCGCGGCGCGGGGCGCTGCCCGCGCGAATCAGATCGAACGCCTGGGAGGCGGATCCAGCGCGTCGGGAATCGCGCTGCTGAACGGCATCACGCCGTGTCCGAGGAAAGATTCACGCAGCGCCGGCTGGCGCTGCGCGATGGCCGCCGGCGGAGTCGCCGGGACGTCTGCGCACAGCGGGCAGTGCATGTCGTGGTGCGACGCGCCGGCGTGGGCCGGAGTCGTATGGCCGTTCCCGCCCATGCGCATCGACGGCGAACAATCCTGGTGCATGCCGGCCATCGCCGGCATCGACCCCATGGCGCTGGCGGCCATCGCCGCGGCTCGCGGCGCGCCGAACATCGCACCGGCCGCCATCGTCTCGACGCCCCATGCGCGCAGCGGCTCGGTCAGCGCGAGCAGCACGATGAGCAGGAGGCGCAAAGTCTTCACGGACCAGGGGCAGGAGGGATGAGGTATGCAATCAACCAAAGACGTCGACGATCATCGATCGGTTCCCCGTCAAGGCCTTGCCGCAGTTGAACAAGCCGGGGCGTGCAGGCGAAGAGGGCGCGACGCGCAGTGTATTCACGAAGCAATGAAGCTTAGCAGGGTGTTGAAGACTTGCTATATCCATCCCGCAGAAGCTGAGGCAAACTACTATCGGCGACTCGCCAGTCAGGCCGCCACCCCAGCATGACTTAAACCAACCGGCCTCCACGGAACCCGGGGCGGTTCAATACCCCCTCCGATGTCAGAATTCAGCGCCGCCTTACTACGCCTCCCACGCTCGCGCATGGGCCTGTGGACGCTGCTGTTGTTCCCGCTGGTCGTGGTGTTGGGGATGTTTGCGGAGAACAGCCACCAGCGCAACCTGCGAACCGAACAGATGGTGGCTGCTCGAGCACAGGCCATCGCGCAATACGAGGCTGCGCTGATCGCTCAGCGCTTGAACAACCAGTTTGTCGACCTGCAGTTTTCAGGGTTGGCCCTGATCGGACATGACGCTGCCCCCTCGCATCCCGTTCCCAATGTAGTTCGAAGCCTGCGCACCTTCATCCGTCTACATCCTCACCTCTACGCCATCGACATCCTGAGCGCCGATGGCGGCCGCATTCTCTGGTCCACCCAACCGCAGGCGAGTCACCCCATCACCAATGGCAGCGCCTTCACTCCAATTGCCGGACAGCCCGACTTCTTCCTGGGCCAGAACCGCTTTGCGGCGCGCGTGGCGCAAACCGGGGCCAGTGGACACGTCCTGACGATGCAAGTGCGCATTGCAGACGCGCAGGGGAATACACGGTATTTCGTCGAGTCGCCCTATAGGCTGGAGGAATTGCTTGCCAACCCTGCGCTGCGCAATACCCCCTGGTCGTTACAGATCATCGACACACGCGACCACTCGCTGCTTGGGACTGTCGACGCCTTGGGCGTGCGGTTCCCGACGCGGACGGCCTCGGTGCATCCAGGCCGCAGCGTGCGCGTAGCCGTGCACGGCGTCCCACCGCTGCAGGTGGAGGCCTCCTGGACGCCGCAAGCCGCGCAGGCGCTCGGTATGCCGGCGCGCACCCCGTGGGGCCTTCTGTTCGTCCTGATCGCTTCGATGCTGGTCGCCGCCTGGGCGATCGACATGCTGTTGCGCCGCAGTGAAAGACAGGTATCTCGGTTGTCCGAGCAATCGCGCGAGCTGGAGCAAAGCCGCGCGCAACTGGAGCATGTCGCGGCTTTCCAGGCAATGATCGCCGACGTCAATCAGGCGATCGCCCAAGCCCAGGACGAACCCGTCTTGCTGCAACAAGTGTGCGATATCGCCATAGAGCGTGGCCAAATGGCTCTGGCGCTCATCGCACGCCCTGATGTCCAAGGGCGCTTCCAGTTTCTCGCCGCGGCCGGCCAAGTGGCCTACCTGGACGGTCTTGTGATCTCCATCAGACAAGACGTCCCCGAAGGCAATGGGCCAGCTGGCACGGCATTCCGGCAGAACCTGGCGATATTCAACACCGATTACAGCTCCGAAGCGTTGGCCCCCTGGAGGCAAGCGGCGAACGCTCTTGGCTTGCAAGCCAGCGCTGCGCTGCCCATCGTGCGCGATGGCCAAGTCTGGGGAATTTTGTCCGTCTACAAGCGCGGTGAAGCCGTTTTCGACTCGTCTCTGCAGACGCTGTTGCGGGAGCTTGCCCTCGACATTGGTCGCGGTCTGGAACGTGTCGAGCATCTGCGGCAACTCCTGTCGCTGCGCGCCGCCATGGACAGTGCCGCCGACGGCGTGCTCATCAGCGACGTCGATGCACACGCGATTTACGTCAATCCTGCTTTCACCCAGATCACCGGCTACTCGCCCGACGAGATCATCGGGCGCAACTGCAACTTGCTGCAATGCCCCGGTACCGACGCGCAAACGGTTGCCGCCATCGCACGCGCCGTGCAACTGGGCGAGTCGTTCTCCGGGCAGATTCTCAACATCCGCAAGGACGGCGCCACTTTCTGGAACTTTCTGCGCATCGCCCCCGTGCGCGATGCGCATGGCCGGCTCAAGGCTTTCATCGGATTCCAGCGTGACATCACCACCAACGTCGAACAAGCCGAGCATCTCAACCGCCTCAAACGCCTATACCAGGCCCTGTCTGTCGAGGGTGACGTTCTGCTGCAAGCGCGCAGCGCGCAGGAAATGATGGATCGCACCTGCGACCAACTGACCGCGGACGGGACATTTCATGCGATGTGGATCGCGAGCCTCAATGAGCAGGGCATGCTTGTCGCATTGGCCCAGGCAGGGCAAGGTGCGGATCTGGTGAAACAACTGCGCATAGCGCCAGACCACCCCACGTCACCGACCGCCACTGCCTGGCGCACCGGCGCCGTGCAGGTGTATCAAGACAACTTGCCCACACCTGCCGGACCGTCCTGGGCCCAAGGCATCGCCCGCGCCGGCTGGGCGAGTGCTCTGGCTGCCCCAGTGCTGCGCGGCGGGGCGCCGCACGCGGTGCTGGTTTTCGTTGCCGACCGCATGAACGCATTCGACGCCGAAACGGTGCAGGCGTGCGCACGTCTGGCGACGATGCTCGGCCATGCTCTGGACGAGCTCGACGTCAAGGAACAGCTGCTCCAGCTGCAACAGCAGGAGTCTCTTGCAGCCCGCACCGATGCGCTGACCCAGCTGCCCAACCGCTTTGCGCTGGAGCAGTACTTGCCATACGCCATGGAACGCGCCCGCCGCCACGGCACGGCGCTGGCGATCGGCATGATCGACCTGGATGATTTCAAACCCGTCAACGACCAGTTCGGCCACGCGGCCGGCGACGTGCTGCTGCAACAGCTCGCGCACAGGCTGCAAGCACAACTGCGGGGAACGGACTACCTGGCTCGTTTAGGTGGAGATGAATTCGTCCTGGTGTTCGAAGACCTTGATACCGAAAACGTCGAGAAGCAACTCGCCGCCGTTCTCAAGCGTCCTTGGCACGTGATTCAGGAAGTGTTCGATCTGGGCCAGGAGCGCAAGGCACAGGTGGGTATGACGCTGGGCCTGGCCATCTTCCCGGGAGACGGGGAAGATGCCGACACGCTGCTGCGCAACGCCGATGCCGCGATGTATCAAGCCAAGGCGCGAAAAGGCACGCGCACGCAGTGGTGGCGACTGTGGCGCGAGGGCACGCTCGCCGCGGCACAAGTGGAGGCGCCCTTCGACCCATTTGACGACGAGGTCAGGCAGCTGTTGCGCACGCTGGCACCCATCGTGCAAAGCATCGCACCTGACTTCGCCACGGAGTTCTACGCTCAAATCTCGCACGACCCGCAGCAGGCGGCGATCCTGAACGCCCTGTCGCCGCAGGAGTTTGCGCACCTGCAACAGCAGCAAGCGCAGCACCTGCAATTCCTTCTGCATCCGGATACCACGGCCGAGCAGATCAAGGAGCGCGCGCAGCGTCTCGGCCAGGCACATGCGCTCGTGGGCCTGTCGATCGCTGCGCTGCTGCAGGCTACAAGCCTGTACGAGTCGCTGCTGCGCTCGCAACTGGAGCGCTCGGCCCTCATGGCCCAGACCCGCTACCGCCTGTTGCGCATCATCCAGGCACGGCTGCAATGCGACCTGCAGGGCGAAATCACTGCGCAGCAGGATCTTCTATCCACCTACCACGCGCTGCTGGCACACCCCCTGCCACTTCATGGGCGATGGAGCGATCTGGCACAGGGCGAACTCGATCGCCTTGCGGTCCTACCGGGTATCCGCGCCGCCTTTATCTTCAGGGTGAACGAGACGGGGCAATTGCGCATTGAATTCGCCGCAGGACCCGTCGCAGCGCAGATTCAGACCGAGCTCAACGCCCAGGGGCTCCATCCGACCATCCACGCCGGCCCCGACGGGCGACGAGGCCCGATGGGGCAAGCCTGGGCCAGCGGCGTTCCGCAAGTTGTCGAAAGCTACTTGTTGGATACGCGCCTACAAACCTGGCATGCGTTGGCGCAGCTTCTGGGCGTGCGTAGCGCCACCGCCATACCCCTGCAGCGCGGCACTGCCGTCGATGCGGTGCTGTTCATCCTCGGCGCTTACCCGCACCAATTCAGCAACACGCTTCTGCAAGTCTGGCTCCATGCCAAGCAGGAGCGCTGGACGCAACTGCTGGCGGCGTCCGATACAGCGCGAAATCCATTTGATGCATTGCACGGCGCTCAATGGCGAAGCCTCCTGTATCAAGGAGGGGTGCGCATGGTGGTGCAACCCATCGTGGACTTGCACAGCGCAACTGTCACCAAGGTCGAGGCCCTCGCCCGACTGCAGGCGAACACCGGTGAACTGCTTTCCCCCGCAGTGTTCATGCCCGCGCTGGGACAAGCCGATCTGCGGGTGCTGTTCCGCCAGGCGCTGGAGCAAAGCTTGCCGTTTGTGCGCGACTGGCGCAATGCCGGCATGGAGATCAATCTCTCGCTCAACCTTGATCCGACCACCCTGCTCGACCCCGATTGCCCCACGTGGGTCGAGCGGGCGCTGCGCGATGCGGATCTGCCGCCCGCAGCGCTCACCCTGGAACTGCTGGAGACGCAGGAGTTCGACCCCCGCGTCGTCGATGAGGCGATCTCCCGCCTGCGCGCGCTTGGCGTATGCCTGTCGATGGACGATCTGGGCTCCGGCTACAGCAGCATGAAGCGGCTGACGAACATGCGCTTCGACATCATCAAAATCGATCAGGACGTCATCAAGGATGTCGTGCACCATCCGCTGCAGGGCATTGCGCTGATGCACACGGTGCTGCAGCTGGGGCAGGATATGGATTGCGCCGTGGTCGCCGAGGGGCTGGAGAATGCCTCACTGATCGAAGTCGCACAACTACTTGGCTGTTCGCTGGGGCAAGGCTACGGGTTGGCGCGGCCGATGCCCATCGCGGCTTTGCCCGGGTGGCTGCGCGCCCACCTGCCGCTGCATCTTCCCGACAGAAGGGAACTGCACTCCTGGCTGGGAGCAACGGCGTATGTGTGGAGCAGAGAGCGCGACATCGTCGGGCGACTCGATCCGGTGAAACTGGATGCATGCCCGCTGACACGATTCCTACAAAGGCAGCGTATGCAAGACGCCGATGCGCTGCGCTGGCATGCCCTGTGGCATGAGAGCGCCTCCGAACAGGAACGCGCCCACGCAAGGCAAGCACTGTTGCAGTGGCTGCAACAGGTCGCCCTCGCGCACACACCAGCGACGAGCGAAGAGTAGGGAGCATCCACCACGCGAGGCCAGCCTCATCCCAAAGTGAACGCGTGTGCCGTCGCCCCCAACAACCACCAGGCTCGTATCGTGCGAAATTCCAATGGCGGCAAGCGTCTTTGAAAAATCAAGACTTCTACGGCGTCTGGCCGCGCGCTTGATTTGATCTTGATACGACGTGCGTCGTAATATTTGCCTATGCTGGATTTCCGCCTTCCCTCCGATGACCTGGAGTACGCCGTGCTGCGCACCATGTGGGAACTGCGCAGTGCTTCGGTGCGCGAGTTGCACCAACGTGTCGGCGCGCCGGAAGGCTTGGTCTACACGACCACCGCCAAGGTCGTGGACCGTCTGCGCGACAAGGGCCTGGTCCAGCGCAGCCGGCAAGCCGGTGCCTTCGTCTATTCGCCGCGGGTCGATCGCGAGGTGGTCGAGCGGGCGAAGGCGCGGCAGTTGATGAGCCGCCTCCTGGGGCAGGGGCCACGCCCGGCTGTGGCGCCCCTGGTCGACGCGGTCGGCGACATCGACCCGGCCTTGCTCGATGCGCTCGAGCGAGCCATCCAGGCGCGCAAGGGGGGCGATCATGGGACGTGAGACGCTGCTGACGCTGCTGATCGCTTTGTTCGGCGGCCTCGTGCTGCAACCGCTGGCCTTGCTGCCTTGGCGTGTGCCGGTTGGCACCGCGCCGGTGGTGGCCGAGCGAAGCGCGTGGCGCAGTCTGTGGCTGCCGGTGCTGCCGGTGCTGGCGATCGGCGCCTGGCTGTGCGGCTGGGCTCTGCGCGAGCCCGATCCGGTGACGACCCGCTTCGATCACGGCATGATCATCGGTGCCAGCCTGCCTTTCCTGGCGGTGGTTCTGCGGGCCGGGCTGCGGGCGATCTGGGTGCTGGTGCGCCAGCCGGTGGAGCTGCCGATCTGCACGATCGGATTCCTGCATCCCCGTGTGGTGTTCGATCCCCAGTTCGCACGTGTTCTGGAGGAAGGACTCATCCGGGCGGCGCTGGAACACGAACGTGCGCATGCACGGCATCGAGACCCGATGCGCATCTGGCTGGCGCAATTGGCCACTGACCTGCAATGGCCCTGGCCTTGGGCCCATCGACGATTCTGCCGCTGGCTCGAACTGCTCGAGCATGCGCGCGATGACGAAGCCCGCAGCCAGGGCGCGTCGGGCACCGATCTCGCCGCCGCGGTCGTGGCCGCCGCACGCCATGCACGTCGTGCGCCGCGCCCGACGGCTGGCGCCGCGCTGCCGGGCGCGCAGGCGGCCTTGTTGGGCGACGCGAGCACGTTGGCCACGCGTGTTGAGCGGCTGTTGAGCCCCCTTCCCGAGCCAGCCCATCCGCGCGGACATTCGGTCGGTCGCGACGCCGCCGTGCTGGCCCTGCTGGCCTTGTTGCTGGGCGCTGTGCTCACGTGGGGCGCCGTGTTTGGCAACGATATTCTTCATCCCTTCCTGCTGTGGACATGGAACGCCTGACGCGTACTGCCGCTGCGCGCCGTCTGCGCGCCGTTTCGGTCCTCGCTGCCCTGCTGGTGTCGGCGAGCGTTTCAGCGCGCGCGGAGCCAGCCACGCCACGCTATGTCACGGTGCAGGAGCGTTCGGTTCCGCAGACCTTGCCGGCCTACGGCCAGGTTGAGCCGGTTGCCACGGTGCGCTTGCGCGCGGTCGAAGCCGGAACGCTGAGCGGTCTGCACATGGTCCCCGGCAGCGCGGTACGCGCCGGCGAGGTCGTGGCGCGCATCGCCGGGCCTCGCATGCGCGTGCTGCTGATTGCCCGGGAGCAGCAAGCGCAGGCCGCCCAGGCGCGCGAGGCGGCGGCGGCCAAGGCCCTGGCCACCGAGCTGCGCCAGTTCGACGCGCAGCTCGCACGCGCCAGGCGGTCGACGTCGCCCGCGCGGCGCTGGCGGCGGCACACGCCGCGGCGCGCACCGCCGATGCCGCACTGCAGGAAGCGCGCAGCCTGCGCACCGTGCGCGCTCCGGTGGCCGGAACCATTCTCGCGGTGCAGGCCGCGAACGGCGAGCAGATCGGTGCCGGCGAGGCCATCGCTACGCTGCAACCGGCCGGCCGGCTGTGGCTGCGCGCGCAGATCTACGGCACCGACGCGGCACGCCTGCACGTCGGCATGACGGGGCAGTTCACGCCGTCTGGCGGCGGCGGGGCGGCGAACGTCAAGGTGGTTGCGATCGCCCCAGCGCTGGCCGCCGATGGCGGCGTGCGCATTGGCCTGCTGCCGACCACCGCGCAGCCGTGGTGGGTCAACGGGCAGTGGGGATCGCTGCTGCTCGACGGCCCGGCGCGACGCGTGGTGCGGGTGCCGACGCAGGCGCTGATCCTCGACCGCGGGCACTGGTGGGTGCTGGTGCACACGGCGGCCGGTGATCAGCCGCGGCAGGTCGTTCCCGGGCCGGCGCAGGGCTGGTGGACGGCGATCGCCTCCGGTCTGTCGGCGGGGCAGCAGGTGGTGGTCACCGACGCCTTCCTCGACTACCACCGCGGCATCGCCGCCCACTACACACCGCCGGACTGACGCGCGATGGCCTCCGACTTGTCTGTGCCGCGCCTGTTACGGCGCCGGGTGCTGTGGCTGCTGGTGCTCGGTGTGGTGCTGGCGTGGGCGATCGACGCCTTCGTGCACACGCCGGTCGAGGTGCTGCCCAGCTTCGATTTCCCGCAGATCAGCGTCACCGCGCACCTGCCCGGCACCACCGCCACCGAGCTCGAGCACCTGGTGGTGCAGCCGCTGGAGGGCCAAATCCTGACCCTCACCGGGCTGCGCAGCGTGCGCTCGGTGATGGGCAACGGCACGGTCGAGATCGACGTGCGCTTCGGCCAGGGCAGCGGCGCCCAGGCCGACCTGCTGGCTGTCAACAGTGCCATCGATCGAGCCCGCTCGCGCCTGCCGTCGGCGGCGCATCCGGTGGCGCAGATCATGGGCAACGCGATCAACGAGGTGGCCGACTACACCGCGAGCATTCCACCCGGCATCGCGCCGGCGCGGGTGCAGCGCCTGGTGCGGGCGGAGATCGCGCCGGCGCTGCGCGCGATTCCCGGCGTGCAGTTCGTGCACGTGTACGGGGCTGGAGACGAGGCGCTGTGGATCCAGCCCGACTTGGCCGCGATGCGCCGCTACGACGTCGGCGTCGAGGCTATCGAGCATGCGGTGAAGGCGCAGGTACTGCTGGCGCCCGCCGGCTATCTGACGCTGGGCCACAACGACGTGCTGATCGAGGCGCGCAAGCTGCCGGTGCACATCCGGCAGCTCGAGCAGGTTCCGGTGACCACGTCGCGCGGCCCGATCCCGCTGCGCGCGCTGGCCCGTGTCGAACGCGCGGCGATGCCCACGCACAACGCGGTCAGCCTGGACGGCCGCCCCAGCGTGGCCGTGACCGTGATCAAGCAGCCGGGGGCGTCGACGCGCGTGGTCACGCAGGCGGTGCAGGCGGCGCTGGAGCAAAGCGTGCATGAACTTCCGGCGGGCGTGCGCTGGGTGCGCACCTACGACCAGGGGCACCTGGTCGGCATCGTCGGCGCGGATCTCGGGCGCAACCTGCTGGTCGGCGCGCTGCTGGCCGTGGCGATGCTGTTCTGGGTGCTGGGCGCCGGCCGGGGCGTGTTCGTGCTGGCCCTGAGCATTCCGCTGTCGCTGGCGATTGCCATTGCCGCGCTGCATGCCTTCGGTCAAAGCCTGAACCTGATGACCTTTGGCGCGCTGACGGTGGCGGTCGGGCTGCTGGCCGACGACGCGATCATCGTGCTCGAAAGTATCCACCACCGCTGGGAAGCAGGCGATGCCCACTGGCAGGGCGTGTGGACCGGGCTGCGCGGCATCGTCGTGCCCGACATCACCGGCACGCTGACCAACGTCGCCATCTACGTGCCCCTGCTTTTCGTCGGGGGCATCGTCGGGCTGTTCTTCATACCCTTCTCGCTGGCGATGATCCTGGCGCTGCTGGCGTCGCTGCTGGTCTCGCTGACGCTGATTCCGCTGGGGCTGGGCTTTCTCGGCGCGCGCGCCGGCGGCGGGTCCGGCAGCGGCCGCCGCCTGCTGCAGTGGCTGCAGCGAGCCAACGAGCGTCTGTTCGACTGGGTCGCCCGCGCCCCGCGTACCAGCCTGGCGCTGACCTTCGGCGTGCTGCTGTTGAGCCTGCTCGGGCTGGTGCTGGTGCCGATCAACTTCCTGCCGCTGCCCAACGAAGGCGCGCTGCTCGAATCCTTCACGCTGCCGCCCGGCGCCTCGCTGCTCGACACTCGTGCGGCGGTGCGCCACATCGCGCAACGCCTGCTGCGCGACCCCGCGGTGGCGCACGTCTACGCGCGCATCGGCGCCTCGGCGTCGACCACCTATACCGAGCCGGCCTACGCCGGCGAGATCCAGGTGGCGCTCAAGCCCGGCGTGAGCGTCAACGCGCTCGACGCGATCGGGCAGCGCATCCAGCGCGAGTCCGCGCTGCCCGGGGTGCAGCTGGCGGTCGACACGCCGACCATCGAGCGCCTCGGCGAGAGCCTTTCGGGCCTGCCGCAGCCCTTCGTGATCCACGTGTTCGGCGCCCGCGTGCCCGAACTGCGCGCCATCGCCGAGCAGATCACCGCACGCCTGCGCCGGGTTCCGGCGCTGGCCGACGTGTTCGACAACGACGGCTACCCGGTTACGCAGCTGAGCATCGAGCCCAGCACCGCGGCGCTGGCCGTGCACGGGCTGACGCCGAGCGCGCTGTACCGGCAGGTCGACGCGCTGATCGGCGGCAAGGTCATCAGCCGGGTACCCGACGGCAACGTGCCGCTGGCGCTGTACCTGCGCCTGGCCGACGCCCCGCAGCGCACGGTCGGCGAGCTGGCGTCGCTGCCGATCCGCACCGGCGACGGCGCGTGGACGCCGCTGGGCCAGCTGGCGCGCCTGCAGCTGGTGCCGACGCCCAACCAGATCCGTCACATCGCCGGGGCGCGCGCGCTCGACATCCTGGCCACGCCGACCGGGCCGCTGGGCAGCACCGAAGCCCAGGCGCGGCAGGCGCTGCGCGGCCTGCAGCTGCCCGCCGGCTACCGCATCGCTTTCGGCGGACTCGCCGCCGAGCTCGAGCAGGCCGCGCTCGGCCTGCTGCTGGCGACGCTGGCGGCCTTCGCCATCATGGTCGGCATCCTGCTGCTGCAGTTCGACGGGCTGCTGATTCCCGGCATCCTGCTGCTGGAGATTCCGCTGGCGCTGACCGGCGGCACCGTGGCGCTGGTGCTCAGCGGCGTGGGCCTGAACGCCACCGGCATGATCGGCTTCCTGACCCTGGTGGGCATAGGCCTGCGCCACTCCATCGTGCTGCTCGACCGCGCGCGCGCCAACGAGAACGCCGGCATGCCCCTCGAGGAAGCCGTGCGCGAAGCCATTCAGGTACGCTTCCGGCCCATCGTGCTGACTGCGGCGACCGCCATGCTCGGCATGCTGCCCACCGCGCTGGGCCTGGGCGAGGGCGCAGCGCCCGAGCAGGGCCTGGCGGTGGTGATCCTGGGCGGCCTGCTGTGGAGCGCGCTGCGCTCGACCAACCTGATCCCGGCGCTGTACCTGCATTGGCGCCGCAAGCAGCTGGCGCGGCAGGCTTCAGACGGAGCAACGGCATGACCCCGCGCTTTGTGCCTCGGGCGCGGCGCGCGGGCCTGACCCTGGCGCTGTGCGTCGGAGTGACCGGCTGCGCCATCTATGCATCCAAACCCCTGCCCAACGCGGTGAGCTGGAAGGATCCGGCGCGACTTCGGGTGGATGCGCGGCGCATCGCGCTGCCGGCACTGGCCTCGCAATCGATCGATCTCGATGCGCCACTGACCCTGCAGGGGGTCGCAGCGCTGGCAGTGCTCAACGATCCGCGCCTGCAAGCCCTGCGAGCCCGCGTGGGCGTGGCACGCGCGCAGGCCTTCGAGGCAGGCTTGCTGCCCGATCCCACCTTCAGCGCAGCGCGCGAAGTTCCACAGGGCAACGGCGGTGGGGTCACCAGCACGGCCTTCAAACTCGGGCTGCAGTTCGATCTCGGCCGCCTGATTACGCGCGGCGCGGCGGTGTCCGCGGCGCGCGCCCACCTGCAGCAGGTCGATCTGCATCTGCTGTGGCAGGAATGGCAGACCGCGGCGGCGGCCGAGCGCGACTACGTCGAGCTGGCGGCGCTGCGCGAGCGCGACGCGCTGCTGCGCGAACAGCTCGGTGCCGCAGCGCAAAGACTGCGGCGCGATCGCGCAGCGCAGGCCGCCGGCATCGAGGCACGCACCACGGCGGACGCCGATCTCGTCGAGCTTCAGTCGTTGCGCAAACGGCTCGGCGCCGATGCTCGAAGGCAGGCATCGGCGATGGGCGCGCTCGACGCGTTGCTAGGCCTGCGACCCGGCACGCCGCTGCGCCTAGTCGGCCTGCCGCCTTACGAACCAGCCGCTGTCGCCGACGCATCGAACAACCTGCCGCGGCTCGCCACCATCCGCCCTGACCTGCGGGCGTTGCGCGCGGGCTACGCCAGCCAGGAGCAGCGACTGCGCGAGGCCGTGCTGTCGCAGTTTCCCTCGGTGAGCATCGGCCTCTCCCGTGCGCGCGACACCTCGGACGTAAACACCCTGGGTTTCGGTGTCACCCTGAAACTTCCGCTGCTCAACGACAGCCGCGGCGTCATTGCCGTGCAAAGCGCCACGCGAGGGGCGCTCTACGACGAGTACGTGCTTCGCTTGCGGCAGACCCGCGCACAGGTCGAACAATTGTTGGTGGACATTCGCTTGCTGCGCCGCCAGCAGCGGGCCTTGCGATCGGCGCTGGCGCCCCTGCACTCCGCCGCGCTTGTCGCTGATGCCTCGCTACGCCGCGGCGACATGACATTGCCACAGGCGCAGGCGCAGCGCCGAGCCTGGCTCGACCAGCGACTGGCGCTGCTGGCCAACGAGCAGCAGACCGCCCAGCAGACGGTGGCGCTGCAACTGCTGACCGGAAGTGGGGTGTTCCGACCAGCGGTGCTGCGTTGATTGCAGTGCCGGGCAAGGGTGACGCGAGCGCGCCGGCTGCGGCACTAAGGCACACTGCAATAACAGACGACTTCGAAGGCATATCTCCAGCCTGAACGCCTGAGTTTTACGACGGGACAGATAAGACTTGCCATCATGTGAAATCCCGATAGCCGCCTCAGATCACGATCCGCTCGACCTCATCGAGGTTGACCTGGTCGGTTCGACGATCGTAGAGGCCTGTGGTGCGCGCGGACTCGTGGCCCGCCATCTGCTGGGCGATCTCCAGGCGCCCGCCGTTGCGCAGGTACTCCGTGATTCCCGTCGCCCGGAAGCTGTGGCAGCCGATCCGGGTCCGGATGCCGGCACGCTCGGCCCGACGCTGGACCATGCGGTAGACGTCGGCCTGGCCCAACGCGCGCTCGCCCAGCTGGCCCGTGCGCCCGATGGCCGCACGAAACAGCCACCCCTTGTCGCCCACGAGCCCTGCGCCCTCGATGTACGCGTGCAGGACCTCCTCGAGCTTGTGGTGGCAGGGCATCTCGTGCTGTTTGCCGCCTTTCTCGTGCAACCTCACCCATGAGCGGCGCCCCTGGTCATAGACATCCTCGAGGCGCATCTTCACCACGGCGCCGACACGCGCGAAGGTGTAGACCATGAGGGCGATGAGCGCGCGGTCGCGCAGGCCAATGGGCGTGCTGGTGTCGATCGCCTCGAGCAGCGCGCGCGCCTCGTCGGCCAAGAGCACCGGGGTCTTGCCCTTCTTCACGGAGTGCCGCGGGCCGCGCACCGAGGCCGCCGGATTCACCGGCAGCACCTGGCCGATCACGAGCCAGTCAAAGAGCATGCGCAGCGCGGCCAGCCGCTGCTTCACCGAGGGCGCGGCCACCCTCAAACCCTCGATGTACGCCGCTACATGGAGGGGCTGCACCTGACGCACGTCGGCGACGCCGCGCAGCGCGCACCAGGCGGCAAAATCGGCCGCGGTGCGTGCGTAGGCCTTGCGGGTGTGCTGGTTGCGAATGTTGACCGCGAAGAACTCGAAGGTGCGTCGCGCCGCCGGCGCGTCGGGCGCATACAGCGCCGGCACCTGGTCGCGGGCGTCAAAGACGCTCGCCGCAGCGCGGCTGGCGACAACGATTTCAGACATCGACGGACTCCCCTTGCGCTGCACCGTGCCCCGGGCGCGCCACCGCGCCCATTTGTGAATGATAACGTCCTTTATCATTCTCTATAAAGTCAAGGGCAAGAAGCTAGCCACTGGCGTTCGCACAACGCCAGCCGCCGCCGACATGGTTGATGGCCAGGAACAAGCGTGCGTCGAGACCGCCGAGCGCGTGCCAGGTCGGTTCGACGGCCATCGGCCCGCCCCGCTGCGTCAGCCGGCCAGCGCGGCCAGCGCGGTCAGCCATACGCCGACGCCGACCGCGGCGCTGACCAGGGCGGCGGTGAACAGCCAGCGCCGGCCGGTCAGCGCGGTGATCGAGGCCAGCGAAATGGCGATCTGCAGCGCGATCAGGCTACCGGCCACGCGGGCGTGCGGGCGGCTCAGCCGGGCCGATTCGCGGTCAGCCCGCACCGACGCGGCCTCCAGCGCTTCGGCGCGCTTCTTCAGGTCCAGTTTCTGCTGCTGGTATTTGGCGACCTTGGCCGCGATCGCGGCCTGACGCTGTGGAGGCGCCAGGTCCGCGGCCAGCTCCATCAGGTGCTGCTTGGTGCTGGCCGACTGGTAGTAGTTCCAGGCGTCGGTCGCGTGCGCCTTCTGCAGCACCGCCTCGTTCTTGTGCAGCAGCACTTCCTCGATCAGTTGCGAGCCCTGGTAGCTGACCAGCGCGCCGAGCGCGGCCAGCAGGGCGGTGAAGATCGCCACCCACTGGTTCAGCGAATGGCTCGAGCCGGCCGCGGCGTGCTCGACGGCTTGTTCGTGCGGGGCGTGGGCATGGACTCCAGAGTGGCTCATGGCGGGCAGGTGACATCTGGAGTCGGAACGCCATGAGTTTACTTCCAGTGGTCAACTTGCCGCTTAGCTTGAATTAACGTCGGCACCCGCCAGAGCAACCCTCTCGAGAAGAGTGCGGCTCAGATCACACCGACGACCAGCAGCAATGCCCGATCGACCGCCTTCATGCGTTGCATCTCGCCGGGGTCCGCGTCAGCCATGATCGGGCGTTCCGCTGCAGCGCGCCAAGTTGGGATAGAAAATTTGGATCGAAACCGCCTGCTCAAAGGATTCGAGAAACCCCGCTTTGCTCAAGGAATGCATCCCACTGCGCGGCGGGCATCGGACGGCCAAACAGGTAGCCCTGGAACGCGCGACAGCCATTGCGCACGAGAAACGCTTTCTGAGCCTGCGTCTCGACGCCTTCGGCGATGACGTCGATATCGAGCGAGCCACACAATGCAATGATGGCGCGCACGATGGTCGCACAGACCGAAGGCGCGAGCCGTGAGAAGACACTGAGCCTTCTCACGGCTCTCTCCGACTACACACGCTACCACTTCCGTGAAGAAGCGCAGCTGATGCGCATGTGGGATATCGACGACGCCCAGCGGACCACACACCTGAAGGCGCATGAGCGTTTCATCGCCTTCCTCGGTCAGGTGGGCAAACTGGCCGTAAGCCATCCGGCCGAGTTCACCGTAGACCTGCTGACCTTCCTGGCGCAATGGCTGCTGCACCACATCATGGGCCTGGACGCCAGCATGGCTCGTGCGATCCGCGCCAAACAGGGCGTAGTTCCCACGTCCGCGGCGGAGCCGAACGACAACGCTGCGCAGCAGTACCTGGTCGACCTCATGGGCCAACTCACCGACAACCTGGGGCAGCGCACCTTCGATCTGCTCGAGCAGCGAGACCAGTTGCTTGCGCAACGCCAAGAACTGCTCGGCCTGCAAAACCTCTATCGCGCACTGCTGCATTCGGCCGAAGCCCTCATCCACAGCCCCAGCGAAGCCGAGATGCTCAAGCGCCTGTGCGAAACGTTAACGCTGAACACCGATTTTCATACGGTGTGGATCGGCCGGCCGGGATCCTCGATGGTGTTCGACATCCTGGCGCTCGCCGGCAGTGGAGAACAACTGGTGAGGGAGACCCCGCCGCGCCTGGACACAAGCCCCGAAACCTCGATCATTGTGCGAGCATGGAACTCGCAGCGTGTAGTGGTTTGCAACGAGCCTCAGGGCGATGCCGGGTTACGCCCTTGGCACGCGAAGTTCGCCTCGCATGGCTGGGCGAGCCTGCTCGCAGCGCCGGTCATGCGAGGACCTTGTCCGTGGGCCGTCATGGTCTTTGTCTCAGGGCGCAGTGGGGCCTTTGAGGAAGGCACGGTGATTCTGTGCACAAGGATCGCCGACTTGCTCAGCCACGGCCTGAATGAGTTCGATCGCAAGGAGCAGCTTGTCCACCTGGAACAGCAAGAGGCTCTTGCCGCGCGCACCGATGCGCTGACGAAACTGCCCAACCGCTTTGCGATGGAACTGTACCTGCCGCAGGCCATGGAGCGCGCCCGCCGTCATGGCACGGCGCTGGCCGTCGGCATGATCGACCTCGATGACTTCAAGCCCGTCAACGATCGGTTCGGCCACGCGGCCGGCGACGTGCTGCTGCAAGAGATCGCGCACAGGTTGCAGGCGCAACTGCGCGGATCGGACTACCTGGCTCGCTTAGGGGGAGACGAGTTCGTGCTGGTGTTCGAAGACCTCGACACAGCCAACGCAGAGGCGCAGCTCGCCGTCATGCTCAAGCGACTGCAGCACGTGATTCAGGAACCGTTCGATCTGGGCCAGGAGCGCAATGCGCGCGTGGGCATGACGCTGGGGCTGGCCATCTTCCCGGGCAACGGCGAAGACTCCGACACGCTGCTGCGAAACGCCGATGCCGCGATGTATCAGGCCAAGGCACGCAAGAACCACCGTTTTCAGTGGTGGAACCTGTGGCGTGAAGAAACCACCGCCTCGGGCGCGACGCCGAAATGACGCGGCGTACTGATACCCCGGGCCGAGTCGGGAAATGCCTGCGGCACGTAACTACTTAAAGACCAAGTCCCATCACTTCGGCGTTGTCGTGCTTTCTCCACACACGCTGTTCGACAGCGTCTTTTGACGGGCGGCAACTCTGCCCGGCGGATCGTGCGAAATTTGATGTGCATCACGCCTCTTACCCTTGCGCGGGTCCGTCCCCTTGCTTTTACTCAAACAAATGACGTCGCCTCCAGCAAGTTTCATGACTTCCGCCAATTTCAATAAAACCAACAACGCACAACATTACTGACAAGTCGACGTAACTTCGTTCGCGCTCAAACTTTGCCCTAACGTGTCGATAGGCCTCAATAATAGCCTTGCTTTCGCCCCCCTCGTCTGACGCTACATCTCGCCACAATAGATATGAAAAAAAACACTTTCTACCAAAACGGTACGCATCAGTGGCACGTACTCTACGATCAATACGAACGACGCGTCGTCGACACCAACGTCTATGTGCTGACGATCAACGGCGAGTCCATGTTGATGGACCCCGGCGGCTACGAAATTTTCCCCGACGTGTCACACGCCCTCATTAGCGTCGCAGCCCCATCATCCATCAAAGCCGTATTCATCAGCCATCAAGATCCCGACGTCATCTCATCCTTGCCTTTATGGTTCGCGATCAACCCCAATATCACTTGGTACGCGTCGAAACTTTGGATTGGTTTTATACGCCACTACGGCGGCATTGATGCCAACATCGTTGAAATTCCAGACGAGGGCCGCGACATAACGCTGGGCGGCACTGCCTTGAAAGCCGTGCCTGCGCACTATCTACACTCGGCTGGAAATTTCCACCTATACGACCCAACAGCTCGCGTTATGTTTTCTGGAGATGTCGGCGCCGCACTCTTGCCAGCAGGCCACAGCAGTTTCGTCGATCGGCGCGACACACAATCCGACGACGACGCCTTCAAAGAGCACATTGCCAACGCCAATTTCTTCCATCAGCGCTGGATGCCATCCAACAAAGCAAAAAACGACTGGTGCACACGAGTTCGCAAACTTGATATTGATTTCCTCTGCCCACAACACGGAGCGATATACAGCGGCAAGAATGTTGGTCGATTTATCGATTGGTTTGACAACCTCAATGTCGGCACCGGCATTGACACAACTGAAAGCCAGGTGACGACTCTACACCATATAAACAAACTCGTCATCTGACATACTTCACGCATCAAAATAATAAAACAACTCACCCAGCGAAATAAAGCGGGTTTTTAGGGGGCCGCCAAAGGCGGGGTGAAGGCGTCCAGCCTGAGCCCCCGAGCGCCTCGTGCGAGGGCCGGGGGGAGCCGAATCCGGATGAGGCGAGTAAGGCCGGCGCCAAGAGCAAAAGCGCAAGCGCCGGCGTGACCATCATCGCAACACGATGATGGGCGCGACGTTTGCCATTGGCGTCGGCCGCACCGAGCCGAGAGGGCGCCTCCAGCGCCCGGTCGGATTTGGGGGGCAAAGCCCCGGCACGCCGCTTCGCGGCCATCCGCTCAGTGGACCCCTGGGCGAGAGGCTCCGAGCGTTTTGGGCGGAGCACAAAACGCTCGGAGAAGCCCAGAGACGAGTGGGCGGCGTAGCCGACGACGAAGACGCGGGTCCGCTGAGCGGATGGCCGCGAAGCGGCGTGCCCGCGAGGCACAAAGTGCCGCTGCAAGGCGCAACGCGCCTGAAAGGGCAAGCTCCATGGGCGATGCGGGTCGTCCAGACCCGCAAGAACACAAGGCCGCCCTAGCGGCGAGCGCCAACGGCGCGAGAGTGTGTTCGGTCGTTCATGGTGCGAGCAGGGTCGCTCATGCGACCCGAAGTACACATCAATCACCATCATGCGATAACATCATCACCGTTAAATATGGAGATGATGTCCATGATAGTGATTGACACCCTCGCGAATGAGCGCGCCGCCCGCCTAGCGGCAGGTCGCGCCAAGCTGGCCGCCTCCGGCAAGACCCCTCGCCAGCGCGGCAAGGAAAAGGTCCGGCTCGCCCTCGACTGGATCTACCGTTGGGGCTATTCGTCCCCGACCGTCATCGACATTTTGTCCGGCACCGCGCGTTGCGGCTTTCCCATGAAGCTGGTCAAGCACGGCCTGTGCACGCGAACCCGCACAAAAAGCGGCGGAGTCTTGGAGGGAGTACCCAACTTCTACCTCACCCTCACCGATCTTGGCATCAACGAGGCCGAACGTTTTCGCGACACCCTGCTCAACTACGTGCGCGACCCATACCGCGTCAATCAGGACCAAATGCGCCACGATCTCATCGCCCAGACCGCCACCGCCAACCTCCTGATGGAAGGCCGCATCACGGACTTTCTCGCCGACAAAGAACTCTCTGACAAAAAAGAATCCGAGCGCAAAGTACCTGACACCGTCTGGATTCACGGCTCCGTGCGAACCGCTGTTGAGGTTGAACTCTCCGCAAAATGGAGCCGCCGACTCGACGAGTTCGTCACGCGATCCGTCAAATCACTCCTTCCAGGCCCGAACGGAGAACCCGCCAGATTCGACATGATCTCCATCGTATCAGATTCTGATGCCATTCTTAATCGCTACCAGGCCGCATTTTCAAAAGACGCTATTCTGAACTACTGGGAGCGCGACGAACACGACCACTGGCGCATTAACAAGGAAGCCGCCGAGCCCATGCCAAAAATGATCGAAGGAAAAATATCATGGCTCAAACTCTAAAGCTGCTCATTGCAACCATCGTCGCAGCGTTATTGCTGACTGGTTGCGACGACACCGATGCGCTTAAAACCCAAATCGCGACGCTTCAACAAAAGTCCAACACGCTACAAAAGCAACTATCGAATTGCCAAACCGAACAAGCTCATGATACAGCAACCATCAATTCAACCATTTCCCGACTCACAAAACAAGCCACTTTTGCACAAGCCTGCGCTTGGGGCATTCAAGTATGCCCCAACTCCATCGCGGAACCAGAAATACTAAACCTTCAAATCGGCAACCAAAAATTCTTGATCCAACCCAATCCCTGGCTTTTTTACGCCCTCCTGGCCGCCAAGATCAGTGCGCTGGCCATCGCCCTTGCGGCATTCCTGATGACGAGCTGGCGGATGTACTTGTGGGCGATTGCGCCAGAAAAGCAAGCCGCAGAGCAAGCTCGCCAAGACGTCGCCACCGCTCAGCGCCGCATACGTGAGGCACATGAAAAAGCGGCAGATGTCGAAGATCGAAGCGAGCGCCTACGAAATGACGCCGAAGAAGAGATTTCCGAGCTGAACGAGGAAATCTCTCAGCTAAAGAACGAACGTGATTTCATTATAAGGGAGCGCGACAAACTCGCCGCCGACATAGAACACCTCCAAGCCAGTCGCGAGCGTGCTCAAGCGGCCAACGAGCTGCTCACCGCAGCATTCAAACCGAAAAAAAAGTAACCCACCGACGGCTCTGACCCAGCACCCAAGCGATTACCGAGAGGCAGGCAACGACGAACCGAAGCACGCGCGAACTCGTCAACACTGCTGGGCCGCGCCAACGCCGCCAGCAAACCTCAGCAGGCAGCCTTGAGATATCCGACGACCCAGGAGATCGGGTCAACGTCACGAGGAACGACCAGCCCCGCGCGAGCCCTCGCCGCAGCCCCCCCCAGAGCCTCGTCGACGGGATTGATGCTGCGCATCTTCGGCTGGCGGCTTGGCGACCGCAGCCCATCCTTGCTCGCCACGCCCCGGCGAGCCGACCCCATCAGACTCATACGCCAATCTTGTCCGCTGCACAGCCTCGCCATCGCGAGCGCCCTCCCTGCAACAACCGAGCAGACAGTCTACGGCGCATGGTCACGCCGCGAAACAAACCCGCAGCACCAGATCAAGATCCGCCGCAGCCACAACCACCGGCGCGAGCAAGCCCCGAATACAGTCGCGCAGCATCACGACACCTCGCGCACCCAGGACGGAAAGTTCATCATCGCGCCATGCCGCCAAAGCAGCACACACGCAAACATGACTGACAACGCGCAAAACGCCAAATCCAGAGATCTCAGCGCGTTGCTCGAGGTAGCCAGCACGGCGCTGCAATGCGACCGCAGCGAATTGCACGTGAGTGCAACGCCTGAAGGCTTGTTTGAGCTGCGTATCGCGCGCACTTTCGCACCCGTCGGGCCATCACGCGTCACCTTGGTCGGAACCCACGAGCAAATTGCTCAGTGGCTGAACCGCACGGCCGTTGAACTGGGCCGCAACAAATAACACCACCCCCAGGGGGCTCTGCCCCCTGCACCCCCGCGCTCGCCGCGAGGCAGCGGGGCCAGTTTTTGAAAAAACCGGCCCCGGCCTCTGGCAGCATTGAGGTCGCTTCCTCGCGTCAAGGGTGAAGGCTTTGCCCGGCATCCTCACCCGGTCTCGCGCTGCGCGCGAGCTGCGGCTTGCGGTGCCGCCCTTGACCCGATGAAGCTCCAACCCATCCACACACCACGGACAGTGCCCCGGCGCGTTGGCCGGGACCACGGCAGCGGCGTGCGCCGACCACCCCGGCTCCACACCAGCACGCACCGGCACAAAAGGGCTTGTTGTAGATTGTATGTTGTAGTACGCTACATACTATCAACCTACAGGAGCCACCCCATGGCCATCACCGCCGAGCAAATTTGGGCCGCCGCCGACGCCCTCGACGCCGCTGGCCAGTCGCCGACCCTCGCCGCCGTGCGCAAGGCGGTCGGCGGCGGCTCGTTCACGACCATCAGCGAAGCCATGGCGCAGTGGCGAGCCCGCAAGGCCGACCAGTCAACCCCGCTGCGCGAACCAGCGCCGCCCCTGGTCATGGAGCGCCTGGCCGAGGTCGGCGCCGACATCTGGGCCGCAGCCCTGGACCTGGCCAACGCCCGCCTCAGCAGCGAGCGCGAAGCGCTGGAGGTCGCCCGCGCTGAACTGGAGGCAAGCCGCCTGGAAGCCGCTCAGCTGGCCGATCAGCTCACGGTGGAGGTGGAGGATGCCAAAAGCAGCCTTGAGGCCCTTCATGCCTCGGAAACCGCCCTGCAGACCCAGCTCGGCGAGCTCAAGCAAACCCTGGCCGCCGAAAAAGCCTCAAGCAAAGTCCTGAGCAAAGACCTCGACCAGGCGCGCGACGCCGCGGCCACCGCGCGCGAGCAAGGCATCAAGGCGCGCGAGGAACTCGCCGAGCTCCGCGGCCGGCTTCAAACCCTGCAGGAGCAAAACGCCGAGCTCCTCAAGCGCCTGCCGACAGCGGGCAAGTAGGCAGCGGCCCGCGTGTTGGCCATCGAGGTGAGAGGCTGCGCCGTGGCGCGCAGCTCGCCCGCCGCATCGGGTCGAGGACCCTTCCGACGCGCGAAGCCTCGCCCTGGTGGCCTCATACCCCGCTAACACCACGTTCCGGCCGTCGGCGCTACCTTGCCAACAGGAGGGGGAAGGCCATGACGTTTCCGAGGACCCTGGTCGACATCAACGACACCGACCTGCTGGCGTTGGCCTGCGAGCCGGGCTTCCTGGAACCACGCACCGCGCTGGAACTGGATCTCCTTTGGCGTCTGGAGATGGCCGTGCATGCCGTCGAAGTGGCCGAGGCCGAGAACCGGCGCCTGGTGGACGCGCTGCTGGGCGCGCAAGGTGGGGGCCACGGGCTTGGACGAACTAGATCAGCGAGGCCGCCTCGCGCAACTTGTCCGCCGTGAACGGCAGCCCTGCCCGCTCGAGTGCATTGGCGAGCTCGGCGGGCGAAGCCGAAGGGCTGCGCCATCGGCCGCGCATCCGCTTGAATGCATCGATCGAGGCCACGTTATCCAAGTCCCACTGAGCGATGATGAAGCTGTCAGGATCCACGGCCTCGATGCCATGGACCTCGAGAACGTCGGACGGAAAATCCTTCAGGTTCCATGTGACGATGCAGTCCGCATGACCGCCGATGGCAGCGGCAAGGACATGGACGTCATTGGCATCGGGAAGCGTCAATCCCTTGCTGATCTCGCACACCGCCGCCATCGACACTTCCCAGTCCGGCGTCGCCTCGCGCATTCTGTCGCGGCGGTAGTCCAGGCGGCCATCGAGGTCGGGACGCCCGCGGACAACAGCGCCCATCCACTCCTGCTCGATGCGCACCGTCCACTTCGGCGCGAACAGGCCGGCCACCGCCAGGCTCATCAACGAATCGGCTGTGACGGTGGAATAGAGGGCGCAAGCATCCAGAACGGCGGTGTAGCGCGCGTGCCCCGCCACATCAATACTCCAGCCCCAGTTCCGCCGCGTTCGCCGCCATGCGATCCAACGCATCCAGACGCTGCGTCTGCATGCCTTGCGCGTACTCCACCAGGTCCGAGAAGGCGATCCGGCGGTGCGTTCCGACCATGCGATGGGCCAAGCGGCCTTCCCTGATCTCCTTGATTACGAACGGACGGGAGACGTTCAGGAAGTTGGCCGCTTCCACGGTCGACATCTCCTGCTTCGCGGGCATCAGCACGATGGGCCGTCCAGCGCTCATCATGCCAAGGACCTGGCCGATGATTTTCAGCGACGCCGGCGGGAGAGCAATGGACGGATGCTCCCCACTCTCAGTGGTCAAGGTGATCGACGCCGCGCGCGAGTGATCCAACGCCTCCATGAGGCAGCGCTGGGCAACACGTGCCATCTCCCGATCGAGCGGGGATACAGCAGGCGCCGCGGCCTCCCGGGCGCGGTGAATGGCATCGTGCATGGCTCTTCTCCTGTCTTGGCGCCCGATGGAGCGCCGCAAATCTTGCCTCAAGGCTCAATCGTACCCAAGACATACGCAATAAGTGCAACAAACGCAAAATATGGACGTCGTCGTGTCAAGAACGCAGTCGCGCCCGACAGACGTCATCGAAACAGCGAAGAAAGATCCAGCCCCGAAGTGCAAGGGCATCGGCACCCTACCCCATGCAAGCTGGAGTTGGTTGCGGGGGGAGCCGCCGCCGACGCCCTCGACGCCGCCGGCCAGTCGCCCACCCTCGCCGCCGTGCGCAAGGCGGCAGCGGCGGCTCGTTCACGACCATCAGCGAAGCCATGGCCCAGTGGCGAGCCCACAGGGCCGACAAATCCACCCCGCTGCGCGAACCAGCGCCGCCCCTGGTCATGGAGCGCCTAGCCGAGGTCGGCGCCGACATCTGGGCTGCCGCACTGGATCTTGCCAACGCACGGCTGAACAGCGAGCGCGAAGCGCTGGAGGTTGCCCGCGCCGAACTCGAAGCAAGCCGCCTGGAAGCCGCTCAGCTGGCCGATCAGCTCACGGTGGAGGTGGATGATGCCAAAACCCGTCTGGAGGCCCTCACAGCCTCGGAAAACGCCCTGCAGGCCCAGCTCGGCGAGCTCAAGCAGGCCCTGGCGGCCGAGAAGGCCGCCAGCAAGGTGTTGGGCCGCGACCTCGACCAAGCGCGCGACGCCGCGGCCACCGCACGCGAGCAAGGGATCAAGGCCCGAGAAGAACTCGCCGAGATGCGCGGCAAGCTGCAGACACTGCAGCAACAAAACGCCGCGCTGCTGGGGCGCTTGCCCACGGCGGGTAAGTAGGACAGTCGACTAACCTACTGGTAGACCTCGCGGCGGTTGCCCACGCGCACGACCAGGATGCGCACAGCCTGGTCTTCGATGCTGGCGATGACCCGGTAGTCGCCCACGCGGTATTTCCAGAAAGCGCCCAGTCGCGAGCCCTTCAGAGCCTCGCCGATCACGCGCGGGTCATCGAGCTCGGCCACCCGCGCGCGCAGGAACGCGGTGATGCGCCGAGCGATTGGCCGATCCAGCCCCGCCAGGTCCTTCTTGGCGGCGCTGGAGAACTCAATCCGCCAGGCCAAGCTCGCGCTCCACCTCCTCCAGGGTGAACGTGAGGCTGCGGCCGGCGCGCACGTCCTCGAGTTCCTTCTCGGCCAGGTACAGGTCTTCTAGGTCGTCGAGATGCTCGCGGATGGCTTGCGTGGCGTAGTAGGTCTTGCTGCGCCCCGTGACCTTGGCCAGGTGGGTCAGTCGATCTTCGACATCGGGCGGCAAGCGCAGAGAGATGGGCATGGTCGCCTCTCAAACAAAGAACGATACAAGTATCGCACAAAGCGATGGGCACAGCCGTGGCGCTGAGGAACAAGGCCGTGGACACCGCTCAACCAGGAACGCCATGGCTCGACGCGAACCGCAACCGATCTCGCGAAGCGCCGCGGTCGCGGCACTTGCAGTCTCTGCAGACTTGGGTTGGTTGCCGGGGGAGCCGCCGCCGAAGGCGGTGGGGGGCTGCTAGGCCCCCAGGGGGGCGAGTTCGCGACTGAGCGTAAGCGAAGGAGGACGGGGGGGCGGCAGCCCCCGCGAACTGGGGCGCTCAAGCCGCGTTAGCGGCGTGATATCCCCGCGCCCAGCGGGCGTGGGGGCACGATGAAGTTGTTGCCGCTGATGTCCCGGGGAAGGTTGTCCACAGGGGAGGTGGTGGGCCTTCCGTTAAAGACTTTATAAGTTAAAAACTGCGCGCGCGCGTTACGGTTTCGGAGACCCGCGCCGTTGCTGGCTTTGCGGGGTGGTTCGGTGGGTGAAATCACGAATGTCCGGTGGGTGAAAACACGTGTCCATCCACAGCGAAAGGTGGGTGAAAACACGTGTCCATCCACAGGCGCAGCCCGTCTGGTGGGTGAAATCACGAATCGGGCACGTGCACACGCTTCCGATTGTCGGCCTCATGGTCGACCGATGACGCTGGCCAGCAGCCGCTTGGCGTCCCTGGTGTGGAACGTCACGGTGTCATCGTCGTTGAGGACAAGACGGTACTCGGGCAGGCTGTTGTCGGCCTCGATGGCGCGCACGGCCCGCCGGAACTCCTTGAGGGTGGACTTGCTGCCGGCCTTGGCCTGCAGCAGCTCAAGGCCGATCTTCCATTGCGCCTGGCGGCCGCAATGCTTGCGGGCTAGCTCGTAGAGCCGCCGCGCCAGAGGCTTGCGTAGGCGGAAATAGTTCGGGTGGATGGTCAGGACTTCCATCGCCTGAACAGCGTTATAGAGCCATTCGGACAGCGTGACCTCGACGGCAATCATGCGTTCATCATCCCGTGATCTCTCAATGATCTTCCATCGGTCGATGATGCCGAACCCCTCCCGGACACGCTGGCCTCCGGTCCTGATGTCGGTCGTAATCGACGTGCCGCGCAGGCGCTCGAATGTCTCATGCAGCAGCTTGTACCCGCGCCCGCTGGTGTCGCGGTTCGTCGCCACAAGAAGGTCATAGACGGTGAAACGGATCGTGCGGTTTTTCGCATCCTCGCGCCCTCTGTTCAGTCCCTCAACCATCTGCGAACAGCAGTAGATCAGGATGTCCTTGTCGTGCATGGTGGCGCGGCCGAGCACGGATGGAGTGACCTTCACGGACCTGTCGCCATCGCGGCTTGACCACTCCCAAATGCTCAGATCCGGCTTGGTCGCCAAGGTGAAGATCGGCGCTTCCATGCTCGCGCCGTCATCCTTCAAGGCGTAGTCGAAAAGGTCGGCCAGGAAGAAATCACGGTTCGGATGGCGCACCTTGACCAGACCGCCCTGCCCTTGGCTGGCGGTCTCCGTCGCCGCTGCGCGGGCCTTGGCACGCTGTCGCGCCTTGAGTGCTCTCACCTGGCCCTCAATGACGGCATCCAGTAGGCCGCGTTGGGCCAGCAGCGCGGCCTGTTGGTCGCGCACGGCGCGAACCTCGGGGTTTTCGAGATCGTCCGGTCGAGCGACCTGGGCCAACTCGCGATGAACAGCCACAAGGTGCTCGGACAGCATGCGATGCACGTCGCGCAGTTCGTCCAGGCTGTAGAGCGCAAGATGGTCGGCGGGCATGTCCCAGCTATCAATCGCGGCCGGTTCGCTCATGGCGTCGTCCTCGAACGCGCCCAGGCCATCGGGGCTGGCCTGGTCGATGGGGGCAGCGGTATCCAGCGGCAATTCGCCTTGCGCCGCTTTCTCGCCGCCGTTGCTCTTCTTTTTGGTGTCACCCATAGATGCCACTCTAGCCACTAGCTTGCTATTAGTTAGCGGCTAGCTACTTGATTCTTGTAGAGTTCCAGGGCGCGTTCCAGGACTTCTACAAGCAGCAACCCGTCGCGCTGCGCGAGCGCCCGCAACTCGGCATCCCAATCTGGCCGCACGCGGGTAGCAAATTGCAGGGTTCGATTGGTGCGGCGGGCCGAGCGCCCGTCCATGCGCTGGATCGGCTCGGAACTGGCCGCGACATGGACCGCCGGGACGACCTCTGGGGCGTGAAGGTTGGTGCTTGCCTCTTCCATCGGCGGCGGTGCGCCGAGGGTCTTTCTCTTCAGCTTGGATACATCAGCCATTGTTCGTCACTCGGTCGATGAGTGATTGAATCAGAGTGTCGGCCCGCTCGTTGAGGGCCGCATAACGGGTTTCGGTAATCGCGTGCCCGGCGTTCTGCGCCTGCCGATAGGCTGGCCGCTCAAGCAAGCAACCATCCAGGACGGCATAGCCTGCTTCGGCCAGATAGGCCCGCGTCTCGGCCTCTTCGGTCGGCGTCCCGATGCGGTTCAGGGCGAACGCCAGCCGAGCAGACGGAACGCCGGCTTTGACCAGGGCGTGAAACTCCCGCACGGCAGGCCGTAGATCGTCCAGCGATGCGCCGGTAGGCTGCACAACCAGGTTGGCCGCTCGCGCGATTTCTAGCGTGGCCTGGCTGGTCCGAGCCGGGCCGTCCAGAATGAGGATGTCGAACCCATTGGCGACACCGAGGGCCTGCGCGGCCGTAGCGAACGCCTCGACAGAAACAACCGGCTCGATGCTGGCATTAAGCCGCTGCCGGTGCCAATCAACGGACGTCCCTTGCTGGGTGTCCAGATCGGCCACCTTGACGCGCAGTCCGCCGGCGGCGGCCTCGCGTGCCAACGCGCGGGACAAAGTGCTTTTCCCGACCCCGCCTTTCTGGGAAACGAATGCGACGACTGCCGCCATAGGGCCTCCTGCGGTTGATAGCTAGCAGCTAGCTTACGCAATAAAGAAGCTGAAAGCAAGCCGCAGCCTTGCGGTTATCTAGCTGCTAACCTGCTCCAATACATGCAACACCATCAAGGGCGCGGTACAGGGTCGAGCGGTAGACGCCAAGCAAGGCGGCGACCTCTTTGACTGGGCGGCCGTCGACGTCGACGAGGTTCCGCGCGTGGTCGAGCTGGGGGGCGGTGAGGGCCGAACTTCGCCCCGCGAGCCTTGGCCGCATGGCGGCCGTTGCGGGCGCGCTCGAACTCGGCCAGGCCGGCTAACACGGTCCGGACCATGCGCCCGGCCGGGCTGGCGGTTACGCTCCATGGTCGCGAGCGCGGCGGGCGCCAGCCGTTCCCGACCGAGCTGATGATCCCGCGCTTCCTGCGCAAACAAGACCCTTCGTAGAACTTATACTCTGTAGTACATTGTGCTTCTCTTCGGAGATCGAACCATGTCCACGCCACGCTCCGCTCAACCCACTCCGATCCGTCTGGACTCGGCGCTGCGCGAGCGCATCGCGCACCTGGCTGACGCCCGCCGTCGCAGCGCGCACTGGATCATGCGCGAGGCGATCGAGGAATACGTCACACGCGAAGAGCGGCGCGAGGCGCTGCGCCAGGACGCGCTCAAGGCCTGGGAGGAATATCAGGTCACAGGGATGCACGTCACGCTGGATGAAACTTCCACCTGGCTGCGCAGCTGGGGCACCGAAGACAAACAAGCGCCGCCCGCATGCCATCCGTGAGGCTAGCCCCTGCGGCGCTGCGCGATCTGCGCCGCTTGCAGGAGTTCCTGCGCGACAAGGACGCCGGCGCCGCGCAGCGCGCCGGCCAAGTCATCGAGAAGGGGTTGCGCACGCTGGCCGAGCACCCTCAAATCGGTCATCCGGTCGAAGACATGGACGAGGCGTTTCGCATCTGGCCCATTCCGTTTGGCGCCAGCGGCTATCTGGCCCTGTATCGCATCGATCCCGAAGCGGTGACCATCTTAGCTATCCGGCATCAAAAGGAATCGGGATGGACATAGGGCGATGTCCCGTTCGCTGTTGACCCGTGCTGAGGCGACGGCTCCATGGTGGGGATGCTACGCAGCTTGACGAGTGGCTTCGACGGTGTCCTTTGGTGAGCGTTGCGAGAGGGCTTGCAGCAAGGTCTTCATCTGGTCGCAGCCACGCAATCGGCGCATGCGCGGAGCGGCGTCGTTCAAGGCTCTGGCGACCCATCGCAGCACCATGGCCCCGTCGCTCCAGCGCTTGACGTTTCGGGTGTAGGTGGCGACCAGCCCGTTGAGGTTTTCAATCGGGTTGGTGGTGCGCAGGGTGCGGTACAGCGAGCCGGTGATGCCCAGCGTCTGCAAGGTCAGCGTGTCCTCCAGTCCCTCGCGCAGGCTGGCGGCGGCGCCTGGATGCTTGGAGGTCAGGGAGCTGGCCAGGCGCTGCAGTTGACGCCGAGCTAGATCGGCGTCGCTGGCCGCCCAGGCATCGCGCAGCGCACGGTTGACACTGGCGTGCATCGTCTTGGGCAGGTGGTCGAGGACGTTGCGGCGCTTGTTGTTGCCGGCTGCGTAAATCCGCGGAAATCTGGCGGCATTATTTGGCGGCGAGACGTAGCGCGTTCGACATGGCCGTCGGGGGTGGTCCGCCCCCGACGACCATGCCCAAGCGTGTTTCCCCCAGCGCGTCAAGGGTTCGCTGCGCCAGGCTACCGCCTGCCCTTGACCCGGCGATGCGGCCGCACGTTGTTACAGTCGCCGCCACTTTTCTGCGGAAATCGACCACCGTTGACACTTGTGCTCCTGGCAGCGCTGGATGAGCGCGGCGGCGCCGAAGGTCTGTGTGATGGCGCGGCGCAGCGCCTTGCCGCCGTCGATCACCCACAGCCGCGGCCGCTGGGCATCGAGGCCGCGTTCGATGAGATCGGACAACAGGGCCGTCACCACGCGGGCGGCCTCGCTGGAGCCATCTCGGATGCCCAGGATGTGCTTGCCGGCGTGCTCATCGATCCCCAGGGCGATGAGGACCACGCGGTCGGCGAAGTGGATGCCATCGATCATGATGACGGGCAGGTCCATGGTGTCGAGGCGGCGGCTCAGCCAGGCGTCGAGCTGCTGCTGGCTCAACTCCTTGAATCGGCGCGACACGGCGCTCTTGGATGCGCAGGACCTGCGCACCTTGGGTGGCAGCGGATCCAGCGTGCTGGCATAGCGTCGCGTGGACACCCCTGCGGCCACCGCCGCCAGCGTGGCCGCGTTGAGCGGGTCGGCTCCCGCCGCCCAGGCGAACGTGGGCAGTGGCAACTCCCCCGAGTCCAGGGCGCGCGCCCGGGGGCGACGAATGTCGATGCGCTGCCCGCCCAGTACGACACGGCTGCTGGTGTGCCCACCTCGCACCGCGCGGCGCTGGGCATCGGGCACGCCCTTGGGCCCGCACAGCGCCTCCCGGTCGGCTTCCATCATCACGTCCAGAACCCGCCGACCGGCTTCGATGCACAGCCCGTAAAACGCTTGCTGCACGTCCTGCAGAACGCCCTGCATCGGCATCGAAATCTGAACTTCGGGTTGCGAGCATGCGCGCGCCTTGGACTTCGTGCGAGACTTCATCTTGGTGGCTCCTTTCTTTGCTTGCGAGGCACCCGCATGCTCTCATGCGGGCGAAAGGAGCCGCCACCTTCACACTATCCGTTCAACAGATTCCGGGATATCGCCGCGCCGACACGCGCGAAGGTGTAGACCATGAGGGCGATGAGCGCGCGGTCGCGCAGGCCAATGGGCGTGCTGGTGTCGATCGCCTCGAGCAGCGCGCGCGCCTCGTCGGCCAAGAGCACCGGGGTCTTGCCCTTCTTCACGGAGTGCCGCGGGCCGCGCACCGAGGCCGCCGGATTCACCGGCAGCACCTGGCCGATCACGAGCCAGTCAAAGAGCATGCGCAGCGCGGCCAGCCGCTGCTTCACCGAGGGCGCGGCCACCCTCAAACCCTCGATGTACGCCGCTACATGGAGGGGCTGCACCTGACGCACGTCGGCGACGCCGCGCAGCGCGCACCAGGCGGCAAAATCGGCCGCGGTGCGTGCGTAGGCCTTGCGGGTGTGCTGGTTGCGAATGTTGACCGCGAAGAACTCGAAGGTGCGTCGCGCCGCCGGCGCGTCGGGCGCATACAGCGCCGGCACCTGGCCTCCCGCGCCCAGGACGCTGGGTGCCGCGGAGCCTGCGACCACGAGCTCAGACATCGACGCTCCACACCTGGATGCCGTCGCGCTCGAGCTGCGGATGCCTGGCGGTGCCGGGGTACAGCGGCGAAGAAAAGAACACGTAGCGGTGCCGCAGGTCGCGGCCCACGAGCTTGAGAGACTCTGGCGCGATTGGGTGCCGCCGGGGCTTTCGCTCAAGCCATGAGATTGCCTCAGGGCCATCACAAGGCAAACATACTGCCCCGATCAATGATGGCGGGAATGTCATGTTCGCGTCATCTTTTCGTCGGGTGGCGAGGCTCAAGATTTACACTTCGCATACACAGCAGGGTATAAACATGAAACGTTCAATATCTGTTGCAAGCCTTGCGTTGGCGACCGCACTGTTGAGCGCGTGCGGCGGTGGTGGTGGCGGCTCCGCATTGCCGGCATCGTCTCTTGCCGGCAATGCGATCGACGGGCCCGTCAACGGTGCAACGGTCGCCGCTTACTCGATCAGCAACGGAGCCAAAGGCGTGCTGCTGGCGAATGCGACGACCGACGCGGCCGGTCACTTCACACTGGATTTGGGCAGCTATGCGGGCGCTGTGATGCTGCAGGTCAGTGGGGGCAGCTACCTGGATGACGCAACCGGCGCGACGACCCCGATGGCCAGCGGTACCGTGATGACTGCAGTCGTTCAGTCGATCGGCGCGGGCGGCGCGCTCGAGGGGATCCAGATCACGCCGGTGACGTCGATGGCGCAGGTCTACGCGCAGGGCATGTCGGGCGGGATGACGGACGCGAACATCGCCACGGCCAATGCGGCGCTCGGCAATTATTTCGGCATTACTGGATCGAGCGACCTTCTGCATACCGTGCCGATCGATCCTCGAGACGGTGGTTCGGGCATCGGCGTGCCGCAAGCGTCGGTCAACTACGGCATGGTCATGGCGGCTATGTCGCAATACGCGAACGCGCAAGGTCTGACGAATCCCTCGGCGGTGATCACCGCATACATGAACGACGCCGGCGACGGCGTCATGAATGGGCTCAACTCGGGCGCGCAGGTGATGATGGGGGGCGGCGGCATGGCAGCGATGTCGGCATTCGCTGGAACCAGCGGACTGGCGTCGGCGATGTCGAGCTTTGTGTCGTCGGCGCAGAACCAGTCGGGAGTCACCGCGGCGCAAATGCAGGACCTGATGTCGAACCTGACGTCGTCCAACGGGGCTTTGTAAGCGAGCGTCCGGGGCCTTCGACCCGGGGCGATGAGCGGGGCTCGGCGCCGGCCTGACCGGCGCCGAGCCCCGCGCCTGCTTCAGGGCCTTGCGTCCGTCGCCGCGGCGTCAGCGGGCGCGGACTCCGGCAGCGCTTCGCCCAGCGGACGTCCGGCGCGCAGCCGGTGGCGCTCGAGCATGCGGTAACCGACCGGGATCACCAGCATCGACAGCAGCGGCGCGGTGATCATGCCGCCGACCATCGGCGCGGCGATCGCGCGCATCACTTCCGAGCCGGCGCCGTGGCCGAACATGATCGGCAGCAGCCCGGCGAGGATCACCGCGACCGTCATCGCCTTCGGCCGCACGCGCAGCACCGCGCCTTCGCGGATCGCCGCGTCGAGCGCGGCGGCGTCGGCGTGGCCGGCGGCCAGCTGGCGCTGCCAGGACTGGCGCAGGTACAGCAGCATGATCACGCCGAACTCGGCGGCCACGCCGGCCAGCGCGATGAAGCCGATCATCGTCGCCACCGAAGCCGGACGCCCGAGCAGCCAGACCAGCCAGACTCCGCCGACCAGCGCGAACGGCAGCGTGAGCATGATCAGCGCGGCTTCGGCGCCGCGGCGGAACACGCTCCAGATCAGCACGAAGATGATCGCCAGCGCGGCCGGGATCACCGTGCGCAGCCGTGCCTCGGCGCGCTGCAGGAAGGCGTACTGGCCCGACCAGCCGAGCGTGTAGCCGGCGGGCAGCGCGACCTTGGCGGCGACCGCGCGCTGCAGCCGCGCGACGACCCCGCCGAGGTCGCTGCTGCTGCTGTCGACGTAGACATAGCTGACCAGTTGCCCGTCCTCGCTGCTCAGCATCGACGGCCCGGCCAGCGCGTGCACATCGGCCACCGCCGACAGCGGCACCGAGGCACCGTCGCGCGCCTGCACCAGCAGCGTGCGCAGCGCCTCGATCGACTGGCGATCGCGCCGCGGGTAGCGCAGCACGATGGGGAAGCGCTCGCGCCCCTGCACGGTCTGGTCGATGGCGTCGCCGCCGACCGCGGTGGCGATGACCTGCTGCAGCTCGGCCTGGGTCAGCCCGTAGCGCTGCGCGGCTCCCGGGTGGATGCGCACGTCGACGTAGCGCCCGCTGGCGATGTGGTCGGTGGCCACCGAACCGACGCCGGGAACGCCGCGCGCGGCGGCGACGACGGCGTCGGCCAGGCGCTGCAGTTCGACCGGATCGGGGCCTTCGACCTTGATGCCGATCGGGCTCTTGATTCCGGTCGACTGCATGTCGACGCGGTTGGCGATCGGCGGGATGAACAGATTGGCCAGCCCGGGCACCTGCACCGCGCGGTTCAGCGCCTGCTCGACCTTCGCCATCGTCATGCCGGGCCGCCACTGGCTGCGCGGCTTGAAGCTGATCGTCGTTTCGAACATGCTCAGCGGCGCCGGGTCGGTCGCGCTATCGGCGCGGCCGGCCTTGCCGAACACGTGCGCGACTTCGGGCACCGTCATCAGCATGCGGTCTGTCTGCTGCAGCAGCTCGGCGGCCTTGCCCACCGACAGCGCCGGCAGCGCGGTGGGCATGTACAGCAGCGTGCCTTCGCCCAGCGGCGGCATGAACTCGCTGCCGATGCGCGACGCCGGCCACGCCGTCGCGATGACCGCCGCGACGGCCAGCAGCAGCAGCGCCAGCGGCGCCTTGAGCGCCGCGTCGAGCAGCGGCCGGTAGCCGCGGATCAGCCAGCGGTTCAGCGGATTGCGCTGCTCGGCGCGGATGCGCCCGCGCACCAGGTAGCCCATCAGCACCGGGATCAGCGTCACCGCCAGCGCCGCGGCGGCGGCCATGGCGTAGGTCTTGGTGTAGGCCAGCGGCTTGAACAGGCGGCCTTCCTGGCCTTGCAGTGCGAACACCGGCAGGAAGGACAGCGCGATCACCAGCAGGCTGAAGAACAGCGCCGGGCCGACTTCGGACGCCGCCGCGGCGACCACCCGCCAACGCGCCTCGCCCTGCGGTTCGTCGCCGCCGTGCGTCTCGCGCCAGTGCTCGAGGTGCTTGTGCGCGTTCTCGATCATCACCACCGCGGCGTCGACCATCGCGCCGATGGCCAGCGCGATGCCGCCCAGCGACATGATGTTGGCGCTGACGCCCTGCCAGGCCATCACGACGAACGCGGCGAGCACGCCCAGCGGCAGCGTCAGCACCGCGACCAGCGACGAGCGCAGGTGCCACAGGAACAGCACGCAGACCAGCGCGACGACGATGAACTCCTCGATCAGCTTGCCGCGCAGGTTGTGCACCGCGGCGACGATCAGCTGCGAGCGGTCGTAGGTCGGCACGATGCGCACGCCTGCGGGCAGGCTGCGCTGCAGCTCGGCCAGCCGCTGCTTGACGGCGTCGATCGCGCGCAGCGCGTTCTTGCCCGAACGCAGGATGACGACGCCGCCGACCGTCTCGCCACGGCCATCGAGCTCGGCGACGCCCTGGCGGAAAGTCGGCCCGCGCCGCACCACGGCGACGTCGCGCAGCCGCACCAGCGCGCCGTCGGCGGCGCTGCGCAGCGGGATGCGCTCGAAGTCGGCGCGGTCGCGCAGGTAGCCGATGCTGCGCACCATCAGGTCGGCCTCGCCCTGTTCGATGACCGAGCCGCCGGTGGCGCCGTTGGCCGCGCGCACCGCGTCGGCCACCTGCTGCAGCGTCAGCCGGTAGGCGGCCAGCTTGATCGGATCGACGACGATCTGCCAGGCGCGCACCATGCCGCCGATGCTGGCGACTTCGGCCACGTCGGGAACGGTCTTCAGCTGGTAGCGCAGGAACCAGTCCTGCAGCGCACGCAGCTGGCCGAGGTCGCGCGTGCCGCGCTCGTCGACCAGCGCGTACTGGTAGATCCAGCCCAGTCCGGTGGCGTCGGGTCCCAGCGCCGGATCGACGCCGGCCGGCAGCCGCGATCGCGCCTGGCTCAGGTACTCGAGCACGCGCGAGCGCGCCCAGTACAGGTCGGTGCCGCCGTGGAAGATCACGTAGACGAAGGAGTCGCCGAAGAACGAATAGGCGCGCACGGTCTTCACCCCCGGCACCGACAGCATCGTCGTCGCCAGCGGATAGGTCAGCTGGTCCTCGACGACCTGCGGCGGCTGCCCCGGCCAGCTGGTGCGCACGATGACCTGGGTGTCCGACAGCTCGGGCAGGGCGTCCAGCGGCATGCGCAGCATCGACCACACACCCCACGCGGCGAGCAGCGCGGCGGCCATCAGCACCAGGAAGCGGTTGCGGATCGACGCGCGGATCAGTGCGGCGATCATCGCTGCGCTCCCGGCGCGCTGGCGTACTTGGGCACCAGGTTCATGCCGGCCATCAGCGGCGACGGACCGCCCTGGTCGAAGTGCTTGCCCGGAACCATCGGGTCGTACCAGTACAGCACGCGACGGGGCGCGGAGGCGGCCGCTGCCGCGGGTGTCGCGGCGGCCGGCGCCGACGCGGCCGACGCCACCGGCTGCGGCGGCTGCAGCCGCGCCAGCGCGCCATCGAGCTCGGCTTCCGAGTCGACCAGGAACTGCGCCGAGGTGACCACGCGCTCGCCGCCGGACAGCCCGGCGAGCACTTCGGTGTAGCCGTCGGCCGAAGCGCCGACGCGCACGTCGCGCGGCTGCAGGCGGCCGCCGCCGAGGTCGACGATGACGCGATTGTGCGTGCCGGTGCTGATCAGCGCCTGGTCGGGAACCAGCGGATGCGGCGTGCCGCCGCGCGGACTGAGCTCGACCGTGGCGAACATGCCGGGCGCCAGTTCGCCGCCGGGGTTGGCCAGCGCGATGCGCGCGGTCTGCGCCCGCGTGGCGGGGTCGACTTCGGGCAGCAGCGCTTCGACGCGGCCGTGGTAGACGCGGCCCGGGAAGGCGTCGACTTCGATGCGCACCGGGGTGCCGGCATCGACGCCGGCGACTTCGGCCTGCGGGATGCGCGCGTCGACCCACAGCCGCGACGGATCGTCGATGCGCATCAACTCGCTGCCGGCCTCGACGCTCTGTCCGGCGCGCACGTCGAGCACGCTGACCGTTCCCGACACCGGCGCGCGCAGCACGATGCCGCCGGCCGGCGCGTGGTCGAGCCCGGCGATCTCGGCTTCGCTGATGCCCAGCACGCGCAGCCGCTGCCGCGCCGCCGCCAGCAGCGCGTGCGCCTGCGGCGACTGCGCGTGCTCCAGCGCTCGCAGCTCGGCGATCGCCGAGGCCCATTGCGGCGACTCGAGCACGGCCAGCGCCTGGCCGGCGCGCACGCGGTCGAACGGCGCGCGCACGTAAAGCCGACTGAGCACGCCGGCGGCGCGCGCGCTGACCACTTGCGAACGACGCCGGTCCCAGTCGACGACGGCCGGAACGCGCACGCTCGGCGCCAGCGCGGCCACGCGCACGAGCGCGGTGCGCAGGCCCAGGTTCTGCTGCACGCGCGGGTCGATGCGCACCGTGGGCGCGCCGCCGCCGTCGGCGGCATCGGCGTATTTGGGCACCAGCTGCATGCTCGGCATCAACGGCGAAGCGCCGCCGTGGTCGAAGTGCTTGTCCGGCGCCATCGGGTCGTACCAGTACAGGACCTTGCGCGCCGGGGCCGGCGCGTGGGGGGCGGCGCCGGCGGGCGCCATGTGGTGGGCTCCGGCCCAATACCCGGCGGCGGCAGCGGCGGCCGCGGCGAGCGCGGCGCCGGCGAGCGCGACGGCATGACGGTTCATGGTTGTTCCTCGGGAAGCAGGTAGGCCAGCTCGACCCAGGCGCGTGCGCGCGCGGCCAGTGCGTCGACGTAGCTCAGGCGGGTCTGGATCTCGGCGTTGTCGGCGTCGAGCCACGGTTGCAGCGCGCCGCCGCCGGCGTAGGCGGCCAGCGCGGTACGCGCGCGGTCGTGTGCCAGCGCGAGCAGCGTCGTTTCGTCGCGCGCGACCTGCGCGTTCCAGCCGCGCCAGGCGGCGACGGTACGCGCCACGTCGGCGAGCTGGGCGCGGCGCGCGTCGTCGCGCTGCTGCTGCAGCGCGCGCAGTTCGGCGTCGCGCGCGTCGACGTCTGCATCCTCGCGGTGGCGGGCGAACAGCGGCAGCCGCACGCCGACTTGCACCGCGGCCATCGACGGCAGCCCGGGAGCGCGCACCGCATAGCTGGCGCCGACGCTCCAGTCGGGGGCCAGCGTCGGGCGCGCCTGTTG
>MLJW01000245.1_pt1 | contig 38348 bp, 34 predicted proteins | sample 888231 | NCBI WGS metagenome assembly MLJW01 (sample SAMN05788063, study PRJNA343431) | mine drainage metagenome | isolation source: sample collected from the inflow into an acid mine drainage treatment plant... | place: Germany: Lusatia, lignite mining district
AGTTAGACCGCATAGTAGTTGTGGGCGAATCCCACCTGCAATCTATGCGCAGAAACTAAGGCAAGTAATATGATTTTTAAACGGACTTTTTTCAGAATCTGGTGGTAGTGTTATTGGGGGCAGGTCACTTCAATTAAATATTATTACACGCATGAACTATCTGATTATGATTTAGTTATCATTGACGAAGCACAAAGAATTCAATCCGACCAGCTAAACAAAATAGTTGAAAAAATCCAATCAGCTAATGGAAAGTGCATATTTTCATATGATAAATCGCAAACTTTAGCTTCATGGGAAGAAAAAAGAAATATAGATGATTGCATCAATAATATAAGCTCAATTGTCACACACAAATTAACGGAAAAGATACGAACAAACAAAGAAATCGCATTATTTATGAAAGCACTTTTCTATAGAAAAAGCGATACAAAACAACTAAGTAAAGATAATATTCAGTTAAATTATTTCAACAATATTGAAGATGCAAAAGATTATCTTGGAACACTAGACAATCAAGAATGGGAGATTCTTCGCTTTACTCCTTCGCAATATGACAATGAACATCACAAGAAATATTCAGATTTTTCTCATAAAACATCTCATGGAATTATTGGTCAAGAGTTTGATAACGTAGTTATAACTTTAGATAACTTCTTTTATTATGACGAGAATGGCGAATTGAAATATAGAGGTAGCACGTATTATGATGCAGCTAAAATGCTCTTCCAAAATATAACGCGCACTAGAAAAAAATTGAACATTGTAATAATTAATAATAGTGAAATACTGGATAGATGTGTATCTGTCTTGAAAGGTTAGATTACAACAAGTATGACCCACAATTGAGTTAGTGCAAAAAAACCTTGCACATTGGCTGTAGCCAAACCAACTCCACTCAAGCTGATTTTGTTTTATCAATCATTCTCCGTCATAATTACAGGTTATGCCGCTTGCATCACTCGCATTAAAAAAACATCCTCCTCAAACAACGAAAGAACAACACACAATGACAACTGCATTAAACACTTTAACCCAACGCTTAAGTTATATCGTGGGTGAAAACATGGCGCATCAGCTTAAAAATGACGGGCTGGAACTAGATGCAGAAGCGGTCGCACTGGCTGTGAGCGATGTAATGGCAGACAAACCATCACGTTTAACTGATGCAGAAAAAAGAAGCACGGTTGAACAAGTGCAAAAAGAGAGCCAAGAAAAACAAATGGCGGCTCAAGCAGAACAGTCTGCAAAGAACAAGGCTGAGGGCGCTGCATACTTAGCAGAAAACAGCAAAAAAGAAGGTGTAATCACCACAGATAGCGGCCTGCAATATAAATCACTGGTAGCTGGCGATGGCGCAAAACCAAGCAAAAGTGATAAGGTAAAAGTGCATTACAGAGGCACGCTGATTGATGGTACGGTGTTTGACAGCTCTTATGACCGTGGTGAGCCTATCGTTTTCCCTGTGACTGGCGTGATTGCTGGTTGGGTTGAAGGTTTGCAGTTAATGCAAGTAGGGAGCAAGTTTGAGTTGGTCATTCCATCACAATTAGCTTATGGCGCTAACGGCAGTGGCCCAGCCATTGGTGCAGATGCAACGTTAATATTTGAAGTTGAGTTACTAGGCATCGAGTAAGGCTAGCACTTACAGGGCGGGGTATCCAAGATAACCACCCTGCCCTGTAGCGCAGACATCACACTTGCATCCATTATAATCCCACCATGCAATTACATCACCAAACCCTCGGTCAAGGCCAACCGCTTATTTTGCTTCACGGTTTATTTGGCTCTGCCGATAACTGGGGCTCGGTAGCCAAACACTTCTCAAAAAACTACCAAGTGATTAGTGTGGATTTACGCAACCATGGCAGATCACCTCATAATGAATCGCAAAGCTATACGGATATGGCGGATGATCTGCTTGAGTTGTGCGACGCGCTCAGCTTAGATCGCATCTATTTGCTAGGCCATTCGCTAGGCGGAAAAGTGGCGATGCAGTTTGCTACGCGCTTCCCTAATCGGATGGAAAAATTGATTGTTGTAGACATTGCTATGCGGGCTTATGCCGATGCGCACACGCATTTGATTGACGCGATGATGGCAGTTGAACTCAAAACTTTACGTAGCCGCACTGAGGTGGACAAGGCTTTGAGTAGCGCTATTCCCGAAGTCATGGTGCGCCAGTTTTTACTCATGAACTTAATTAAGTCAGGCATCAATCAGTCCGAAAATGGTTTAACGTGGCGCATTAACCTAGCCGCGCTCAAAACCAATTATCCTCTCCTGCAACAAGCGGTATGTGAAAATGCACAGAATGAAAAGCCTTGCCTATTTATCCGTGGGGAACAGAGTGATTACGTGCAAGATGCAGACATTGAACAGATTAAAACCCTTTTCACAAATGCAGAATTTACCAGCTTGCCAACAGGACACTGGGTACACGCAGAACAACCGCAAGCATTTATAGAAGTGGTAGAGAATTTTCTTGCGAGCGAAATACCAATCAGCATGTAAAGTACATCTGTGCGATGCACCATGTCACGGATAAGACAAAAGGATGAACAAAAAAAAGACCCCAATCAAGGGGAAGAGATCGGGGTCAAAAATGCCTCATAGTCTAAGGCTTCCGCTCAGGGAGGAAAGAAGCGGAAAGACAACTTTCGTTATCTGAAAATAAGACTACTCAAATTTGGATTTAGTTCCACCTAAATGTAATTTCTTCTTGCGTAACATCGTCAGCAAAGCACTCAAAAACCCACCAATTAGTCGTGCTAAAATAGCCGCCATGACTACGCAAAACTTAAACACCGCGACACAAGACCCACTATTAGCTGGCTTGAACGACAAACAGCTTGAGGCCGTGACCTTACCACATCAATCCGCATTGATATTGGCTGGCGCAGGCAGCGGGAAAACGCGGGTGCTTACGGCGCGTATTGCATGGTTGATTCAAACCGGGCAAGTGTCACCGACAGGTTTATTAGCAGTGACGTTTACCAATAAAGCAGCAAAAGAGATGCTCACACGCATCACTGCATCGCTGCCCATCAATACCCGCGGCATGTGGGTAGGCACATTCCACGGGCTTTGTAACCGATTACTACGAGCGCATCATCGCGAAGCTGGCTTGCCGGCGAGCTTTCAAATTCTGGATATTGCAGACCAATTGTCTGTGATTAAACGCTTGATGAAGCTGATGAATGTGGATGACGAAAAGTTTCCACCGAAACAAGTACAGAATTTTATCAACGGCTGCAAAGATGAAGGCTTGCGTGCGCATGCGGTGGATGCTTACGACCCACACTCACTCAAGATGCGCGAAATTTTTGAAGAATACGACAAGCAATGTCAGCGCGATGGCGTAGCCGACTTTGCCGAGTTGTTATTGCGCTGCTATGAGCTGCTGCAACGTGATGCCAACGTGCGCCACCACTATCAAAGCCGTTTCAAATACATACTGGTGGACGAGTTTCAGGATACCAATCGCTTGCAATACTTGTGGCTAAAGTTGCTTACCGGTCAAGGTGATGAAGCGCAGTACAACTGCATGTTTGCCGTGGGCGATGATGACCAGTCCATTTATGGCTTTAGAGGTGCGCGCGTCGGCAATATGCGCGACTTTGAAAAAGACTTCAATATTCAACATATTGTTAAGCTTGAAGAAAACTATCGTTCGCACAGCAATATTCTGGATGCTGCGAATGCCATCATTTCGCACAACACCAATCGCTTAGGTAAGAACCTATGGACTTCCGCAGGCGCTGGTGAGCCTGTCCGCGTGTACGATGCTTATAACGACAGCGACGAAGCGCAATTTATTGTCGACGAAATCAAAATGCTGCACTGCGAAGGCACGTCATTAGGTGACATCGCCCTGCTCTACCGCTCCAATGCACAATCGCGCATATTGGAGCACGCACTATTCTCAGCCAATTTACCTTACCGCGTATATGGCGGCTTACGCTTTTTTGAACGTGCAGAAATCAAGCATGCGTTGGCTTATATGCGCTTAATCGCCAACGCGAATGACAATACAGCACTGTTGCGCGTGATTAACTTCCCGGCACGTGGCATCGGTGCGCGTAGCTTGGAGCAACTGCAAGAGTCTGCCCGCGCGGAAAATTGCAGCTTATGGCAAGCCGCGATTAATAAAGTTGGCAATGGCAAGTTAGGCGGCAAAGGCATTGAAGGTTTTGTCGCACTTATTAGGCACATGGTAGACAACGCCTATGGCATTAGCTTATCTGAACTGACTGAATTAGCCATTTCCATGTCTGGCTTAACCTTGCATTATGAAAATGACAAAGAAGGTGAAGACCGCATCGAGAACTTGAAAGAGTTGGTCACCGCGGCGGTTGCATTTACCAATCAAGATTTCGGCAACCACAACAATGTAGATGGCGAAACCGAACAGGATTTACTGACGCAGTTCTTAAGCCATGCCAGTCTAGAGGCCGGAGAGCATCAGGCGGACGTAGGCAAAGAAGCTTTGCAACTCATGACTGTGCACGCCTCTAAAGGCTTGGAGTTTAAAGCAGTATTCATTAGCGGCCTTGAAGAAGGATTATGTCCGCACGAACAAAGCCTATTTGAAAACAATTGCATTGAAGAAGAGCGCCGCCTCATGTACGTGGCTGTTACACGCGCACGGCAACGTTTATATTTAAGTCACGCACAAAGCCGCATGCTGCATGGCAAAGTACGCTACGGTATTCCATCGCGCTTTTTAGATGAGATTCCTGAAGGGCTACTGAAGCATCTAAACAGCAAGCCTGTCGCGAAAAATTACAGCAGCAACATAACAAACTATAGCGCTGCGGCACCAAACACAACGACTAAAAATGCCATGCCTTGGAAAATAGGCCAGCAAGTGGCGCATACGAAATTTGGCAATGGCGTGGTTGTGAGCTATGAAGGCAACGTAAACGACATGCGTGTACAAGTAAACTTTGGGCGTGAAGGCATGAAATGGCTGGCAATGGAGTTTGCGAAACTAACGCCAATCTAAACCTAATTTAATTGTAAGTCTTTTACGTTCCGTTCGACTAACTAACATGCCCATAAAAAATTCATGGGTATTTTCATTAATCGAACGGGAGTCTTACTATGTCTTTAATGTGCAAAATGAATGGTCAGTGCAGTGCAACTAAAGGAATGTGCATCCATGAAAAAATGATGGCAGCGATTGCGATGATTGCAATCGCCGGAGCCGTTGGTCACTGGGTGCTGCACTGGTTCTAAATTAACCGTTTCCTGCTCAGGAATACAGTTCAATAAATATAGATCGCAAACCTCAGTGCTAGCAATACACTACATTGAGGCTAGCGATCAACAGACTTACTTAAGCCGCACGAAAAATATCACGGTAGCTCACATACTGAAAAGCCAGCATAAGCGCCGTTGCCAGCAATAAACAACCAAACACTACCAGCGGCACTAACAATTGCCCAAAGGCCGGCACAAAGCTGCTGATAATGCCAACAATCATACCAACCACCATCATCAAAACAATCATGCCTGACGTAAGCAACAGCCACGCAGCGCCTAATGCAACCATATATTGCAGTGAGCCAGCTATGCTTGATTTAATGGCTTTAACAACGGGGTAATTATTAAAAGCGATAAGCATGGGCGAAAACCATGTTGCCATGATTAATGGAATCAGTAGCAACGTAAACTTGAGCAAAAGTGGCATCATCTTCTCGATAATCGCCATTGCCTGCGATTCCGTCATGGCATTATTACTGTGCGGCAGGCTCAATAAGCCTTGAATGTCACTATTCAACACAAAGCTTGTTAATACGCCATAAATTAAAGAAGCACCGCCTAGCGCCATCAGCAAGGATACTTTTGGCCTAAGACCTTGGATGATTTCACTAATACCTTGTACTTTCTGCTGATCCGCATTACGGAATATCGCGATAGCAATCGCCATAAAAATCGGCCAAATTAAAATAGTCATGAACGCAAACCATTGCAGGCCCGGGATTGAGGGCACCATCATAAACAGCGCAATATAAGTTAATGCCAACAGCATCAATTTGCTGGGTGCAGTTTTGAATAAGGCAACACTCTCTCTAATCCAATTCACACCCATTTTAATGCTTGATTTAAAAGTAGCCATTGCCTAACAATCCTTGTTTAAAGCAGCATACAGCTTAGTTCTATGCTGCAAAATTCGCTTGAAATGATCTGGGTCTTTTGCATGCGTTAACTCGCCCGCCTGCGGGTAAATTTGATCATACAACCGTGATAACCAGAAACGCAATGCAGCAACACGTAACAATCCAGACCATGCTGACAACTCGTGCGAATTAAACGGTCGCACAGCCCGATAAGCTTGCAACATGGCATCTAACCTTACCTGATCAAAACTACCATCGGCATGTACACACCAGTCATTCACAGCAATGGCTAAGTCGTAGGCTAGCACACCATGACAAGCATAATAGAAATCAATTAAGCCGCCGATTTGATCTTCATCAAATAATACGTTATCTCGAAACAAATCTGCGTGAATCACACCCACAGGCAATTGCGTAGTATCGAAGGCCGTTTGAAATGCCAAAGTCTCTTGCAGTAAAACCTGATCTTCTGCAGGTAAGTGAGACATGACCTGTGTGGCGGTTCTGATACGCCAGTCTTCGCCACGCTGGTTTACGCTCTGATGTTGAGGATACTGCGCCTCAAAAGACTGCCCTGCAAGATGCATCTGCGCCAGTACTGTGCCTACAGCTGCACATTGCGTTACGCTAGGGGCTGTTACATCGCGCCCTTTCAGACAACTTACCAAAGCAGCGGGTTTGCCATTTAACATATGCAACCCAACGCCAGCATTATCCGTAATTGGGCGCGGGCACGGAATACCCTGTGCAGCTAGATGGCTCATTAAGTCAATAAAATAAGGCAGTTCTGCAAGCGCATTGTGCTCAAACAATGTCAGTACATACTTATCTTGGCTAGTCGTCACAAAATAATTAGTATTGGTTACGCCTGAAGAAATACCTTTCAAGTCAACAAGTTCGCCAATAGCGTAATCTTGAAGCCACACTTGTAATTGCTGAACACTAACAGAAGTAAATACAGACATAAGATAAGAATTTATAGACTAAGTAATTGTGAATAGAATGATGCTGGATTCATGCAAACCAACAAAATTAAAGAGGGCATCAAGCCCTCTTGGTTAGATTTGGTTTACAGCTCAAATCTAGAGTGATGCATTAAAACCTGAATATCGTCCATTTAGGAATACTCAGTGGTTGATTTGGTCCATCCATGAGCCAACCGCCATTTTGATCTTCTTTATGCATATAATACGGTACACCATGTGCTGGCGTCACTTTCATCATATAAAGCTGACCATTGATACGGTACTCCTCAATGGTTTCCCCCTTCTTCTTGACGATCGTGATTTGCGGCTCATCTGCCGCCTTATCATCTGAACCGATAGTCGGCGGTGGGGGCGCTTCTTCCAACGGTTGCAAATCAGCTGGTGGCGCTTTAGCTTCAACAAGCAAAGGCGCTTGCGCAAAACCCAACGCCAGCAACAACAATCCTAAGTTTTTATAGCTTTTACGCATATGCCTGACACCTATTTTTAGAGTTTAAGTCCAATGACTTCAATAACGATTAATTCTATCAAATTACCAGCACTATTACGGTATTGATTACAAATAAAGCTGAATACGTTCTTCATCCGCAGACAATTTAAAGCCACGCGTTTCGTAGTGTTTGAATATAGCCTCAACAATTTGCGCAGGCTCATCAATCAACTGAATCAAATCCAGATCTGCCGCCGCAATCATATTTTCATTCACCAATGTGGTTTTAATCCAATCCACCAAACCGCGCCAGAACGGCTCGCACACCAGAATAATCGGAATCTTCAATGTTTTTCCCGTTTGCACCAGCGTAATAGCTTCCATCAACTCATCCAAAGTACCAAAGCCACCTGGCATCACCACATAAGCACTCGCGTATTTTACGAACATGACTTTACGCATGAAAAAGTGCTTAAAGTTTTGACTGATGTCTTGATACGGGTTCACATGCTGCTCATGCGGCAACTCAATATTCAAGCCGATACTCGGTGATGTGCCAGCATATGCGCCTTTATTGGCGGCCTCCATAATGCCGGGACCACCACCAGAAATAACCGCAAAACCCGCATCAGACAAGCGTCGTGCAATATCAACGGTCAGCTTGTAATAAGGGCTATCCTGCTGAATACGTGCACTGCCGAAAATAGACACTGCCGGGGTGATTTCCTTCAGTCGCTCCGTCGCGTCCACAAATTCCGACATAATCTTAAATGCGTGCCATGATTCATAACCAGTATGATTACGACCTTGCACGTCAGGGTCGACGATTTTTTGAATTTTTTTTGCACCTGACATTTCAGCAACCTTCTATTAATTAAATACAGAATTCAAATTTTTAAGCGAGACCAGATACAAAACATTTTTTAAGCGCACTACATATGTTTTATTATGTAAGCGATTAAAAAATGTTAGCAACAACGTATCGCAACACAATTTGGATTTTTACATGAAAACATTATTGTTAGTGGATGGCTCATCCTACCTCTATCGTGCGTTTCACGCCATGCCCGATTTGAGAAACCGCCAAAATGAACCCACAGGTGCGATTCAAGGCGTGCTCAACATGTTACGGCGCTTGCACAAAGATTACCCTAGCGATTATAGCGCGTGTGTTTTTGATGCAAAAGGCAAAACATTTCGCGATGATATTTATGCTGAATATAAAGCCAACCGCGCCGCCATGCCAGATGATCTACGCCCACAAATAGAACCTTTGCATGAAGCCATTAAAGCCATGGGCTGGCCACTGCTTATGATAGAAGGCGTAGAGGCAGACGATGTGATTGGTGCTCTGGCTAAACAAGCTGAGCGTGAAGGTGTGCGCGTCATTATTTCCACTGGCGATAAAGACATCTCGCAACTGGTGAACGAACACATCACCGTCATCAACACCATGCGCGATGCTTTTCGCAAGGTTGACGATGTGCTCGACATTGCAGGCGTGGAAAATAAATTTGGCGTGCCACCAAGCTTGATGGTGGATTACCTCGTGTTAGTAGGCGACACCTCAGACAATGTGCCGGGCGTGGAAAAAGTAGGCCCAAAAACCGCAGTAAAATGGCTAAAAGAATATGGTTCACTGGATAACATTGTTGCCAATGCAGAGCATATCAAAGGCGTTGTGGGCGAGAACCTACGCAAAGCGCTACCTTGGCTACCTACCGCACGCGAGCTGATTACCATTCGCTGTGATATTGGCATTCAGGAAAATCTGAGCGATCTTGCACCCCAGCCACAGAATAAAGCCAAACTGGCAGAATTGTTTGATCGCTTTGAGTTTAGAACTTGGCGCCGCGAACTAGACAACATGCCAGATAGCGCGCCACCTAGCGCTACAACAAGTGCGCCGCAGTCCGACTTATTCGGAGGCACGACTTCCGTACGCGCTGATACTATCGAAAAACAATCCAACACTACTGGCACGACAAGCGCACCACGAGCGAATGTGTTTGAGCCTACTTATCAAGCCGTCACCACACGCAATTACGAAACCATTTTAAGCAACGCGCAACTCGACACGTGGCTAGCCAAACTGCAATCCGCGCCATTGATTTGCGTGGACACAGAAACCACCTCTCTCGACCCGATGACCGCCAAGATTGTCGGCCTGTCATTCAGCGTAGAGGCTGGTAGCGCAGCCTACTTGCCGCTCATGCACGACTACTTTGATGCGCCAGCACAGCTTAATTTTGATGAAACTCTAGCGAAAATCAAACCGATTTTGGAAAACCCAACCATTAAAAAGGTTGGCCAAAATCTTAAATACGACCAGCACGTATTAGCCAACCATGGCATACAGCTCAACGGCATTGCGCATGACACGCTGCTGCAATCCTACGTGTTTGAGTCGCACAAGTCGCATGGCATGGATGACCTCGCCATGCGTCATTTAGATTTAAAAACCATCACCTTTGAAGAGGTCGCTGGCAAAGGCGCCAAGCAAGTGAGCTTTAACCAGGTAACGGTGGAAGTGGCCGCCGAATATGCGGCGGAAGATGCCGACATCACGCTGCAACTGCATCATGCCATGTACCCGCAAGTCGCCAATGATGAAAAGCTGGAATACATCTACAGCCAAATCGAAATGCCTGTTTCCAACATCCTGTTCACCATTGAGCGTAACGGCGTGTTGATTGATAGAGACATGCTCAACGTGCAAAGCAACGAAATCGGCATGAAACTGGTGACGCTAGAAAATCAGGCCTATGAACTTGCAGGTCAGCCTTTTAATTTGGGCTCACCCAAACAATTACAAGAAATCCTCTTCGGCAAGCTCGGCATCAAGCCACTCAAAAAGACCCCCAGCGGCGCCCCTTCTACCGATGAAGACGTATTACAAGAGCTGGCACTAGACCACCCGCTACCCAAGGTGCTATTGGAGTATCGCGGACTCGCAAAACTCAAATCCACCTACACAGACAAACTGCCGCGCATGATTAACCCGACGACAGGGCGCGTGCATACCAGCTACAACCAAGCCGTTGCTATTACTGGCCGCTTAGCCAGCTCAGACCCTAATTTACAGAACATTCCGGTACGCTCAGCAGAAGGCCGCCGCATCCGCGAAGCCTTTATTGCGCCCAAAGGCAGCGTCATTGTCTCAGCCGACTATTCACAAATCGAGCTACGCATCATGGCGCACTTATCCAAGGACGAAGGCATGCTCAAAGCCTTTGCCAACGATGAAGACATTCACCGTCACACTGCCGCCGAAATATTCGGCGTAGATCTGGAAGCTGTGGATAGCGAACAGCGCCGCTACGCCAAAGTCATCAACTTCGGCCTCATCTACGGCATGAGCGCATTCGGGCTGGCACAAAATCTAAACATCGAACGCGGCGCCGCACAAAGCTATATCGAACGCTACTTTGCCCGCTACCCCGGCGTGCGCGAGTACATGACCAACACACGTGAACTCGCCAAACAAAATGGCTATGTGGAAACCTACTTCGGCCGCCGATTATGGGTACCAGAAATCAATAGTCCCAACGGCACACGCCGTGCCGGCGCAGAACGCGCCGCCATCAACGCCCCCATGCAAGGCACCGCCGCCGACCTCATCAAACTCGCCATGATCGCCGTCGATAAATGGCTGAAAGAGGAAAAATTACAAAGCAAACTCATCATGCAAGTGCACGATGAACTGGTGCTGGAAGTGCCAGAAGGTGAACTTGAACTGGTTAAAACCACCTTGCCGCAATTGATGCAGCATGTGGCTAAGTTGGATGTGCCGTTGTTGGCTGAGGTGGGTGTGGGGAGCAATTGGGAAGGGGCGCATTAAATGTCTAATGTTCACCCTCAATTCGGCATCTACATCATTGGCGATGAAATTCTCTCGGGCAAGCGGCAGGATGCGCATTTGCGCTTTGTGGTTGAGGCCTTTAAAGCGCGTGGTTTGCAATTGGCTTGGGCGAACTATCTGGGCGACGTGCCTGCGCAAATTATCAGCTCATTACAAGCTAGTATGGCGCGCGGTGATGTTGTGTTTTCATTTGGTGGCATTGGTGCCACGCCTGACGATTACACGCGGCAATGTGCTGCGGTAGCGGCGAATTTACCCATTGAGCGACACGCAGGGGCTGTGGCAGAAATCGAGGCACAGTATGGCGAAGGCGCGTATCCCAAACGCATATTGATGGCAGATTTTCCGCAGGGTGCAACGTTGATTCCTAACCCAATTAACCGCGTGGCAGGCTTTGCCATCAACTCGCATTATTTCATGCCAGGCTTTCCAGAAATGTCGCACCCAATGCTGGAGTGGGTACTGGATACGCATTATGCATATTTGTTTCACACGCAGGATTACATAGAAGCATCCATTTTAGTGATGGATGCAGGTGAGAGTCGATTAATAGACTTGATGGCACATATCGTTGCGAAGTATGCTGAGCTTAACCTTTTTAGCCTACCCAAGCTGGATGCAAGACGCACCACGGAACTCGGTATAAAAGGTGCGAGTGCACAAGTACAAACGGCGTTAGCAGAAATAAAGCAAGCGGTTACAGCACTTGGTTTTCCATGGAGTGATGCTTGATGCTAGCCATGCAATGCAGAGCCGGTTGCGGCGCATGCTGTATCGCCCCTTCGATCTCCTCACCAATTCCAGGTATGCCTTTAGGGAAAAAGGCTGGAGAACGCTGTATTCAACTGACGCAAGATAATAAGTGCATGTTATTTGGTAAACCTGAACGGCCATCAGTCTGCTTATCTATCGCACCTAGTCATGAGATGTGTGGTGACAACTCATCTGATGCGATTAATTGGCTTATTGCACTTGAAAAAGCAACGACACCTCATTCAGAACCCTGACATCTCAGGCTATAGCTATACTTTGCCACTAGAATCGTAGTTATATTATCGAAAGTTCAAGCCTATCAAGGACTCAAGACTAATAGCAATCTTTCAAAACACATCTCACATACCTATGAACAATTAAGGACTAGACCTCAAATCCTGTCGAAATTTAATTATTTAAGTAATTAAATTTATCAAGCATGCAAACTTTTATGCAAATCCATGCTCTCACCACAAGCGCACTTGTAACAAAATATAACAATATATTAATTACGAATGTATAAAATGACACCTCCCCTCAATCCTAGGAAAAATCAGATGAAAAAATCACTAGTCCCGTTATTACTTGCAGGCTTGATTTCAGCATGCGCATCGCAACACGTAAAAGAAACACCTGCACCTGTGGCAAGTACGCCAGCACCAACAGCGACACCTGAGGTGACTCCACCGGCAGTGACTTCTGCACCTGCAGAAACAAAAATCGAAGTTAACCCGTTAACAGACCCAAACAACATTCTGTCAAAACGTAATGTTTATTTTGATTTCGACAAATATGACATCAAACCTGAATATCGCGCATTGATCGAAGCACATGCGCAGTATCTTGTTAGCCATCCTGATGCCAGCATCCGTATTGAAGGCAATGCAGATGACCGTGGTAGCCGTGAGTACAACTTAGCTTTAGGTCAAAAACGTGCGGTAGCAGTTAAAAAAGCAGCGAACGTATTAGGTGTAGCAGACAAACAAATCGAAACGATTAGCTATGGTGAAGAGAAACCAAAAGCGATAGGTGAGAATGAAGCTGCATGGGCACAAAACCGTAGAGCTGACATTGTTTACTCTGGTGAATAAATGATTGATGGCATCAAGCTGCTATCTTGCAACTGATACTTTAAATCTCGCACATCACTCATGAAATAGTGCCATTCAATATTATTGAATGGCATTATTTTTTACGGTACCAACAAAAAAAATATCACAATTAACAGCCACACACTGACTCCATTAATCAATTACTGCTATTGAAAGTTTTTAAGAGCCCCTTAAACATAGGCTACTCCATAACTACATTGCAACATGAACTTGATTGCGCCCAGAGTCCTTCGCCACATACAGCGCTTTATCTGCCTGAACTAGTAAAACATCCAGACTCTCATCCATGCTCAATATGGAGGTAAGACCGATCGAAACCTTGAACCTTAACGAGAGGCCGCTCTCGACCTGAACTTCCGCTTGCTCGATAGCACTCCTTAACCGCTCAGCAACCTCAGCACCCTCATCCAGATTTGTTTCCGGAAGCAGGATTGCAAACTCCTCCCCACCTATGCGGCCAATAATATCTACTTCACGCAATATCTGCTTACAAACCACTGCCAACTCTTTCAGCACCATGTCGCCTGCTTTATGACCATGACTGTCATTAATTTTTTTAAAATAATCTATATCCAGCATGAACAATGACAAGTTATGTCCGTAACGAATTGCTCGCGCAAGCTCCATTTCGGCCTGCTGCATAAAATAACCACGCGTGTTGACGCCAGTCAGATAATCGAAACGAGCCTGCTGCTCCAACTCGTACTGAAAAAGTTTATGCTCGGTAATATTACGCGTCACACCAAGGAAGCTGACGACCTGGCCTTGCTTATCCCGTAGTGGAGTCGCATGAATTTCCAACCAACGCTTACCGCCCCTTTTACCATTGACAGGAAACTCCAAAACTCCGGAATTACCTTCCATCACACTTTTATGCAGGGCGAGAAACGCAGGTTGGTGACTACGCTCAATAAAACTTAATAGCCCTGCCTTCTGCGCATCTTCAACATTATCAACTTGCAACATTCTCAGCCCAGCCGCATTGATATCCAAAAGAGCCCCATCAGGCGCCAACACATTTACGCATTCAGGCTCACTATCAAAAATGGCCTTAAGATACTCCTTCTGCAAATACAACTCCTCCTCTGCAGCCTTACGCTCAGTGAGGTCTACATGGGTGCCAATCATACGCAGCGGTTTTCCGTTTTCACCGTACTGGACAACCATACCCCGCCCTAACAACCATTTGTAATGATCATCCTTGCAACGTAACCTGTATTCCACTACATATGCTGGCGCTTCACCTGCAAGATAGGCCCGCATCATCTCGGTCACTTGAGCTTGATCATCAGGATGTATTCGTCTTAACCATTCCTGACAGGTTGGAAAAGTATCGCTTTCAGAATACCCTAGCATCTCCTTCCAACGTGTTGAATATTTCGCCTGATTGGTCTCAATATCCCAATCCCAAACGCCATCGCCAGTACCCTCAATCGCAAACTTCCATCGAAACTCGCTATCTTTTAGCTCCACTTCTGATCGTTTACGACGAGTGACATCGTGAAGAAAACAATAGAACTGTCCATCTTGCCCATAGCTAGCACTCACCTCTATGTCTAAGACATAGCCATCTTTTCTACGATGCTTAGTCTCAAAACGATCTGCACCCGTCTTTATGATCTGCTCAATATGTCGAATAGCCACTTCAGGACTTTCCATTGCCTCAACATCAATGATGTTCATATTCAACAACTCTTCACGCTGGTAACCAATCATCAGGCAATAGGCATCATTCACTTCCAGAAATCCACCTTGCTGGTCAATAATCCAGAAGCCATCCAGCGAAGTCTCAATAATATGGTGGAGTTGTGCATCATTTTTTAAAAAATCAGCCTCTATTCGTCTCTGTGCAAGACGTGAACTCATATAACCAATAACAACAATCAGAAGAGAAACCAACAGCCGCATATACAACTCTATGCCGCTTGGCTGCAAACTTTCTGATAATGGCAAATGAGTAAAAAAGACGGTATTGATGCAACTGACCATTAGCCAGAATGCGATAGAAAGAATAACTCCAAGCCAAATGAATCGGCTCGGCGACAGGATAACACTTGTATTTTTATGACTAACCATTAGGCTGGCTAGCGACTAAAACTTAAACACATAGCAATAAGGCTCCCCTTAGCTTTGTATACAGACCTGTTTAATACCCATCATCCTCCAAATATGCCATATTTCCAAACTAAAATATATAAACACTTTAAGACTACCCATAATATCTAATTTTTAATCACTCAAAAGTCGGCATAACCTAACGCTGCATTGGTATCAGGCATAAAAAAAGGACGCGGAGCGTCCTTTTTTACTATCTGTAAAATCAACTGAAAATTAGTTAACTTTATCTTTCAATGTCTTACCCGCTTTAAATGTTGGAGCGTTACGCGCTGCAATCTGAATAGTTGCGCCTGTAGATGGATTGCGGCCAGCACGCGCTGCTTTTGCAGTTACTTGAAATGTACCAAAACCAACGAGAGCAACATTGTCACCATCTTTTAATGCATTGCCGATAGTGTTAGTGATTGCATCAAGTACACGACCAGCTTCAGCTTGGCTTACTCCAGCTTCAATAGCAACTTTTGCAACGAGTTCAGATTTATTCATAGATTGATCCTAAGTATTAATTCTAAGTTTAAGAAGGGTTAAAACGTCCGCAAGCCTTATCAATAAAAGCACGCATTAAACGTGATGCTAGCACAATCCATTTATTCATTAAAAATTTTTAATTGCTTTAACTGAACACGCATACACAATTTAGTCATGATATTGCATCAATTTCATACTGAAATTACAACGACTCAAGCATTTATATAGGCAATAACTGCTTCGAAGAAGAAGATTACACACGTGTAATATTGCTGAAATATTGCGCTTAAATATTGAGTAATTTTTTACATTTGTAGAAATTTAAGTTTTCGACCACCTCATTTGCATATAAAATAGGCAGCTTTCGCGTTCACAATGCAATCCAAAAGCTAAACAGTGCAAATCGGCTCACACATACTTAAAAATAATCTGGTTGTCGCTCCCATGGCCGGCGTGACGGACAGACCATTTCGCCAACTTTGTAAGAAAATGGGCGCAGGGCTGGCCGTGTCCGAGATGGTCACCTCTAACTCACTACTCTACGGCAGCGAAAAAACCTTGCGCCGTGCGAATCACGAAGGCGAAGTTGACCCGATCTCAGTACAAATCGCCGGCGCAGACCCAAAGATGATGGCTGAAGCTGCGCGTCACAATGTGGATAACGGCGCACAGATTATCGACATCAACATGGGTTGCCCAGCTAAAAAAATCTGCAACGTGATGGCGGGTTCTGCTTTATTGAAAGACGAGCCACTGGTGGCGCAGATACTACGTGCTGTTGTGGGTGCAGTTGATGTGCCTGTGACATTGAAAATTCGCACTGGCTGGGACAAAAACAATCGCAACGCGGTACAAATCGCCAAAATGGCTGAAGACATTGGCGTGCAGGCGCTGGCGATGCATGGTCGCACCCGCGCTTGTCTTTACACGGGTGATGCAGAGTACGACACCATTGCTGCCGTGAAACAAGCCATTCGCATTCCCTTGATCGCCAACGGCGACATTACCACGCCAGAAAAAGCCAAATTCGTGCTGGATTACACTGGTGCTGATGCCGTGATGATAGGCCGCGCCGCCCAAGGTCGCCCATGGATATTTCGCGAAATTGAGCATTTCATCAACACAGGTGAGCATTTACCAGCACCTGAAGTCACTGAGATTCGCTCCGTAATGCTTGCCCACTTGCATGATCTATATGATTTTTACGGCGAGCTAACCGGCATGCGCATGGCGCGTAAGCATATCTCTTGGTACACCAGAGGCTTAAAGGATTCGGCCAACTTCCGCCACAACATGAATACATTGCAAACCATAGATTTGCAGTTATCAGCGATTGATGAGTTCTTTGAGCATTTACAAAGCCGCGATCATCGCTTGCAGTACGACACCGAAGAAGACGGTGGCATTATCCAATAAAAACCTAGTACTTGAGGCTAATTAAAAAAATGAATAAATGTGAACTTGCCAACAGTGTGAAATCATCTCTAGACCAATATTTCAAGGATCTGGATGGTGAGCCTCCGCACGCCATCTACGACATGGTATTGAGCTGTATCGAAAAACCATTGTTGGAATATGTCATGCAACACACCGCTGGCAACCAAAGCAAAGCGGCTGAAATTTTAGACATTAACCGCAACACTTTGCGCAAGAAATTGCAGCAATACAACATCGAGTAAAAAAATCACCGCCTTTGATTATTGAATATCGCTTTTAATTTATTTCATAATCAAAGGAAAACAAGGCGGCAAGGATTGAAGTGTTGAAGACAGTACATTAAGTACGGCGAAACACTGAAGACGAAGCCAACACCGTTATCATTTGTATTATGGAATAAATTTTATGGCAACTATTAAACGTGCGCTCATCAGCGTTTCAGACAAAACTGGCATTATCGATTTAGCTAAAAGCCTTAACGCGCTCGGCATCGAAATTCTTTCAACAGGCGGCACTGCAAAACTATTTCGTGACAATCAAATTCCTGTCATTGAAGTTAGCGATTACACTGGCTTTCCAGAAATGCTGGATGGCCGCGTTAAAACCCTGCATCCGAAAGTGCATGGCGGTATTTTAGGTCGTCGCGATTTGCCTGAACATGTTGCTGCGATGCAAACTGCCAGCATCCCTAACATTGATATGGTGGTGGTGAATTTATATCCGTTTGAAGCCACAGTCGCAAAGCCAAACTGTACACTTGAAGATGCAATTGAAAATATCGACATTGGTGGCCCAGCAATGGTGCGCTCAGCAGCCAAGAACTGGAAAGACGTCGCTGTACTGACCGATGCAAGCCAATATGCGGATGTCATCAGTGAGCTGCAAAGCACTGGTGGTGCGGTTGCTGAAGCTACGACATTTGCTTTATCTGTTGCGGCATTTAATCGTGTATCGCAATACGATGCTGCCATCAGCAACTATTTATCTGCGATTGATTACACTGCCAGCATGGCAAGCAAGCAACCGGTATCTCACCAATTCCCTGCGCAAAGCAATACCAACTTTATTAAAGTGCAAGATTTACGTTATGGCGAAAATCCACACCAGCAAGCCGCTTTCTACCGTGATTTGAATCCAGCAGAGGGCTCATTGGTGACTGCACAGCAGTTGCAAGGTAAAGAACTTTCCTACAACAACATTGCAGATTCAGATGCAGCGTGGGAAGCCGTTAAATCATTCACTGGCACAGCATGTGTGATCGTCAAACACGCCAATCCATGCGGTGTGGCGTTAGGTGCAACTGCGCTTGAAGCATACAGCAAAGCCTTCAAAACTGACCCAAGCAGCGCATTTGGCGGCATTATCGCTTTCAACAAAATCGTGGATAAAGAAGCGGCTGAAGCCGTGAGCAAGCAATTTGTTGAGGTGTTAATCGCTCCTGACTACACCGCTGATGCTTTAGCCGTTTTCACCGCAAAAGCCAATGTACGCGTACTCAAAATTGCCTTGCCAGAAGATGGCAGCGCAGGCCGCAATGCATACGACACCAAGCGCGTAAGTTCAGGCTTGCTGATTCAATCAGCCGACAACCACGATATGAAAGTGACTGATCTGAAAGTCGTTTCTAAAAAACAACCAACGCCACAACAGCTTGAAGACATGCTATTTGCTTGGACGGTAGCCAAATATGTGAAATCCAACGCGATTGTATTCTGTAACGATGGCATGACACTCGGCGTAGGCGCAGGTCAAATGAGCCGTGTTGACAGTACACGCATTGCAGCCATCAAAGCACAAAACGCTGGCCTTAGCTTAACCAATTCAGTGGTTGCATCTGATGCCTTCTTCCCGTTTCGTGACGGTATTGATGTGCTAGCAGAAGCTGGTGCAAGCTGCGTGATTCACCCAGGTGGCAGCATGCGCGATGAAGAAGTGATTGCCGCAGCTGACGAGCATGGTTTAATTATGGTAGTGACAGGCGTTCGCCACTTTAGACACTAAAAAACGAAAATCCCATCAATAGCATTGATGGGATTAAATATATGGGGCCGCGCAACAAATGGCGCTGGCATATCATTAAGATAGACAAGGAATGAGAAGTCGCGCAATTGCGCAATTCACTCATATGATGAATTCATGAAAATATTAGTCATTGGTAGCGGCGGTCGCGAACACGCACTTGCCTGGAAAATCGCACAAAACAAAGAAGTGAGCCGCGTATATGTTGCCCCAGGCAATGCCGGCACAGCGCTAGACCCTGACATGGTCAACGTGCCAGTTTCCAGCGTGGCAGATTTACTGGCTTTTGCACAAACAGAGCAAATCCAACTGACGATTGTTGGCCCTGAAGCGCCTCTATCCCAAGGCGTGGTGGATGCATTCCGTGCGGCTGGCCTAAGAATTTTTGGCCCAACTAAAGCAGCAGCGCAACTGGAATCTTCCAAAGACTTTGCCAAAGCATTCATGATTCGCCACAACATCCCGACTGCGGCTTACGCGACATTCACCGATGCGCAACTGGCTCATGACTACGTTAATCAACAAGGTGCGCCGATTGTGATTAAGGCTGATGGCCTAGCCGCAGGCAAAGGCGTAGTAGTTGCCATGTCTAACGACGAGGCGCATGCTGCGATTGACGCCATGCTCTCGGATAATAAACTCGGTAGCGCTGGCGCACGTGTAGTGATTGAAGAGTTTTTAACGGGTGAAGAAGCCAGCTTCATTGTGATGGTAGACGGCAAAAACATCTTGCCACTCGCCACTAGCCAAGACCATAAACGTTTGCTTGATGGTGACCAAGGCCCGAACACTGGCGGCATGGGTGCATATTCACCCGCACCAGTCGTGACGCCTGAAATTCATGCCAGAGCCATGCGCGAAATTATCAAACCAACTGTAGAAGGCATGGCAAAAGATGGCATTCCTTACACTGGTTTTTTATATGCAGGCTTGATGATCTCACCTGATGGCAACGTTAAAACCTTAGAGTTTAATTGCCGCATGGGCGATCCAGAAACACAACCGATTATGTTGCGTCTGAAATCTGACTTTGTGGCACTCGCTGAACATGCGGTTGATGGCACATTGAACCTTGCAGAAGCGGTGTGGGACAGACGCACCGCGCTAGGCGTAGTCATGGCATCTGCCAACTACCCTGACACGCCAAGACTAGGTGATGAAATTACCGGCTTACCTAAGAATCTGGAAGACGCGCATGTATTCCATGCAGGTACGGTGCTAAAAGATGGCAAAGTATTCACTAGCGGTGGTCGTGTGCTATGCGTCACTGCTTTAGGTGAAACTGTAAAGTTTGCTCAACAGCAAGCGTACAAAATTATTGATGATATTCAATTTGATGGCGCGCAACACCGCACCGATATTGGCTACCGAGCCATCAAAGGCTAATCCGCATAAAGGTTAAACCATGAATACCCAAGACGTATTAAGCTACTTACAAAACCTGCAAGCCAAAATTGTCGAGGCAGTAGAATTAGTCGATGGCAAAAATTTTCTACAAGATAGCTGGCAACGCCCAGAGGGCGGCGGTGGCACGTCTTGCCTGCTAGAAGAGGGCAATGTGTTTGAGCGTGCAGGCGTGGGCTTTTCACACGTTATAGGTAGCAAATTACCACCTTCTGCCAGTGCAGCTCACCCAGAAGCTGCTGGTCGCGCTTGGGAAGCCATGGGCGTATCGCTAGTATTTCACCCACGCAACCCATATGTGCCAACAGTACACATGAACGTGCGCTTCTTTATTGCCAAAGCGCCTCAAAACACTCAAGAGTCCGATATCTGGTGGTTTGGCGGCGGCATGGACTTAACGCCATACTACGGCTTTGAGGAAGATGCGGCACATTTCCACCGTACCAATAAAACAGCGCTAGACGCTTTTGATCCAGCTTATTATCCAAAATTCAAAAAAGAATGCGACACGTATTTTTACCTGAAACACCGCCAAGAACCACGCGGTATCGGCGGCATCTTTTTTGATGACTTCAACGAACTAGGTTTTGAAAAAAGCTTTGCACTACAACGTGCCGTGGGCGACAGCTTCCTGCAAGCTTATCTGCCGATTGTGCAACGCCGTAAAGACATTGCTTACGGTGAACGCGAGCGCGACTTCCAAGCCTACCGCCGTGGTCGCTACGTCGAATTCAATTTAGTGTATGACCGTGGCACCTTGTTCGGCTTGCAATCTAATGGCCGCACCGAGTCTATTCTGCTCTCCATGCCACCCATCGTAAAATGGCGCTACGACTGGAAACCAGAAGCTGGCAGCCCAGAGTCAAAACTGTACACTGACTTCTTGATTGAGAAAGACTGGCTAGATATCGCAGGATAATAACTTGTCAGCCAAATGATAAGATGGCATTAGGTCTATCACAATGCAAAAGGGTTTCCAGCCATGTATCACGATAATTCATTTATTAATATTGAGACCCGTGGGTCTCAATATTAATTGTTAAGTACCACAGATGAAGCGGCTATATATTTTTATCGGGAAGCATTTCCCCGAGTTTTGTGCACTGACAGCATTTGCAGTGATACTTTCCAGCGGAAGTTATCTTAGTTGGAATTACGATCCAGTTTGGCTAAATCGCGCTGGCACTCTTATCGAAATTATTGGTGTGTTGCTCGCTGCCTCACGGTTTCACGAGTGGATTCGGCAGAAGGCGTCAAATGAGGAGGAACAAATTTTTCAAACGGCCCTTACGCGCATTGAGGCAAAGGCTGGAGAGGCTATCTCAGAAGAAGAACGCAGCAAGCTTCGAGCGACGTTCAACGAACTGCTATACGATCAACTCAACGCTGTGTGTGAGCCACACAAACGACGAATAAAACTTTGGGAGATATATCTCGTAATTTGTGGCGCGTTTCTCAGCGGTTTCGGAGACTATATTGTTGCATTGCTGAAAAGCTATGGCACCTAACCTCTCATTCAAGTTAGACGCCTAACGGTGCCCCTCATGTCATTCGTTAGGCCTTCTAGGAAGAGCTTTAGGTGAATCGAAGACTTAAATCTCAAGGAGACTTGGATGGAGCATGTTTTCTCTACTCTATCGCAAACGCAGTTATCTCGTTAAATGATACGGTGACCGCAGAAAACTGGTCCCGCGCCATCTCTTCGCTTCCGAAGTCTCGGTCGTTTCTTCGCCAAGATGTCGGAACCCTAGCTTTCAATGACAATGGTGAGGAGTTGGAAAGAGTTGCAAAGCGATTCCTTAAGTCGCTCTCGAGCAATAAGTTCAAAGTAGCCCTCCATCAAGGAAACCGAAGAAGCATTGAGCGATTGATTGATGAGAATGCCGTTGTAATTATTAGCAACCCCGAACATTGGTTCGTTGTGACTGAAGTACATCACGACACAGTGTTTGCGGCGTGCTCTGACACTTTTAACGTTCATGGGCACAAACACCCTGAGGAACCCACCCCAAAATTTGGACACCTCTCCAATTTACGCATGAAGCTCAGCGACCTTCGGGTATTCGGCAGGATGGCCTTTCGTGTCACAAAGGCCTAACAATTCGGTCAAGGCGCAGCCTTCAGCAGCTAGGATGTCCAGCAAGTGGCCGCCCCTCTACACTCATCCCACACCCCGTAAAATAAGCTTGCTATAAAAGCATGCACACTCTCCCCAATTCGCAAACTTTTGGTGCATTAAAATACAAATATCCACTTGATTTGTATGAATAAAGCCGATTTTTAATGGCATGTTTATTGCATGATAAATAGCACTTAGTATGGAGTGCAATCATTATGCAACGCCTTCTTTACCCTGAATCTGTAGAAAATAGACGCCCGCCATCGGCGGTCAATTTTCAGTCGACCAAAGACTTTGAAGAGCAAGCCGTGTTATTAGATGGCTGGAACCAAGGCTACGCCCAACTCTCATCTGGCGGTTTTGAGGGTTATGTTTCTGAGATGCGCTTTGATGACCTGCATTTATTCATGGAATACAGCAGCCAGAGCTTATTCCAAAATGGCCAATTGCCAGAAGATGTGATTGCGGTGGGCGTGCCACTTCAATTTAGCGGCAATGGCTTGTTTTGCGGGTCGGCCTGCAACCATCAATCCATGCATATTTTTTCTGGTGAAAATGGCTTTGAGTTTTTCTCACCAACGCAGTTATTAATGGGTGGCATGGTGGTCAAGCGCGATCAACTCGCGCCTTGGTTATCTGAACAAGACATCGACATCGTTAACAGCAAAACCCAGCAATCTCGGCTCATGCCAATAGAAATGCATAAAGCCCAATCCGTGCGCGCCTTTATGACTGGGGCGTTTGAGATGGTGAATCAAACCCCACAATTATTGCATCGTGCCAATACGCTGCGCTCACTCACTAAAACGGTCATGTCTTTGTTGGCTGAAGGATTGGTCGACAATACGTCTGCGCCAGAAGCTAAACCCTCTAGTCTCAAGTGCTGGAAAATCATTAACGATACCCGCGAATTAGTGCAACAACATGCTGATAGCCCGTTAAGTGTGGCGGATGTATGTAAGGTTCTTGGCATTAGCCGTCGAACCCTGCAATATTGCTTCCAAAACTTGCTGGATACCAACCCTGTGACTTACCTGCGTGCAGAGCGCTTAAATGGTGTTCGTCGTATGTTACGCACCAGCCACTCTGTTACTGAGGCCGCCGCCCATTGGGGATTCTGGCACTTTGGCCATTTTTCACAAGAATACAAAAAGATGTTTGGCGAATTGCCTTCGGTCACTTACAAGCGTTTACATGGGATGCATTAATCAGACCAGTAAAAATCGCAATCGAGTAACCACTTACTATTCAATGTACAGAATATAAGTAGCTCACGCCCAACATCATTTGCTTAACAAGGTTTCAAAATTGAGTCTGAGCATAAGTGACCATGGGGACTGGGTGCTACCAGTCTTGATAGGATGAAAAAACAAAATGTCGTTGGTAACATCCTCTTCAAGATAGATTTTTCCTTCTTTAATGGCACGTTTTGCTTCATTAGAAAGATCATTGGCGGGCTGCCCTACATTATCTACATCAGGATGCGCTATATAAGTTGCTGCATTTGAAATCAGCGCATATGTGCCAGTACCATATGGTTTGAGCTGACTCAAATCTTCTTGAAACTTATCTAATGCAAAGTCAATCCCAGTCACCCCGATAAACCTAGCGCCGTGCTTAATCGCCACCATCAATGTAGACATCTGAATCACCTTGCCATTACTGAGATTGTAGTCATATGGCTCTATCATGACATCTTTAAGATAACGCCTTGGCAAGTCATACCAAACATTCACCCCTGGCGTTTCATAATCGACCAATTGCTCTTTTACGACATTGCCATTAGAGCGATTCCAATACGGAATAAATCGTCCTGTTGCATCATGGCCCTCTATGTTGCGATGCTCGTCATCAAGGCCATCAAACGCATTCGGCTCAAAACAACAGGTATAGGCCAGCACATCCGTATCTGCCTTTAAATTTGCCATTAATAACGCATTAACCACATTACGCTGCGGTCGAATGCGAGATGTACGCAAACCTTCGATTAAGTGCTTAATGCCGTATAGACTGGCTTCCAATTGCATAAATCGCGTTTCAAACCGCATGGCTTCAGCAGCAACCATATAAGCTGCATTCTTGATTAACGACTCTTTTTCAGCATGTTGCACTTCATAACTAGCTTTTACGGAGTCATTTTGAATGGATGACACGATACGACTAATTTCAGTAGCCGCTTGCGATGAGCGATCCGCCATTTTACGCACTTCATCGGCCACCACGGCAAAGCCACGGCCGGCCTCACCGGCTCTTGCGGCTTCAATCGCCGCATTCAATGCAATTAATGTGGTTTGTTTAGCTACTTGCTTAATAATATCAGCGACCTTGCCAATTTCATTCGAACTTAGCTCCAGCCCTTGGACCAAGTTTTTAACTAGGTCAATAGTCTGCCCCGCGCCCATCCCTGCTTCTTGCATACTCACCAAATCAATCCCTTAAAACTTCCAAACAACATCTATGTATAAAAACAACTTATCAAAGATAAAAATACAAAATTAATAGTGCGACCTATTTCAAAAGCGGCGCTTCTTCAACCTCAATCTGTACCGCATCACTTTCATCTTTCAGCACCACTCCTGAAACTTGCAAACGCAACGCCTCTTTCGCTAACCAAAGTAGCTTTTTAGCTGCAGCGTCGTAGACCAGCCCTTCAGGCCGAACATTTGAGATGCAATTACGGTCTGCATCGCTACAACCTACATGTGGATTAAACGTGAGATAGACGCCCAAACTATCTGGAGAACTTAAACCGGGACGTTCACCAATCAGCATCACCACCATCTTGGCACCTAGAACTTCCGCCACTTCATCGGCAATGGCTACGCGCGCTTGACTAGCAATCACTATAGTCCCAAGATTCCATTCAACAGGAAGATAAGCCCTCATGGCATCTAACAATGGGGCTACATGCCTAGAGACGGCTAATGACGACAATCCATCGCCGACAACAATTAAGAAATCAACAGGCTGCTTTGGCAAAACTTGTAATTGGGCAAGGCTGTCGGCATGCAAACGCCGCCCCAAATCAGGCCGCAATAAATAACTAGCGCGATCTGTAGCGCGGCTTTGCACGCGTAGCGTTTGATAGTTTAGTGATTGGATAGATTGCTCTAAAGCATCGACATCCAATGGCAAATGCACGGCATCGCGCGCCATAGCGTGCGACAAACCAAAACCCAGCACTTCTTTAGTTGGAAGGCTACTGCCAACGCGCCCCAAAGCTATTCGTGCGCGGGTAAAGCCGCGTAATTGAGACCAAGGATCCTGCTGTAGGGCAGGCTTATCTGTATCACTCATTTCGCCACCAATAAATGTTTAGGCATGTTTTGCAGCATGTGATGCTGACCCGTGACGGCGCGCACCACACCATATTCGTCCATGATCTGCATTTTTCTCAACCACTGTTCAAACTCTGGAGCAGGCTTTAAGCCTAATACTTTTCTTAAATACAGCGTATCGTGGAACGAAGTCGTTTGATAGTTGAGCATAATGTCATCTGAACCGGGGATACCCATGATAAAAGTCAATCCAGCCGTTGCCAGTAGCGTCATCAGTGTATCCATATCGTCTTGGTCGGCCTCCGCATGGTTGGTATAGCAGACATCGCAACCTAAAGGCACCCCCAATAACTTGCCACAAAAGTGATCCTCCAAACCTGCGCGGATAATCTGCTTACCGTCATACAAATACTCTGGGCCGATAAAACCGACGACGGTATTGGTCAGCAACGGCGATAAGTGCCGTGCAATCGCATAAGCACGCGCTTCACAAGTTTGCTGGTCCACACCGAAATTGGCATTGGCTGAAAGCACAGACCCCTGCCCCGTTTCAAAGTACATGACATTATTGCCCACCGTGCCACGATTTAACGACAATGCTGCCGATTGCGCTTCTTTAAGCATGGCAATATCAATACCAAAACTTTTATTGGCTTTTTCAGTGCCTGCGATAGACTGAAATACCAAGTCCACAGGCGCACCCTTTTCAATCAACTGAATCTGATTTGTCACATGCGTGAGAATGCACGATTGTGTAGGAATACCGTATTGGTTGATGACGTCATCAACCAAGTAGTACAGCTCCATTAATGCTGGAATACTATCCGTGGCAGGATTGATGCCTATCACCGCATCACCGGAGCCATATAACAAGCCATCCAGCATAGAGGCTGCAATGCCACGCGTATCATCTGTAGGGTGGTTCGGTTGCAAACGCGAAGAAAGATTTCCGGGCAAGCCGATGGTATTGCGAAACGCCGTAATAACATGGCATTTTTTTGCCACTAGGATTAAATCTTGATTACGCATGAGCTTACTCACGGCAGCAGCCATCTCTGGCGTGATACCGGGCGCTACACGCTTTAAAGTTGCCGAATCAGCAATGTCTGACAATAGCCAGTCACGAAAATCACCCACGGTAAGGTGGCTGATTTCAGAAAATGCTTGCTTATCATGCGTATCCACAATGAGTCGCGTGACTTCATCGGTTTCATACGGAATGATTAAGTCTTCTAAAAATTGCTTGAGGGGAATTGCGGCCAAACACATTCTGGCAGCCATGCGTTCTGCATAAGTTTCTGCAGCCACGCCGGCAAGATGATCACCGGATCGCGCTGGAGTCGCTTTGGCCAACACACATTTCAGGTCTGCAAACTGATAAGTACGTGTACCTACACTATATTGATAACTCATCATGCACTCACTTCATTCATATCACAAAAATCATGTAAATCTAATGTACTGCTAATCGCGCCAGAAATTGATTCTGGCGCGACATCATACCTACAACATTAATCCTACTTTATTATCAGCAGATGCATCACGATGGTGCTGCGTCATACTGAAGTAAGCGTATCCTAATGCCATTAAACCAAAGAACACCACAGTCAGTTGTTGATTGAAGTAAATCATCGTCACCAAACTAACCGCAGCCAAACCTAGTGCGATAGCTGGGAACAGTGGATAAGCCACTGCAGCAAATGGACGTTCTAAATGCGGCTCATTGATACGTAATGCAAACAAACTCATCATCGAAACGATGTACATCACAATAGCACCGAACACAGCCATGGTAATCAAGTTAGCTGTGAGTGTTTGCCCTGCAAACTCGAAGCTATCACCCATAATTGCGGCAACTCCCACGACAGCCCCAGCAATAATTGCACGATGAGGTGTTTTGAATTTATCGTTTACTGCACCAAAATATTTAGGCATATACCCAGCACGTGATAATGCAAAAATCTGACGTGAATAGCCAAGAATAATGCCGTGGAATGAAGCAATCAAACCAAACAGACCAATCCACACCAACATATGTAACCAACCACTGTTTGCACCGACGATCATCTTCATCGCTTGTGGCAATGGGTCATTAATATTTGACAATGCTTTCCAATCACCAGCCCCACCTGCGAATACCATTACCCCCATCGCCAATACCAACAAGGTTAAAATGCCGCCGATGTAAGCTTTAGGAATAGTACGTTTTGGATCTTCGGCTTCTTCTGCCGCCATCGCAACACCTTCAATTGCCAAGAAGAACCAGATAGCAAAAGGAATCGCCGCAACAATGCCAGAAATCGAGGCCATACTAAAGTCACTTTGACCAGACCAGCCATTAGCCACAAAGTTACTCATAGAAAAGCCAGGAGAAACCACGCCCATAAACACCAGCAATTCAACAATCGCCAATATTGTGACAAACAACTCAAATGTAGCGGCAATACGAACGCCGATAATATTCAAGGCTACAAACACCACATATGCCCCCATCGCAAAGGCTTTAGGATCCACCCCCGGGAACTGCACGTTCAAATAAGCGCCTATTGCCATGGCAATAGCAGGCGGTGCGAACACGAACTCAACTAAGGTTGCAAAGCCTGCAACAAAAGCCATTTTTGAACCAAACGCTCGCCGCGCATAGGCGAAAGGACCTCCAGCATGTGGAATAGACGTCGTTAATTCAGTAAAACTAAAAATAAAGGTGGCATACATCACCGCGATTAAAATTGAGGTCACAAGAAACCCTAATGTACCCGCTTTGTCCCAACCATAACTCCAACCAAAATACTCACCCGATATCACCAAGCCGACTGCTAGCCCCCACAGATGCCAACCATTCAGCGTTGCTTTTAATGATGAACTCATCACAACTCTCCTTAATATTAAAAATGGCGTCCATAATGGTCACCGAATTAAAGCTTTGCGCTTACTAAATGCCAGCCTTAGGTGCAATGATGTAACTTTGTAGAAAATTGCACTATCCCATTTTGGCAATCATCCATTAATACTTAAAATAGCCTTTTAAACCCAAATACTTAGCTTATTCAATACATCGTTAGCAGCACTGCTCAGCCGCATCAATAGACTATGTAGCAAAATTGGTGATGCATCATCGGCATGATAAACTTGTGCCATACCTTTAAAGATGCATGCCCAGTTTATGTGATGTCAACATCACAGACTTAACTAATCGGAATCAATGCTAAAAATGCCGACTGAAACACCATCTCAAAATCAAGCCCACATTCAGGCGCAGGACTTACTCAGATTCATCGATGCCAGCCCTAGCCCTTGGCATGCAGTTAACAATGTCGAACAACGCTTACTTGCTCAAGGCTTTACGCAATTGCATGAAGCGCAGGCATGGCGGCTTAAGGCTGGTAGCAGTTACTACGTCGTTCGTGGCGGCGCCTCTATCATTGCCTTTACGCTTGGCAAGCAAGCACTCACAGACACCGGCTTGCGCATGGTGGGCGCACATACTGACTCACCTAGCTTACGACTCAAACCACAAGCGGCTTTTAGTAATAATGGCTTAGTCAGAATTGGTGTTGAAGTTTACGGCGGGCCGATTTTAGCTACTTTTACTGACCGTGATTTAAGTATTGCCGGACGCGTGACTGTACGCACCGAAACAGGGTTCGAAACGCGTTTGATTAAGTTTGATGAGGCACTGATGCGCTTGCCAAATCTGGCGATTCACATGAATCGTGAAGTCAATGACAAGGGCTTGGTACTTAACAAACAAACTGAGTTACCGCTGATTTTTGGCATGGGTGAAGACGGCATCGAAACTGATCGCCAGTTTATTAGCCACATCGCCAATAGCCTGCAAGTCAAAGTTGAAGACATTCTGACTTGGGAACTTAACGTGTTCGACACGCAAAAAGGCACCTTTTGGGGTGCAAATCAGGAATTTATCGCTAACAGCCAGCTAGATAACTTAGCCTCCTGCCATGCTGCCGTCACCGCTTTGCTTGCGACAGAAAGCCCAGGCTCCACTTGCCTTTGTGCTTTATTTGACCACGAAGAAGTCGGTAGTGAAAGCACCACGGGCGCAAGCGGCAGCTTTTTAGCCGACGTCATCAATCGCATTGCGGCAAGTACCAACCTAAGTGAAGAAGCACGCTTGCGTATGCTGGCGCAAAGCTTTTTTATCAGTGCAGATATGGCGCACGCCTATCATCCCAACCACCCAAATGCATATGAACCTTGTCACCACGTGCTGGTGAACAAAGGTCCGGTCATTAAAACCAATGCGAATCAGCGTTACTCTACTAATGCCGATACTGCCGCACGCTTTATCACTTTATGTGAACGAGCCAAAGTACCATATCAGCAGTATGCACATCGTACCGACTTAGGTTGCGGCAGCACTATCGGCCCGATTATCGCTGCCAGTTTAGGCGTAGCTAGTGTAGATGTAGGCTCGCCGATGTGGGCAATGCACAGCATTCGAGAAAGTGCCGGAGTATTAGATCATAGCTACATGATCTCCGTACTCCAGACCATGTTTAACAGCTAACTGATGACTTTAGCTGCCCTTTACGAAACTTCTGTCTATAATCTAGCTAAACAACCATTGGTGCCAACTGCATGAATACAATTGAGTCAGTCATCGCTACACTCTCTAACTGGGTATGGGGTCCACCCATGCTTACGCTACTAGTTGGCACCGGGCTTTATTTAACGATATTACTCAAAGGTATGCAGTTTCGTGCCTTACCACTGGCTTTCAAATTAATTTTTCGCAAAGATCACCACCACGAAGGCGACATTTCACACTTTGCCGCCTTGATGACGGCACTTGCAGCCACCGTAGGTATAGGTAACATTGTAGGTGTAGCTACAGCAATCACCCTAGGTGGTCCAGGTGCAGTATTCTGGATGTGGGTAACAGGACTGGTCGGCATGGCCACTAAATACTCAGAAGCCGTATTAGCCGTTAAATATCGTGAAAAAGGGCCTCACGGCATGCGTGGCGGGCCGATGTATTATTTAGCTAAAGGCGCAGGACTACCTTGGCTAGGAACGATTTTTGCCATATTCACCGCCTGCGCAGCCTTTGGTATTGGCAACATGACGCAAGCCAACGCCACTGCCAAAATTTTTGAATCCACGTTTCATATCGCACCTTATGTCACTGGCTGGGTACTGATGATATTGACAGGATTGGTGATTCTGGGTGGCATCCGCTCCATCGGCAAGTTCACTTCACTGTTAGTACCATTTATGATTGTGGGTTATGTCGGCACGTCTCTAGTTGTGCTGTTCGTTCATGCCAATCAAATTCCGCATGCGTTTGGTTTGATTTTTTACCATGCATTCAACGCATCAGCCACGACTGGCGGCATTGTAGGCGCTACGATTGCAACTGCGATGCGCTATGGTATTGCCCGTGGCGTATTCTCTAATGAATCAGGCCTAGGCTCTGCTCCTATTGCCGCCGCCGCCGCACGCACAGCTGACCCAGTCAAACAAGCTTTAGTGAGCATGACACAAACATTCATCGATACCCTCGTTGTTTGCACGATGACCGCACTAGTCATACTCACCGCCACCTCATGGACGCAAGGCGTCAGTGCCAGCGAACTCACCAGTGCTAGCATGGCAGAAACATTAGGCAGCGCAGGGGCAATTATTGTCGCTATATCCACCGCGCTCTTTGCATACTCCACGCTTATCGGCTGGAATTACTACGGGGAAAAAGCCATTGAATATTTATTTGGCTCACGGGCAATTGTTATTTATCGCGTATTCTTCACAGCCACTGTCATTGTTGGCGCCACCACTAGCCTTGAACTAGTTTGGAATTTTTCAGACTTAATGAACGGCATGATGGCGATTCCAAACCTGATTGGCCTGTTATTACTCGCAAAAGTAGTCAAAGCTGAAACAAACCGTTTTTTCAGCAGCAATCACTAAAGGATTATCATGAGTCAACATGCAGAACGTAGTCACTGGGGTAGCCGCTGGTCATTCATGTTAGCCACCGCTGGCTCTGCGATTGGCTTAGGCAACATCTGGAAGCTGCCCTACATGATAGGCGTCAATGGTGGTAGCGCGTTTGTTCTGGTATTTCTGCTTTGCATTTTCTTTGTCGGCATTCCACTGATGATGACAGAAATTCTGCTGGGTCGGCGTGCGCAAAAAAATCCATTTAACGGCATGCAAGCGCTAGCGGCGGAAGCCCGCGTTTCGAGGTCGTGGAAATACTTAGGTGGTGTCGGCATGATTACCGGCCTGCTCATTTTAGGCTTTTATAGTGTGATTGGCGGCTGGGTGCTCAGCTACATTTATTATGCTGCAGTTGGTACATTCACAGAGATTAATGGCGCTCAATCTACCGCAAACTTTAATGCCCTCTTGGCATCACCACTCACACTACTATTTTGGCACACATTTTTCATGCTACTCACCATGGGCGTTGTGGCACGCGGCGTGAACTCCGGACTGGAAAAAGCTAATAATATTTTGATTCCAGCATTATTCATGATTCTGCTCATACTCTTAGGTTACAGCATGTCAGTCGGTGACATGCATCTGGCGGCACAATTCATGTTTAACCCAGACTTTGGAAAAATCACGCCAGTCTCAGTTTTATCGGCTTTGGGTCATGCCTTTTTCTCACTCAGCTTGGGCATGGGCTCGGTGATGGTCTATGGTTCATATTTACAACGTAATGTATCCATTGCATGCACCACCATTTACATTGCACTTATCGATACTGCACTTGGTTTATTGGTTGGCTTAGCGATTTATGCATTGGTCTTCGCCAATCACCTACCTGTTGCCAGTGGCCCAGGCTTAATCTTTCAAACACTACCCATCGCATTTGGCCACATGCCTGCTGGGAGCTTTATCGGCACATTATTTTTTATTCTGGTCGCATTTGCAGCATGGACATCTTCCATTTCACTGGTTGAACCTGCAACCGCATGGCTGGTTGAAAACAAGGAAATGAAACGCAGCTCAGCCGCATGGCTTATCGGCATTACCGTTTGGCTGCTTGGCGTGACAGTTTTACTTTCGTTTAATGAGTGGAAAGGCATCGATATCATATTCGGCCTCAACGTTTTTGAAACTCTGGATAAACTTACGTCAACCATACTCTTGCCTTTAGGCGGCTTGTTTATGGCAATATTTGCGGGCTACTTTATGCGGAAAACGCATGTACAGGAGGAACTCAACCTAAGTAACCGAGCCTTTGATCTATGGCGATTTACAAATAACATTGTCGCGCCGATAGCGATTGGTGCTGTGTTTCTGTATTTATTTGGTGTAATTCACTAACAGCGCAACAAATTACACCCAAGAAAAAAGCCAGCTTAGCGCTGGCTTTTTATTCAATCAAACAAACTTAAAGTGACAACACCCACTCAACGATTGTTTTGATATCAGCATCTTTAACTTGTGGGCTATTTGCTGGCATAGGCATAGGACCCCAAGTACCGCTACCACCTTTTTTAACTTTCTCAACCAACCTAGCTTCAGCTGTTTTGTCGCCTTTATATTTAGCAGCAACATCTTTGTAAGCTGGACCTAAGATTTTTTTCTCAACACTGTGGCAAGCTAAACAGCCACTTTTTTGTGCTAATGCTTGTGCAGCTGCAGCGTCTGCTGCATTTACTTGAGCTGCAACCAACATTGAACCAGCAGCAGCGATTGTTAACAATAAAGCTTTCATGCTATCTCCTTGAAACTACCATTAAAAATTAATTAACGTCTTTTTGCAACGTCGTATATTACCTACAATTACAATTTTAACAAGCTAGTTACGGCAAATCATTTAATAAGTAATAATTCAATTACATCTGACACAAAAAATCTGATAAATCACCAATACTCTGTGAACAAGAAACGCCCTTGCCTGCCCGTGCGTTGACACACTTTGAAAAATCTCTTTCAGTCGCTACAACAACTCAAGAGAGTATTCCGTCACCATAGTATGTGATTCACCTGGGAAAATCGTCACGCTGTTTTCCATGGCATTTGCTGACTCTACGCAAAGCATCTTGCGCCATTCATCCGGCTCACCCATATCACTCATTTGTGCTACTTTCTCTGCACCCGGTGACCAGATAACAGTGGTATTACTACCAGATTTCGCTACGCGAATCGCGCGGTGAAAGCCGCTGTCGCGAATAATGCAATCTTCACCGCTGTTAAGATAAACGCGGTCAAACTCGCCATCAAACTTTAATGGACCATGTTGCACGTTACGCAAGTAGCCTTCAACTTTATCTGAGTAAACCAAATTTTCCAGCCCAGTAATATGCGTATTTTTAACGTCACTTACGTTGAAGTAGGTATGGAATGCTTCGCCAATCATAAACGGATGATTAGCCAGATTCTTAGTTGTCATCTCCAAGCGCAGATAATTACCAATCGTAATTTCCAACGTCAATTGAAACGGATACGAAAGTTGTTTTTTAGCCACTTCAGTCAGCGTCATTTCCAAAAGTAATCGCGTCGTGCCATTTGGCAATTTATAACTTTTAGTGACTTGCCAAGGAATCACGCGCGCAAAACCGTGTGGACAATAACTGCTGTCCGTAGGATGTGCGCCAAACCAAGGCCAACAAATTGGCACGCCGCCACGAATAGAGCGGCCGTCTACATAGCGCGCATTACTTGATAGCCATAACACCGGCTCCGAAGCCGATTTTGGCTGCCAATGCATGACATGTGCCCCCTGTAAAGCAATCTTGGCTGTAGCATGCCGATTATCAATTTCAACGTAATCCAAACCATTAGCGTCTTTACTAAAGCGGACATCATTCGTCGGCACCGCATTAGCGATAATTGGGTGCGGGTGTACATTAGCTTTTGTCATGTTTATTTACTTTTATACGCGTTCTAAATTATTCGATTTTAATTTTCGACTTAAACTTTTATGTGTTAATTTTTGCTATTTCTCAATCTGAGAAACATCACGTACTGCCCCACGAGCCGCACTGGTACTCATCGCTGCATAAGCGCGCAAAGCTGGAGAAACAACACGCTCACGACTTACTGGCTTCCAAGCTGCCTTACCTTTATCTTCCATTTTGGCGCGACGATGTGACATTTCCTCATCGCTAATCGCTAAATGAATGGTACGGTTTGGAATATCAATTTCAATGGTATCACCCTCTTCTACCAAGCCAATCGCACCGCCTTCTGCCGCCTCTGGTGAAGCATGGCCGATACTCAATCCAGACGTACCACCTGAAAAGCGACCATCAGTCAGTAGCGCACAGGCTTTGCCCAAGCCTTTAGACTTCAAATATGAAGTTGGGTATAACATTTCTTGCATGCCCGGGCCGCCGCGGGGGCCTTCGTAGCGAATCACCACTACATCACCAGCTACGACTTTATCCGCCAGAATCGCTTCTACTGATGCATCCTGACTTTCAAAAATACGCGCACGACCGGTGAATTTCAGAATACTGTCATCCACCCCTGCGGTTTTAACGATACAGCCATCCAGCGCAATATTGCCGTACAACACAGCCAAGCCGCCATCTTGTGAATAAGCATGGGCTTTATCGCGGATACAGCCTTCTGAACGGTCATCATCAAGCGTTGGGTAAAGCATGCTTTGACTAAAGGCGATTGTCGTTGAAATACCACCCGGCGCTGCGCGGAAGAATTTTTTAACCTCTTCATCTTGGGTCACTTTAATATCCCATTTATCCAAGGCATCGCCCATAGTTGCGCTATGCACAGTTGGCGATTCACGGTGAATCACACCTGCACGATCCAACTCACCCAGAATACCCATCACACCACCGGCACGGTGCACGTCTTCCATGTGATATTTTTGTGTTGCTGGCGCAACTTTACTTACACATGGCACTTTTCTGGAGATTCTATCAATATCACTCATGGTGAAATCCAATCCAGCTTCATGTGCTGCTGCCAGTAAATGTAATACTGTATTGGTTGAGCCACCCATAGCCACATCCAGACTCATAGCATTCTCAAATGCCTGCATATTTGCAATGCTACGTGGTAATACTGAGTAATCGTCTTGCTCATAATGGCGTTTGGCAATATCCACAATCAAGCGGCCAGCCTTCAAGAACAACTCTTTACGTGCAGAATGCGTAGCAAGTGTGGAACCATTACCCGGCAAACTCAGACCCAAAGCCTCAGTTAAACAGTTCATGGAGTTTGCAGTAAACATGCCAGAACATGAACCGCAGGTTGGGCATGCTGAACGCTCAATCGCCTCAGATTTCTCATCACTCACGTGGCTGTCTGCCGCAGCCACCATCGCATCCACCAAGTCCAACTTCAGCGCTTCGCCCTGCCAATTCACTTTACCCGCTTCCATCGGGCCGCCAGAGACAAATACGACAGGAATGTTCAAGCGCAAGGCTGCCATCAACATACCCGGTGTAATTTTGTCGCAATTTGAAATACATACCAAAGCATCCGCACAGTGCGCATTTACCATGTATTCCACGCTATCGGCAATTAAATCGCGGCTCGGCAAGCTATACAACATACCGCCGTGACCCATCGCAATACCGTCATCCACGGCAATCGTATTAAATTCTTTGGCGACACCGCCAGCGCGCTCAATTTCGCGCGCCACTAATTGCCCCATATCTTTCAAATGCACATGGCCAGGCACAAACTGCGTAAATGAGTTGGCAATGGCAATAATCGGCTTATCAAAGTCGCCATCTTTCATGCCTGTAGCGCGCCACAATGCGCGAGCGCCTGCCATGTTGCGGCCGTGAGTGGTAGTGTGTGAACGATAAACTGGCATGTGTAAAATCCGTAAAGTGATGAATAAACAATAAAAAGTATAATTTTAGACTAGCTAGCCATAACTAGCTAAAGAAATATGATGTCACCAACGCTTGTTGGCGCACTTCATTATGCGCATAACAACAACATTTCAAACTTAGCTTACAAAACATCCAATGGGCTCCCCACTCCACGCCCACCCTTATTCAACACATGCGTATAAATCATGGTGGTTGCCACGTCAGAATGACCCAGCAACTCTTGTACGGTTCGAATATCGTAGCCACCCTCAAGCAAATGCGTGGCAAAGCTATGGCGTAAAGTGTGAGGAGTCGCTGGTTTGGTAATTGCCGCATCTACCACCGCTTGACGCATGGCACGCTGCACGGACTGATCTTGCAAATGATGGCGACGCATCACAGGCGACTCATCATCCTTAGTGCGTGGATCTTGCGACAAATTACCGCTCGGGAAAACATATTGCCATATCCAATCACGCGCCGCATAAGGATATTTCAAACCCAGCGCCTGTGGCATATGTACAGCACCAAAGCCATCATTCAAGTCATTTTGATGCAACTGCTTTACGCGATTCAAATGCGTTTTAAGTGGCTCAATTAATGTGAGTGGCAACATCGTCACACGATCCTTAAAACCCTTGCCATCGCGAATTAAAATCTCTTTGCGCTCAAAATCAATATCTTTCACCCGCAACCGCAACACCTCTAAAATCCGCATACCCGTACCATACAGCAGACTAGCAATTAGCCAATGTGTGCCCGTTAAGCGGCTCAACACCGCCTGCACCTCTGTTTTTGTCAACACAACAGGTAAACGCTTAGGCGCTTTCGCCTGCTCCACGCTATCCAGCCAAGGCAACTCAACACCCAACACTTCTTTATACAAAAACAACAACGCACTTTTTGCCTGATTTTGCGTACTTGCAGACACATTGCGCTCAACGGCTAAATACGTCAGAAACACCTCCACCTCTACGGAGCCCATCTCACTTGGATGTCGCTTGTCAAAATGCAAAATAAAGCGTTTAATCCAATCCAAATAAGCCTGCTCAGTACGAATACTGTAATGTTTAAGACGAATCTTACCGCGCACCTGATCTAAAAGCTTAGGTGGTTCCACGTTTTGCAGAGGGCTTTGTAATGAGTTTTGCATGTTTTAAACGCCGCATATCAATAGAATTATTAGGCAATACTAAAAAAAGTTAACACAATGATTTTATTATATACTTTATTAAAAAAAATTAATTGGCATTCACTTTTGACGTATATAAAACCGTCAAATAGGATGCCTACTTTACGTTAAGCTCAGATGGCTGTGCGCCACAGACGTAGGCAGAATTGCATTGCAACACAAGCAGATTAAACAATGTAGCCGGAATACTGGCATGGGAATAGCAATATTTACATGGACTTAAAAACATGATATTGAGTGAAGCGTACTGTCTTGACGCCGCATAACTGAATTCGTTGA
>MLJW01000246.1_pt1 | contig 38268 bp, 41 predicted proteins | sample 888231 | NCBI WGS metagenome assembly MLJW01 (sample SAMN05788063, study PRJNA343431) | mine drainage metagenome | isolation source: sample collected from the inflow into an acid mine drainage treatment plant... | place: Germany: Lusatia, lignite mining district
CCGTTCGCCGCTCGCCGCCAGGGTTGCCCCCGCGCTGCCGCTCGACTTGCATGTGTAAAGCATTCCGCCAGCGTTCAATCTGAGCCAGGATCAAACTCTTCAGTTCAATCTCTGTTGCTTCCTCAAACGAATCTATAGTTCCCAGCTCTTACAAGCTGAAACCTTACTTCTTCGTATGAGCACTTGGTATTACTTGATCGCAGTTCGTCGCGTAACGAATTTTACTTCTCGTCGCAGCCAAGTCTTTCAACTCTTCCGCACCCAACCCCTTCGATTCTCGAAAGTCAGGCCCGCTACTCACCGCTGCCTATCCAAGCACCCACACCTATCGGTTGTCTGGTTGTTAAAGAACTTTTCCCGGCGCCTATTTGGCGCCGCCTTCCCGTTGCTGTTTGGTAATTGCTTAGCAGCGAGAGGGCGCATTATACAGAGCAGCGAAGCGCGGTCAACGCTTTTACAAAAAAATTTAAGTTTCTTTGCAAAGCGGTTTCACGGCACGCCGATTCAAGCCAGTGTGACACGAGCGAACTTGCGCTTGCCGACCTGCAGCACCACCGTTTCTCCGGCCTTCAGAACCAGGCTCTTGTCGGCAAGCTTCTCGCCATTCAGGCGCACCCCTCCTTGCTCGATCATGCGCAGCGCGGCTGAAGTGCTTGCCACCAGCTCCGCCTGCTTCATGATTTGATAGACGGCGCCGGCAGGCAAGGTTATTTCCGGCATGTCGTCGGGAAGCGCACCGCGCTGGAAACGTGCTTCAAAATCGGCCAGCGCCGATTTGGCGGCGGCCTGCGAATGGAAGCGGGCGACGATCTCCTGGGCCAGCAATACCTTTATGTCGCGCGGATTGCGGCCTTCCGCGATCTCACTTTTGAACCCGGTGATTTCCTCGATCGGCCTGAACGACAGCAACTCGTAATAACGCCACATCAGCTCATCTGAGATCGACATCAACTTGCCGAAGATCTCCTGCGGTGGTTCGGCAATACCGACGTAGTTGCCGAGCGACTTCGACATCTTGTTGCTGCCATCGAGCCCCTCCAGCAAGGGCATCATCAGCACGCATTGCGGTGCCTGACCATAATGCTTTTGCAACTCGCGCCCGACCAGCAGATTGAATTTCTGGTCGGTGCCGCCGAGCTCGACATCCGCCTTCATCGCTACCGAGTCATAGCCCTGGCAGAGAGGGTATAGAAATTCGTGGATGGCGATCGGCTGCTGGGCGGCATAGCGCTTAGAGAAGTCGTCGCGCTCCAGCATGCGCGCGACGGTATGCAGGGCAGCGAGCTTGATCATGCCGGCGGACCCCAACGGTTCGAACCAAGTCGAATTGAAGCAGATCTCGGTCTTGTCCGGATCGAGTATTTTGAATACCTGCTCCCGATAGGTTCCGGCGTTGTCGAGAATCTGCTCGCGCGACAAGGGCGGCCGGGTCGTGTTCTTGCCGGTGGGATCGCCGATCATACCGGTAAAATCGCCGATCAGGAACATCACGTGATGACCGAGCTCCTGAAAGTGGCGCAGCTTGTTGATCAGCACCGTATGGCCGAGATGGAGGTCGGGAGCGGTCGGGTCGAAGCCGGCCTTGATGCGCAAGGGCCGGCCACTTTTCAGCTTGTCGGCGAGTTCGGCCTCGATCAACAATTCGTCGCTGCCACGCTTGATACGGGCGAGTTGGGATGGGATGTCCATGAGAGAGCTGACGGGTTGTCGGCGGCTCCGGTTTTTTGCTACACTCGCCGGAACTTTTTTTCTGCGCGCCTGATGGATAAGATAAGAATTCTAGCGCATCTCCAAGCCTTCCGTGCAGCCAAGCCCGGGCCATTCTGGGTAACCTTGGGCGTCGCAACAGCCTCCCTGTTCGGCATGGTAGCCGCCTTCGGCACGGCGCCATCGACCGTCGAACTGCTGGTGTCCCAGCAGACCGTGATCGAACGGCTGGCGTCGCCGATCGACACCGCCACTGTGGACAGCAGTGGCCCATTGGTGCGCGAAGATCGCGTCCGACACGGCGATACCGTCGCTGACCTGCTGGCGCGCCTCGGCATACAGGACGACGCGGCCATCCGCTTCCTGCATGACAATCCCAGCACCCAGGCGATCTTCAGACAACTGCGTCCGGGCAAGCCGGTCACCGCCGAGGTCGATGACGACGGAGAACTGCAGACGCTGGTCTTTCCGTTAACCGGCAAAGATCGCGCGTTGTTCGTTGAGCGTCGCGACGGCCATTTGCAGGCCAGCGAGCAGGCGCTCAAGCTGGAATCCCGGGTCGAGATGAAGTCCGGCGTGATCCGTCACTCATTGTTCGGCGCCACCGATGCGGCAGGATTACCCGACAGTATTGCCAACCAGCTCGTCGACATCCTCGGCGGCGACATCGACTTCCACCACGACCTGCATCGCGGCGACCGCTTCGCGGTGATCTACGAGACGCGCTGGTATCTTGGCAAGCCGCTGCGTACCGGACGCATCCTGGCCGCCGAATTCATCAACCAAGACAAGCGCTACCGGGCCGTGTGGTTCGAGGATGCCAAGGGAAGGGGCGGCTATTACAACGCCGCAGGAGAAAACATCCAGAAAGCCTTTTTGCGCTCGCCGCTGGAATTCTCGCGTATCACCTCGGGCTTCAGTTCTGCCCGCTTCAACCCGATCCTGCACAAGTGGCGGGCCCACAAAGGCATCGATTACGGTGCACCGATCGGCACCCGGGTAAAGGCGACTGGCGACGGAGTGGTGGATTTCGTCGGCAAACAGAACGGCTACGGTCGGGTCGTGATCCTGCGTCATCAGGGCCGCTATACCACGCTCTACGCCCATCTCTCCCGATTCGCCGCGGATCTGAAGAAGGGCATGCACGTCGCTCAGGGGCAGGTGATCGGCTATGTCGGCGAGTCGGGCTGGGCGACCGGGCCACACCTGCACTACGAATTCCGCATCAACGGCGTGTACGAAAACCCACTCACCCTCAAACTGCCCGGCGCTCCACCGCTGGGGCCCCAACAACTGGTACGTTTCCGCGCTTACGCCCAGCCAGAGCTGGCGCAACTCGATCTCATCGAGGGCAGCAATCTCGCTTTGCTTGATTGACCGGTGGCCGAGTCAGAACTAATCGTCGGTCTGATGTCGGGCACCAGCCTCGACGGCGTCGACGCGGCGTTGGTCGAATTCTCGGGCACCGCCCCGGTCGTCGTCGCGACGGCCTATCTGCCCTACCCGGACGAATTGCGTAAGCGAGCGCTGAGTCTGCATGAAGAGCAGTTGGGCGAGCTTCATCTGGCCTCGGTTTTGGCCAATGATCTGACGCTCCTCTACGCGCAAGTTGTGGCCGCCGTCCTCGCTCAAGGCGCCGTCCCCGCTGCTGCCATACGCGCGATCGGCTGCCACGGCCAGACGATCCGCCACCGGCCCAGCCAAGGCTATTCCATCCAGGTGAATAATCCGGCACTGCTTGCCGAGCTGACCGGCATCAGTGTCGTCGCCGACTTTCGCAGCCGCGACATCGCAGCTGGCGGCCAGGGCGCGCCGCTGGTACCCGGCTTTCACGATACGCTGTTCCGGCATGAGGCGCGACACCGGGTGATTCTCAATATCGGTGGCATCGCCAATCTCACCGACCTCGCCCCAGGAAAGCCGACCAAGGGCTTCGACTGCGGCCCAGGCAACCTACTGCTCGATGCCTGGATCCGGCGCCATCTCGCTCAGCCCTTCGACGAGGGCGGGCGCTGGGCGGAAGCAGGCCACATCCTTCCCGGCCTGCTAGAGCGGATGCTCACCCACGACTTCTTCGGGCAAGCGCCACCGAAGAGCTGTGGCCGCGAGCAATTCGACCTCGCCTGGCTTCATACCTGCCTGGCAGGAGACGAGGACCCCGCCGACGTCCAGGCAACGCTGGCGGCGCTGACGGCGACTGCGGCGCAGCTGGCGATCGAGCAGCAATGCAGTGGTGCCGAAGAACTTTATGTTTGCGGCGGAGGCGCGCGCAACGCCACACTCGTAAGAGAGCTCGAGCGATTGCTGCCTGAGACCCGGGTCAGCACTACCGAAGAACTCGGTCTACCGGCCGACTGGGTCGAGGCGGTGGCATTCGCCTGGCTCGCCCAGCGCACGCTCCAACGCCTGCCGGGAAACCTGCCGCAAGTGACCGGTGCGCGCGGCCCGCGCGTACTGGGCGCGGTTTATCCTGCCTGAAAACGCGAGGGCGGCCAAAGCCGCCCTTCGTCGCGAACTTCGCTGCTGCGTTTATGCCGAGAAAGAGGAACCGCAGCCGCAGGTGGAAGTCGCGTTCGGGTTCTTGATGACGAACTGCGCACCTTCCAGACCTTCGGAATAATCAATCTCCGCCCCAACCAGATACTGATAGCTCATCGGGTCGATCAGCAGCGTGACGCCACCCTTTTCGAGAACCGTGTCGTCTTCGTTCTTCACTTCGTCGAAGGTGAAACCGTATTGAAATCCCGAGCAACCGCCGCCGCTGACGAACACACGCAGCTTGAGTTCGGCGTTACCTTCTTCGGTGATCAGTTCCTTCACCTTGTTGGCCGCGCTATCGGTGAAAACCACCGGCGCCGGCATTTCTGCCACAGCATTCATAGTGTTTGCTCCCGTGAATTTGGATCGGTCGATTATCGCGGCATTCGGCCAGGCAGTCAATTGCTCGCGGCCAGCTTCAGTTCCTTGGCCTTGCCCGTCGTCAATGCCCCCTGGTGCACCAAACGCCCTTGAACGACTGCACCCAAATGTATCTCGATAGTATTGTACTGCACATCACCTGTGACCCTGGCATGGGACTGGAGTTCCAGGAATTCACTGGAAAATACCGGCCCGATCACGGCACCGTTGATGACCACATGGGCAACGCTGATCTCGCCTTCTATGCACGCATGCTCGCTCACCACCAGGGTACTGAGCTGCTCACCCGTAGCGCGAACATTCCCTTTGATCTCACCATCGACGCGCAAGCCACCGCTGAAGGCAACGCTGCCCTCGATTTTTGTGCCGGCGCCGATCAGGCTATCGATACGGCCCTGGGTGTTGCTCGATTTTTTAAGAAACATGGTTTCCTTTCTCACATGGCGACGGTCTTGGAAGCCTTGAGCCTGCCGTTTTGCAGCAGGCGCACTTCGACGCTTTTGATCTGGGCGCCGGCAGGAATCTTGAAAGTCCCCTCGACGCGACGAAAGTACTTGAAGTTCAACAGGTAGCTGTTAGCCTCTGGGAGGCCGACAGACGGCAAAATCATCTTAACACTTTTGCCGTTCTGCTGGAGCGTCACCAGCAGTTGCAGACTGCCATTGAATGAGCGCTCCTTCTTCCCCCCTTGGATAGCCACCAGCATGCGGTAACGGTACTGGTCGCCGATATCCGCTTCGACGCGCAACCGGTTGATACTCAAACTGCCTTCGGGTCCCTCTGCCTGGGCAAGGTTCTCGAATACCGCCAGGTCTTCCTTGAGCTGGACGTTTTCGTCTTCCAGGGTCTTGGCCTGATGGGCCAGTTGCTGCTGGGCGGTGATCTCGATCTGCAATTTGCTGCCGCTGGCATCGGCGAGGCTGCGCAACCGGGTCACCTCCTGCTCCAACTTCGCCGATTGGACACGCAGCCGATCGAGTTCCTGCTTGGTCTCACCACGATCAAAACCCGAAAAGCGACGTCCGGCATCGTAGATCCACCCGGCTGCGGCAATCGATACCGCCAGTATCGCAACCGCTGCCGTAGCGCGCCAGTACCACGGCAGATGGGTGCGTACCGCTACACGCGGCGCGGAAATCCCGAAGCGGCTGCGCAGACGGCGCAGCGTCAAGGAGAGGCGGGGATTTGCGAGAGACCAGCGCATTCGTCGAATCCGAACATCAGGTTCATGTTTTGCAGCGCCTGGCCAGCCGCCCCCTTGACCAAGTTGTCGATCACAGACAACACCACCAAGGTATCGCCACCCTGCGGTCTATGAATAGCGATGCGACAGATGTTGGCGGCACGCACCGAACGGGTCTCCGGATGACTGCCGGGCGGCAACACATCGACGAAGGGCTCATCGGCGTAGCGCTGCTCGAACAGCGCCTGGAAGTCCTCCTCGCGGCTGATCCGGGCATAGAGCGTAGCGTGGATGCCACGGATCAATGGCGTCAGGTGCGGCACGAAGGTCAGACCTATGCTGCAGTTACCTGCCGACTCTAACCCCTGGCGAATCTCGGGCAGGTGGCGATGTCCGGGCACACCGTAGGCCTTGAAGTTATCGGCCGCCTCACAAAACAGCAGTGCATTCTCGGCCTTGCGGCCAGCACCAGAGACGCCCGACTTCGCATCCGCGATCAGGTGCGCCGGATCGACACAGCCGGACTCCACCAGCGGCAGGAATCCCAACTGAGTCGCGGTCGGATAGCAGCCGGGATTGGCGACCAATTGCGCCGCACGGATCTTGTCGCGATTGACCTCGGGCAGACCATACACCGCCTGTGCAATCCGCTCGGGGCAGGCGTGCTGCATGCCGTACCATTTTTCCCAGAGCGCCACATCGGTGATCCGGAAATCGGCGGAAAGATCGATCACCCGGACCCCGGCATCGAGCAAGGCTCGCGCCTGCTGCATCGCGACGCCGTTAGGAGTGGCGAAGAACACCAGGTCGCAGTTTTGCAGCGCAGCAAGTGTAGGATCACTGAACGTTAGGGCAACCCGGCCGCGCAGACTGGGAAACATATCGGCCACCGCGACTCCGGCCTCCGCCCGCGAGGTCACCGCCGACAACTCGACATGCGGATGTTGCGCCAGTAGCCGCAGCAATTCGACGCCCGTATAACCGGTGCCGCCGACGATACCAACTCTCATCACCTGTACCCCCAGTACCATTTAACTATAAGCCAATTCGGCCGGGCGAGCCGGTCGCGCTGACGGGGAACAAAAAAGCCGCCCACGGGCGGCTTTTTCGGGGCGATCTGGCCAGACCGAAAAAAGCGCTTAGCGCTTGGAGAACTGCTTGCGCCGACGCGCCTTGTGGAAACCGACCTTCTTACGCTCGACCTCGCGCGCATCGCGGGTAACGAAACCGGCTTTGGAGAGCGTCGGCTTGAGCAACTCGTCATACTCGATCAGGGCGCGCGTGATGCCATGGCGCACTGCGCCCGCCTGACCCGACTCGCCGCCGCCAATGACGTTCACCATGATGTCGAAGGTCGCACTGTGCTGCGTCAACTCCAAGGGCTGGCGCACCACCATACGCCCGGTCTCGCGGGAGAAGAAATCATCCACCGGCTTGTCATTGACGACGAACTTGCCCGAGCCTGGTTTCATGAACACGCGCGCCACGGCAGTTTTGCGGCGGCCGGTTCCATAATAATAATTAGCTGCCATAATTAGTCCCTATCAGACGACCAGCGGTTTTGGCTGCTGCGCGCTATGAGGATGCGCGGTACCGGCATAGCATTTCATTTTCTTCAGCATCGCATAGCCCAGAGGGCCCTTGGGTAACATGCCCTTGACCGCCTTTTCGAGAATGCGACTGGGAAAGCGCTGCTGGAGCTTCTTGAAATTGGTCTCGTAGATACCCCCGGGGTAACCCGTATGCCGGTAATACATCTTGGCTTCGGTCTTGTTACCGGTGACGCGCAGTTTTTCGACATTGACGACGACGATATAATCGCCGGTATCCACGTGCGGCGTGTATTCCGGCTTGTGCTTACCGCGCAGGCGACGAGCGATTTCGGTAGCCAGTCGGCCCAGCACCTTGTCGGTGGCATCAACGATGAACCAGTCGCGCTCGACTTCATGCGGCTTGGCAGAAAAGGTTTTCATGAGTTCCTCGACATCCCATCCATCGCCCGCGCAGGGGCTGAATTCGGAAACCGCGCATTCTAGGACAACAACCCGCCTTATGTCAAACCGCAATCCTCATTAAAAAAGCGCAACCCCTCATGGGTTGCGCTAAATCCACGCCAAAGGAGGAGGGTGGAGGAGACGCGGTCAAACGCGATTGATTAAAATGGGTCGGTCTGATCGGCCGTTCAGTCGCATTCCAGCTGCAGCATTTACGCCGGACACAACCATGCCGGCACCCGCGGCAGGCGCTACAATGCGCGCGAACCAATGACGAGGAGGAGTGATGATGGAATGCAGCGTACGATGGATCGACGACATGAGTTTCATCGCTGAAACCGGCAGCGGTCACCTGGTAGCAATGGATGGCGCCCCCCAGGCTGGCGGTCGCAATCTGGCGCCAAGACCCATGGAACTGGTGCTGGCGGGAGCCGGCGGCTGCAGCTCATTCGATGTGGTCATGATCTTGAAGCGCGGGCGACAGAAGGTTACCGGCTGCCAAGTGAAGCTGAGTGCGGAGCGCGCCGAAACTGATCCCAAGGTATTTACCAAGATCCACTTCCACTACGTCGTCAAAGGCAAGGGACTGAAACCGGAAGCCGTGGAACGGGCGATCAGGCTCGCCGCCGAGAAGTACTGCTCGGCCTCGATCATGCTGGGGAAAAGCGCAGTGCTGAGCCACGACTGGGAGATCGTCGAGGCCTAGCCTTTAGACGCGGTAGGCGACCGCCTTCATCACTTTAGAGGCTAGGCGCATCGCCAGCTTGAGCGGTGCGGGCAGATCCCTGGCTCCCAGACGTATCGCGGTTTGTGCGTGACCGGCTTCGTCCTGGCGCATCTGCTCGAGAATTTCCCAGGAACGGCGGTCCCTCTGGGGCAGGCGTGCCTTGTAGTTTTCGAGATGGATCTCGACCTGACGCTCGGTCTCGGCGAGGAAACCTAGATTCCAGGCGTCACCAAATTTGCCCGCAACCACCCCCATCGCCAGGGCGCCACTGTACCAAAGCGGATTGAGCAGGCTCTTGCGGCCGCCCAGTTCCTTGATACGCCGCTCGGTCCAGGCCAGATGTTCGGTTTCCTCCCAAGCCGCCTGCTCAAGCGCCACACGCACCGTCTGGTCACGCGAGGTGAGCGCCTGCCCCTGGTAGAGCGCCTGGGCACAAATCTCGCCGCAATGATTGACGCGCATCAAGGCTGCGGCATGGGCTCGCTCCGCAGCTGAGAGATCGGCTTCGACCTCGCCAGCACCCGGTACAGCGCGTGACGTCGGCGCCGGCGCGAATACCGTGCGCAGGGCCTTGTCCAACGCAATGATCAGCGGGTCAATCGGCATGCGTCTCTCAGAACCTGGCCTGCTCTCCCCCGGTCCGCAGCGCGGTGCGGCCGGCGGCGGCATTGGCAACGGGCAGTCCTTCCGGGCAGAAATAATCGCGCGACAGCGCCGCGTGGCCGCCATTGACCGTCTGGTTCTCGATCGGTCGCCAAACTCTCAGCCGTGCCCGCGCCCAACTGCCATCGCTGCGCCCGGTAGCATACAGCTTGTATCTGCCGCTGCGGCAGTCGATGCCCTCGAAGCTGGTGTTGGTCGCTCCCCCGGCTGCCTTCACCACCAGCACGTAACGAACCACGCCATCCGCGCCGACGTTCAAGCTCGGGCTGTCGATGAAAAAGTGGTTGCGGGTCACAGCGCTCACATAGAATTCGATAAGGTTCTCCGCCCTGGGAAAGGCCGGCAGGGAAATCCCGGACTCATCCCCTTTCGGCCCGTCGCCCGCGGTAGCCGTCACAGATAAGAGGGCGAGCAGGATCAAGGCGCTACGCTTCATAGTCAGGCATCCAAATCGCGGCTGAGCTCAGCCCAGTCCGGCCTCTTCTCGAAGGGTCGCAGCAGCAGGTGGCGGGCGAGCTCGGTCAGCGCCTGCTGATAGACAAGGCGCTTGAACTCGATCACCGTCTCCAAGGGCACCCAATAGTCGTTCCAGCGCCAGGCGTCGAATTCGGGATGGTCGCTGGCTCTCAAGCAGACGTCGGAATCGCGGCCAACCAAGCGCAGCAGGAACCAGATCTGCTTCTGCCCCTTGTAGGTATTGCGCCATTCCCGGCGGACCCAGTGCTTGGGCACGTCATAACGCATCCAGTCACGGGTGCGGCCGAGGATCTCGACGTGCTCGGGCATCAGACCGACTTCCTCGTGCAATTCGCGATACATCGCCTGCTCGGGCGTCTCGCCCTTGTTGATGCCTCCCTGCGGGAACTGCCAGGAATGCTCGCGGATGCGCTTACCCCAGAAGACCTCGTTGCGGCCATTGACCAGGACGATGCCGACGTTCGGGCGATAGCCTTCACGGTCAAGCATGATGCTACCTTCAATTCTTCAATTGGACTGCCATCATTTTTCCACAGTTTGGCATCGAATAGAAGGGGAGTCGGAATGGATAATGCAAAGAACAGCCCAAACCGGGCCGCCGCGCTCGCGGTAGAATCGGCTTCTCCGCATTCTCCGGGTTCGTTCATGCGCGCCAGCCAGTTTTTTATCTCCACCCTCAAGGAAGCCCCCTCCGACGCCGAAATCGTCAGCCACCAGTTGATGCTGCGCGCCGGCCTGATCCGCCGCCTGGCCGGCGGCATCTACACCTGGATGCCGCTGGGCTTGCGCGTGCTGCGCAAGGTGGAAGCGATCGTGCGCGAGGAGATGAACCGCGCCGGCGCCATTGAACTGCTGATGCCGGCGGTGCAACCGGGCGAGCTGTGGCAGGAATCGGGGCGCTGGGAGCAGTACGGGCCGGAACTGCTGCGCCTGAAAGACCGCCATCAGCGCGACTTCGTTATCGGCCCGACCCACGAAGAGGTCATCACCGACCTGGTGCGCCGCGAGATCAGGAGCTATCGCCAGTTGCCGCGCCACTTCTACCAGATTCAGACCAAGTTCCGCGACGAGATCCGGCCACGCTTCGGCGTCATGCGCGGGCGCGAATTCCTGATGAAGGATGGCTACTCCTTCCATGCCGACTTCGCCGACCTGCAGCGCGAATACACCGCTATGTACGAGACCTACACGCGCATCTTTACCCGGCTGGGCCTGCAATTCCGCGCCGTGGCCGCGGATACCGGCTCGATCGGCGGCACCGGCTCGCACGAATTCCACGTGCTGGCCGATTCCGGCGAAGACGCCATTGCTTTCTGTCCGGCTTCGGACTATGCCGCCAACGTCGAACTGGCCGAGGCGCTGGCGCCGACTGCGGCGAGGCCCAGCGCGACCCAAGCGATGAAGGAGATCGCGACCCCGGGCAAGATCAAATGCGAGGACGTGGCTGAGTTCCTCGGGCTGCGCATAGAAAAAATGGTCAAGGCGATCGCGGTGATTCGCGACGGCATCCCATACGGGGAACCGGGCCGCTTCACCCTGATCCTGCTGCGCGGCGACCACGACCTCAACGAGATCAAGGCCCAGAAGATCATCGGTCAGTTCCGTCTCGCCCGCGAGGACGAAATCGAGCAGCACCTGGGCTGCCGCCCCGGCTACATCGGCCCGGTCGGCATTAGCGGCGTGGCGGTCTTCGCAGACCGCACGGTCGCCGCCATGGGCAATTTCGTCTGCGGCGCCAACAAGCCGGGCTACCATCTGACCGGGGTGAACTTCGGCCGCGACCTGCCCGACGTGACGGACTGCAATATCGCCGATTTCCGCAACGTCGTCGCCGGCGACCCCTCGCCCGACGGCAAGGGGATGCTGGAACTGTGCCGCGGCATCGAGGTCGGCCACATCTTCCAACTGCGCACCAAGTACTCCGAAACGCTGAAATGCAGCTTCCTCAACGAGGCGGGGCAGCCGCAGCCGATGGAAATGGGCTGCTACGGCATCGGCGTCTCGCGCATCGTCGGCGCCGCCATCGAGCAGGGACATGACGCGCGCGGCATCGTCTTCCCGCGCGCCATAGCGCCCTTCGAACTCGCCATCGTGCCGGTCGGCTACGGCAAGTCGGCCGCCGTACGCGAGGAGGCGAACAGGATCTACGACGAACTCAGCGCTGCGGGCATCGACGTCGTCCTCGACGATCGCGACGAGCGGCCAGGCGTGATGTTCGCCGACTGGGAACTCACCGGCATCCCGCACCGCGTAGTGATCGGCGAACGCGGTCTGAAGGACGGGCTGGCGGAATATCAGGGTCGCCGCGACACCGATGCCGCGAGAGTACCTCTGGCCGAAATCGTCGCCATGGCGCGCCTGAAAGCATGCGGCTGAGCGCTAGAAGCCTGGTCGCGGCACTGATCGCGCTGCTGCTCCAGACGGGAGCTGCGAGCCTCGCCCACGCCGGCGCTCAAGATTACGAGCCGCTCGCCGCCAGCGTGCAGGCGGCGCTGCAGGCGGCCATTTCCGACCGCCCCGCCCCCGAGCTGGAGTTCCCCAGCTTCGACGAGAAGCGCTGGCTGGCAGAAATGTCGCGGCGGCTCGCCGGCCGCATGCCCGACCGTACCGGACGCATGGAATTCCTCAAGACCGTGTATTACGAGGCCAAGCGCGCCGGCCTCGATCCGCAGTTGGTGCTGGGCGTGATCCAGGTGGAGAGCGGTTTTCACAAATACGCGATATCGAACGCCGGTGCGCGCGGTTACATGCAGGTGATGCCTTTCTGGGTCAAACTGATCGGGCGCAAGAATACCGACCTGTTCCATCTGCGCGTGAACCTGCGCTACGGCTGCACCATTCTGCGTCACTACCTGGACATCGAGCACGGCAATCTCTACCGTGCGCTCGGTCGCTACAACGGCAGCTTGGGTCAGCCCGACTACCCGAACATGGTGCGCAGCGCCTGGGAGCGGCAATGGCACTGGAATTCCGATCTGGCACGACGCTGAACGGTCGGCGGGTTAGCGCATCCCAGGCATCATCCCTTTCATGCCGCGCATCAGCTTCTGCATGCCGCCCTTGGAGAACTGCTTCATCATCTTCTGAGTCTGTTCGAACTGACTCAGCAGGCGGTTGACCTCCTGCACCTGCACGCCGGCACCGGCGGCGATGCGGCGTTTGCGGCTGGCCTTGAGGATCTCCGGCTTGGCACGCTCATCCCGGGTCATCGAATTGATGATGCCCTCGATGCGCCGGATCGACTTGTCCTCGACCGCGCCGCCGGCCTGGGCGGCGGCCTGGGCGAACTGGGCCGGCAGTTTTTCGAGCATGCCGGAGAGACCGCCCATCTTGCGCATCTGGCTGATCTGCTCCTTGAAGTCATTCAGATCGAAGCCCTTTCCCGACTTCATTTTCTGCGCGAAAGCCTGCGCCTTGTCCTGATCCAGCCCGCGCTGCGCATCCTCGACCAGGCCGAGGATGTCGCCCATGCCGAGAATGCGCGAGGCCATGCGCTCGGGATGGAACTCCTCGAGACCTGAGAGCTTTTCGCCGATGCCGGCAAATTTTAGCGGCTTGCCGGTGACGTGGCGCACCGACAAGGCCGCGCCGCCGCGCGCATCGCCGTCGAGCTTGGTGAGGATGACGCCGGTCAGGGGCAGCGCCTCGTTGAAGGCCTTGGCGGTATTCACCGCATCCTGGCCGAGCATGGCATCGACCACGAACAAGGACTCGATCGGGTGCAGCAGGGCATGCAGTTCCCTGATCTCGTCCATCATCGCCGCGTCGATGGCCAGGCGGCCCGCGGTATCGACGAACAGCACGTCGTAGTAGTGCTTCCTGGCGTAATCGAGGGCCGCCGCCGCGATGTCCTTGGGCTTGTCTTCTGCGCTAGATGGGAAAAAGTCGATACCGGCCTGGGCGGCGACCGTCTTCAACTGCTCGATCGCGGCAGGGCGATAGACGTCGCAAGAGACCGCCAGCACCTTCTTTTTCTGCCGCTCCTTGAGCCATTTGCCCAGCTTGGCGGTGGTGGTGGTCTTGCCCGCGCCCTGCAGGCCGGACATCAGGATCACCGCCGGCGGCTGGGTGGCCAGGTTGAGGCCGACGCTCACCCCCCCCATCAGCTCGGTCAGTTCGCGATGGACCACCCCGACCAGCGCCTGACCGGGGGTGAGCGAACCGATCACCTCCTGGCCGACGGCTCGCTCCTTCACCCGGGCGATCAGTTCCTTGATGACCGGCAGGGCGACGTCGGCTTCGAGCAGTGCCATGCGCACTTCGCGCAGCATCTCCGCGATGTTGTCTTCGGTCAGGCGCGCCTGGCCGCGCAACGTCTTGACGACTCGGGCAAGGCGTTGGGTGAGGTTGTCAAGCATAGGGTTCCGATTGAGGTAAACTGTTCGAATGTCCAAGATTCTACTGCATCCGATGTTGCTGCATTTTCTCGCCGCCACGCTCTACGCCGGACTCGCAGCGCATTCCTGGCGCACGCGCTGGCGCGGGGCGGCGCTGGCACTGCCTCTGACCGCCTTGTTGCCCTGGGAACGGGCGCTGCTGCTCGCGGCTCTGTGGATCCACGCCATCACCCTGAGCCACGAGGTATTCGCCGATGGCGGCATACGCTTCGGTTTCTCCCTGTCGCTGTCGATGATGATCTGGCTGGCGATCGTGCTGTACTGGATCGAGAGCTTCTACACCCGCATGGAAGGACTGCAGATGCTCGGCCTGCCGTTGGCGGCCGTCTGCGTGCTGCTGCCGGCGCTGTTCCCGGGGCAACCCTTGTTAGTCAATGCCGACTCGATCGCTTTCCGCCTGCACTTTCTGATCGCGATGCTGGCCTATAGCCTGTTCACCCTGGCGGCGCTCCACGCCCTATTGATGGCGGCTGCGGAAAAGCGTCTGCACCGCGGACATCTGTCGCCGCTCCTGACCCGCCTGCCGCCTTTGATGACCATGGAGGCCCTGCTGTTTCGGCTGATCAACATCGGTTTCCTGCTGCTCACGCTGACGGTGGTGTCGGGAGTGTTCTTCTCCGAGAGACTGTTCGGCAAGGCGCTATCCTTCGACCACAAGACGGTATTCGGACTGATCTCGTGGCTGATCTTCGGTGCTCTGCTGGTCGGCCGCCACCTACGCGGCTGGCGCGGACGGCTGGCGCTGCGCTGGACGATGGCCGGCTTCGTCGCCCTGATGCTGGCTTACGTCGGCAGCCGCTTCGTGCTCGAGGTGATCCTCGGCCGGGCTGCCTGAGCGGGTCTGAGTGAGCGGGTCTGAGTGGTTGACAAGCCGAATCGTCGCCCCGATACTCGTTTCACCGTGTTGCCTGCCTGACTCCGCTTGGAAGACATTCCCTTATCGGCCCAGCTCGTCGCGCTGATCGTCCTGCTGGCCGTTGCCGGTTTCTTCTCCTTGGCGGAGACGGCGATGATGGCCGCCAACCGCTATCGCCTGCGTGCCAAGCGGCAGGCCGGTCAGCGCGGTGCCAAGATGGCCCTGGAGCTGCTGGCCAAGACCAACAAGCTACTCGGCATCATCCTGCTGTTCAATACGCTCACCAATGCCGCCGCGGCGACCCTGGCCGGACTGATCACGGTGCGGATGTTCGGCGAGCAGAAGTGGGCGCTCGGCGCGGGCACACTGATCATCACTTTCCTCATCCTGGTGTTCGCCGAAATCACCCCGAAGGTAATCGGCGCCACCTATCCCGACCGGCTGGCAGCCGGTGTCAGCTACGTGCTGACGCCCCTGCTGCGTCTATTCAACCCGGTGATCGCCGTCGTCAACCTGTTCGTCACCGGCGTGCTCACACTGTTGCGTCTGAACACCGGTGCCAGTCACGAAATACAGCAGATGTCTCCGGAAGAATTGCGTGCCCTGGTTCTGGAAGGCAGTCATTTCATCCCGCACCAGCACCAGACGATGCTGCTCAACCTGTTCGACCTCGAACGCATCAGCGTCGAGGACATCATGAAGCCGCGCGGCGAGATCGAGGCAATCGACATCGGCGCCCCGCTGGAAAAAATCCGCGAACAGATCGGCACCAGTTTCCATAGGCGGCTTCCCGTCTATGAAGACGACCCAAGCAATATCGTCGGCATCCTGTTGCAACGCCGGCTGCTGGCCAGCGCGCTGGCAGGGGAACTGAGCACCGAGAATCTGCGCGAGCATCTCGCCGAACCCTATTTCATCCCGGCGGCCACGCCGATCTACGCACAACTGCAATTTTTCAAGGAGAACCGCCAGCGCTTCGGCCTGGTGGTCGATGAGTACGGCGAGCTCGAAGGGCTGGTGACGCTGGAGGACATCATCGAGGAGATCATCGGAAAATTCACCACCAGCGTACCGGGCGGCAGCCCGGAATTGGCCTGGAGCACCGCGGACGGCGAGAAGAGCGTGCTGGTCGACGGCGGTCGCAGCCTGCGGGAACTCAACCGCGCGCTCGATCTCAACTTTCCGCTGGACGGGCCGAAGACACTGAACGGCCTAATCCTCGAACATCTCCAGGACATCCCGGAATCCGGTCTCAGCGTCAAGATCAGCGGCGTGCCGATGGAGATCGTACAGACCCAGGATCGCCGCATCCGCATGGTGCGCATCTTCCGACCTCCCGGCCCGACCGTCTGAGCGCTGCGGGCTGCCAGGCGTCTGTGGCGTCATCACCCGGATCGCGATAGACTCCTGAATTATTCATATGGACTGGAATAACACGCGCTGATGACGGCAACTCTGCAGACATCTCTGAGCGGCTTGGCACGCGCCATGGTGCAGCAGGGGCGCCTGATGGAGGACGAGGCCGAAGCCCTGGCGAGTCACGCTGGCAAGACCAGCGGCGGTTTCGTTGACCGGCTGATCGCCAGCGGCCGTATGAAGCCTCACGAGATTGCCAGCTTTGCTGCCGGCACCTTCGGCCATCCGCTGCTCGACATTGCCGCCTTCGACACGACGCGAATGGTCGGCGACGCGATTGACCGCAAGCTGATGCAGACCCATCAGGTGCTCGCCCTCGCACGCCGCGGCAACCGCATCGCGGTGGCGCTGGCCGATCCCACCAACCTTCGCGCACTGGATGAGATCCGCTTCCAGACCGGGTTGGTCGTCGACCCGGTGGTGGTCGAAGGAGATAAATTGGCGGCACTGGTCGCCAATTTGCTGGAGGCGCCGGAGGCCGCGCACAACGAGTTTACGAAGGAAGATCTTCATCTCGAATTCGAGGACGCCGCCGCCAAGGAGGCGGAGACCCGGGCCGACAGTCTCGAAATCGACGATGCGCCGGTGGTCAAGTTCCTGCAGAAAATCCTCCACGACGCGATCGCCGAAGGAGCCTCCGACATCCATTTCGAGCCCTACGAAAAATTCTACCGGATACGCTACCGCACCGACGGCATCCTGCGCGAGATTGCCCAACCGCCGCTGGTGGTCAAGGAAAAGATTGCCTCGCGCATCAAGGTGATCTCACGCCTGGACATTTCCGAGAAAAGGATTCCGCAAGATGGGCGCATGAAATTGGTGATGAGCAAGAATAAGTCAATCGATTTTCGGGTGTCCACGCTACCGACGCTGTATGGCGAGAAGATCGTGATGCGCATCCTCGATGCTTCAGCCGCCCTGCTCGGCATTGACGCGCTCGGCTACGAACCGGAGCAAAAGGTGTCCATGCTCACCGCCATCAACCGCCCCTACGGCATGGTGCTGGTGACCGGCCCCACCGGTAGCGGCAAGACGGTATCGCTGTATACCTGCCTCAACCTGCTCAACAAACCTGGCGTAAACATCTCGACGGCCGAGGATCCGGCCGAAATCAACCTGCCAGGGGTCAACCAGGTCAACATCAACGAGAAAGCCGGCCTCAGCTTCTCGGCCGCGCTCAAGTCCTTCCTGCGTCAGGATCCGGACATCATCATGGTCGGCGAGATTCGCGATCTGGAGACCGCAGAGATATCGATCAAGGCCGCGCAAACCGGTCATCTGGTATTGTCTACGGTGCACACTAACGACGCGCCCTCGACGCTTTCGCGCCTGCTTAACATGGGCATCGCGGCGTTCAACATCGCTTCGAGCGTGAACCTGATCACCGCCCAGCGCCTGGCGCGCCGCCTGTGCAGCTGCAAGCTGCCGCTGTCGATACCGATGGAGGCGCTGCTGCAGGCTGGGTTTATCGAGGAGGAGCTCGATGGCAGCTGGCAACATTACGGGCCCGGCAGCTGCGAGCGCTGCAAGGGTAGCGGTTACAAGGGAAGGGTCGGCATCTACCAGGTGATGCCGATCACGGGAGAGATCGGCCGTCTGATCATGACCGGCGGCAACGCCATTGACATCGCCGATCAGGCTCGCCGCGAGGGCGTCAGGGATTTGCGCCAGTCCGGCCTGCTCAAGGTCAGGCAGGGAATCACGTCTCTGGAAGAAGTGCTCGCCTGCACCAACGACTGAGGCTCACGGGGGATTTGGAACATGGCCACCGCCACAAAAGCAGACAAGAGAGCCGGGCAGATCAAGGAATATTCCTTTGCCTGGGAGGGCAAGGACAAGAGCGGCAAGCTGGTGCGCGGCGAAATGCGCGCCGGCGGCGAGACCATGGTGCAAGCGACCCTGCGCCGCCAGGGCATCCGCGTCAGCAAGATAAAGAAGCAGGGCTTCGCCAAGGGCGGCAGCGTCACCGAAAAGGACATCACCCTATTCACGCGCCAGCTCGCCACCATGCTGAAGGCCGGCGTGCCGCTGCTGCAGGCCTTCGAGATCGTCGGCAAGGGTGCCAGCAACCGCGCCGTCGGCAAGCTGTTGAACGATATCAAGAACGACGTCGAGACCGGCTCCAGCCTCAACCAGGCCTTCCGCAAGTACCCGCTGCACTTCGACGCGCTGTTCTGCAACCTGGTGGGCGCCGGCGAGCAGGCCGGCATTCTCGACTCCCTGCTCGACCGTCTGGCCACCTATAAAGAAAAGATCCTGGCGATCAAGTCGAAGATCAAGTCGGCGCTGTTCTATCCGATCGCCATCATGGTGGTGGCCTTCGTCATCACCGCGATCATCATGATCTTCGTGATCCCGGCGTTCAAGAACGTGTTCAAGAGCTTCGGCGCCGACCTGCCGGCGCCGACGCTGTTCGTGATCGCGATCTCCGACTTCTTCGTCGCCCACTGGTATCTGATCTTCGGCGGCATTTTCGGCGCCTTCTACGCCTTCTTCTACTTCTGGAAGCGCTCGCTGCCGATGCAGATCTTCATGGACAAGACCCTGCTGCGGGTACCGGTATTTGGGGCTATCGTCAGGAAGGCGACCATAGCGCGCTGGACGCGTACCCTGTCCACCATGTTCGCCGCCGGTGTGCCGCTGGTGGAAGCGCTCGACTCGGTCGGCGGTGCCGCCGGCAACCATGTGTACAAAATGGCCACCAAGCAGATCCAGGGCGAGGTGAGCACCGGCACCAGTCTCACCGTGGCGATGCAGAACGCCACGGTCTTTCCGAGCATGGTCATCCAGATGGTGGCGATCGGCGAGGAGTCCGGACAGCTCGACACCATGCTCTCGAAGGTGTCCGACTTCTTCGAGGCGGAGGTCGACGACGCGGTCGACGGCCTGTCCAGCCTGATGGAGCCGATCATCATGGTGGTTCTGGGCACCCTGATCGGCGGTCTGGTGATCGCCATGTACCTGCCCATTTTCAAGGTGGCGCAGACCGTCTGACGCCGCGAGAGCAAACCATGTCCCTGCGCGATTTTCTGGCCGACCCGGCCCACTTCGCTGCCGCCTGCCTGCTGTTCGGCCTGGCCATCGGCAGCTTCCTGAACGTCGTCATCCACCGTCTGCCGCAAATCCTGGAGCGCGAATGGCGGGCGCAGTGCGCGGAACTTGCGGGCGAGCCGGGCCCGGTGCAGGAACCGCTGTCGCTGTCGCGGCCGCGCTCGCGCTGCCCGAAGTGCGGCCACCCGATCTCGGCATGGGAGAATATTCCGCTCTTGAGTTATCTCGTCCTGCGCGGTCGCTGCCGCGCCTGCCGGGCGCGGATCAGCCCGCGCTATCCGGCGATCGAAGCGCTCACGGCCCTGCTCTCCGCCTACGCCGGCTGGCATTTCGGCTTCACCGTTACGGCGGCCGGCGCCTTGCTGTTCGTCTGGGCCATGATCGCGCTCACCTTCATCGATCTCGACACCCAGCTCTTGCCCGACGACATCACGTTGCCGCTGTTATGGCTGGGCCTGCTGGTCAATATCGGCGGCGGTTTCACCGATCTCGAGAGCGCAGTGATCGGCGCCATCTGTGGCTATCTGGCGCTGTGGACCGTGTATTGGGGCTTCAAGCTGGCCACCGGCAAGGAGGGCATGGGTTACGGCGATTTCAAGCTCTTGGCCGCCATCGGCGCCTGGTTCGGCTGGCAGTTGCTGCCCCTGACGATCCTGCTCTCATCCTTAGTCGGCGCCACCGTCGGCATCGCGCTGATCGTCCTGGCTCGGCGCGGCCGCGAAGTGCCGATCCCATTCGGCCCCTATCTGGCAATCGCCGGCTTGCTCGCCCTGTTCTGGGGCCAAGCGCTGACGCACGCCTACCTGGGCCTGCTGTGAGCGCTTGAAATTGCGCTCCGACGTCCTCATCTAGACTCCATTCATGCGCCGCCGGTGGTCCGGGCGGTTAAGTTATAATCCCATTTTTTGGAGGCGGCCATGCCGATTTATGCCTACCGTTGCAGCAGTTGCGGCCACGAAAAGGACGTGTTGCAAAAAATGAGCGACCCGCTGCTCACCACCTGCCCCGAATGCAATGCCGAGACTTTCAGCAAGCAACTGACCGCCCCAGGCTTCCAGCTCAAGGGCAGCGGCTGGTACGCGACCGACTTCAAGGGTGGCGGTGCCGCCGCCAAGAGCGAAACCAAGACTGAAACCAAGACGGAGGCACCCCCTTGCCAGGGGGGTAGCGGGTCTTGTGCCTGCCATTGAAAGTGCGACAGGCGGGGCTTCCCGCAGGATGAAGAAGTATTTCATTACCGGTCTCCTGATCTGGGTTCCACTGGCGATCACCGCCTGGGTGCTGTCGTTGATCGTCGGCACCATGGATCAATCGTTGCTGCTGCTGCCGGTATCCATCCGGCCGGAAACGCTGCTCGGCTTCTACGTGCCCGGCATCGGTGCGATCCTGACGCTGCTGGTAGTATTTCTCACCGGTCTCGTCACCGCCAACATCATCGGCCAGCGCCTGGTCCGCTTCTGGGAGGGCGTGTTGTCGCGCATCCCGGTGGTGAAGTCGGTCTACTACAGCGTCAAGCAGGTCTCCGACACCCTGTTCTCCTCGACCGGCGAGGCTTTCCGCAAGGCGCTGCTGGTGCAGTACCCGCGCTCCGGTTGCTGGACCATCGCCTTCCTCACCGGCCAGCCGGGAGGCGATGTCAGCCTCCACCTGCGTGGCGATTACGTCAGCGTCTATCTGCCAACCACGCCCAATCCGACCTCGGGCTTCTTCCTGATGCTGCCGCGCGCCGACGTGATCGAGCTCGACATGAGCGTCGATGAGGCGCTGAAATACATCATCTCGATGGGCGTGGTTGCCCCTCCCATGCGCAACCCCCTGGGCCGCGCCCAGAACCAATAGCCGCCATCCTGGCGGCTTTTTCACGGAATCCAACATGCGAACCCACTACTGCGGCCAGGTGAATGCCGGCCACGTCGACCAGACCGTCACGCTCTGCGGCTGGTGCCATCGCCGCCGGGACCACGGCGGCGTGATATTCATCGACCTGCGCGACCGCGAAGGCCTGGCCCAGGTCGTCTGCGATCCCGACAACGCAGCAATGTTCGCGCTGGCCGAAGGGGTGAGAAACGAGTTCGTGCTCAGAATCACCGGCCGCGTCCGCCGTCGTCCCGAGGGCACGGTCAATCCCAATCTCGCCACCGGCGAAATCGAGATCCTTTGCCAGGCATTGGAAATCGTGAACCCGGCGATAACGCCACCGTTCCAGCTGGACGACGAGAATCTCTCCGAGAACGTGCGCCTGACCCATCGCGTGCTCGACCTGCGCCGACCGCAAATGCAGAAGAACATGATGTTGCGCTACAAGACGGCGATGTCCTTCCGGCGCTTCCTCGATACCAACGGCTTCATCGACATCGAGACGCCGATGCTGACCAAGAGCACTCCGGAAGGCGCACGCGACTACCTGGTGCCCTCGCGCGTGCATCCTGGCCAGTTCTTCGCCCTGCCGCAATCGCCGCAGTTGTTCAAGCAGTTGCTGATGGTGGCCGGCTTCGACCGCTACTACCAGATCACCAAGTGCTTTCGCGACGAAGACCTGCGCGCCGACCGCCAGCCGGAGTTCACCCAGATCGATATCGAAACCTCGTTCATGGACGAGTGGAAGATCATGGCGCTGATGGAAGAGATGCTGCGCACGGTGTTTCGCGAAGCGCTCGCGGTCGAACTGCCAGCGCCCTTCCCGCGCATGAGTCACGCCGAAGCCATGCACCGCTTCGGCTCGGACAAGCCAGACCTGCGCGTGACCCTGGAACTGACCGAACTGACCGACGTCATGGGCGACGTCGACTTCAAGGTGTTCAGCGGACCGGCCAGTAATGGCGGCCGGGTGGCGGCGCTGTGCATCCCGGGCGGTGCCGCGATCTCGCGCAGCGAGATCGATGCCTACACCGAGTTCGTCAAGATCTACGGCGCCCGCGGCCTGGCCTGGATCAAGGTGAATGAGACGGCCCGCGGCCGCGACGGCCTGCAGTCGCCGATCGTCAAGAATCTGCACGACGCCGCGATAGCGGCGATCCTGGAACGCAGCGGCGCAAAGGACGGCGATCTGATCCTGTTCGGCGCCGACCGTGCCAAGGTCGTCAACGACGCGCTGGGCGCATTGCGCCTCAAGATCGGCCACGAGCGGGCTCACCTCACCGGCGAAGCGTGGCGGCCGTTGTGGGTGGTCGACTTCCCGATGTTCGAGTTCGACGACGAAAACCATCGCTGGAGTGCCTGCCACCACCCCTTCACGGCGCCCAAGGACGGCCACGAGGACCTGCTGGAATCCGACCCCGGCGCCTGCCTGGCCAAGGCCTACGATCTGGCCCTGAACGGCTGGGAGATCGGCGGCGGCTCGGTGCGTATCCACTCCTCGGCGATGCAATCGAAGGTGTTTGCCGCCCTGGGAATCGGCGAGGAGGAGGCGCAACTGAAGTTCGGCTTCCTGCTCGACGCGCTCAAGTACGGCGCGCCGCCGCACGGCGGCCTGGCCTTCGGCCTAGACCGCATCGTCACCATGATGAGCGGCGCCGAATCGATCCGCGACGTGATCGCCTTCCCCAAGACGCAGCGCGCCCAGTGCCTATTGACCGACGCCCCCTCCCCGGTCGACGAGAAGCAGTTGCGCGAACTGCACATCCGCCTGCGGCAGAAGGTGGAAACGCAGGTCGAGGTCGGCAAGACTTGAGCATGCGCCGCCTGCTACACAGCCTTCTGGTCGCCATGCAGGCCGACGGCATCGGTTGGCTCCCGGGTCTGTGATGCCCGGGGCCAAGAGGCCGGTCTCGGTGCTGGTGCTGATCCACACGCCGCAACTGGAGATCCTGCTGCTGGAACGCGCCACCCGCCCGGGCTTCTGGCAGTCGGTCACCGGCAGCATCGAGGACGAGATCGACCAGGGCGACCTGCGCCGGACGGCGCTCCGGGAAGTGCGGGAGGAAACCGGCATCGATACCCGGCCTGAGGCGCTGATCGACTGGCATCTATCCAACCGCTTCGAGATCTTCCGCCAATGGCGCTACCGTTATCCGGAAGGCGTCAGCCACAACGTCGAACATGTCTATAGCCTCTGCGTGCCACGCGAAACCGAAATCACGATCGCGCCGGACGAGCACCTCGCCCACCTCTGGCTGCCTTGGCGTGAGGCAGTCGCCCGGGTCTTCTCCTGGAGCAACCGCGACGCGATCCTGATGCTGCCGCTGCTTCATGACGAACTGCCCCGCAACTGAGCGGCGCGGCAGGTAGAATCCGATCATCGTCGAACTTCCATCCTGACCCGATCATGACTGACCAGCTCTCCGCCGCCGTCAAGACCGGCATCCTCGCCGAGGCACTGCCCTACATCAAGCGCTTCCACGGCAAGACCATGGTCATCAAGTATGGCGGCAACGCCATGACCGACTCCCACCTGAAAAACTGCTTCGCGCGCGACGTCGTGCTGCTCAAGCTGGTCGGCATGAATCCGGTGGTGGTGCATGGCGGCGGCCCGCAGATCGACGAATTGCTGAAGCGCATCGGCAAGAGAGGCGAGTTCATCCAGGGGATGCGCGTCACCGACGCCGAGACCATGGAAGTGGTCGAAATGGTGCTGGGCGGCCAGGTCAACAAGGAGGTCGTAAACCTCATCAACCAGCACGGCGGCAAGGCGGTCGGCCTCACCGGCAAGGACGGCGCCTTCATCCGGGCCAAGAAGCTGCTGATGCCGGACAAGAACAAGCCCGGCGATCTGCTCGACATCGGTCAGGTCGGCGAAATCGTCGCCATCGATCCGGCCCTGATCACCCTGCTCCATTCCAGCGACTTCATCCCGGTGATCGCGCCGATCGGCGTCGGCGCCGAGGGCGAGACCTACAACATCAACGCCGACGTGGTCGCCGGCAAGATCGCCGAGATCCTCAAGGCGGAAAAACTGATCATGCTCACCAATACTCCGGGCGTACTGGACGAGAACGGCCAGCTGCTGACCGGCATTACGCCCAAGGAAATCGACGACATGGTCGCCGCCGGCACGCTCTCCGGCGGCATGTTGCCGAAGATCGGCTCGGCCTTGGACGCGGCGAGGAGCGGCGTGAGGAGCGTCCATATCATCGACGGCAGGGTCGAGCACGCCTTGCTGCTGGAGATTCTGACCGACGAGGGCGTGGGCACGCTGATCAAGAGCAAGTGAGCACTGCACTCCGCCCGGCTGCGGCTACAATCCGCGCTCAGGGTAAACAGGGGGAACCACGGATGGCGAACAAACCGGGCGAACGCAAGCTGCAGATCCTGCAAGTGATCGCCGAAATGCTGCAAGATCCGTCGGGGGAGCGGATCACCACCGCCGCTCTGGCAAAGCGGCTGGATGTCTCCGAGGCGGCGCTGTACCGTCACTTCGCCAGCAAGGCGCAGATGTTCGAGGGCCTGATCGGGTTCATCGAGGAGAGCCTGTTTACGGTCATCAACCAGATCGCGGCGGAAGAAGAGCACGGCCTCAAGCAGGCGCAAATGATCGTCGCTCTGCTGCTCGGCTTCGCCAAAAAGAACCGCGGCCTGACTCGGGTACTGATCGGCGACGCGCTGGTCTTCGAGAACGAGCGCCTGCAGACCCGCGTCAATCAGTTGCTCGACCGCGTCGAGGCGTCGATCAAGCAAGCGTTGCGGGTTGCCGCCACCCAGGGTCAGCTCCCCGTCGACCACGGCTTCGCCGCCCACGCCAACCTGCTGCGCTGTTATGCGCTCGGCCGCTTGCACCAGTTCGCCAAGGACGGCTTCAAGGACGACCCGCTCGGGCACTGGCAGCAGCAGTGGCCGCTGCTCTCCTGCAGGGACGCGCTGCAGTCGCCGGTCTGAGGGTCGGATCTACTTCAACAGCTCTGCCGCCTCCAGCGCGAAATAGCTGAGGATGCCGTCGGCGCCGGCGCGCTTGAACGCGAGCAGCGCCTCCAGCATGCAGGCCTCGCCGTCGATCCAGCCATTGATCGCCGCCGCCTTCAGCATCGCGTACTCGCCGCTGACCTGGTAGGCGTAGGTCGGCACCGCAAATTCGTCCTTCACCCGGCGCACGATGTCGAGGTAGGGCATCCCGGGCTTGACCATCACCATGTCGGCACCCTCGTCGAGATCGATCGCCACTTCGCGCAGCGCCTCGTCAGAATTGGCCGGGTCCATCTGGTAGGTGTATTTGTTGCCTTTGCCGAGATTGCCGCTCGAACCGACGGCATCCCGGAAGGGACCGTAGAACGAGGAAGCGTACTTGGCCGAATAGGCGAGGATGCGGGTGTAAATCTGCCGGTCGCCGTCCAGCTCGGCGCGGATGCGCCCGATCCGTCCGTCCATCATGTCCGAGGGCGCCACGATGTCGGCGCCCGCTCTGGCATGCGTGAGCGCCTGCTTCGCCAGCGCCTCCAGGGTTTCGTCGTTCTGCACGTAGCCGCGCGGATCGGCAGGATCGATCAGGCCGTCCTGGCCGTGGCTGGTGTAGGGGTCGAGGGCGACATCGGTGATCACCCCGAGCTCGGGAAATTCCCGCTTCAATGCGGAGACCACGCGCGGCACCAAGCCGTCCGGGTTCCAGGCCTCCTCCGCACCCGGCGTCTTCAAGCCAGCCTCGATCACCGGGAACAGCGCCAGCGCCGGCACACCCAGGGTGAGCGCCCGCTCGGCCACCGGCAGCAGATGGTCGAGCGTCATGCGCCAGACCCCCGGCATCGAGGCGACCGCCTCGGTCCTGTCCCGTCCGTCGAGCACGAACACCGGGTAGATCAGATCGTCGGCGCTGAGCCGATTCTCCTGCATCAGCCGGCGCGAGAAATCGTCCCGGCGCATCCTGCGCATCCGGACCGTCGGAAATACACCTTTCGCTATCATGGCCATATCCCAATCAAATATTGCGGAACTTTTTCGCTGCGAGCCTATCTTAATAAACAGATGGTGACGAGCCGTCTCCCGCTTCACCTCCCTGAGCGGGTGCCTTAATCCTCATTAAGGCCTTGCGCCCCCGGTTTCCTCCCCTTTGACCGGGGGCCTTTTCTTTTTTCATTCATCGCTCAACCAGCCGCCGACCACCGCTTCGGCCTCCTCGACGCCGGTCTTCTTCAGGCTGGAGAACAGTTGTACGGTGATCTGCGCGCCATACACGGCCACCGCCTCGCGCACTTCGCGCAGGGTCTGGGTCGCGGCCTGCTTCGACAGCTTGTCGGCCTTGGTGAGCAAAATGTGGATGGGATTGCCGGTGGGCACGAACCAGTCGATCATCTGGGCGTCGAGTTCGGTCAGGGGGCGCCGGGCATCCATGATCAGCACCAGGCCGATCAGGTTCGGGCGCCGCGTCAGGTAGTGCTCTAGCAGATTGCGCCACTGCTTGCGGATCGCCTCGGGCACGGCGGCATAGCCGTAACCGGGCAGGTCCACCAGGTAGGCGCCCTTGGGCAAACGGAAGAAATTGATCAACTGGGTCCGCCCCGGCGTCTTGCTGACGAAGGCGAGCCGAGTGTGGCCGGCCAAGGTGTTGATGGCGCTCGACTTGCCGGCGTTGGAGCGCCCGGCGAAGGCTATTTCGGGCGCCGCGGAGGGACGCAGATCATTCGGCTTGGCGACGGATATCTCGAAAACCGCATGACGGAACAACGACATGGTGCAGGCACGGCGAGCGTGCTGTGAGCAAAGGGATTGGTATAGAATAACAGGTTTGAGCAATCGAGAGCCTCAAGGGATACCATAAGATGAACATGATGAAACGCTCCTTGCTTGTCACCATCGGCGCGAGCCTCGCCGCGGTCGCCATCGGCGCCGTCGCCGCAACCCCCGCCCAGGTCGATCCGGCCAAGGGCAAGGCGATCGCTTCGACGGTCTGCGTCGCCTGCCACGGCGCCGACGGCAACAGCGTCATTGCCACCAACCCGAAGCTGGCCGGGCAGGGCGCCGCCTACATCTACAAGCAGCTCAGCAACTTCAAATCGGAAAACGGCAAGCCACCGGTGCGCGTCAATCCGATCATGAACGGCATGGCCGCCAGCCTCTCCGACGCCGACATGAAGAGTCTCGGCGCCTATTTCGCGTCCCAGGTCAGGAAGCCCGAGGTGGCCAAGGACCAGGACAGCGTCGAGCTCGGGCAGAAGCTCTACCGCGGCGGCGACGCCGACACCGGCATCCCGGCCTGCGCCGCCTGCCACGGTCCGACCGGTGCCGGCCTGCCGGTGCAGTACCCGCGTCTGTCCGGCCAGTTCGCCGACTACACCGAGGCGCAGCTGCAAGCCTTCCGCTCCGGCACGCGCGCCAACGATCCGAACAAGATGATGCGCACCATCGCGCTCAGGATGACCGATCCGCAGATCAAGGCGCTGTCCGACTACATCGCCGGCTTGCGCTGATCCGCCGGGCGCAGGCGCCCGGATTTGAAAGATAATGCCCGCTCATCCGGAAACGCACCCGGAACAAAGGAGGCGGGCATGCCCAAGGCAATGAGCGCAGCGCTCTATGCCGCCGAGCTGGCGGCGGCCGAGCGGCATTTGTTCGACGGCAGCGCGCTGATGCGCCGCCTGATCGCCGCCCACGGACCCTGCGCGCTCGCACCCGAGTGGCGGCGCTCGCCTTATGAGGCGCTGGTGCGCGCGGTTGCCCATCAGCAGTTGAACGGCAGGGCTGCCCAGACCATCCTCAACCGCTTCATCGCGCTGTTTCCCGACAGCCGTTTTCCGATGCCGAAAGACGTGCTCGCGGCGAGCGAGGAGGACCTGCGCTCGGCCGGTCTGTCGCGGCAGAAGATCGCGGCGGTACGCGACATCGCGATCAAGGCGGAGGAGGGCATCGTGCCGATGAAGCGCGCCCAGATCAGCAGCAGCGGCGACGACGACATCATCCGGCGGCTGGTCCAGGTGCGGGGGGTCGGGCAATGGACCGTGGAGATGCTGCTGATCTTCACGCTGGGCCGGCTCGACGTGCTGCCGGTCGACGACTTCGGCGTGCGCGCAGGCTACACCAGGGCCAGCCGGCGAGAGTCGCCGGTGACGCCGGCAGAACTGCGCGAAATCGGCAGGAAATGGGCGCCCTACCGCAGCGTCGCGGCCTGGTATTTCTGGCGCGCGGCGGACGGCTGAGGTTTGCCGCCAGGACGATAGGAGCTAGCCGATTCGGCGAGGCAACTGGTGCCGATCACCTGCCGGTGCCGTCCCGGCCGCGTTCGGGCCGGCGCGATACAATGGGGCAACAGATCGAGATACAGTTGAACGAAGCACTTCGGCGCCGTCGCCGACCGGGCCATCGGACAAATCATCAAGAAATGAAACCCCAGGAGCGCGATCAGCGATGTCTACCACCGTCACCGAACCGAGCAGGAATACCCCCATTTTCGGCGCCTACGAGGTGGTCGTCGTCGGCGGCGGTCCGGCCGGCATCGCCGCCGCGGTGGCGGCCGGCCGCCAGGGGCGCAAGACCCTGCTGATCGAACGCTACGGCTTCCTGGGCGGCATGGGCACCGCCGCCGGCGTCACCAATTTCTGCGGCCTGCACGCCAACGTCCATGGCGAGCACCAGCGCGTGGTCCACGGCATCGCCGACGAACTGCTCGATCGCATCGCCCAGTTCGACGGCCTCAATCCGCCGCACCTGGCCTTCCGCGACATGATCCAGGCCCAGGCCTACGACATCTCGGCGTACAAGATTGCCGCCGACGAGATACTGACGAGTCGCGGCGTGAACATCCTGTTCCACGCGCTGGGCGTCGGCGCGATCGTATCGAACGGGCGCATCGAGGCCCTGCTGGTGGAGACCAGGGAGGGGCGCTTCGCCGTCGAGGGCGAGTGTTTCATCGACTGCTCGGGCGACGGCGACCTGTCCGCCTGGGCCGGCGCCCCCTTCGAGAAGGGCGACGGCCAGGGCAACATGCTCTACCCCTCGATGATGTTCCGGATCAGCGGCGTCGATCCCGAGCGCGCCGGCCGGGCCTGGGAGATCATTCCCAAGCTGATGGCCGAGGCCGTGGACAAAGGCACGCACCGCTTCCCGCGCAAGGGGGCGATCGTGCGGCCGCAGAAGAATCCGATCGAGTGGCGGGCGAACATGACCCAACTCAAGAGCGCCGACGGCCGCGCCCTGGACGCGACCGACGCCCGGCAACTCTCCCGGGGCGAGATCGAGGGCAGGCGCCAGGCCTGGGACGTGTTCCAGTTCGTCCGCCAGGCGACGCCCGGCTTCGAGCATTCCTACATCGTCGAGATCGGCCCGCAGCTGGGCGTCCGGGAGACCCGGCGGGTGCTGGGCGACTACCAGTTGAGCGAAGCGGATGTGCTGACCTGCGCCAGCTTCGAAGACAGCATCGGCGTCAATGGCTGGCCGATCGAGGCGCACGTCGCCGGCGACGTCGTGTTCAAGTTCCCGCCGATTCCGCAGTCGCGCGGTTTCAATCAGCTGCCCTACCGGATGATCGTTCCGCTGGGCACCGAGAACCTGTTCGTCGCCGGCCGCTGCGCCTCGATGACCCACGAGGGGCAGTCCGCGGCGCGCGTCTCCGGCGCCTGCTTCGTCATGGGCGAGGCCGCCGGCACCGCGGCGCCCCTGGCGCTGAGGGCGGGAGTCGCCCCGCGGCAGCTCGACGTCGGCAGCCTGCAGCGCGAGCTGGAGCGGCAGGGCGCCTATCTGGGGCGCAACGGGTGAGTTGAGGGGAAGATGGCGAAACAATCCGCTGCCGCATTGAAGCCCTCGCCGGGAGAACTGGCGGACGATTACATCGCGGTGCTGATCATTGGCCTGGCCTACCGGTTGAACCGGGGTGCCGCGAATTACTACAAGAGCCACTGGGGTCTGGGGGTGGCCGAATGGCGGGTGATCCTGTCGCTGGGCAAGAAGTCCAACCTGATCGTGCGGGAAGTGGCCGAGGTCGCCGATCTCGACAATGCCGCGGCGAGCAGGAGCCTGGGCTTGCTGAAGAAGCTCGGCCTGGTCGAGGTCATGCCGACCACCAGCCGCGGCAACGCCGCCCTTGCCAAGCTCACGCCCGAGGGCCGGGCGCTGCACAAGCAGCTCAAAGCGGCGGCACGGCGGCGGCAGAAGAAGCTGGTCGCCACGCTCGCTCCGGCCGAGCTCGCGCAACTGACGTCGCTGCTCCGGCGGCTCATCGACCGGGTGCCGCAGATGAACGCCGAGGACTGATGCCTCGGGCTTGCTCGCCAGCACCAGCACGGCAATCGAAGCCTAATCGGAGTCATCCATGCAGCCGCTCAAGGCGCTCATCTTCGACGTATTCGGGACGCTGGTCGATTGGCGCACAGCCATCGCCAAGGAGACCGAAATGGCGCTTTCGCCCCTGGGCATCGCGATCGACTGGCTCGACTTTGCCGATGCCTGGCGCAACCGGTATCAGCCGGCGATGGAGGAAGTCAGGTCGGGACTTATCCCGTTCGCGAAACTGGATCGCCTGCATCGGCGCAACCTCGACCTCGTGCTGGCCGAATTCGGAATCGATCGGTTGGCCGAAGCCGGCCGATGCCAGTTGAATCTGGCCTGGCACCGGCTGGATGCCTGGCCCGACGTCGGCCCGGGGCTGCAGGCACTGACGGCGAAGTATCTATTGGCTCCCTGCTCCAATGGAAACATTTCCCTGATGGTTGATTTGGCCCGACGCAACGGCTTTCCCTGGGATGCCATCCTGGGGGCCGAGGTGGCGCGTGCTTACAAGCCGGATCCGCGGGTCTACCTTGCGGCGGCGGCAGCATTCGATTTGGCGCCCGCCCAGGTGATGATGGTGGCGGCGCATTCCTCCGATCTTGCCGCAGCGGCGGCGCTTGGTTTGCGCACCGCCTTCGTCGCACGCCCCGATGAGTTCGGGCCCGACAAGGGCGAAGCGGCGCCGCCGCTATCCGTGGATATTTCGGTTTCCGGCATTGTCGAGCTGGCCCAAATACTCCTCTCGTCCCAGGAGACTGCTGCGCCGCGCGCTCCATGACCTGGCAATTTGCCGCGCCGCCGTCACTGCGATCGTCCCCGGTCGGGGCCGGCCCGGCCGCGTGATACCATGCACGGCTTCAATTCCGCCTCCCCCATGCCCGCCCTATCGACCGTCTTCGCCGCCGACGGCCCGCTCGCCGCTGCCATTCCCGGCTACCGCCTCCGTCCCCAGCAGATCGAGATGGCCGAGCGCATCGCCGCGGCCATCGCGGCCAACAAGGTGCTGGTCACCGAGGCCGGCACCGGCACCGGCAAGACCTTCGCCTACCTGGTGCCGGCGCTGCTCTCAGGCGGCAAGGTGATCGTGTCCACCGGCACCAAGACGCTGCAGGACCAGCTGTTCCAGCGCGACCTGCCCTCGGTGCGCCAGGCGTTGAAGCTCTCCGCCACCATCGCGCTCTTGAAGGGCCGGGCCAACTACGTCTGCCACTACCATCTGGAGCGCGCGCTGGCCGACGGCCGCTTCCAGTCGCGCGAGGAGGCCGGCCACATCCGCACCATCGCCCGCTTCGCCAAGACCACCCGGAGCGGCGACAAGGGGGAGCTGGGCGCGGTGCCCGAGGATTCGGCGGCGTGGACGGCGGCGACCTCGACGCGCGAGAACTGCCTGGGCCAGGAGTGCCCCCAGCACAAGGACTGCTTCGTCCTGGCGGCGCGGCGCGAGGCGCTGTCCGCCGATATCGTCGTGGTCAATCACCACCTGTTCTTCGCCGACGTGATGCTGCGCGACGACGGCCTGGGCGAACTCTTGCCGGCCTGCAATACGGTGATCTTTGACGAGGCGCACCAGTTGCCCGAGATCGCCGGATTGTTCTTCGGCGACAGCCTGGGCACCGGCCAGATCAACGATCTGGCCCGGGACAGCCGCTATGAGGCGATCGCCGCGGCCAAGGACTACGCGCCGCTGCAGGACGCGACCCGTGACCTGGAGAAGGCCGCGCGCGACCTGCGCCTGGCGGTCGCCGCCGAGAACGCGCGCTTCGCGGCGGCGCAGCTCCTGCCAGAGAAGGATTTCCAGCAGGCGCTGCAGCAGCTCGCCAAGACGCTGGCCGATTTCTGCCGCCACCTGGAGAGCCAGGCCGAGCGCTCCGAGGGCTTGGGCAACTGCCTGCAGCGGGCGCTGGAGCTCGGCGCTCGTCTCACCCGCTGGCGCGATCCCGATGGTCCCGATGCATCCGCGCAGGTGCGCTGGGTCGAGGTGTTCAGCCAGGCGCTGGCGCTCAATCTGACGCCGCTCGATGTCGCCGAGATTTTCCGCCGCCAGCTCGAAGGCCATCCGCGCGCCTGGATCTTCACCTCGGCGACGCTGGCCGTCGGCACCGATTTCTCCCATTACTGCAGCGAGCTGGGCCTGTCCGAAGCGGACACCGGCTGCTGGGGCAGCCCCTTCGACTACGGCAACAACGCGCTGCTCTACGTGCCCGGCGGCATGCCCGACCCGAACAGCCCGGGCTACGTCGAGGCGGTGATGGAGGCCGCCTATCCGGCCATCGTCGCCTCCGGCGGCCGCGCCTTCGTGCTGTGCACCTCGCTGCGCGCGATGCGCTTGGTGCATGGCCTGCTCAAGGAACGCTTCAGTCGCGACGGCATCGAATTTCCGCTGCTCTTGCAGGGCGAGGGCGCCAAGGCCGAACTGCTGTCGCGCTTTCGCAGCCTGGGCAACGCGGTGCTGGTGGCCAGCCAGAGCTTCTGGGAGGGCGTCGATGTGCGCGGCGAGGCGCTGTCCCTGGTGGTCATCGACAAGCTGCCGTTCGCGCCACCCGACGATCCGGTGCTCTCCGCGAGGAACGAGCAGATGAAGAAGGCGGGCAAGAATCCCTTCATGGATTACCAGCTGCCGCGCACCGTGATCAGCATGAAGCAGGGCGCCGGCCGGCTGATCCGCGACGAGAGCGATCGCGGCGTGCTGATGGTCTGCGATCCGCGCCTGGTGAACAAGCCCTACGGCCGCCGCGTCTGGCGCTCGCTGCCGCCGATGCGGCGCAGCCGGGAGATCGCCGAGGTCCGCGCCTTCTTCGCCACCGCCGCGGGCGGAGCAGGTACACTGCCGGAATGAACGCCGAAGCGCCGGACTGCTTTGAGCTGGCCGACCGGTTGAACGCCGACTGCCAGTGCATTTCGCTCGACCGCGAGGCGCTGGGTCGCGAGCTGGGCCACGCTCCCGACGGCGATGCGCTGTCGGCGATGATCGCCGCCGACCGGCCGCACCTGTTCGCCGGCAGCATGGTGTTCGTGAGCGGCGAGCACATCGGGCGCATGGCCAGGATCATCGCCGCCATCGAGCGCGTCGCCGCCCTGCCTGCCTATCTGGAGCTGGTCCTCGCTCACGCTCCCGCGGTGGCCCGCTACCGGCCGCGCGCGCGCGGCGTCTTCCTGGGCTACGACTTCCATCTGGGACCGGACAACCAGGGCGGGCCGCAGCTGATCGAGATCAACACCAACGCCGGCGGCGCGCTGTTGAACGCGCTCTTGGCGCGCGCCCAGCAGGCCTGCTGCGACGAGGTCCGGGCGCGGCTGCCGGGAAGCCTGGGCGAGGATCCGCCCGAGCAGCTGTTCATGGCCATGTTCCTGGCGGAGTGGCGCGCCGAGCGCGGCGAGGCGCAGCTGTCCACCATCGCCATCGTCGACACCGAGCCCAGGGGGCAATACCTCTACCCCGAGTTCGTGCTCTTCGCCCGCCTGTTCGAGCGCCACGGCATCGCAGCGCTGATCTGCGATCCGCGTGACCTCGCCTGGCGCGAGGGCGCGCTCTGGGCGGGCGAGCGGCGGATCGACCTGGTCTACAACCGGCTCACCGATTTCGCGCTCGATGCGCCTTCGAGCGCCGCGCTGCGCGCCGCCTATCTCGCCGGCGGCGCGGTGGTGACGCCGCATCCGCACGCCCACGCGCGCTACGCCGACAAGCGCAACCTGGTCGCGCTCACCGATCCGGTGCTGTTGCAGCGCTGGGGCGTCGATGCCGAAACGCGCGAGCTCTTGCTCTCCGGCATTCCGCGCACCGAGAGCGTCTCCGCCGTGGCCGCCGATGAGCTCTGGGCGCGCCGCCGCCAGCTCTTCTTCAAACCCGCTGCGGGCTACGGCAGCAAGGCCGCATACCGCGGCGACAAGCTGACGCGCCGGGTGTTCGAGGAGATCATCAGCGGTGCCGGCGACTATGTCGCGCAGGCGCTGGTGCCGCCCAGTTCCAGGCGGCTCACGGTGGCGGGCGAGCGTGTGGCGATGAAGATCGACCTGCGCAATTACGTCTATGACGGCAGCGTGCAGCTCGTCACCGCGCGCCTGTGGCAGGGGCAGACGACCAATTTCCGCACCCCGGGCGGCGGCTTTGCGCCGGTGCTGGCGCTGCCTTGCGAGGAAAAGGCATGAAGGTTTTCGGATTCACCGGTTACAGCGGCGCGGGCAAGACCACGCTGATCGAGCAGCTGATCCCGCGCTTCGTCATCAAGGGCATGAGGGTGTCGCTGATCAAGCACGCCCACCACCACTTCGACATCGACAAGCCGGGCAAGGACTCCTATCGCCACCGCGAGGCCGGCGCCAGCGAGGTGATGCTGGTCTCCGACCAGCGCTGGGTGCTGATGCACGAGTTGCGCCAAGAGCCGGAGCCGTTGCTGGAAGCGCAGCTCGAACGCTTCTCGCCCTGCGACCTGGTGCTGGTCGAGGGCTACAAAGTCACCGGCATACCCAAGATCGAGGTGCATCGGCCGGCCAACGGCAAGCCGCTGCTCTATCCCGAGGCCGAGGGCCGCAACATCGTCGCCCTGGCGAGCGACACCCGGTTCGATCTGCCGCTGCCCTGGCTCGATCTCAACGACCCCGATGCGGTCGTCGATTTCATCCTGAACTATCTGGAGTTCTGATGGCCATGCTCTCCTTCGAACAAGCGCGGGCGCAGCTGCTCGACGCGGCAAGCGCCGTCAGCGCGGTGGAAATGCTGCCGACCCAGGCGGCCTGCGGCCGGGTGCTGGCCGCGGACCAGGTCTCGGCGATCGCGGTGCCGCCGCGGGACAACTCCTCGATGGACGGCTACGCGCTGTCCTGCGCCGACGTCCCGGCCGTGGGCACGCGTCTGGTCGTGGCCCAGCGCATCCCGGCGGGCAGCGTCGGCCATCACCTCGCCGCCGGCACCGCGGCGCGGATATTCACCGGCGCGCCGGTGCCCGCCGGCGCCGACGCGATCGTCATGCAGGAGCTGACAAGCCACGAGGGTGATGTGGTGATCATCAATCACCTGCCGGTCGCGGGCGACTGGATCCGTCGCGCCGGCGAGGACATCGGCCGCGGCGATCGGCTGCTCGCCGCCGGCACCAGGCTGCTGCCGCAGCACCTGGGGCTGGCCGCCTCGGTCGGGCTGGCGGTGCTGCCGGTATTCCGGCGCCTGAAGGTCGCGCTGTTCTCGACCGGCGACGAGCTGGTGATGCCCGGCGAGATTGCTCCCGAGCAACTGCCGCCGGGCGCGATCTACAACTCCAATCGCTATCTGCTCGCCGGCCTGCTGCAGGACCTGGGCTGCGAGCTCGGCGACCTGGGCATCGTCCCGGACAGCCTGGCCGCGACGCGGGAAGCCTTGCGCCGCGCTTCGCAGGACCACGATCTGATCCTCACCAGCGGCGGCGTCTCGGTCGGCGAGGAGGACCACGTCAAGGCCGCGGTAGAGGCCGAGGGCGAGCTCGATCTGTGGAAGATCGCCATCAAGCCGGGCAAGCCGCTGGCCTTCGGCCGCGTCGCAGGCGCCAGCTTCATCGGCCTGCCCGGCAATCCGGTGTCCTCCTTCGTGACCTTCCTGATGCTGGTTAGGCCCTTCATCCTCAAGCGCCAGGGCGCCGCGGTGACGACGCCCAAGCCGATAAGCTTGCGCGCCGATTTCGACTGGGGCAGACCCGATCCACGGCGCGAGTTTCTGCGCGCGCGCAGAAACGCTGCCGGCGGCCTCGATCTCTTTGCCAACCAGAGCTCAGGGGTTCTCACCTCGGCCGCCTGGGCCGACGGCCTGATCGACAATCCGCCGGGCGCCCCGATTGCGCGCGGCGACCAGGTGAGCTTCCTGCCGTTTTCGGAATTGCTATACTGAATCATGGTCAAGACCCTCTATTTCGCAGGCCTGCGCGAGGCGCTCGCCAGCGCCGGCGAAGACATCGTATTGCCGCCGACGGTGAATGACGTCGCGGCGCTGCGTGCCCATCTCGCGGCGCGCGGCGAGCGCTGGGCGGCGCTGGCGAAAACGAAGAATCTGCGCGCGGCGATCAATCAGCGCATGGTCGATGAATCCGCTGCGGTGGCGGACGGCGACGAGGTCGCCTTCTTTCCGCCGGTCACCGGAGGCTGACGATGTCGGCGAGCGCGGTGAGCGTGCAGCACGAGGCCTTCGACGTCGGCGCCGAGATCGCCGGGATCACCGCCGGGCGCAAGTCGGTCGGCGCGGTGGCGAGCTTCGTCGGGCTGGTGCGCGACGGCGAGGATCATGGCTTGAGCGCGATGACCCTGGAGCACTATCCGGGAATGACCGAGGCGGCGCTCGAAGACATCGTCGCCCGGGCGCAATCGCGCTGGCAGCTCCAGGGCGTGCGGGTGATCCACCGCACCGGCCGTCTGCTGCCGGGAGACGCGATCGTGCTGGTGGTGGTCGCCGCCGCGCATCGCGGCGAGGCCTTTTCCGCCTGCGAGTTCATCATGGATTATCTCAAGACCGGCGCGCCCTTCTGGAAGAAGGAGGAGACCGGGCAGGGCGGCCGCTGGGTCGAGGCCAAGGAAGCGGACGACGCCGCAGCCGCTCGCTGGAAGGCGTAGCTCGGCTACTTCCTGGCAGGCTTCTTCTTCGGCGCTTCGCCGCCGAAGGCGGCCGATGCCTGGTTGATCTGCTCGAAGGCCTTGTTGGCCTTGGCCATCGCCTGCTGCATGGTCTCCATCACCTGGGTGTTCTGGCCGGGCAGCGAGCCGAAGAAGGACTGGAAGGCCTCCATCATGTCCTTGCTGCCGCTGGCCAGTTGCTCGGAGAGCAGGCGGCTGAATTCGCTGCGCGAGGTATTGCCGATTTCGGCGATCTCGCGCGCCGCCTCGATCATCTTCTGCGTCGTCTCCTGGGTGTAATGGGTGCGCAGCGTCACCGCCTGTTGCGGATCCTTGGCGGCGGCCAGCGCCTTGGCATTGTCCACGCTGTCCTGGAACAGTGCCTTGGCGACCTCCACCTGCAGCGTCACGATGCGCTGCGAATTCTCGATCGACATCTGGGCCAACTGCATCGCCGCTTCCATGTTCTTGCGGTGCAGCTCGCTGAATTGTTCCGGTTTGGTGGCCATGGCGCGTACTCCTGGGCTGGCGAAAGACACGTATATACCATGATAGTCCGGGCGGCGGCTGATCTCGATCAAGCCTCAGGCCTGGGCTCTCGCCCAGGCGATGGTCTGGGCCACCGCCAGATTCCAGCCGGCGATCAGCCGGTCGCGCTCCGACTCGGACATCGCCGGCTCGAAGCGGCGATCGGTCTGCCAGTGCCGGGCCAGTTCGTCGGTCGAGCGCCAGAAGCCGACCGCCAGGCCGGCGAGATAGGCGGCGCCCAGCGCCGTGGTCTCGGTGATGCGCGGCCGCACCACGGGCAGGCCAAGGATGTCGGCCTGGAACTGCATCAACAGATCGTTGCCGGCGGCGCCGCCATCGACGCGCAGTTCGCTGACCGCGATGCCCGCATCCTGCTCCATGGCGAAGAGCACGTCGGCGCTCTGGTAGGCGATCGCCTCCAGCGCGGCGCGGGCGATGTGCGCCCGGCCGGTGCCGCGGGTCAGGCCGAACAGGCTGGCGCGCGCACTCGGCTCCCAGTGCGGCGCGCCCAGGCCGGCGAAGGCCGGCACCAGATAGACGCCGCCGTTGTCGGCCACGCTCGCCGCCAGCGCCTCCACCTCCGCGGCGTGCCCGATCAGCCCCAGGCCGTCGCCCAGCCATTGCACCCTGGCCCCGGCCATGCAGACGCTGCCCCCCCGCCC